>Ga0247840_10000785_pt1 | contig 64694 bp, 65 predicted proteins | sample LaCruzMarch2015__FD_192404 | JGI IMG/M metagenome (GOLD analysis project Ga0247840, IMG submission 192404) | Freshwater microbial communities from meromictic Lake La Cruz, Castile-La Mancha, Spain - LaCruzMarch2015_17m | ecosystem: Environmental > Aquatic > Freshwater > Lake | place: Spain... | reverse complement strand
CATCCTCGAGTTCGAATTCCAGACGCCCTGGTGCACCATCCCAGTTATAGGAAAGGCTTACCTCATCTTTGAGTGCACCAGCCGAGATGGTCAAGGTCGCGCCCGTGACGCGCCCACTTTCATCCCGCTCAGAAACTTTGACTTTTGTTATGGAATCTGACCACTCGGGGTACTTCTCGAGATCGAAAAGAACCTCGCTGACGTGGCTGATGGGTGCTTCGATAACAATTGTTGATCTGCTCATATCGCTCATGGCCCAAGGTTACCCCGAGAAATCTCTTTCTGGGATCTCCCATTTTTGTGATTCCCCCGATAGCGTTTGCCCATGAGCGAATATTCAGTTAAACCACTTGTCCCTGTAGCCACTGAGGGAAACCTCACTGAACTTATTGCACACCGTGCATGGTTTGAACCAGAACGCGTAATCATGTCCCGTCCTCTTGGCGACGGATGGCAGCCGGTTACAGCTCGTGAGGTTGAAGCAGAGGTTCGAGCAACTGCGAAAGGTTTAGTTGCTGCTGGTATCAACATCGGCGATCGCGTAGCCATCATGGCGCGTACTCGATATGAGTGGACGATTTTGGATTTTGCGATCTGGTTTGCCGGTGGATGTGTTGTTCCTATTTATGAAACATCATCTGCAGAACAAGTTGATTGGATCTTGAGCGACTCAGGCGCTGTTGGACTGATCGTCGAGACACCAACACATCGCGAACTCGCACAGACTGTCCTTCCTACACATACTAAGCATGTCTGGACAATGACTGATGATGTGCTTTCAGTACTTGCTCGTGCAGGCGCACAGGTCAGCGATGACGAGATTGATCGCAGACGAAACTCACTAAGCCCAGATACCTTGGCGACCTTGATCTACACATCAGGAACAACTGGAAAGCCAAAGGGCGTGTCACTTACACACGGAAACTTCCTTTCTGAGTGTGGAAACGTTGTGCAGGGCGCTTCTGATCTATTCCTTAAGCCAGGTGGCTCAACGTTGCTCTTCCTTCCAGTGGCACACGTATTTGGTCGCATGGTTCAAATCGGTGCAATCACCGCCGGTCTACACCTAGCACATTGCAGCGATCCAGTTGGTCGACTATTGCCGGATCTTCAATCATTTAAACCAACTTTCGTTCTTGCAGTACCTCGCATCTTTGAAAAGGTCTACAACGGCGCTGAAGCTAAGGCTGAAGCTGCAGGTAAGGGAAAGATCTTTAGAAAGGCTGCTGCAATCGCTATTGAGTACAGCGAGAATATGGATGCCAAGAAATTCAATCCACTGCTTTCAATTAAGCATGGTCTCTTCGACAAGCTCGTCTTTTCAAAGATTCGTGCGAGCTTAGGTGGCGCGGTAGAGGCAGCGATTTCAGGAGGTGCACCCCTTGGTGCCCGCTTAGGTCACTTCTTCCGTGGAGCCGGAATCACAATCTACGAAGGTTACGGATTGACTGAGACAACAGCTGGTGCAACTTTGAACATCACCGGCAATATTGAGATTGGTTCTGTAGGACGTCCAATCCCAGGAACAACAATCAAGATCGCTGAAGATGGCGAAGTTCTCATTAAAGGTCCAATCGTGATGCGCGGATATTGGCAGAATGATCAAGCAAATAGCGAAGTCTTTGAAGGAGATCGTTGGTTTAGATCTGGTGACCTCGGTCGTCTCGATGAGAACGGTTTCCTCTACATCGTTGGTCGCAAGAAAGAATTGATTGTTACTGCAGGCGGAAAGAACGTAGCTCCAGCAGTGCTAGAAGATCGTCTTCGTTCTCATCCGTTGGTCAGCCAGTGCATGGTTGTCGGCGATAACAAACCATTTATTGCAGCACTTGTCACAATTGACCCAGAGATGATTAAGGGATGGATTGCAACCAATAAGAAGGATGGCGCAACGATTGATGTCTTGCGCAACGATCCAGATCTTTTGGCCGTTATTCAGACAGCAGTTGATGAGGCGAATAAGGCAGTGAGTAAGGCTGAATCAATTCGCAAATTCACTATCTTGTCTGAGGACTTCACGATCGCAGGGGGGCAACTCACCGCCAAGCTCTCAGTTAAGCGCCATGTTGTCGCTCAACAATATGCTGGCGAGATCGACGCACTTTACGCTAAAGAATAAGGAGCGTATTGATCGTGGCGCAATCCCCCAGAACAGAGATTGCGCAGGAACTTCATGATGGCATCGCGCAAGATCTAGTTGCACTTGGTTTTCAACTAGATCTTGTCCTTGCCGCACCATTAACGCCAGCAGTGATTCGCAATGATGTTCGCACAATTCGCTTTCGAGTCTCTGAGCTCATCGAAAAGGTTCGAGATGAGATTTATGACCTTAGGTCGCAGGCAAAGTTTCATAACCAGCTGCTTGAGGTGGTTACATCTATCTCCCCTGCCATCGAGATATCTGGTGAATTGCAGGCTCTATCCAATGACAAGGAACAGCTTTTAATTCGGGTAATCCCGGAGCTGCTTCGAAATGCTCATCAACATTCTGGGGCTAGCCAGATTCAACTCATACTTAAATCAGGTGAAGATGGCGTCATGGTAAAAATTTCTGACAATGGCCATGGTGGCGCTAAGCCCACTACTGGTCGTTATGGAATTTTGGGATGCATTGAGCGCATAGAAAGCCATGGCGCATCAATTGATATCGATTCTCGAGAGGATGGAACGACCATCACGATTACTCTATGAGTGCATCTGTTCTCATCATCGATGATCACCCGCTTGTTCGTGAAGGAATAAAGCGATCGCTGACAGGCGCAGGATTTAACTGTGTAGGTGAAGCGGGCTCTCTGAAGGAAGCAATTGCGATGATCGCTCTACATAATCCAGATGTGATTACAGTCGACCTCAACCTTCCAGATGGCAATGGACTAGAAATCATAAGTTGGGCGAGAAAGAATTCTGCCTCACTTGCAATCATTGTCTTGAGCCTCGATGACGACTTAGATCTCGTCTCGGCCGCCTCTAGGTCCGGCGCACAAGGGTTTATCTCTAAATCAGAGAGTGCGGATCACTTAATCTCTGCCATTAAGTCGGTGCTTGCTCAACCAACGCTATTCATCAGCAACCAGACTTTGGCTCTTCTCGGACGTGAGAGATCTCAAGATCTTCTCTCAGCAAGAGAACGAATGGTGCTCACACACCTGGGCGGTGAATTAAGTATCGCCGAAATTGCTGCGGCGATGTTTATTTCACATGCCACTGTAAAAAGTCACTGCGCGACTATCTATCGCAAACTAGATACTCACTCGCGCAGAAGTGCTGTAGCGCGAGGGAAAACTATTGGCTTACTTTAAGCAACTCGGCAAAGCGCGATGACCAGATATCCCAGCGCCACTCTTGAATAATCCACTGCCGACCACGAATACCCATTGCCTTAGATCGATCGACATCTAAAAGAAGTTCAGCGGTGGCAGTAGCAACCTCTGCAGCGCTCCTTCCATCGATGACCACGCCGCTCTCACCTTGAAGAACGGCATCAGGTGCGCCACCAGAATTTCCAGCAATGACAGGTAATCCGCAGGCACTTGCTTCAAGATAGACAATGCCAAGTCCCTCAACTTCCAAACCAGCTAATCGAGATCGAGATGGCATAACAAAGAGATCGCCAACACATATGTAGCGCGGTAAATCTGCATATTGAATGCGCCCAATAAAGGTAACTCTCTCTTGAAGACCAAGTGATTTAACGCGAGTCTCTAAGTAACTTCGATATGGACCTTCACCGATCATCAGGATGTGAGCATCGGGAACTCGCTTAATGATTGCTGGCATCGCCTCGATCAAAACATCTTGCCCTTTGCGATGTACAAGTCGACCCACGCTGACAATTACCTTTTTATCGCTCAAGCCAAGTTCACTACGCAATTGAGTAGCATCCTGCGGAGAGAAATGGTCAGTATCGATCCCAGGTGCAATCTTGACCATAGATTGGGCAGCACCCGGTGTTACTGACTTCGCAATCGCGCTGCGGGTAAATTCACCGAGATAAGTTAAATGATTTACATTTCTAGAAATTCTCTTCATTGCCAACGTAAATGGCCACACCTTGGACCACCAGACTTCATGGCCATGCGTAAGGGCAACAATGTGCTTCACACCTGCTCTTCGGAGCCCATTCGCTAAGAGCCCAAGTGGCGCCGCTGCACCGAAAAATACAGTTGAGATATTTCGCTCGCGCACGATCGCATTAACGCAATAGGCAACTCCTGGTGTTGGCAGAAGTATCTTTGCCTTGTCTCGAATGACTTCTACGCCAAAGTTTTCGAACCACTTTTGATCATAGGATTCACTGTTCTCTTGGGCGCTGGTGTAAACAACTACGCGCGAATGAGGGAGTCTTTCGATCAATCCCATGACAAAGGTTTCGATTCCACCGGCACGAGGACCAAAGTCATTTGTAATGCAGAGGATTTTCTCCACTAGAAACGGCGCGCCCCAACAAATGGTTTCCTACCTAGACTTCCAGCACTTGCCACTTTAACTCGCGAACCTGAACGTGGTGCATGGACCATCTTTCCACCACCAAGATAAATTCCAACGTGAGAGACAGGTCGTCCGAAGAAGACAAGATCTCCAGGCTTTAACTGACTTCTCGGAATCGATCTACCCATCCGTGACTGTGCAGCCGATGAATGCGGGAGCGATACTCCTGCTGCTTGAAATGCGCGCATCGTTAACCCTGAGCAATCCCAATAAGTCATTCCGGCTGCACCAAAAACATATTTGTCACCGATTTGCTTGAGAGCATATTTAAGTGCCACACCAGCTCGCCCTGATACACCTGCCGCTGATTTTGCTTGTGCTAGCGAGCGCGCTTGATCCGCATCTTCTTCCTGTTGGGCAAGGCGGGCTAAACGTTCCCGGTCTTCCTTCTTCAACTTCGCAAGAATAGATTCGGCTTCCTTAAGTTTTGCAGTCGCCTTGGCAGATTCTGCTTCAAATTTCTTCTTTGCCGCAGTCACTAGCGCCAACTTGTCATTAACCGTTAGTGAAGTGGCGGTCAAACGTTGCTTTGCCGCCTCAAATTTACGGAGTTGAGTGGATTTGCTTCGCGTGATTGATTCAAGAGATCCAGCCGCCGAGAGATAGAGCGCGGGATCGCTGGAGAAGAGAAGTTCTAGGCTCTGCCCCAACCCCCCGTTCTTGTACTGCTCTATCGCGATGACGCCCAGGGATCGAGAAAGTGTCTCTACAGTTTTTCCTTGAACAGCTTCGGCGGCCTGAATACCGGCGAGTTGCTTTTGAAGTGAAGCCAACTTCACCTTGGCTTCTTGTGCGCCCTCTGCTGCCGCAGTGGCATCTTCCTCAAGGTCGCGAACCTTGGCCTGCACCTCCGCTAGAGATGGTGCGGCGTAGGCAGTCGATGGCAGGCAGGCGGCAATGACGATCAGCGCGAGGCCGATCATCGAGGCTGCCTTCTTGCCACTCACCAGATGCATGTAGCAAGGCTAACCCCCCTTTGCGCTCAGCCTCAACTCAAATTGAGCGTAGAAGTCTGTCAATTCGGTGAGATTGCTCCCTTATGTGAGGTCAATCCCCTATCTGCCTACCCAAAATTCTCCCCTTCCAGCGATAGCCTTCCCGCCATGAGCGCAGTGGCTGGTAAGGGACAGGTAATCGCAACTCTGGTTGTAGGTAGCGATGGCAGTACTGCAAAAGATGGATCCTCTCGCGGCGTCACATCTACGTTGGATCGCGCTCGCTTTCTAGAGCGTCGTCGCCATGTTGATGCGATTTTAATCGGTGGAAATACCGCGCGTACCGAGCCTTACCGAAAAACTCCCGTCCCAGTAGTGGTCATCTCTACCTCGATGATTAACGCTCTGGCAGATAACCGCCAGGCATATTGGTGGAATGCAACTCCTTCAGAGGCGCTGGAGCGGGCTCGTCGACTCTTCGGTCCGACGATCTTGATTGAGGCAGGGGCTTCAATTATCAATGAACTCATCGCAGCAGGTGAAGTTGATCGGCTAGAACTTAGCGTCACGCAGGTTTCTGGTGGAGAAGATCGAATCGATATTCAAGGGATGCTCTCACATTTTGCGCAGGTCGAAAATGTAACCGAGGGCGAAACTATTTTTTATACAGCAACTCGTACATAGTTTTATTGGAAGGCAGCGATAAGCGCAACGCCAAGAACTGCACTTGCAATTCCAGCGTATTGAACTTTATGTAAACGCTCACGCAGGAATATAAAGGCCAAGAGCGCAGTCATAATTGGGTATAGTGCACCAAGCACGTTTGCCAGTGAAACTAATCCCTTTGTTGTTGCAATTCCCAAAATCAAATTTGCGCTGAAATCTGCAACTCCAATAAAAACAAGCAACGGAATATTGGCTTTACTCATTCCGCCAGCGCCACGAAGACGGATCAAAATTCCAACGCTCACCAGGAAGGTGGCAGCGCGCATAGAAACCATTGTCATTAGCGCGCTCGATTCAGAACCTTCTGCCATAAATGCTAAACATGCACCAAAGCCGAGAGCTGCACCAAGTGCTAGTACAACGGGTTTAAGAGGCAAACCTTGTGAAACTTCCGGACCGCTTGCCATAAATGAACCGAGAAGCGCGAAGATAACTCCGATAGTGACCAGGGTACTAAAGCGCTCATCAAGAAAGAAGGCTGCGTAGAGAAGAGGGACGAGTGCACTCATTGCACTTATCGGTGAAACGACTCCCATGCGGCCTGTTGCTAGCGCGCGATAGAGACAAATCAAACCTACATATCCGCAGAAGCCGGCTGCAATTCCAGGAAGAAGATAGCCCTGGCTACCTAAAGCCTGAGCGGTCCACGCTCCTGATGCTGTTGCAAGAATGACACCAAAGACAAGTCCGATGATCTGCGTAACAGCAAGCACTGCAGTTGGCGGAAATTTTTTACTCAGATTTCCTGCGTGATAATCAGCGGCTCCCCAGAGTCCACTAGAAAAAAGTGCGAGTAAGGCAGCCATGGAGCAGAAGATAGCGCAGAATCGGTCCAGCCTCCCGCACGTGAGTGCATGCCCAATTTAGAATAAAGCAATGGACACCGCTGGCTTTAATCGACTGATTGAAGTCCTACGAACCGCAACTCCTCGAAGCGAAATTATTCTCGAGGAAGTTCCACCTCCGCAGAAGTTAGCGACATACTCATTTGCCTTCACTGCCGATGTCACCAACGGGCTAATCGGCGATGCCGAGGATGATGTGGCAACTGGAAGATTTGTCCTTTTGCATGAGCCTGGCGGCCAAGATACGTGGGAGGGTGAATTTAGATGCGTCACCTTCGTCAGCGCAGATGTTGATGCCGCGATGCAAGAAGATCCACTTCTGCCTGAAGTCGGTTGGAATTGGCTACTTAAATCTCTAGAGAATTTCGGTTGCGCATTCAGCGCACCATCGGGAACCGTTACTCGCGTTTCGAGTGCATCCTTTGGAAAACTCTCCCCACGCAATAACGAATCTGAGATTGAGATTCGCGCATCCTGGACTCCAGTACTTAATCAAGGCGAAGATGTGGGTCAGGTTCTGCTTAACCATGTCATGGCATGGTGCAACCTCATCGCTGAAATTTCTTTCTTGCCACCAATTGCAGATGGTGTCGCATCGATTACTAAGCCTCGTAAATAATTTAGCGCTATGACAGAAGAAGAACGGATACCAACTCCACTACTTGTGCCTTCAGCAGGCTTGCCTGAAGTTATCGACACAGAAGAATTGTTCAGAGATGCAATCGCGCAGTTATCCAAAGGTAACGGCCCTTTTGCACTCGATGCCGAACGTGCAAGTGGATATAAATTTAGCGCGCGTGCCTATCTCATTCAGATCGCCCGAAACGGTGGAGGGTTGCACTTACTCGATCCGATTCCATTTGGACCAGGGCACCATCTCTTTGCTGAACTAAATAATCTCCTTGCAACCGATGAAGTAATTCTCCACGCCAGCACGCAAGATTTGCCATGCCTGCGCGAGGTGGGAATCAATCCGGTTCGACTCTTTGATACAGAACTCGGTGGGCGTTTAGCAGGGTTACCTCGAGTTGGTCTTGGCCCGCTACTGGAATCTCTCCTCGGTGTTTCTCTGGCCAAGGAGCACTCAGCTGTTGATTGGTCGACAAGACCTTTACCAAAAGATTGGCTGAACTACGCAGCGCTAGATGTCGAATTACTCGTTGAGCTGCGTGATGAAGTTGATGCGCTACTTGAAGCGGCAGATAAATCACATTGGGCTGAGCAAGAATTTGCAGCAATACTCGCTGCTCCCCCATCACCCGCCCGAGTTGATCCGTGGCGCAGAACTTCAGGCATGCACCACATTAAAAAGCGGAGGCAACTCGCTGTTGTTAAATCATTGTGGGAGTCGCGATACGAACTTGGGAAAGAACTCGATGTTTCACCTGGTCGTCTACTTTCTGATGCCGCAATTTCGGCGATCGCCGTAGCTGTTTCAGATGAGTCACTATTTGAAAATAAGAAACACCTCGAAAAAATTTTGCGTCCAATTGGAGTGCGTGCACGATGGTTAGAGCACGCACCGCGTTGGATATCGGCAATCGCGGCAGCCCGCGCACTTGCCGAGGACGATCTGCCACCGGTTCGAGCAGCAAGTGATGCACTTCCTCCACTGAAGGTTTGGCGAGAAAAATACCCACTTCGCTATGCAGCCCTAACTCACGCCCGCCACAATCTTTTGCTGCGAGCAGAAGAGCTATCTATTCCGCTCGAAAATATGATTTCACCAGAACATGTTCGCCGAATCTGTTGGAGCGATCCCGTTGGTAAGGTTGCAGGTGCTCTGGCTGATCTCGGAGCGCGCCCCTGGCAATGCGATATCGCGACACCGATCTTGGAGGCAGCCCTGCTTGAGCGAGAGCCCTTGGAAAAGCCCGAGCCAGAAGGTGATCAAGACAACTCTGACCAGGGCTGAATTACGCAACAAAAGAGTTGCGTAATTCGACAAGAGGTTCTAGATTTGGGCCATGCTCAGCACCTTCATCATCGCCTTGCGCGAAGGCCTAGAGGCCGCTCTCATTGTTGGAATTCTCGTCGCCTATGTCGTAAAGACAGGCCGTAGCCATCTTCTCAAGCCTATTTGGAGCGGTGTCACTCTGGCACTTGCCCTGAGCTTCGCCCTTGGTGCCTTCTTGAGTTACTCATCCACCCAGCTGAGCGAGCGCGGTGAAGAGATCTTCGCCGGCACCTCATCAGTCATTGCTGTTGCTCTTGTAACCTGGATGGTCTTCTGGATGAAGCGAGCCGCTCGCGGACTTCGCGATGAGCTCCACGGCAAGATCGATCAGGCTCACCTCGGCGGCCCACTGACATTGGCAGTCACCGCTTTCTTCGCCGTTGCGCGCGAAGGTCTTGAAACTGCTCTCTTTGTTTACTCTAACTTTCGCACAGTCGGCGCAGCATCAACTGCCACTGTCGGTCTCGTCCTAGGTCTTACACTCGCCGTTGTACTTGGATATCTCATCTATCGTCGCGCGGTAAAGATTAATCTTTCGAGCTTCTTCAAGATCACAGGCGTTGCCCTCATTGTTATTGCAGCCGGAGTTCTCTCCTACGGAGTTCACGAATTCCAAGAAGTAGGCTGGTTGCCAGGTGCAGAAGCGCTCATCTGGGATGTCACTGGCTGGATGCCAAAGGAGTCATTCGTGGCTTCTCTCTTGGGAGGCACCATTGGTTTTGATACAACGACTTCATGGCTGCAGGGGCTCTTCTACAGCACCTACCTGATCGCGGTCTTAATTCCATACCTATCGAATAAGGAGTCCAAAAAGAGAGTGCCTGCATCTGCCTAAATAGCGTGCGCGCCACTTTCTTTTTGTATTACCGACCAGTAACCTAGAGCCAACTTCACTGTCACGAAAGTTGGAAAAATGGCTAACTCAGCATCTGTCGTCCTAGTTGACGCGGTTCGCACCCCCTTTGGAAAAGCTGGCTCGCTCTACGCCGGAACGCGCGCAGATGATCTGATGGTTCGAGCAATGCGCGGACTCCTTGAGCGCAATCCACAACTTCCACTCGACCAGATCGATGATGTTGCAATCGCTGCTGCAACACAGACTGGTGATCAGGGAATGAATTTAGGTCGTAGCGCCTCGCTACTCGCAGGACTTCCAAATACAGTGCCGGGATATTCAGTGGATCGCTGGTGCGCCGGTGCAATGACAGCTGTTACAACATTGGCTGCATCGATTGCAATGGGTGCAAACGACATTGCAATTGCTGGCGGAGTTGAACATATGGGTAACCATCCAATTGGTGATGGTCTTGATCCCAATCCACGTTTTCTAGCAGAACGCATCGTTGAACAAGATGCGCTGGCCATGGGCGCAACAGCCGAGCGCTTGCATGATCGCTTCCCACATTTAACAAAAGAGCGTGCAGATAAGTTTGCCCTCGCCTCCCAAATGAAGACAGCTCAGGCTTACGCCGATGGAAAGATCCAGCGAGATTTGATTCCAACAGCCGCACGAAGTGCCGAACTAGGTTGGGGAATTGCAACAGTCGATGAACCTCCTCGTCCAACAACAACTCTTGAGGGTCTGGCATCGCTTAAGACTCCATTTCGCCCCGCCGGGCGCGTAACTGCAGGTAACTCATCTGGTCTTAACGATGGAGCAACTGCTGCAATTCTTGCCAGTGAAGCAAAAGCCATTGAATTAGGGCTGCCAATAAAGGCGCGTATGGTTACCTTTGCATTTGCTGGAGTTGAGCCTGAAGTAATGGGTTATGGACCAGTTCCATCAACCATCAAGGCTCTTAAGAAGGCTGGCTTAACAATTGCTGATATCGGTGCATTCGAAGTTAACGAGGCATTTGCAATTCAAGTTTTGGCATTTCTTGATCACTTTGGAATCGCAGATGATGATGCTCGCGTAAATCCATACGGTGGCGCAATCGCTGTCGGACATCCGCTTGCATCATCAGGAATTCGCTTGATGCTCAATCTTGCCCGCACCTTTGAAGAAAAGCCTGATGTGCGTTATGGAATTACCACTATGTGTATCGGTCTTGGAATGGGCGGAACTGTCATCTGGGAGAACCCACACTTCGGAAAGAAGGCATAACTCATGACAACAATTACTCTTCCAGAAGGTGCTCCTGAAGAAGTTGTTACCCATGCACTCGTTCGCGATGTAGACCTTGCCGCCTTTGGCGCATCAGGATCACTCGCTCTGATCACTCTCGATAACGGGCACGATCACACTCGTCCAAATACCTTTGGCCCACAGTCGCTGATGGCACTCGATGCTGCAATCACAGAAGCGATCTCTCGCAAGCCAGCGGCAATTGCAATCACTGGCAAACCATTTATCTTTGCAGCCGGTGCTGATCTTTCTGCGCTCTCATTTCTGAGTGATCGATCTCAAGCAGTTGCTATTGGAAAGCTTGGACACGATGTTTTTCGCAGATTCGATGAGTGCGGAATTCCTACCTTTGCCTTTATCAATGGGCTCGCTCTCGGTGGCGGACTTGAAGTTGGCTTGCACTGCAAGTACCGCACGCTATCTGCAACGGCATTTACCGGACTTCCTGAGGTTTTCTTAGGTCTTGTTCCAGGATGGGGCGGGGCAACGATCTTGCCTATGCTCATTGGTCCAGAGAAAGCAGTTCAAGTAATTATTGCTAACGCACTCAATAACAACACCATGATGAAGGCGAAAGATGCCTTATCTCTCGGTGTTGTCGATAGCGTCTTTGAACCTGCTGACTTCCTTGAAAAATCAATCGCTTTCGCCGCATCTGTTCTCAACGGTTCTAAGAAGATTGAACGCACAGATCACAGCAAAGATCCTGCTTGGGATGCAGCCCTGGCCACAGGACGCGCGATTGCGCTGAAGAAATTTGGTGGCGCAGAGATTGCAAGTCCAATGAAGGCGCTAGAACTTATGGCAGCTTCTCGTACCTCATCTCGCGGTGCTGGCTTTGACGCAGAAGATCAGACACTTGCAGATCTCACAATGTCGGATCCGCTACGCGCATCTTTATATGCCTTCAATCTCATTCAGAAAAAGCGCAAGAAAGTTGAAGGTGCACCTAAGGCCGCACTTGCGCGCAAAGTAGGAAGGGTCGGCGTTGTCGGTGCTGGTCTTATGGCCTCTCAACTCGCTCTCTTGCTCGTGCGCAATTTGAAGTGTCCCGTTGTGATGACAGATATTGATCAGGAGCGCGCAGATAAGGGTGTTGCCTGGGTGAAGAATGAATTGGCTAAGCTGGTTGAGAAGAAGCGAATGAGCGCAGAATCTGCCGGACGCCTCTCACTTCTTATCTCAGGATCAGCCGATCAGAACGTCTTTGCCGGGTGTGATTTCATTATTGAAGCAATCTTTGAAGAACTATCACTCAAGCAGGAGCTCTTTAAGAAGTTAGAAAAGATTGTTTCCCCTGAGTGCATTCTTGCGACCAATACTTCTTCACTCTCAGTTGAGCGAATGGGTGAAGGGCTAGAACACCCAGAGCGCGTTGTTGGATTCCACTTCTTTAACCCAGTTGCGATCATGCCTCTTCTCGAGATCGCTCGCACCTCTAAGACAGATGATGCGACAACAGCGACGGCAGTTAATATCGGCAAGGATCTCAAAAAAACCATGATCATCTGTAAGGATGCTCCGGGATTTGTCGTCAATCGTCTTCTCACTCGCTTTATGGGTGAAATTACGGATGCAGTGGATGAAGGAACTTCACCTGACGTTGCAGATAATGCAATGAGAGCAATCGGATTTCCAATGTCTCCCTTTGAACTACTTGGCCTTGTTGGCCCAGGAGTGGGTCTACATGTTGCTGAGACGCTTCACGAAAATCTTGGACCGCGCTATCGCATCTCCCCTACGATGCAAGCAATGGTTAAGGAAGGTATTAAGACTTTCTACATCAAATCAGAAGATGGTTCAGTTGTTTCAAACCCTGCAGCACTTGCACTCATCCATAAGGGCGATTCACCATCAACTGCAGAGCAAGTACGCACTCGCGCGCTGAAGGCGCTAGCTGAAGAGGCGCGCATGATGCTCGATGAAGGCGTTGTCGCAACACCTGCTGAGATTGATCTCTGTATGTTGATGGGCGCTGGCTGGCCAATGCACTTAGGTGGAATCTTGCCGTACTTGGATCGCGAAGGAATTAGCGATTCTGTCTGCGGTTCTCGTTTTCATCCTGCGGGAGTGGCATCTCTGCCTTCAAAGTAGAGCTAGACCATTCTACAATTTCACGGGCAATGTTCTGTGAAGTGATGCCGAGATCGCTCAAAATTTCTGAGCGCTTGGAATGTTCGATAAAGGTAAGCGGCACGCCAATTGAGTGAATTGGTGTTTCAAGTCCTGCACTTCTAAACATCTCGGAGAGCGCACTGGCAATACCGCCGTGTGCAATTCCATCTTCAACTACAACAACGCTCTTATAGCGATCAGCCATTGTGATCAATGATTTAGGTAGCGGCTTCACCCAGCGCGGATCAATGACTGTTACACCAACACCTTCACGATATGCCTGAGATGCTGCCTCAACCGCCATCGTTGCCATAGCGCCAACGCTGATAAGCAGCACGTCGGCGCTCTCACCGCGATAGAGAACATCAATTCCATCGCGACGTTCAAAGGCTGGAATATCTGCAGGTACAGCGCCCTTTGGAAAACGAATAACAGATGGCGCATCACTAATTGAAATGGCTTCCCGAAGAACTTCCTTGAGACGTGCGCTATCTCGCGGTGCAGCTAGATGCAACGTTGGAACAATTCCAGTCAGCGCCATATCCCAAATACCGTGGTGGGAAGGTCCGTCCTCGCCAGTGATTCCGGCGCGATCAAGAACAAAAGTAACTCCTGCCTTATGCAACGCAACATCTAACAGCAGCTGATCGAAGGCGCGATTAAGGAATGTGGAGTAGACAGCAACAACTGGGTGAAGACCTGCAAATGCCATGCCAGCAGCGCTGGTGACAGCATGTTGTTCAGCAATTCCAACATCTATCGTGCGCTCAGGAAATGCTGCCGCAAATTTATCAAGGCCAGTTGGGCCAAGCATCGCTGCAGTAATTGCCACGACGTCGGTACGTTCTGAGCCAATTTCAACTAACTCATCAGAGAAGACCTTGGTCCATGAACGTACGCTCTTTGTAACGGGCACTCCAGTTGCTGGATCAACAACACCGACAGCGTGGAACTTCTCTGCCTCATCTTCGATCGCTGGTTGATGGCCGCGACCCTTCTCAGTAATGACATGAACCAAGACTGGCTCACCAAATTGTTTAGCCTGAGCAAGTGCCTTCTCTAGTGCGAGAAAATCATGGCCATCGATTGGGCCGAGGTATTTCAAACCTAAATCTTCAAACATTCCTTGCGGGGCAACAATATCTTTGATCCCCTTCTTTACTCCGTGGAGAGTTTCATAGATCGGTGCTCCCACTACTGGTGTCTTGTGAAGAACTTCCTTGCCCCAGTCGAGGAACCGTTCATAGCCCTGTGTGACGCGCAAGGTAGAGAGATAGGTCGCAACGCCGCCAATAGTTGGTGAGTATGAACGTTCATTATCGTTAACGACAAGAACTAAATTGCGATCTTTTGCCGCTGCAATGTTATTGAGTGCTTCCCACGACATACCGCCGGTGAGCGCACCATCGCCTACAACTACAACAACGCTGCGATCGTTCTGGCCGGTGATTGAGAAACCACGAGAGATTCCATCTCCCCATGAAAGCGCAGTCGAGGCATGAGAGTTTTCAATAACATCGTGTTCGCTCTCGCTGCGATTTGGATATCCAGCAATTCCACCGCGTTGTCGCAGTAGTTCAAACTCGCCGGCACGCCCCGTCACAATCTTATGAACGTATGACTGATGACCGGTGTCAAAGAGAACTACATCGCGTGGTGAATCAAAGACGCGATGGATAGCCATGGTCAGTTCGACAACGCCAAGGTTAGGACCTAGATGTCCGCCAGATTTTGAAACCTTCTCAATGAGAAATGTACGAATCTCCTGTGCCAAAGAGATCAGCTCTTCTTGGCTCAAGCCCTTAATATCATCAGGGCTTTTAATTGACTCGATCACACCTGAAATTCTAGATCACCCAAGCAATTGACGTAGGACGAACTGCATAATTCCACCATGGCGGTAATAATCTGCCTCACCTGGAGTATCAATTCGGACCTTAGCCTTAAAGGTAATCGCGCCAGCGGTGACTGTGACTTCCTTTGGCACTCCCCCGGTATTCAGGGCCGTGATTCCAGAGATAGCAAATGTTTCATCGCCCTTGAGTCCAAGAGTTGCAGCAGTCTGGCCTTCAATAAACTGCAGTGGAAGAACTCCCATTCCAATCAGGTTTGAGCGGTGAATGCGTTCAAAGCTTTCCGCGATGACGGCGCGAACTCCAAGTAGCGCAGTTCCCTTTGCAGCCCAGTCGCGTGAGGATCCTGAGCCGTACTCCTTACCCGCAAGAATTACGAGTGGGATACCAGCTGCTTGATACGCCATTGATGCGTCATAAATTGTTGATTGCGCTCCACCATCAAGATAATTGCGGGTGAAGCCACCTTCAACGCCATCGAGCAATAAGTTCTTGAGGCGGATATTTGCAAACGTTCCACGAATCATTACTTCGTGATTTCCACGGCGAGAGCCATATGAGTTGAAATCATTACGTGCAACGCCGTGGGCCTCTAGGTACTTACCTGCTGGAGAATCTGCCTTGATATTTCCTGCTGGCGAGATGTGATCTGTTGTAACAGAGTCACCCAAGATTGCAAGAACGCGAGCACCTGAAATATCGACAACAGGTGTTGGCTTAGCAGGCATATTCTCAAAGTATGGAGGCTTGCGAACGTACGTTGACTGCGCATCCCACTCAAAAGTGTTTCCAGTTGGAGTATCCAGTGATTTCCAACGGTGATCGCCATCAAAGACGCTTGCATAATCTTTGGTGAACATCTCTGAAGAGATCGAAGCATCGATGACTTCTTGAATCTCTTGAGCAGATGGCCAAATATCTTTGAGTAGAACTGGGTTGCCATCCTTGTCATTGCCAAGTGAATCATTCGCAAAATCATGATTCATCGTGCCAGCTAGGGCATATGCAACTACTAGTGGGGGCGAAGCCAGGTAATTCATCTTTACATCAGGGCTAATTCGACCTTCAAAGTTTCGGTTTCCTGAAAGAACTGCTGAGACAGCAAGATCATTCTGATTAATTGCCTTGCTGATCTCTACTGGCAATGGGCCTGAGTTACCGATGCAGGTGACACAGCCATAACCTACGAGGTGAAAACCGAGCTCCTGCATATAGGGAGTAAGTCCGGCACGATCATAATAATCTGTAACAACTTTTGATCCCGGAGCTAGCGTGGTCTTTACCCATGGCTTTGAAGTAAGTCCCTTTTCGACCGCCTTTTTTGCAAGCAGGGCAGCACCAATCATCACTGATGGATTAGATGTATTCGTACAAGAGGTGATCGATGCAATTACAACATCGCCATTCTTAACTGTCGTCTGATGCGCTCCAACCTTGGCTGGGTATGCCGACTTTCCAGTCTTTTCAGTGAAATACGTTGGCAGGATCTTTTCAAATGCACTCTTAGATTCAGAGAGTGAGATTCGATCTTGCGGACGCTTTGGTCCTGCAATCGATGGAACAACTGTTGAGAGATCGAGTTCGATATGTTCTGAAAAACGCGGTGATGTTGCAGGATCGTGCCAGAGTCCCTGAGCCTTTGCGTAAGCCTCGACAAGTGCAACTTGATCTTCATTACGTCCGGTAAGTCGTAGGTAGCGCAAGGTTTCTTCATCGATAGGGAAGATTGCGCAGGTTGAGCCGTACTCAGGACTCATATTTCCGATCGTTGCACGGTTTGCCATCGGTACGCTGACAACGCCTGGTCCGTAGAATTCCACAAACTTTCCAACTACACCGTGCTTACGCAACATCTGAGTAATTGTGAGTGCAAGATCGGTTGCAGTAGTTCCGATAGGTAATTCTCCGCTGAGTTTGAAACCAACAACGCGAGGAATCAACATTGATACAGGTTGGCCAAGAAGAGCTGCCTCGGCCTCAATTCCACCAACGCCCCAACCGAGAACACCAAGGCCGTTAACCATTGTTGTATGTGAATCGGTACCCACGACAGTATCTGGATAAGCGCGCAAAACTCCATTAACTGTACGAGTCATAACAACTCGCGCAAGGAATTCAATATTTACTTGGTGAACAATTCCTGTTCCTGGTGGAACTACCTTGAATTCATCAAATGCGCCTTGACCCCAACGCAAGAAGCGATAGCGCTCACGGTTACGCTCATATTCAATATCTGTGTTCTGCTCAAATGAATCGCGAGTTCCAAACAAATCTGCAATGACTGAGTGGTCAATGACAAGTTCGGCTGGTGCGAGGGGATTTACCTTCGATGCATCTCCGCCTAATTCAACAATTGCCTCGCGCATGGTGGCAAGGTCGACAACGCATGGAACGCCGGTGAAATCCTGCATAACTACGCGCGCTGGGGTGAATTGGATTTCTGTATCTGGCTCGATCGCTGGATCCCATTGAGCTAACGCTTTGATGTGTTCGGCGGTGATGTTTGCGCCGTCTTCTGTACGTAAGAGGTTCTCTAGCAGAATTTTGAGGGAGAACGGAAGGTCAGATGCGCCTTCAAGTCCATTGATATCAAAGATTTCAAAATCTTTGCCGCCGACGGTGAGATTTTTCTTTCTTCCCAATGAATTCTTACTCATGGGGTCAAGATACCGCAGTGGGCGTAAAGAGGGCAACGCACTCGATGTGATGCGTCATCGGGAAGAGGTCAAATGCACGTACCTTTTCAAGGGTGTAATTGGCATCACGTAAAAGAGCGCTATCCCTGGCTAGTGCAGCTGGATCGCATGCCACATAAACGATTGCTCGTGGCTTACAAGCCACCAGAATCGCAATCACATTCTTCTTTGCGCCATCTCGAGGTGGATCAAGAATTACTACATCAGCGTGAGAAAAACGTGGAAGAATTTTTTCGACATCACCCGTATAGATCTTTACATTCTCTGCACCTGAGAAATTAACTGCCGCATCGGCTGTGGCGCTCTTGCTTCCCTCAACCAGATCAATGCGACCACCCGCACCGATTGCTTCGTGAAGTTGTAGTGCAAAGAGTCCCACTCCACCGTAGAGATCTAGTACATGATCACCGGAGCGAACTTCTGCAAACTCACGTACACAATCCACAAGGACCTCGGGCGCATTCACATTGCTCTGCCAGAATGAATCTGGACTTACTTGATAACTCTTACCGTTTACTGTGAAATTTTGAATTCTCTCACCTTGAATAACGTCACCAGTTACGAGTCGAGAAGAACCATCGGTAGATGCACTTACTTGGATACGTGCTCCCGGCTCCCATTTCTGGGATTGAATCTTCGGATATTCAATCGTGGGATGAAGAACTAAGCAGTCATCAATTGCCATGATGGTATTTGTGCGAGAGGCGTAAAAGCCAGCCCTCCCCTGCTTATCACTTCCAATCGTGGTCTGTGTGCGCCAACCTAGCGACGGTGAAACTTCTTCAACTGTTACCTGGATATCCATCTTTGCGATGCGAGCAAACTGTTCGGTGATCACATCTTCCTTAAGCTTTCGCTGGGCAGAGATTTCTACATGTTGGAAATCACAACCACCGCATCCATTGCGATTGGCATATCGGCATGGTGCTTCAACCCGATCCGTTGAGGCTTCAATCACGGCGACAACATCTCCACGATTAAAGGAAGATCCAATGCTGGTAATCGCCACATCAACAACTTCACCCGGTAAGCCATGTCGAACAAAGATCACTGCGCCTTCGTGGCGGGCGATGAAGTGTCCGCCATGGGCAACTTTTTCGATCGTCACCCGAATTATCTGCCCCGTAGAAAGGTCGGCGCGAGGCGTGGATGTCATAAAGGTAAGCCTAAGGGGGTAAGTTATGTCCCGTGCACGTAGTCATCATGGGTTGCGGTCGAGTCGGTTCCTCTTTGGCGACCGAACTTGAAGAGCTAGGCCATACCGTCTCAATCATCGACCAATCACGAGAGGCATTCCGTCGATTAGGTCCAGATTTCAAAGGTCGCACTATTACCGGTATTGGTTTTGATAGAGACACTCTCCTTGAAGCGGGTATTGAGACAGCCGATGCCTTTGCCGCGGTAAGTAATGGCGATAACTCAAATATTTTGGCAGCGCGCGTTGCCCGTGAAACCTACGGTGTTGGCAATGTCATTGCTCGTATTTACGATCCTGGACGCGCTGAGATTTATCAGCGTCTAGGTATTCCAACAGTTGCAACAGTTATTTGGGCCACCGATCAGATTATGCGTCGTCTGGTTCCAGAAGGTTCTCGTAGCGAATGGCGCGATGCCACCGGAACAATCGAACTTGCTGAAGTGCATCCACATGCAGACTGGCTTGGTCAGCCCATCACATACATCGAATCATCAACGACAGCGCGCGTTGCATTTATTACACGCCTTGCCGAAGGATTAGTACCGAACGAGCACACAGTGCTTCAGGAGGGCGATCTTCTCCATATGATTATTGAGACTGCGCGCGTTGCTGAAGTTGAAGCGATTTTGGCTAAGCAACCATCGGAGACCTCATGAGAATTGCAATTGCTGGAGCGGGAAATGTTGGTCGCGCAATTGCGCGCGAACTTCTTGATAACGGTCACCAGGTTTTACTCATTGATCGCGATCCTAAAGCGCTCAAGATGGACTCTGTCCCTGATGCCGAATGGTTGATGGCAGATGCATGTGAAATTACATCTCTAGATAAGGCAGCACTGGGTAGCGCTCAAGTAATGGTCGCTGCAACAGGTGATGACAAAGTCAACCTTGTCGCATCACTACTTGCAAAGACCGAATATGGCGTTCCTCGCGTGGTTGCCCGAATTAATCACCCGAAGAATGAGTGGATGTTTGATTCATCATGGGGCGTCGATGTTGCTGTATCTACTCCGCGCATTATTTCAGCCCTTGTTGAAGAGGCTGTAAGCGTCGGTGATGTCGTTCGCCTCTTTAGCTTTAGAAAAGGGCAAGCAAATCTAGTTGAACTGACCTTGCCGGATTCATCAAGTTGTATCGGTAAAACTGTAGAAGAGATTGAACTTCCACAGGATGCCTCACTCGCTGCGATCGTTCGCGATGGTCGAGTATTTGCTCCGAGTGCAGCCGATGTATTTAGTGCCGGTGACGAACTGCTCTTCGTAGCATCTGCTGCAGCAGAAGATCAGATTAAAGATTGCTTTATTAAGAGCTAATCTTTCTCTTCCTTCGGTGGAATAGTCGTTGGAACATTTCTAAGCACCAACCAAGAACCATAAGCGGTTGCAAAAAATAGCGGCATGCCCATCGCTAAATTCACGGCTCCTAGAAGATTTACATTATCTGAGAGATAGATCGGATACTGCACGACAAGGCGACCAAAGAAGAGCGCAACCCAGATCCAGCTGGCGCGAATGTAGGCAGCCTTTCGGACTGGATCTTTTCGCCAAGCAAAATTTTCACCGAGAATTGGACCTAACATCACTCCGAGAATTGGCCATCCTGCAACATTTGCAATCAGATAGACGAAGCCATACCCAAGATTGGTCAGCATCTTTGGAACGAATACGTCGCTTGGATTACCTGTTCGATTAGCAAACCATGCCGAAATTAGCGTTCCAATGAATCCAGAGAGTGCGTGCTGAATTGTGTCTTTCATAACAAGGCGAATGATTGTCAAGATTGCAGAGATGATCACTGATGCAATAAGTGAACTCCAGAGATCTTTCGTGATGTTGAATGAGATAAGAAAAACTATGGCAGGAAAACCTGCATCGATCAGACCTTTCTTGCCGCCAAAGGCAGAGAGGACCTTCTCTTTATCTCCAGGATTCTGACTCATGAGCGACCAGTAGATCCAAAACCACCAGTGCCGCGACCGGAACCGGGAAGTTCATGAACCTCAACAAATTCAGCACGTTCGACTTTCTGAATTACTAATTGCGCGATGCGATCTCCGCGTTTAAATGAAACAGATTCGTTTCTATCGTGGTTAATCAAAATGATCTGTAGCTCGCCTCGGTAGCCTGCATCAACTGTGCCAGGGGCGTTAACCATGGTGACTCCATGTTTAATTGCCAGACCTGAACGCGGATGGACAAGTGCGACGTAACCATCGGGAAGTGCGATAGCAATACCTGTTGGAACTAGCGCCCGCTCCCCCGGTTCCAAGGTGATATCAATGCGAGAGACGATATCGGCTCCCGCATCCCCTCCTTTGGCATAACGTGGCAGTGGTAGTTCTGGATCCAAACGAGTGATTAATACCTGCACTGAACTCATGGATTGATCTCAAATTCAGGATCGACAAAGGCGAGAAGCTCTGGTGATTTCTTAATGTACTCAAGATAATCGGCAGGAGCGTTAGACATAAAGTGACTCATCGGAACTATGACAAAGAGCGCTGCAGCACGTACAGCGATATCTCCATCAGGGCCGTTGAGGCGACCAACCGCTTCGGTATAGACCTTGCGCTTTACCTGGCCTGTAATTTGAGCAGAGATGTGAAGCGTCGTTCCAATTGGAACTGGTTTCATAAAATCTGTTTCAAGCCGTCCCGTCACCGCTGGAGAGCGAATAAGCCACATCAGTTTTCCAAGCGCTTCATCGAATGCAAGTGAGAGCAGACCACCGTGGGCAAGGCCAGGGGCGCCTTGATGATTTTCTGTGACAGTAAATTCTGCAGTGAGATCGAGTGCGGTTCCTGCGTGAGCAACAAGATGTAGTCCGGTGGGATGTAATTGACCACAACCAAAACAATGTCCAAAGTGTGACGGAATCTGCGTACCGACGGCAGGAGCTAAGGGATGTCGCTCAGGAAGTATGGCTCCCTCAGGTGGTGTTGTGCTTGCCACTCTTGTCATGGCTCCACTTTACTCTCTCGATCTTCCTATACGGTATCGCTATGAGTGAGAGATTAATCAATTTTCGTGAGGTGATCCGTCCACCTCTCTGGTTGATGGCATTTATCTACTTTCTCGCCCTCTCACTCGGGATCGCAATTTGGGCGGCCATGAATACGATAATTGCAGTAATGGTGATGGCGCTCTTAACGGCAGCCACAATTTTGATCTACTTCACTTCAACACTTGTCATAGAAATAGATGATCATGAGCTGCGAGTAGGCAAGGCACACATCGCCAAGAAATTCTGTGGTGAAATTAAAGTCCTAACGCCTGCAGAGATGTCATTGCAGCGAACTCGCGAGGCAGATCCTGCTGCGTATTTAGCGATTCGATTCTGGACTGCTCACGGCGTGAAGATTGAAGTGAGAGACCAACGTGATCAAACTCCGTATTGGTTAGTTACCAGCAAGCGTGGAGATGCTTTAACCCAAGCCCTTAAAAATAGTTAAGCGCATTCCTTGCAGACAGCCTTTGCGCCTTCACCCTTGGAGAGCTGGGTGATGTGGTGGATCAAGAAACAGCGCGAACAGGTGAATTCATCTTCTTGCTTAGGTACAACTCGAACTGAGAGTTCTTCACCTGAGAGATCGGCACCTGGAAGCTCAAGATTTTCAGCAGCCTCTGCCTCATCAACATCGATCTGACCAGATTGGGCATCAACGCGTTGAGCTTTGAGCTCTTCTAGTGATTCTTCGTGAAGCTCTTCATCAGTTTTTCTGGGTGTGTCGTAATCGGTTGCCACGTTCTCATCACCTCGCTCTCTATACCTTTATCGCTCGCGCCGGAAAGTTCTGGCCACGGGCGCATCATGGCCCATAAAGGGTGGAATAGACAATGTAACCACGGGTGTGTCGGATTTATTCCCTAGATGTGCTGGGAGTAACAACTGCTGCGATCGCCTGCGAAAGTCCAGCGTCAACTCTGGCATGAATATGAGTGCCAGCCTCCACATAGACCTCAGAGATGATCTCTCCATGTTCGTGAATCGCGCTGACGAGATCCCCTCGATCATAAGGAATCACACAATTAATTTCTACCTGTGGGTGTGGAAGCGATTTTTCAATAGCATGAAGAAGTCCTTCGATTCCAAAACCTGTGCGGACAGAGAATGCATATGCATTCTTCTCGGTGCGCAATAGATTCATCACAACTTCTGGATCTGCAATATCAACTTTATTAATGGCGATTATCTCTGGGATATCTTTTCCACCAATTTCATCGATTACCTCTCTGACAGCAAGTATCTGTTCAGATGGATCAGGATGAGAGCCATCGACAACGTGGACGATCAGATCTGCACCGGAGACTTCTTCTAGCGTTGATTTGAAGGCATCAATGAGTTGATGTGGCAGATGTCTAACAAAACCCACAGTATCTGTCAGTGTGTAGATGCGGCCCTCAGGGGTCTGGGTCTTTCGAACCGTTGGATCAAGAGTTGCAAAGAGCGCGTTCTCAACTAATACCCCGGCATCGGTCAATTTATTTAAAAGCGAAGATTTACCAGCATTGGTATATCCGGCGATAGCAACTGAAGGAATATTGTGTCGTCTGCGCTCTTGCCTCTTGGTATCGCGTGACACCTTCATCTCAGCGATTTCGCGGCGCAATTTAGCCATCTTGTCTCTGATGCGACGTCTATCTGTTTCGATCTTTGTCTCACCAGGTCCACGGCCACCGATACCAGCACCACCTGCAGCGCGACCACCAACCTGACGTGAAAGAGAATCTCCCCAACCGCGCAATCTCGGAAGCAGGTATGCAATCTGAGCGAGTTCGACTTGGGCCTTTCCTTCTCGACTCTTTGCATGCTGGGCAAAAATATCCAAAATTAGTGCGGTGCGATCTACAACTTTCACCTTTAACTTATCTTCGAGCTGTCGTAGTTGTGAAGGTGATAATTCACCATCGCAAATAACTGTATCCGCACCAGTTGATCGAACAACTTCTTTGAGTTCGATTACTTTTCCAGAACCAATGTAAGTGGCAGGATCAGGTTTATCGCGGCGCTGGATAAGTCCTTCCAAAACTTCAGAACCTGCAGTTTCTGCGAGGGCTTTTAATTCGGCGAGAGAGTTCTCTGCACTCTCAATTGACCCTTCGGTCCAAACTCCGACAAGAACGACTCGCTCAAGTTGGAGTTCCCGATACTCTGCCTCAGAGATATCTTGTAACTGTGTAGAAAATCCTTTGACGCGACGAAGTGCTTGTCGTTCTGAAAGTTCTTGCGCCGCACCGTGATCTATCTCTTCCTCAGAGGCATCGTATTCTGCAGCTGCTCTTGCACTCTCGCGCAATAATTCTTCAAAACGAAGCTCTCTCTGGTCTGGCGTCTCACTCATCATATGGCGAGATAACTTGTAACGTCGTAATCCTTGATCAACTCAGCTGGTCCGGTCAAAGTCGCATTGGAATGTCCATCAATATCTACAATCAAAGTTCCACCTGGGGGCTTGATGATCCAACGTGCCGGCAACTGCCCACGCGTATAAATCGTGGCAGCCAAAGCCACCGCGCACGTTCCTGTGCCACATGAGCGAGTCTCTCCACTGCCGCGTTCATGCACTCGCATGATGAGAGTGTCTGGAGATTCAATCTCCACAAATTCAACGTTCACACCTTCTGGATAAACAGAAGCGGGTGTAACAACAGGTGCCGTTGCTAGTGAACCAACCGCATCTAAGTCTTCTAGGAATGCAACTGCATGAGGATTTCCTATGCTGATGTGTCGCGCGGAAAATTCTTGACTATTTACTGAGATATTAACTACATCGCCTTCATCGCTGACCTGTCCCATATTGACGGAGATATCACCCTCTGCTGGAACACGTAAAAATTTCGCACCATCGCGAGTTTGGATTGGAAAAAGTCCTTCTCCTTGATGCCCATTTGTGACCAGGTAGCGAGCCATCACTCGAATTCCGTTACCACACATCTCTGCGATGGATCCATCTGCATTTCTATAATCCATGAACCACTTGCCATTGGGGCGAGTAATTCGAATAACGCCGTCGGCGCCAATCCCGTTGACTCGATTACAGATGTTGGCCACCTGATCTGAAGTCAGATCAATCTCTTCGTTTGGATCAAAGATGATGACAAAGTCATTCTCAGTGCCGTGGCCGTATGTGGCAATTACAGGAGTATTCATATCGCTATGAGTTTATCCGTGTCAGGATTTTTTCGAGACGATTTTCGTAGTGACCAAGCCAATGAAGTCGATGATCACGAGAAAACCAGGTGTCTTGACGACGAATGTATTGCCGAGTCACTCGTTTAGTCTCTTCTCTAGCCTCATCAGATGTCAGTAGTCCATCCATCATCGCAAGAATTTGGGCATAACCGAGAGCTTTCTGCGCCGTGACTCCTTCACGCAATCCTGTGACAACTAATCCTTCAACTTCTGCGACAAGACCCGCCTCCCACATAGCATCGACTCGATCGCTTACACGGATATCAAGGCTTTCACGATCTTGGCTTAACCCGAAGTGGAGTGCATCTGGATATCGAGAGCTTTCTTGTCGTGGCAGATTGGCGGTAAATGGTTGACCGGTGATCTCAATAACTTCCAACGCTCTCACAATGCGTCGCGTATTTGCTCGATCTATAGCAAGGGCCGCAGCGGGATCGAGTTTTTCAAGTCGCGCAAAGAGTGCAGCAGCGCCTTGTTCGATCGCTTCTAGTTCAAGGCGAGAGCGAACAACAGGGTCAGTATCCGGAAAATTTAAATCATCAACTATGGCTTTGATATAAAGGCCTGTTCCACCAACAATAATTGCATCTTTACCGCGTTGATGAATTTCATCAATTGCGGTACGCGCTGCTTCTTGATACCAAGCAACAGTTGAATCTTGGCGGACTGAGAGCACATCAAGAAGATGGTGTGGAATTCCACCACGCTCTGGAACCGATAACTTCGCTGTGCCGATATCCATGCCTTCATAGACTTGCATGGAATCAGCGTTAACGATCTCTGCACTGATCTCTTTAGCCAGCGCTACTGCAAGGTCACTCTTTCCGGTAGCTGTTGCGCCACAGATAATGATTGTGCGCATCTAAACCTTAGCCTTGATAACAGATGGAATTCCCAGCATTACTCCTGGCGTTGGCGCACTCTCTTCTGTGCGACGAGCATGGGCATCTCCCCCGCGAGTCTTTAGATATGAGAGTTCTCGTCCAATTAAGTAATGCGCAGATGCATCGGTAACTTCAACATCTACAAAGTCGCCTGGACGAGCAAGGCTTGAATTATCAAAGTGCACTAAACGGAAATCTTCAGATCGGCCTGTAAGTCGAGATTGCGCTGCATCTCTCCTGCCTTCAACCTCAGTGACCAAAATCTTATGCGCAGTTCCAATTGCCTCTTGATTTACTGAAAGCGAAATCTTCTGTTGATGTTCATGAAGTCGCGTATATCGCTCTCCAACGACCTCTTCAGGTACTTGGTTAGTCATCTCACCTGCCGGCGTTCCGGGGCGAATCGAATACTTATAGGTGTAAGCGGCTGCAAAGCGAGCTTGGCTTGCGACATCTAGCGTTGCTTGAAAATCACTTTCTGTCTCGCCTGGAAATCCAACAATGATGTCTGTAGTGATCATGGCGTGAGGTATCTGAGTGCGAACTCGATCCAAAATACCTAGGTAGCGATCACTTCTATACGACCTACGCATAGATGCCAGAATTGAATCTGAGCCAGATTGCAGTGGCATATGAAGGTGGGGCATGACTGTTGGAGTATTTGCCATCACTTCAATGACATCATCAGTGAAATCTCGTGGATGTGGCGACATGAATCTCAAGCGCTCAAGACCATCGATAGCGGCAACTTCCTTCAAAATCTTTGCGAATGCTCCTCGCTCGCCCAAGCCAACGCCGTAGGCATTTACATTCTGGCCCAACAAAGTGATCTCGATGACTCCTTGTTCTACCAAGGCTCGCACTTCAGTAAGAACATCGGCCATCGGACGATCTTTTTCAATTCCACGAAGGGCTGGCACGATGCAAAACGTACAAGTGTTATTGCAGCCCACTGATATTGATACCCAAGACGAGAATGCCGAAAATCGTCTCGCAGGTAGTGTGGATGGGAAGTGTTCGAGAGATTCGAGGATCTCAATCTGTGACTCTTCTTCAATGCGCGCTCTCTCCAATAACACTGGAAGCGATCCCACATTGTGAGTACCGAATACAACATCTACATAGGGCGCTTTTTTAAGAATGATCGCCTGATCTTTCTGAGCAAGACATCCACCCACTGCAATCTGCATTGCAGGATTTGCCTTCTTTATCGGTGCCAGGAATGAAAGATTTCCGTAAAGTTTATTATCGGCATTTTCACGAACTGCACATGTATTAAAAACGACAATATCCGCCTGTACTCCGGTCTCGGCTGGAACAAACCCTGCTTCATCAAGTAGTCCTGCGATTCGCTCGGAATCATGGACATTCATCTGGCAGCCGTAAGTTTCGACTGTATACGTTCGCGACATAAAGGTGACTCTAAATATCTAGGATTTTGTATGAAAGATCTGCGCGATTAACTACAAGCATCTGGCCATTGGTCAATGGAGTCCAATCATCATGGCCCCAACCAGTTGATGCCACTTTGATCGCACCATTCTCTTTTGCAAAACGAAGTTCGTAGTGGAACGGCACTGTCCATTCACTCTGTTCTGCCACATTGAATTGACAGACAGCGATCAAGAAATCTGGGGTAAGCGTAATTGAATTAATGGCCGAGTAATCAGCTGTGCTTGCAATTTCCTTTACCGTTGAAGCGATTGCCTCGATAAGGCCCATGCTCTTGGCGGCAGTCAAAATCGCAAAGAAATAACGCTCACTATCGGTAGTAGATGTGAGCTGCCCTAGAAGATCTGCATCAACTAGATGTTCGATGCTCGAAGCAGGGCGAATCGTTCCGTTATGCATAAATGAGATATCGCCATGAATAAATGGGTGATTATTTGAAAGATCTACCGTCAATCCCTTAGATGCTAGTCGGAGATGGACAAGTGCTCCATCAGTAGGTTTTGTTGAAGCCACTTCAGCGAAAAGTGAACTTTCAACAGCTGGGGCTAAATCGCGTTCGCGCTCTTGTACCCCGCCAATTGATGCACAAGTTGTTACTCCCCACCCATGTTTATGTTCTTTCGAGAGCTCCACAAAATCTGAGAGAGTCGGACCCACGATTGTTGCAAGGGTCGCAGGTTCGGTTGAGGCATAGGCTAGTAATCTGCACATAGCCCTAATCTACCTTGGAATGCGTATTGGTTCCTGCCCACGAGCGATGAGACGCTCAAAATGAATCTCGCGCTTTTCATTAAATCGCTGTGCATCGGCACTTGCTGACTTAAGGAAGGCGGCAAGCTCTTCTCGCGCGGCAAGACCATCACCAGTCAGATCGGTACGTTCAAAGACTCCCCATGCACGCAAAACTGGCGCGATTACTTCATCTAGATGCTGTTGCAGATCATAGATTCCAGCCAGCGCAATCTGTACCGCCTTACGGCCGAAGCCAGGCATATTTGCTCCTGGCATATCAAAGTTTGTAACAACATCAGCGATTGCTCTCATTGCAGCATTTGGCTCCATTTCAAGTGCGGTACCTAAAAGGTTGCGGTAAAAAATCATATGCAGGTTTTCATCAAGTGCCACTCGCTGCATCATTGACTCGGCAATCGGATCATTAGAAAGTTTGCCGGTATTGCGGTGAGAGATACGAGTAGCCAATTCTTGGAAAGAAACGTAGGCAACTGTGTGCAACATATCGTTCTCATAAGGAGTCTGATATCCCAAAGACATGTGCGCCATTCGTAGATCTTCGAGTTCGTAAGGATCCACTCCACGCGTTGCCATAAGGTAATCGCGAATCACAATGCTGTGTCGAGCTTCCTCTGCTGTCCAACGCTCAATCCAATTTCCCCATGCGCCATCTCGGCCCATAGAGATTGCAATTTCAGTGTGATAGCTCGGCAAATTATCTTCAGTAAGAAGATTAAGTATCAGCGAATCTTGTGCGACTGGAGTCAGGCGTGAGTCTTTGGCTTCCCATGCATCGCCATTAAGAGGTCCTGCATAGTCACGGCCTTCAGACCATGGGACATACTCATGTGGATACCAATTCTTCTGAACACTCAAATGGCGATTGAGTTCAACCTCAACGGCAGGTTCTAGATCGCGAATAAGACGCGATTGGATCGCTGCGGAGTCGTAAGTCATACCCACAACGCTACGGCAGTGAGTGTGTTACTCACTAGTTACTATTCGTGTTTTTGCGCTCTTGTGCCTGTGATGCGCGCCATGCAGCAATTGCTCCGTGGTTTCCGCTGAGCAAGATAGGTGGAACTTCTAACCCCCTCCACTCTTGCGGACGAGTGAAATTCGGATATTCAAGATAACCCTCTTCATTATGCGACTCTTCTGCCAACGAGAGTGGATTTCCAAGGACACCAGGAATTAGTCGAGTGATTGCTTCAATCATCACCATAGATGCAACCTCACCCCCTCCGAGTACATAATCTCCAATTGAAACTTCACGCACTTGAATATTTCGCTGCTGATATTCAGGCTGACTGTAATGAATTCGCACTCTGTCATCGATGCCTTCATAACGACCGCATGCAAAAATTAAGTGAGGTGCGCGAGAGAGCTCTTCTGCCATCTCTTGGTTAAAGCGTCGCCCTGCCGGAGTTAAGACGATAAGCACCGCCCCATCATCAATAACAGAGTCAACGGCTTTGCCCCATACATCTGCCAACATCACCATTCCAGCTCCGCCACCATATGGAGTGTCATCAACTGTGTGGTGAGTGTCAGAAGTCTGCGAACGTAGATCGTGCACGTTTATAGAGAGCAGGCCACCATCTTGCGCCTTACCTAGAAGTGATAGCTGCAGAGGTGCAAAGTATTCAGGAAAGATAGAGATTGCATCGATTTTCATAACATCTGCCCATCGATAATTGGTGGAATAACTGTAAGTCGTTTCCCTGCGATATCAACGACTGGAACAAGAACGCGCACAAATGGAATGAGGACCTCTCCACTTTCACCCTTGATAACAAGAACATCTTGGCCAGGCAGATTGAGAACCTCACTTACCTCACCTAAAGTGCTGCCATCTTCTAGCTCAGCTCGACAACCAATGAGTTGGAGTACGTGATAATCATCTTCATCTTCACCAGGTGCATCAATATCCACATCGGCATATAGAAGTACGTCACGCAATTTTTCTATCGCATTTCGATCCGCGTAACCCGCGAATGAAAGAAGAAGAATTCCGTTATGCACCCGAACTGAATCAACTACAAGATCGCCGTTGCTATCTGTCTCAAGAGTTGCCCCAAGAGCAAAACGGGATGCAGCATCATCTGTACGAACTTCAATTGTCGCCTCACCCAAGATTCCATGGGCACGACCAATGCGCCCAACATTTAGGCGCATGACATGAGTTTTCTTAACGAGCCTCGTCAGTATCGATGAGATCAACACGAACGCTACGTCCAGCAAGAGCGCTTACAACTGTGCAAAGCGCCTTTGCTGTACGACCGTTACGACCAATGACCTTACCGATATCTTCAGGATTAACACGAACTTCAAGAGTTGTACCTCGACGATGTGTCTTCTCCTTGACGATGACATCCTCAGGATTATCTACAATCCCTTTAACAAGATGCTCGAGAGCTTCATCAATCATTATTACTCAGCTGCTTTTTCTTCTGTAGCTGCTTCTGGGGTTTCAACCACAACTTCTGTTTCTACAACTTCAGCTGGAACTTCGGACACCTCGGCAACGGCTACTGGCTCGGACACCTCGGCGATAGCTTCTGGTTCGGAAACTTCAACAACAGGGTTTGCCTTTGCAGCAAGCTTCTCTTGTGCCTTCTTCTTCAGAGTTGTTGCGCCTTCTTTTGGCTCATCCATTGCAGATTTAACTGCAGCTTCATATGCAACGCTCTTGTGTGGCTTAGGGGTTGCAAAGCGAAGTGTTCCTTCAGTTCCTGGAAGGCCCTTGAACTTCTGCCAATCTCCTGTGACCTTAAGAATTGCCTCTACAGCCTCAGATGCTTGTGCGCCAACGCCTAACCAGTAGAGAGCGCGCTCTGAGTTCACTTCAATAATTGATGGCTCTTGTCCTGGAACGTAGCGACCAATCTCTTCGATTGATAGTCCGTTACGTGCCTTACGTGAGTCGGTAACAACGATGCGATAGAACGGTGTACGAATCTTGCCCATGCGCATTAAACGAATTTTTGTAGCCAAAGCAGTGGTGCTCCTAAAAATATGTGTTCAATCTTGTAGCTGTAGCGGGGTGCCCAGCGCAAAGATCCAACGATGGATGTGGATGTTTCGGGGGTAGAGGGCCCCGTCACAGGAGGCCAATCTTGCCATGTGAGCCTCTCGATCCAAAATCAAGAGCTCTCTTCGACCGCTCTCTTGGCTGGATTTCCTGATCGTGACTTCTTCTTCGCAGGCGGAGCGGCCTTCTTAGGCATGGGCGGCATCCCTGGCACTCCCGGTGGAAGGCCCATTCCGGCGGGCATTCCTCCGCCATTTCGCATCTGCTTCATCATCTTCTGCGCAGCAGAGAATTTATCGACCAGAGCATTCACTTCTTGAACTTTTCGTCCTGACCCCGCGGCAATACGTGCACGACGAGAACCATTGAGAACTTTCGGTTCGATGCGTTCTTTCGGTGTCATGGATTGAACGATCGCTTTGGTGCGAACAATTTCGCCTTCATCAAAGTTTTCAATCTGCTTTTTCATCGCGCCCGCACCTGGCAACATGCTGAGCAACTTGCCCATGGATCCCATCTTGGACATCGCTTCTAACTGTTCAAGAAAGTCTTCTAAGGTGAAATCTTCACCCTTAATAAATTTCTCTTCAAGTTTGGCTGAAGATTCTCCATCGAGCGCCTTCTTTGCCTGTTCTGCCAAAGTTGCAACATCGCCCATTCCAAGAATTCGCGAAGCCATACGTTCTGGGTAGAAGAGATCGAAATCAGTGAGTTTTTCGCCAGTGGAAGCAAACATGATCGGCTTGCCGGTGAGAGCGGTGATTGAGAGAGCAGCGCCACCGCGCGCATCGCCATCTAGCTTGGTAAGAACGACACCATCAAAACCGACGCCGACCTTAAAGGCTTGCGCAGTTTTCACTGCATCTTGGCCGATCATGGCATCGACAACGAAGAGAATTTCGTCAGGAGAGATGGCATCTCGAATATCACTTGCTTGCTTCATCATCTCTTCATCAACACCGAGACGTCCTGCCGTATCAACGATGACGATGTTATGTAATTTAGATTGAGCAAATTTCAGACCTGCTTTTGCAACAGCAACAGGATCTCCAACACCATTGCCAGGTTCGGGAGCAAACACAGGTACAGAGACACTCTCGCCGACAACTTGCAATTGGTTGACCGCGTTAGGTCGTTGCAAATCTGAGGCGACGAGTAAAGGTGTGTCGCCTAAATCCTTAAAGTGTTTTGCTAACTTTCCAGCAAGGGTTGTCTTACCCGCACCTTGCAAACCTGCCAACATGATCACAGTCGGTGGATTCTTTGCAAGTCGCACTCGTCGTGCTTGGCCACCAAGAATTTCAATAAGTTCGGCGTTGACGATTTCAAAGATTGCTTGGGCTTGATTTGAACCAGATTGAAGGTCAGGAAGTGCTGCTAGCGACTTTGCCTTAACTTTTTCAACAAAACTCTCTACGACACCGAGAGCAACATCAGCCTCTAGGAGTGCTTGGTAAATCTGATTCGACACTTGATCAATGTCGGCAGAGGAGATCTTTCCGCGCGAACGCAGCGCCGAAAACGCCTGTGTGAATTTTCCTGTGAGCGACTCAAACATAGTGAGCGCACTCTACTTGAGAAGGGCGGCCATGACTCAGCTGTCCATGACCGCCCGTTCCCTAGATTGCCTCTGACCCTCGTTCACCTGTACGAACTCGGATGACCTGTTCGACTGGTGTCGTCCACACTTTTCCATCACCGATAGAGCCGGTATTGGCGGCTTTAACAATGAGCTCGAGTGCACTTTCCACATCGTGATCATCGACTAGGACCTCGAGTCGAACTTTGGGTACAAGATCAACGGTGTATTCAGCACCGCGATAGACCTCAGTATGTCCACGTTGGCGACCGAATCCACTTGCCTCAGAGACTGTCATACCCTTAATACCAGCGGCATGAAGTGCTTCTTTCACATCATCTAACTTAAATGGCTTGATGATTGCTGTAATTAGTTTCATAACGATGAACCTCCAGGTGTTGTTCCAGCAAACTCGTAAGCGCTTTCCGCGTGCTCGACAAGGTCAATCCCTTCCAACTCGTTTTCGCGCTTGATTCGGAATCCCATCGTCTTTTCGATGGCAAAACCAATGATCAAAGTAGCAATGAATGAATAGGCGAAGACTAAGCCGACTCCCAATAGTTGCTTCATCAAAAGCTCAGTACCTCCTCCGTAGAAGATTCCATCTAGCCCAATACTGTTGACTGCAGCTGTTCCGAAGAAACCCAGTGAAAGTGATCCCCAGATGCCGCCCACAAGGTGAACACCAACAACATCAAGGGAATCATCGATATTGAAGATGTACTTGAGCCCGACTGCCAAAGAACAGAGAATTCCGGCGACAAAACCGATAACAACTGCTGCCCATGGATCAACGAATGCACACGTTGGTGTAATTGCAACTAATCCAGCAACTGCTCCAGATGCTGCGCCTAAAGACGTTGGATGGCCATTGCGAATTCTTTCAACAAGTAACCAACCGAGAATTGCACCACCTGTGGCGACTTGCGTATTAATCAGCGCAAGTCCAGCAATTCCGTTGGCAGCAAGTGAAGAGCCAGCATTAAATCCAAACCAACCGAACCAGAGTAATCCAGCTCCAAGCATCACTAACGGAAGTGAGTGCGGACGCATCGGATCTCTTCTCCATCCGTGGCGCTTACCTAGAACAATTGCTAGCGCTAGTGCTGCTGCACCGGCATTGATATGCACTGCAGTACCACCGGCAAAATCTTGGACACCCTTACCCGCAAGGTAACCAGCACCTGTGATGGTATCTCCAACCTTGTTACCGAAGGCAAAGACCCAGTGCGCAATTGGGAAGTAGACAATAGTTGACCATAATGCAACAAAGACGGCCCAGGCTGAAAACTTTGCACGATCGGCGACTGCTCCAGAGATCAGCGCTGGTGTGATGATTGCGAACATCAACTGAAATGCTGCGAAGACCAAAACTGGAATCGGATAGGTGCCACCATTGTTTGCAAAGTCATCTACCTGGGAACCAAGTCCAGAGAAAGAAATGTTTCCATACCAGGGCGAATTAGCTTCGTGACCAAACGCAAGTTCGAAACCATAGATGACCCACAAAACGCTTACTATCGCAACTGTGATGATCGACATCATCATCATATTCAGAACACTCTTGGTGCGAACCATTCCTCCGTAGAAGAATGCAAGACCCGGAGTCATTAGAAGCACTAGTGCAGTGCTCGCCAAAATCCAGGCTGTGTCGCCGGAGTTAAGAACAATCTCGTCCATACAGATCTACCTTTTTCTTATCCAGTAATTGAAGCCTCGCCCTTGAGGTCTTGGGTATGGGGGAAAGATGCTCTGGGGCGGTTACAGACAGTCGGAAATGAAGTTAAGAAATGGTCACAAAAGCAGACCTTGTGTTACATCTTGATTACGTACGGGGGTGTTTAGGCTTCCAGCAGGGATTGGATGTAGAGCTGAGGCTCAAATGGGGCGAAATCCTCGATTGACTCCCCTGTGCCGATAAATTTAATCGGAATTCCTAGCTCTGCCTCGATCGCCAGAGCAACACCACCTTTAGCGCTGCCATCCATCTTTGTCACGATTAATCCGGTGACAGCAACGGCTTCGCTAAACACTTTCGCCTGAGCCATCGCGTTCTGCCCAGTTGTTGCATCAATTACCAAGAGAACTTCGGTAACCGGAGCAACCTTTTCGACCACTCGTTTTACCTTGCCAAGTTCATTCATCAAATCACTCTTGTTATGCAGACGACCTGCAGTATCAACGATAAGAACATCGCGGCCGTTTTCTTTCGCAAAGGTAGCCGCATCAAATGCGACCGATGCAGGTTCTGATTGATCTTTGCCAGTGATGACATCCACGCCTATGCGTTTACCCCAGGTCTGTAACTGATCAACTGCTGCTGCACGAAATGTATCTGCGGCGGCCAATGCAACCGATCGTTGGCTCTTATGTAGTGAGTTCGCTAACTTTGCGGCAGATGTCGTCTTACCTGTTCCATTGATACCAACGATCAAAAATACCGAGAGTGGGCTCTGGTAGTTAATCTCGCGTGATTGAGAACTCAGCATCTCGGTGAGGATGGATGTCAGACCTGACTGTGCATCCTCTGCACGCAACTTCTTTGCCGAGGTAATTAGCTGATCAACAAGAGTAGGTCCTAAATCAGAAGATAGGAGTTCTTTGCGTGCCTCATCCCAATCTAACGGGGTGATTGATGAACGCGAAAGTTTTGCAACGAGTTTTCCAAATAAACCCATCGAGGCGACCTTAGATTATGCGTTTTCAGATTCGCGTAAGCGTTGTGAAATTACTTCAGTAACTCCGTCGCCGCGCATAGTCACGCCGTAGAGCGCATCAGCGATTTCCATGGTGCGCTTCTGGTGGGTAATGATGATCAGCTGTGAACTTTCACGAAGCTCTTCGAGAACACCAAGTAAGCGACCAAGGTTTACATCATCCAGGGCTGCTTCAACTTCATCCAAGACATAGAACGGACTTGGGCGAGATTTAAAGATTGCCACAAGCATTGCAACGGCGGTGAGAGATTTTTCTCCACCTGAAAGGAGTGAGAGACGCTTTACGCGCTTTCCAGGAGGACGTGCTTCGACATCGACACCGGAATTTAAGAGGTCATCAGGGTTGGTCAAGATCAAACGACCATCTCCACCTGGGAACAAACGAGGGAAGATTTCGGCAAACTGCTTAGCAGTCTCTTCATAAGCTTCCATAAAGATCTGCTGAACACGATCATCAACTTCCTTGATGATGTCGAGCAAATCCTTCTTTGTATTCTTCAAATCTTCAAGTTGTTCGGCTAAGAACTTCAAGCGTTCTTCGAGTGCGCTGTACTCTTCAAGGGCGAGAGGGTTGATCTTTCCAAGTAGCGTGAGTGAGCGTTCTGTTGCGGCCAAACGCTTCTCTTGTTGATCGCGACGATAAGGAACCATCTCAGTTGCGACAATCTCGCCACTTTCAGTTTCAATAAATGTTGGAACATCTTTATCTGGACCGTACTCGCTCACGAGAGTCGCAACATCAATACCAAGTTCTTCGACCGCCTTGGTTTCCAGCGCTTCAATTCGCATGCGCTGCTCGGCGCGAGCAATTTCATCGCGATGCACGCTAGATGTGAGTTGATCGAGTTCAAGTGTGAGTTCACGGCTGCGCGCACGGACTGTAAGAGTCTCGCCTTCACGATCACTGCGGGAACTTTCAAGTCGAGCACGTTCTGCCGAGGCTTTAGCGATCGAGCGCTCAATGTGAATCAACGCTTCATAGGCAGCCTCTGCAATCGCCTGAGAAATCAAAGCACCGCGTGCACGTGCACCTCTGCGTGAAACTGCGCGCTCTGATGCTTCACGTTCTGCTCGTGCACCATCCTCAAGCGCTTGTGCGCGTGCAGCCAGTGAATCCACTCGCTCTTCACTTGTTCGCACAGCTAGACGTGCTTCAACTTCAGTTGTGCGGGCGTGAGAAACCTTTTGGCGAAGTGATTGAGCGAGTTGATGATCTGGCTCAGCAATTTCACCGTGATGCTGCAATTGTTCGGAGGCAACTCTTAACTCATTCTCATCGCGTGATTTCGCAGCAGTTGCCTCTGAAATTGCGAGATTGAGTCGCTCAACTTCAGCGCTGGCAGATTTCATATTCTGACCAGAGACTGCCAGAGCCTCTGTGATCGCAGCAATGCGCGCATCAGATTCATTAAGTTGCGATAGAGCCACATCAAATGCGCCTTGCTTGCCTTCTACATCATGTGCCGCAGTTGAAATTTCAAATGTAAGTCGGTTGCACTCGTGGTTGAGTCCCTCTAACTTGGTTGAGAGTTCCTCGATGAGTGCATTAATTTCAATGAGGGACGATGAGGATTGTGAGCCACCGCGTACGCGCTTGCTTGTGAGGACATCCCCGTCACGAGTTACGACAGTTAATTGTGGGTGGCTGCGCAGAATATCTTGTGCTGCGCGGGCATCGTTTGCCACAACTGTTGTCGCAAGCAGAGAAGTCAAAAGATCATCTATCTCACTGGTGTGAATGTGTTGCAGGAGCGGGGTTAAACCTTGTGGAACCGCCAAAGTCGTTGCGCTATTTCCATCATGGACGAGAACATCTGCTTGACCTAGGTTCTCACTGCGAAGAGTTGTGAGAGCACTTACCGCAGAGTTCAGATCGCGTACAACAATGGCATCGGCTAAAGAGCCAAGAGCTGATGCAGTTGCTGCTTCCCAACCGGCATCAATACGAATGAGAGATGCGATTGAACCGAGGATTGAAATACCGCGAGAGTCGCGGACAAGGGCTGCGCCACCATCTCGGTTACCAGATGTAATGCGCATTGCCTCAAGCTTTGACTCAGTTGCATTCTTCTCACGTTCAGTACTGCGCTCAAGATCGATCAGATCTGAATGCTTCTTCTTCGCAGCATCTAAATCACGTTTTGCTTGCTCAAAGAGCGAATCCAAACCTTGTTCGCCTGCATCTGCGCCAGCAATCTCCATCTCAAGGGTGGAGTACTCACGGGATGCGCTATCCACTCGTGCTTGGGCTTCATCACGCGCCTTTGTAAGACGAGAAATCTCTTCAGCGATCGCATCGAGACGCGCAGCGAGAGATTTGATGTGACCCTCTTGTCGCGCAGTTCCTTCGCGCTGATCTGCAATCGCTCGTAGGGCTGCAGCAATTTTATCTTCTTCGCTCTTTAGCCCGGCTTCCGCATCTGTTAATTCTTGTGTCGATTGAATGAGGTGAGCGCGTGCAGTTTCAACACTTGCACGGAGTGCACTTTCTTCTGCGCGCAAAGTGGCTGCTTCGCGTTCGAGCGCTTCTGGATCGCGGCCGGCGTTGCGAGCTTCTTCAGCCTCTTCAGCCAAGAAACGTGAGCGTTCTTGAGCCAGAGATTGTGTGCCACGGAATTTCTCGCGGAGTGCAGATAATGAGTAGAAATTTTCTTGCGCTTGAATGAGTAGCGGACTTTCAAAGGCAGATTGCGCATCGAGTGACTCTTCACGACGGCGAGTAGTTTCAAGTTCTGCCTCAACTTCAGATCTGCGAGCGCGGAGTGCGGTTTCATCTGCGACTTCAGCATCGAGCGTCTTTGATAAGTTAATAAAGTCATCAGCTAGTAGTCGTAACTTGGCATCACGAAGATCGGCTTGAATTGTCGCCGCCTTCTTTGCAACCTCAGCCTGCTTGCCCAATGGGCGAAGTTGACGGCGTAGTTCAACGGTGAGATCTTGAACGCGAGCAAGGTTTGCCTGCATCGAATCGAGTTTGCGCAGCGCCTTCTCTTTACGCTTACGGTGCTTAAGTACACCGGCTGCCTCTTCGATAAATCCACGACGCTCTTCGGGGGTAGCCATAAGAATTGCATCCAGCTGGCCCTGTCCCACGATCACGTGCATTTCGCGTCCGATACCGGAATCGCTTAAGAGTTCTTGAATGTCGAGCAGGCGTGATGCTTCACCGTTGATCTGGTATTCGCTCTGGCCGTTACGGAAAAGTATGCGCGAGATTGTTACTTCGCTAAATTCAATCGGAAGTGCGCCATCTGAGTTATCGATAGTCAGTGAAACTTCTGCACGACCAAGTGGAGCGCGTCCTGAGGTGCCAGCGAAAATTACATCTTCCATCTTTCCGCCACGGAGAGACTTTGCACCCTGTTCACCCATAACCCAGGTGAGCGCATCAACAACGTTAGATTTTCCAGAGCCGTTAGGTCCAACCACGCAGGTGATACCTGGCTCGAGGTGAAGAGTCGTCGCCGAGGCGAAGGACTTAAAGCCCTTGAGGGTCATGCTCTTCAAATACACGTGGGTAAACCTATCGGTTTATGCGCTCAATTTTTCGTAGGCACTACGGGCCGCGGCCTGCTCGGCTTCGCGCTTACTTTTGCCTTCTCCTTGCGCAATTTCGACTCCCCCGACCACTGCGGTGGCGGTGAAGGATTTATCGTGGTCAGGACCACTTTCTGTAACAACATACTCAAGTGTTCCCTTACCCAGGGATGCAACGAGCTCTTGCAGGGCGGTCTTTCCATCAAGGCCGGCACCCTTTGCCATCGCTTCTTCGAGGGTAGATTTAATAAGTCTTTGAATCACAGTCGATGCTGTCGCAAAACCGCAATCGATATAGATAGCACCGATCAGAGCCTCGAGCGCATCCCCCAGCAATGAATTCTTATCGCGACCATTAGTAACTTCTTCACCTTTTCCAAGGCGTATGTATTTACCAAGTTCAAGAGTGCGAGCGATATCTGCCAGCGCGCGCATATTTACTATTCCAGAACGCAGCGGAGATAAACGGCTTTCATCTAGATCGGGATAACGAAGGTATAGCTCTTCAGTAACAACGAGTCCAAGAACTGAATCTCCCAGAAACTCTAAACGCTCATTGGTAAACGCTGAACCATTTTCATAAGCAAAAGAGCGATGAGTCAACGCTAACTCTAGGAGTTGCGGATCAACCTCAACGCCGAGAGCCTTCGTGAGATCAGGGAACAGAACAAGCCTGCGATCAGATGTCTATAACTTGGCGGCGGTTATAAGTACCGCATGTTGGACATGCTGTGTGTTGCAACTTTGGCTGCTGGCACTGTGGGCAATTCGCAAGTGCTGCGGCAGTTGTCTTCCACATGCTTCGACGTGAACGTGTCTTCGAACGAGACATCTTTCGCTTTGGTACTGGCATGAGGTAAACCGTCCTTCTTTTAAAAAATATGTAATCGAGCAGGGTGTCGATCTGGGTAATGTATGGGAGAAGTATCCCCTAAGAGTCCGATTTCTTAAAATCCAGCCCATCCAGACCTGCCCAGCGAGCATCGATTACCTCGTGGGCGTGGTCCTGCGGTAGCAGCTCCCACTTCTGGCCACAATCAGGGCAAAGCCCTAGGCAGTCGGGGTCACAGAGTGGGTTAACGGGAAGATCGAGCACAATTGCATCGCGGATAGGTGGCTCTAGGTCCATGATGACGCCGTCGAGATAGAGAAGTTCAACCTCATCAAGATCATCTTCGACTGGCTCACTCTTCTTGGAGTGGCTCTTCTTTTTGCCGCCATCATCTTCATAGAGATAGAGCTCTTGAATTTTGCGATCAATCTCTAATTCAACTGGGTCTAAGCAACGTATGCACTCACCGGTTGCAACTGCAAAAATCTCTGCGCTAAGCAAAATTCCCTCGGTTACGGCCTCAAGGCGAGCATCGACTTCAACAATTGATCCAATCTGCACTGAGATAAGTGGAACTCCCAGCGGCTCTGGAACAACGAGATCGAGTTGGTACTCCTTCATCTCGCCCGCACGACGAGGAACCTCGTGTGTATTGAGATGGTAAATATGGGAAGGCTTAACCACTGAAGTAACTCTTATTTATCTTCTGAAAGTTGCGAAAGAATATCCTTATCGCCAGCACCTTCGAGGCGCTCGCGGCCTCGTGCAACAGCTTCCATAGTCTTATTAAGAATAACTTCGAGTGTGGCTAGTCGCCCATCAATATAGCTTTCAACCTCTGCACGCTCTTCATCGGCCAGTGCACGTGCATCATCAAGAATACGTTGTGCTTCATCTCGTGCTGCTTGAACGATTGCAGTCTGTTCAACCATTCGTGAAACATCTTCACGAGCTGTTGCGATCAAATGTTCAGCACTTGTGCGCGCCTCTTCGATAATGCGTTCGCGGGCAGAGATGATTTCAATCGCCTGATCAAGATCTGTGGGTAGAGCAACGCGCGCTCCATCTAGAATCTCAAGAATTTCTCCACGGTGAACAACGCAAGAGGCAGATAGTGGAACTCCGCGCGCTTCCTCGATGAGAGTAATTGCTGAATTGAGTTTTTCAATTGAGTCCATGGTTAGTTACCACTTTCTGCTACGCGAGCTTTAAGAGCCTCGTTCACGATCTTTGGAACCATCGATGATACATCTCCCCCGTAATGGGCAAGCTCCTTAACAAGGGAAGATGACAGGAAGGAATGTGCTGGCGCAGTTGCCATAAACATAGTCTCAACACCAGAAGCCTGCAGATTGACTTGCGCCATCTGCAACTCATAGTCGAAGTCAGTCACAGCTCGCAAACCTTTAACAATGCTTTGAATTTCATTGCTCTTGCAATACTCAACAAGAAGCCCAGACCAGGAGTCGACCCGAATATTTGGAAGATGCGCAGTTGTTTTTGTAATCATCTCCATACGCTCATTCACGGTAAACATGCTCGACTTGGTGCGATTAACCAAGACTGCAATAACAACTTCATCGAATTGGGCGCTGGCGCGCTCGATGATATCGAGGTGCCCAAGGGTTACTGGATCGAAAGATCCTGGGCAGACAGCGCGTTTCATATGGCAAACGCTAGCAAGAAGATCAGCCGAGATCCATTTCAGGCGTAGGAATGCCATAGAAAATCGTTGCTTGACCGTAGTTCTTTTCGCGTAGTTGCTCAAGACCATATGGCCAGCTCAACTCACGCACTCTGCTATTTCTCTCAACTGCGATAAGTCCATCGGGGTGAATGAATTTTCCATCAACTAGCGCAATGAGATTCTCGATCACTTCAATATCTGAAAATTCATACGGTGGATCGATGTAGATAAAGTGATACTGCATCGGCGCAGGACCTTCCAGAAAACGATCTACCGGCATTGAATAGAGATGAAAGTTTCCCGGAAATTGTGAGCTCTTAATCCCCTCATAGTTTGCAAGAATTGATTGTGCTGCTTTTTCATTACTTTCAACACAATGCACAGTTGAGCTACCGCGCGAAAGAGCTTCAAGACCAATTGCACCAGTGCCTGAGTAAAGATCGAGAACATTAAGTCCATCAAAGTCGCCAAATTCGGAGGCGAGGGATGAGAAGAGCGCCTCGCGCGCGCGATCTGAGGTAGGTCGAGTCGACTGAGCAACTGCAGAGATGTTCCTGCCTTTAGCCAGGCCAGCAATTATTCTCATTGACCTAACCCTTATCTATAAAATCGGATGCTTCGTCATCTTCAACTTTAGCGAATTCTTTGGCTAACTGCTTGTGCTGTGAAAGCTCAGGGTCGCTAGCCAATAACTCTTGCGCATCAGCTCGTGCGGTAAGAATCAAATCTTCATCACGTAAAACACGTAACAAGCGCAGATGTGATCGAGAGCCAGATTGTGCAGCACCTAGAACATCTCCTTCACGACGCTGCTCTAGATCAATCCTAGAAAGTTCGAAGCCATCAGTACTCCCAGCTACGGCTTCAAGGCGTATCCGAGCCGGAGTCTCGACTATTGCAGTTGTAATCAAAATACAGAGTCCAGGTGATGTTCCACGTCCCACACGTCCGCGCAATTGATGCAACTGCGATACACCGAAGCGCTCTGCATCCATGATCACCATGACAGTGGCATTTGGTACATCCACACCGACTTCAATGACGGTCGTTGAAACGAGAACATCAATTTCGTGCGCGGCAAAAGCACTCATAGTTGCATCTTTGAGTTCGCTGGAAAGGCGACCATGGAGCGGGGCCACACGAACTCCCTTGAGTGCACCGGTAGCAAGTTTTGGCGCTAACTCATCCACGCTGGCCAGTTCAAGAGAGGTTGTGCCAAGAAGGAAGTCGATATCAGCATCCTCGGTGACATCTGCACTGATACGTGAAGCGACTACGTAGGCTTGATGTCCTTGTGATACTTCTTCACAAATCCGTTCCCACGCTCTCTCAAGGTATGCCGGCTTTTCTAGCGTGTTAACAACATGAGTCGTTATTGGAGCTCGACCTAAAGGTAGTTCTCGCAATGTTGAGACATCTAAATCTCCGAATACTGTCATTGCAACGGTACGTGGAATTGGAGTCGCAGTCATAACAAGAAGATGGGGAGGAATTTTTGCCTTGACCTTGAGTGCATCTCGCTGTTCGACGCCAAATCGATGTTGCTCATCGACGACAATGAGTCCCAAATCTTTAAACTCAACTGATGCGCTCAGTAGTGCGTGAGTACCAATCACAATACCCGCTGCACCGCTTGCAGCAAGGGCGAGTGCATCTTTCCGATCAGATGCACTTTGAGATCCAGTGATTAACGTGACGCGAGTTGCAATATCTGGAGCACCAATCATTCCTCCGTGTGAGAGCTCCCCCATTAATTTCTCAATTGTGCGAAGGTGCTGAGCAGCTAGTACTTCTGTTGGTGCCAACAACGCAGCCTGGCCACCACTATCAACTACAGCCAACATGGCGCGGAGTGCGATCACGGTCTTTCCAGACCCAACCTCACCTTGTAATAAACGATGCATGGGATGAGATTGCGCTAAATCACTTTCTATCTCTGCGGCAACAGCAATCTGTCCGGCTGTGAGTTGAAAAGGAAGTGATTGATCAAAGGCAGTAAGAATTCCACCATCACGCTTTACTCGAGCAATGGCATCGAGAGATTTCATCTTCTCTTTACGACTCACGAGTAAAAGCTGCAAGATGAATGCCTCGTCAAAGGTCAGACGCTCGCGTGCCCGTTCGGCGATATCTAAATCTGCAGGCTGATGAATCTGTACTAGCGCTTGCTGCAATGAGGGGTATTGATGTTTATCAAGAATAGATTGCGGAATCGGATCAAGAACATCATCTAGCGCGCCTATGCAGAGCTCTATACATTGTGAAATTTTCCAAGACGGTAATTTTGCAGATGCTGGATACATCGGCAGATATTTACCTGCAAAGCCTTCAACCGCTGCATCAACATCTTTTCCGTCGGGAATGAGTTCATAGTCAGGATGGGCTAATTGACGTTTGCCGTTAAAGACGCCGACTTTGCCCGCAAAGAGACCTTGTTGTCCAACTTTGAGTTCTTTCTCCCGCCAAGCTTGATTAAAGAAGGTAAGCGATAGTTTGGAAGTTCCATCTGTGACTACTACTTCGAGCATGTTGCCTTTACGGGCTGCAAAGCGTCTGGTCGAAGCGCTAAAGACTTCGGCAAGAATGGTTACCTCATCGCCTTCATTTAACGCAGCAATATCACTCAGTTCGCCACGCACTAAATAACGGCGGGGATAGTGATGAAGTAAGTCACCCACGGTTCGGTAACCAAAAGTTGTATCGAGAGCTTTTGCTGTGCGATCACCGAGGACAGATGAGAGTTTGGAGTCCAGGGTCGCCACCTGGTTATTCTCTCGCGAGAGTCACTCTCTGTCCTACATTGAGCCATCCCGAATGCGTGATAACAATCAATATTCGCTCACGACAGGCCTGCATAATCGAATTCTCGATCCGCAGCGCACGTTCACTATCGAGGTGCTCAGTTGGTTCGTCAAGAATGATTATCGGGGCGCTGGAAAGCAGGGCACGTGCAACTGCCAATCTCTTGGCTTCTCCACCCGAAAGTGCGCGCCCCATCTGACCCAGCATCTCATCAAGTGAAATCTCATCTAACTCAACAAGATTAAGAATCGCTAGTAGCTGAGTATCTGTCGCATCTGATTTAGCTACCTTTAAGTTTTCACGCAACGTCGTAGCAAAGATATGACTCTGCTGTAGCGCACCCGTAAGCAGCTCAGGAAGATTTCCTATATCTCTTACCTGTACATCATTGATCGTGCAGGAACCTGTGTACTCCATCAGCCCAGAGATTCCCATTGCTAAGGTTGATTTTCCACTTCCACTCTTGCCTTTAATGACCAATGAGTCACCTCGACGCATTGAAAATGTAACGGGGTCTGCAAGTTCGTGACCCCAATCAACTCGCATCTCCTTAATCTGAATTGTGATGTCAGTTGCTTCAACCAGAATCGCTCTCTTGCTGGTGTAATCATCTTTAGCTAATTCACAATCAATGTTTTCCTGGGCAAGGATGAGTTTTCCTGCGCTATACAAATTTGGGTACCAGGCTGTGATTGCTTCAAAAATGACTAGTGGGAGAAAGGCAATCATCGTAATCTGTACGGTAGGCAGCAGTCCTTTTCCCGTTAGTTGATAGACCAAAGCCATAATTGCCACTGTCGCTCCACCAAATATGGCGATGGTGATCATTTGTGTGAACAAAATGCTGCGCAATAGTTTCCTCTCTATTTTTTCGAGAGTCATTTCGGTCTGACGAGTACCTTCTTTACTCTGGTGAAGGAATCCATACATATGCGCTTCGATTACGCCTACTGAAGCTGCAGAAATCTGCATCGAATATAGATTCTCGGACTCTTCAATCTGAAAACTTTCCCGTTTACAGAGCCTTTTAATCATCGGCGGAATGATAAAGAGCAGAGAGACTCCTGCTGGCCCAGTTATCCATAAAGTCTCAGGTTGTATGAGTACTCCTAATCCAACACCAGCACCCACTGAGAGTTTTGCCGCAAGCCCTGGCAGAACAACGCGCAGTTGATATTCCTGTCCTCGCTCAACGTCGTCAACCAGTGCCTTAACGAATGTTCCAGAGTTAACATCTCTTGCAGCGCTGAGTCCCCTACGGTCTAGCGAAGAAAAAAGTTCAACTCGAAGAGATGTGAGTCGCGCAAATACCGCGCTGTGACTAACGATTCGCTCGAGATAACGTGCGAGTGATCGAAATATTCCAAAGAAGCGCACGAGCACTATGGAAACACCGAGAGTCATTATCGGCGGATGCGCAGAAGCCATCGTGATCAACCAACCACTAGAAATAGTTAACCCTGCGCCACCAATAAAGGCAGCGCCACCAAGGATTGCTGCTAAGAACATTGAGAATGGGTGGCTACGCATTTTCCACTCTCGTTTTCTCTCTAACATGAACGGTCTTATCTCCATCTTGAAGCAGACTCACATCATGGCTAATCACAATTACCAAAGCCCCTTGGTCTGCTGCATTACGTAATCTCTCCATCACGATCTGCGCACTGAGACTGTCGCAGTCGGCGGTTGGTTCATCAGCGATGACGACTTGTGGGTGAGTTGCAAGTGCACGCGCTAGTGCAATTTTGCGGAGTTGCCCACCTGAGACTTGGTCTGACTTCTCGCCAAATCCTCCAATGACAGTTTCTAGTCCGCGATTGAGGTTGGAGATGAAGAGTCCACAAGATTCAAGAGAGCTCAGAATCTCGTCATCGGACATTCCAGGATTATGAGAAAGGAACTGCTGCCTAATTGTGCCTGGAGCGAATTGAGGAGTTTGAGAGACCCAACCAATCTCTTTGAGCCACGCGACCTGATCTCCTCGTTCGAGTCTGTAAGAGTGAAGATCAGTAAGTACAACGATTGGAACATCAAACCTCTGCGCGAGGAGAGAAAGCGCAAAGGTCGTCTTGCCACTTCCGGATATTCCTTGAATGAAGAGGATTTCGCCCGGTGATACAACACCTTGTTCAATCTCTGCACTCTTTGAGGTTGAGATTTCTATGGTGGCAGCGCTCCAACTTAAATTTGCGATGGCGGAAAAATTCTTATCCAATTGTTTTACCTGTGGTTCTATTGAATTCTTCATCCGAGCGATTGCCCCAAGGGCATCAGCCCCATCTGCTGAGGCGTGAAATAAAGCTGCAGCATTTCGTAGTGGGAAATAAACTTCGGGAGCTAAAAGCAGAACTGTAAGTGCGCTAAGAAAAGAGACTCCGGAGTCAACTAGTCGCACGCCGATGGTTACTGCGATGAGAGCAACGGATAACGTTGCGGCCAATTCGAGTGCAAAAGATGAAAGAAATGAAATACGCAGAACCTTCATTGTTTCAGAGGTGTACCTATCCCCCATCTCCTTGATGCGTTGGTGTTGAGATTGAGTGCGACCAAAGAGTCGTAACGTGACAAAACCGCGTAATGAATCTTCGAAGTATCCAGAAAGAGTTCCTAAGGTCTGCCATTTCGCGGCCACAGCATCGGATGTGTACTTTCCAATCAGAGCGCCAAAGAGTGGAATGAGTGGAATTGTTCCGAGTGCGATGTAGGCCGAGAGATGATCGAAGAACCAAATGACGGCGATTATGACAAATGGCGTGGCCGAAGCAGAAATGACCTGCGGGATAAAGCGACCATAGTAAATATCTAAAGCGTTGAGCGCTTTGATTAGTGTCTGAGAGAGTGAGCCAGGCGTGGCTCCGGAGATCTCTTCGATCTGCGAAGTTATCGAATGTCGTATCTCTCGCTTAATTCGGATAGCTTGTCTACTACACCAAAACTCAAAGCTAGATGTAAATAACGTGCGCGCTATCCAGATGGCTGCCAGCAGAAAGATGTCCCTGAGCACTCCTGGTTGTGAATCAACCAAACCAACAACAATTCTGGCAATCACGAGTGCGTGAGCGATGACAAGAAATATCGAAAACGCTGCGCCGAAAACTGAGACAAAGAAAAGCCTGCGGCTACTACTCTGTGTGAGCAGTAGCCGCAGATCGGCTGATTTCATTGATGCAGAACGTGGCTTGCTGTATCCAGAACACCTCGTTCTGGATGCGCGATCTGAGAAGCGCTTACGCGTTTACGGAAGACCCAGTACGTCCAGCCCTGGTAGAGCAACACGAGTGGAGTCATAATCACTGCAACAACTGTCATCACCTTGAGTGTGTATGGAGTGCTGGATGCATTAGTGATCGTGAGATCAAAAGCTGCGCTGAGCGAACTTGGCATCACACGTGGGTAGAGTGCAAAGAAAAGAGTCGAGACGAAGGTAAGGATTGTGCCGGCGGAGAAAATGAATGCCCAACCCTCGCGTCCCTTCAGCGTCATCACTAGCCCTGCAACCCATGAAAGAGCTACAACGAGAGAAAGCGCGGCGACAACTGGATCAATTGCAGGGAGCATGATGTTTGTCCAGAGCAAGAAACTCACCGCAGCAACTGCTGCGAGAAGTCCAGCCTTGAGAGCGTATCCGCGAGCCCGTTCACGAATCTCGCCGGCCGTTTTCAAAGACAAGAAGATTGCACCATGAGTGATGAAAACACTCAGTGTTACTACTCCACCCAACAGAGCATATGGATTAAGCAAGTTAAAGAATCCACCTACATACTCAATATGACCCTCTGTAGATTTTTCGAGTGGAACTCCACGCACGATATTGGCAAAAGCTACTCCCCAGAGAAGAGCGGGAATGATGCTTGAGATTACGATGGCAATATCCCAACGCTGTCTCCACTGCGCTTTTCCGTACTTGCTTCGATACTCAAAAGCAACGCCGCGGACAATCAGTGAGATCAAAATGAGAAAGAGTGGAAGGTAGAACCCACTGAAGAGAGTGGCATACCACTCTGGAAATGCGGCAAATGTTGCACCACCTGCAACTAGTAACCAAACCTCATTTCCATCCCAGACCGGTCCAAGTGTGGTCAGGACCGCTCTGCGATCGGCTTCATTCTTAGAGACGAAGGGAAGAAGTATTCCAACACCGAAGTCGAAACCTTCCAGTATGAAATATCCAATCCAAAGGACTGCGATAAGGAGGAACCACGTAGTTTCTAATGACATTTTCAATTACCCCCTAGTAAGCCATCACGAGTGGTTTGGAATCAGATCCACCTAATTGAGGATCTTCATAATCTAGTTCAGTTGCTGGTCCATTCTTAATAACTTTCAATACAAGACCAACTTCAATAAATGCCAAGACTCCGTAGAGAAGAGTGAAGACAATCATCGTAAAGAGAACAGAGCCAGCAGAGACAACTGCGCTCACGCCATCTTCGGTTTTAATCAATCCAAAAACCGACCAAGGTTGACGAGCTGATTCAGTAAAGATCCAACCAAATGAGTTGGCCAGCAGTGGTAAAAACGGCATTGAGATCATCGCTGGCAAGAACCACTTTCCATGTGGAAGGCCACCTTTACGCATCTGCCATAAGACAAGGGCGGCAAAGAGGAAGGCGATGGCACCGAATCCCATCATCAATCTAAATCCCCAGTACGCGATAGGAATATTTGGTGTGTAGTCACCGGCGCCATATGTCTGCTCATATTCTTTTTGCAGATCATTGATTCCCTTGACAGTTCCATTGACATCCCCTGTTGCCATAAATGAAAGTACGGAAGGGACATCAATTTGAAATACAGAGCGAGTTCCATCAAGAGTTCCGATAGTCAAAAGTGAGAGCGGTGCATTCGAAGTCGTCTCATAGAGAGCCTCCGCTGCTGCCATCTTCATTGGCTGCTGCTCAGTCATAATCTTTGCTGTGTAATCTCCAGTTACGGATATAACAATAAAGCTCAAGATCATGGTGATCGCACCTAGTTTTAGAGTTGGGCGAGCCATCTCAATATCTTTCTTCTTAATGATTAACCAGGCAGAGACTCCTGCGATGAAGGCTCCGCCGGTAAAGACCGCCGATGGAATTGTATGGAAGAAAGTCGCCAAGGCGGTTTTTTGTGTCAACACTTCAACGATGCTTGTTAGTTCTGCTCTTCCCTTTTCAACGTTAATGACATATCCCACTGGATGCTGCATCCAGGCATTTGCTGCCAAAATGAAATATGCGGAAAGGAGAGTTCCGGTTGCTGCCAGCCATATTGTTGCAAGGTGAATTTTCTTTGGAAGTCTGTCCCAACCGAAGATCCACAAACCTAAGAATGTGCTCTCTAAGAAGAATGCGATGAGACCTTCCATGGCAAGAGGTGCACCAAAGATGTCGCCCACAAATCGACTATATGAAGACCAGTTCATTCCAAATTGGAATTCTTGAACAATGCCTGTCACAACGCCAATTGCGAAATTTATGAGAAATAGCTTTCCAAAGAATTTAGTTGCTCGTAGGTATTTCACCTTATTTGTTCGATACCAAGCAGTTTGCATTCCAGCTACAAGGAATGACATACCAATAGTGATTGGAACAAAGAGGAAGTGATAAACCGTTGTGATGGCAAATTGCCATCTAGCGAGATCGAGTGCTTGCATTTAGCGTCACTCTCCATTTCTGAGTTGCTCTACCAACTCACTCCCTATTTTCCGCGCGCGAATTTTCAATAAAAGAGAAAAGAGCGGGAAATAGCTGTGGGCCGCCTCACCACCATTTTTTACGCGTAAATTTCTGAGTGCCAGCGCTCTTTCCTGCCTTCCATCTGGCGATTGGCCGACTGAGCCCTTGTCTTGATACCCTTCTGCTCTGCCGGAGGGGTCGTAAGGCCAAGCCGTCACGTGATCAAGAAATCATTAGTGAAGATTAAAAAGGAGTACTGCTGTGGCATCAACATGCGATATCTGTGGCAAAGGGCCCAGCTTCGGTAACAACGTTTCACACTCACAGGTGAAGACACGTCGTCGCTGGAATCCAAATATTCAGCGCGTACGCACACTCGTTGGTGGTGCAACTAAGCGCCAGAACGTCTGCACTTCATGCCTCAAGGCTGGAAAAGTAACCCGCTAAAGACTTTATATTTACTGGAAATGGCGCCACATCTGTGGCGCTTTTTTCATTTCAAGACCCGAAACACCGGTTCCTTTTCTCACTTCTCCTATTCGGATTCCAGGAAGGTCAATGCCTGTTGCAAGGAAGACATGGTCTTCACCACCGCCGAGGATCCATTCATAGACATCAACACCAAGTGACTGCGCAAGAAGTGAAAGTTCTGTGAATTCGTAGGCCCTTTCAATAAGTGCCGGGTCAATGTGAAGGTTTACAGCAGATGCTTGAGCGATGGACTCGCAAGAGATGAGCAAGGCATCGCTGGTATCCGTTAGCGCGCTGGCTCTGCTGAAATCAATTCCGTAATCAAGTGATGGAGCACGAAATTCGTTGAGCGCCATGGCATGAACCGCGTGCACCGCTTCAATCTCATGAGTGAGCATATGCAAGCCGGCTGCTGACCAACCTGTAAGTGATGAGATATAAATTCCATCACCGACTTGTGCTCCTGAACGAGTGATCGCTCGGTTAACACTTCCAATCGCTGTGATCGCAATAGATATCGCGCCTGCACGAGCGATATCTCCTCCAACAACACGTGCGCCTGTCTTATCGGCCTCGCATTTGATTCCTTCGGCAAGTTCACGAACTCGGTCTAGCCCTTCATCTCCAACTAGCGAAAGAGCCACAACTAAGTACTCTGGCTTTGCACCCATTGCCAAAACATCCGCAATATTTGCAGCCGTTACCTTTCGACCAATATCAAAGGCGTTTGACCAGCGCTTATTAAAATGGACATCCTCAACGGCGACATCTGTTGTGATCACTTGCTGAGAACTTCCACGCACAACGGCTGCATCATCGCCAATTCCAACGAGGATGTCATCCGAATGTGGACTCTCAAAGACGGAGGCAACGAGTGAGAGGAGTTCTTGCTCGGAAAATGCCATAGCGCCAAGCCTAGATGATGAGGTACCTTTTGGTCATAACAAAGTTAACTTCAGCGAAAGGAAAACATGATGTCTGTACAGGTATTTATCTTGATTCAAACCGAAGTAGGAAAGGCATCAGCAGTTGCCGCAGCTGTTGGCGCAATCGCAGGAGTAACACTGGCTGAGGGAGTTACCGGACCTTACGATGTGATTATGCGCGCTGAATCTGCCTCGATGGAAGATCTTGGGCGTTCAATCCTTGCAAAAGTTCAAGCAGTGCCAGGAATTACTCGCACACTTACTTGCCCTGTAACTAGTTACTAATTACCTAAGACGCCATTGTTGCGCGTCAGCGCGCTCTCAAGCAGGTGTGTAATCACTTCTGTATAAGTCACGCCACTTGCCGCCCACATCTTGGGAAAAACTGATGTCGCTGTAAAGCCGGGCATCGTATTGAGTTCGTTGATTATCACTTCACCATTTGGAGTTAAGAAAAAGTCCACACGAGCTAGGCCACTACACCCAAGAGAAATAAATGCTTCTACCGCTTTGCTCTGTATCTGGGCTGCCACCGCGTCGGCAATCGGAGCTGGCAGAGTGATACTCGTAGCGCCATCGAGGTACTTGGCCTCAAAGTCATAAAACTCAAATTTAGAATCAATCTCAATCTGGCCAACGATTGACGCTTCAGGTTTACCGTTGATTTCCAATACCGCACACTCGATCTCGCGACCAATAACTGCATTTTCAACCATCGCCTTTGGGTCAAAACGATGTGCCTCATCAACTGCAGCGGCTAAGGCGTCAGGTGATTTAACTTTTGTGGTTCCGCGACTTGAACCACCGCGTGCTGGTTTAACAAAGACGGGATAGCCAAGTGATGCAACATCTGCAGATATTGACTCTTTATTAGATTTCCACTCAGACTTTCGGATGACTAAGCCTTCTGCAACTGCAATTCCATGGGCTGCAAAGATTGGTTTAGCAAATGATTTATCCATCGCAACAGCCGATGCCAGAACTCCAGAACCCACGAATGGAATATCTGCGATCTCAAGAAGTCCTTGGATTGTTCCATCTTCGCCGTAGGGTCCATGCAAAACCGGAAAAACGATTTCAATACCAAGAGATTTACCTTCGACGGTGAATCCCTCTGGTGAGACTGAAACAGGCAAGCCACTTTCAGGAACTACTGGAAGAACGCCGTTGCTTATCGAGAGCTCGAAACCATCAGGAATAAGTACCCATTTACCCGATTTAGTAATGCCGATGACTACAGGCTCATAGAGTGTGCGATCAATAGCGCTGAGCACTCCCCCAGCCGATGTGCAGGAGATTTCATGTTCACTACTACGCCCGCCACAAATGATTGCTACGCGTGTGGTCATCGGATGAAGTTCTCGGCTTGAGTTGTGATCTCCATTAAGCGAGCTAGCGCCTGTTCTGGGTTGAGTGAACCGTTGACGATATCGGCAACTGCCTCAATCACCGGAACTTCTACGCCTACACGGTGTGCAATTTCTACGATCGCACCGGATGAGGCGACGCCTTCAACAGTCTTTGCGCCTTGCGCGATTGCCATCTCCATTGATCCAGTCTTTCCAAGGAGCTCACCAAATGTTCTGTTACGTGAAAGTGGTGAACCACATGTAGCAACAAGATCGCCCATACCTGCAAGACCTGCCGCACTCAGTGGATCTGAACCATGTGCAGCGCAGAGACGTGCAACTTCATTGAGTCCTCGAGTAATGAGCATGGCTTGTGTGTTTTCGCCGTAACCCATTCCAATTGAAATTCCAACGGCCAAGGCGATCACGTTTTTAATCGCACCTGCCAATTCACAGCCAAGTAGATCTACAGATGTGTAAACACGGTAATACGGAGTGCGAAAGAGATCACGCACATGTTCAGCAACGGCTAAGGAGGTTGATGCAGCGACTGCTCCTGCTGGTTGGCGCAGAATAAGTTCATCAGCCAAATTTGGGCCGGTTAATAGTGCAACTTTGTGCTTGCCGAGGACTTCTTCAATGATCTCGGTCATACGAAGCATCGTAGAAACTTCAATGCCCTTAAGGGTACTTACGATGGTGCAGTCGGAAGAGAAACGACCCTTCCATTCATTGAGCGTTGCCCGTAGTTGGGTCGAGGGAATGGCAAGTACATAAGTCTGGCTAAATGCAAAAGCCTCATCAAGATCTGTTGTTGCACGCAGAGTTGTAGGAAGTACTTGCCCTGCTAAATAACGTTGGTTTGTGTGAGAGGTGTTTATCTCGCCAATTGTTTCGACGTTACGACCCCAGAGCAGAACTTCATTTCCAGCATCACAGAGCACCTGGGCAAGGGTGGAACCCCATGCTCCGGCACCAAAGACGCTTATTCTGCTCATTACTTCTTACCCTTTCTAAAGTTTCCTGTGCGGGGTAAATCCGATGTGTGAGGGTCAAAGATAGCCGCAGGACGTTCTTCGCCGCGAATTTCCTCGAGGAGGGTGGTAATTGCGCGCATGATGTGCGCAGTTGCATCAGTCATAGCCGCAGGATCTTCTTCCTTTCCATACCAGCACGAAAGATCGACTGGCTCACCTACGCGATATTGCACTGTCACTCGAGGAAAGATTCGCAACTTCTTACTGTACGGAGGCAAGACTTGTTGTGTCCCCCACTGCACAGCTGGATAAACAGGTACTTTTGCGATGACAGCTAAACGCGCAGCACCAGTCTTTGCAACCATCGGCCAATAATCTTTATCTCGAGTCAACGTTCCTTCGGGATAGATGCCAACAAGATGACCCATCTCGAGTAATCGAAGTGCATACTGCAGAGCAACGCGCGCTTCCTTGCTCTCGCGTTCAACTGGAATCTGTTCCGCCGCCAAAAGAATTTTGCCAATGATTGGAACTCTGAAGACTTGAGATTTCCCTAGATACCTTGTTGCGCGTCCATGTGAGTAGAGAAAGAATGCGAGTGCGAAGGCATCCATATATGAGACATGGTTTGAAACGACAATGGCCGGTCCACTCTTTGGAATCTTCACACCCTCGCGATAGTCATAGCGAGCGACGAGCTTCATGATGGGAATCAGGATTGATGCGCAGATTCGGAAGGTTGGATTTACACCCAATGGATATCCAGTTGGAGGATTGAAGCGAATCTTGAGGGGCTTGCGATTGCCAGCACCTGATTTCGACATGGAGTAATTCTAAGTCTGGGCGTCTACTTTGTGGGCTGCTGGCAAGAGAAATTACGGTAAAAAAATAAGGCCCACGCACAGGGCGTGGGCCTTATTAAAGAAGAGATTACTTCTTCTTTGCAACCTTCTTTACAGCCTTCTTAGGAGCTGCTTTGCGAACAACCTTCTTCGCTGCCTTCTTAGGAGCCTTCTTTGCTGCCTTCTTTACAACTTTCTTAGCAGCCTTCTTAGGAGCTGCCTTCTTAGCTGCAGGCTTAGCGACTACCTTTGGTTCTGGCTTTGGAGCTGGAGCGAGCTTGCGATCGCCAGCAACAACTTCCTTAAGCGCCTTTGCAGGCAAGAAGCGAGCCTTCTTTGAAGCCTTGATCTTGATTGTCTCGCCGGTGAATGGGTTACGACCCATACGTGCCTTGCGATCAACCTTCTTGAACTTACCGAAATCGTTGATCATGACATCTTCGCCACGCGCCATTGTGCGTGTGATTGTGTCAAAAACGATATCTACAGCGTGAGCTGCTTCCTTCTTGCTGTCGTTGAAGTGTGGGGCCAACGCGGCAATGAATTGGGCCTTATTCATCAAAATCCCCTTAGTTTTACGCTCAAAATTAAGCTTTTGCTTAACCTGTGTAAAACTTAAACTAGGTATAGGGGTGATGCCTACATTAACGTGGGCGTGTCGCAATTTAATATTTGTAAGAAATTGCACTTTTTATGCGTAAAAAACCCTCATTCTGCAGTTGAGAGTTTTACAGATCACACTCACCCTGAGCGAGAAAAGCCTTATTTCACGCTTGTTTTTTAGATGCTACGAGCGAATCGGAAGTGTTGCAGGCTTATGTGACGCTCGTTTTTCCTCAAATGCATCGATGGAATCAGTCTGTTTCAAGGTTAATCCGATGTCATCTAAACCTTCCATCAAGCGCCAACGCGTGTAATCATCAATGGCAAATGAATGAGAGATCCCGGCATAGGAAACTGTGCGTGATTCAAGATCTACCGTGATTGCAGTAGAAGGATCGGCTTCGACAGCTGCCCACATCGCCTCGACATCTGCTTGCGGCAAGATCACCGTGAGAAGTCCACCCTTAAGGGAGTTATTACGGAAAATATCTGCAAAGCGAGATGAGATAACTACCTTAAAACCATAGTTCTGCAGCGCCCAGACTGCATGCTCACGGGAAGAGCCTGTTCCGAAATCTGGTCCAGCAAGCAAGACGGTGCCAGATTTGAAAGCAGGCTGGTTGAGAACAAACTCTGGATCATTGCGCCATGCTGCAAAGAGGCCATCTTCAAAACCGCTACGAGTAACGCGCTTGAGATAGACCGCTGGAATGATCTGGTCGGTATCTACATTGCTGCGACGTAGTGGAACGCCGGTGCCTGTGTGCTTGATGAATTTTTCCATTGTCATATCTCCTTACAAATCCGCAGGTGAAGAGAGTTTCCCGCGAAGCGCTGTCGCTGCGGCTACAAGAGGGCTTACCAAGTGGGTACGTCCACCTTTTCCTTGGCGGCCTTCAAAGTTACGGTTTGATGTTGAAGCAGATCGCTCGCCAACTGCTAGCTGATCTGGGTTCATGCCAAGACACATTGAGCATCCGGCATTTCGCCATTCCGCACCGGCATCGATAAAGACTTTATCTAGACCTTCCGCCTCTGCCTGTAAACGCACACGTGCAGATCCTGGAACTACCAACATGCGAAGTGTTGAGGCAATCTTCTTACCCTTCACTACTTCTGCCGCGCTACGAAGATCTTCAATGCGTCCATTGGTGCAAGAGCCCAAGAAAACAGTGTCAATAGCTATCTCTTTGAGGGGTGTGCCAGCTGTTAGTCCCATGTATTCAAGTGCGCGCTCTGCTGCTGTGCGCTCTGATGAATCTGCATAATCTGCTGGATTTGGAACGTTGGCATTGAGTGGCAAACCTTGCCCTGGGTTAGTTCCCCACGTTACAAATGGCTCAAGATCATCTGCATTGAGATCAACTTCAACATCAAATTTTGCATCACTATCTGTGTAGAGCGTCTTCCAATATGCAAGAGCCTCATCCCAGTTCTCAGGTGCGTGAGGCTTGCCCTTGATATACGCAAATGTTGTTTCATCTGGTGCGATCAGACCTGCACGCGCACCTGCTTCGATAGACATATTGCATACTGTCATGCGGCTCTCCATGGAGAGTGCACGGATAGCACTTCCGCGATATTCAATAATGTAACCCTGTCCCCCGCCGGTGCCAATCTTTGCAATGATCGCAAGGATGATGTCCTTTGAAGTTACACCTGGCTTCAGAGTTCCCTCAACATTGATTGCCATTGTCTTTGGACGAGTTGATGGCAGAGTCTGGGTTGCAAGAACGTGCTCAACTTCAGAGGTACCGATACCAAATGCGATCGCTCCAAATGCACCGTGTGTTGAGGTGTGAGAATCTCCGCAAACAACGGTCATGCCTGGCTGTGTAATTCCAAGCTGTGGTCCAACGACGTGAACAACGCCCTGATCGAGATCACCAAGTGAGTGCAGGCGAACACCAAACTCTTTACAGTTTGCGCGAAGGGCATCTACTTGAAGCTTTGAAACTGGATCTGCAATCGGCTTTAAAATATCTAGCGTCGGCACATTGTGATCTTCAGTTGCAATTGTTAAATCTGGACGGCGTACTGGGCGACCTGTTAGACGCAAACCATCAAATGCTTGTGGGCTCGTTACTTCATGAATGAGGTGCAGATCGATATAGAGAAGGTCTGGCTCACCATCAGCCTGGCGAACAATATGTTCTACCCAGATCTTCTCTGCAAGTGTCTTTCCCATCGCAACTCCTTTTTCACTCAAACTTTGCATCTCACAAGGTGGGATGTTAATATCACCAGGTGGATAGAAAGAATAGCGGAGTCGGCGTATTAGATAAAGCCGTAGCGATATTAGCGACCTTGGAATCAGGCCCTCACTCACTTGCCGAGTTAGTGGCAGCCACTGGTATCGCCCGCCCTACTGCGCACCGCTTGGCGGTAGCCCTTGAATTTCATCGCCTTGTCACCCGTGATCTCACTGGACGTTTTATCTTAGGTCCTCGCTCTGACGAACTTGCCGGTGCTGCTGGTGAAGATCGACTACTTGCAGCAGCTGGCCCAGCACTAGCCGCCCTACGCGATGCCACTGGTGAATCAGCACAGCTCTATCGTCGTCAAGGAGATATTCGAATCTGTGTTGCAGTAGCAGAACGCCTTTCTGGTCTACGTGATTCAGTACCAGTTGGTGCTTCGTTAACCATGACTGCAGGATCTGCAGCGCAAATACTTTTGGCGTGGGAAGACTCCGAAAAGATTCACCGCGGACTTAAAAATGCGCGCTTTACCGCTGCCCACTTGGCTGCAGATCGTCGCCGCGGGTGGGCGCAATCTGTTGGAGAACGCGAGGCTGGCGTTGCATCAGTCTCTGCACCTGTGCGCGGACCCAATGGAAAAGTTATTGCAGCAGTTTCAATCAGTGGCCCGATCGAAAGACTTGGCCGCCAACCTGGGCGTTTACATGCAGCCTCAGTTGTTGCAACTGCTACTCGATTGAGCGAGCACTTAGCAAAGTCTTAACGATCGAGTAGATCGAGTTCGCGCAATACTCGGCTAATTACTGAGAAGCTAAATCCTTTGCGTTGCAGCAGAGATTGAATTCTGCGGATCTGAACCTCTGGCTCAAGGCGTGACATCGTGTTGTACTTCTTAAAGCCAAGATCAAATGCTGCGCGGTATTCAGATTCATCATCGATCTGATCGAGAGCTTCATCGATCTGCTCTTGCGTCACACCTTTTTGGCGCAGCTCAGTTGCGATAATTCGCTTCGAGATTTTCTTATGGCCATGGCGGGAAGTTGCCCAAGCGATCGCAAAATCTGCATCATTGATGAGTCCAGCCTCTGTGAGTCTAAAGATCACAGCGGCTGCAACATCATCCTCAACGCCGCGCGTTTTCAAGTGGGCCAGGAGCTCGCCCTTACTTTTCGCTCGCGTCACAAGTGCGTTGAGCGCAATTGTGTGAGCTACTTCGTACGAGTCGAGCCCCTGGTCACCAGAAGAAGATCCTCGCGGAACTTTTGCGTAGTGGAGTGAAATTAGAACTCAACCTCTGCTGCTGCTTCATCGATTTCAGCAATAAGCTCTGCATCGACTTCAACGGGGACAAATGAGGCACGAATACGAGATTCGATATCGTTTGCGAGATCTGGGTTATCGACCAAGAATGCGCGTGCATTCTCCTTACCCTGACCGAGTTGATCGCTCTCGTATGTATACCAAGCGCCTGCCTTCTTCACGATTCCAAGGTCTACACCCATATCGATTAGAGAACCTTCGCGTGAGATTCCAACACCGTAGATGATGTCGAACTCAGCTTGCTTAAATGGTGGAGCCATCTTGTTCTTAACAACCTTCACACGTGTGCGGTTACCGACAGACTCTGTTCCATCCTTGAGAGTTTCAATACGACGAATATCTAGGCGAACTGAAGCGTAGAACTTAAGGGCCTTACCGCCGGTTGTTGTCTCAGGTGAACCGAAGAAGACACCGATCTTGTCACGCAACTGGTTGATAAAGATTGCAGTGGTCTTTGATTGGTGTAGCGCACCGGTAATTTTACGAAGTGCTTGTGACATCAAACGAGCCTGGAGACCCATATGAGAATCACCCATCTCGCCTTCAATTTCAGCGCGTGGAACAAGTGCTGCTACTGAGTCAACGACGACGAGGTCGAGGGCACCTGAACGAACCAACATATCCATGATCTCAAGTGCTTGCTCGCCGGTATCTGGCTGTGAGACAAGGAGAGCATCAATATCTACGCCAAGCTTGCGTGCATACTCTGCATCGAATGCATGCTCTGCATCGATAAATGCGCAGATTCCGCCGAGCTTCTGTGCGCTTGCAATTGCATGCAAGGTAAGTGTTGTCTTACCTGAAGATTCTGGACCGTAGATCTCTACGATTCGACCACGAGGAAGTCCACCAATACCAAGTGCGATATCAAGTGCGACAGACCCTGTTGGGATTACTTCAATAACTTGTGCCTGCTTATCAGACATCTTGATAACTGAACCTTTACCAAATTGACGTTCGATCTGGGCGAGGGCGGTATCGAGGGCTTTCTGACGATCAGATGTTGCGCGATCGGATGGTGCATCTGGCTTTGCTTCTTTTGCTGCCACTTTCACTCCTTAGGTAGAACGTCTGGCCTACGCCATACGTTGGTAACGGTCCAGAAGGTACGGAGACCCACCGACGGACCACAGCATCTGGGGAAGAGCTGTGGGCGGAAGATGGAACCGCTCTGGTTGAACAGGTGTAAGGGTAACCGAACACCTGTTCGAAAACTAGCACCCCCCACTGACATCACAAGCGGCGTGTCGCTCTTTTGCGCCTCGTAGAGGCTCCAAGCACCCAGAATGGCCCCATGCTGATCCTGCTTCCACCCTCTGAGGGCAAGAATCAGACGCCACAAGGCCCACAACCAGCGATGGCGGTCTACAGCGGGGTTCTCTACAAAGCTCTGGATTATCCAACCTTGTCTGCCAGTGCGAAGGCGCGCTGTGAAAAGTCGGTGGTGATCATCTCGGCAAAATATGGAGCGCTCTCCCCCAGCGATCGCATCGAGTTCTATAAAGAGAAAATTAATTCGACAGCGATGCGTCCGATTGTCGAAAAGAAATTAGCTGGCTACAAGCGGGATCTGATTGTTGATTGCAGATCATCTACGTATCAAGCTGTGTGGAGTGCTCCCGCTGATGTAACGGTAGCAATCCGGGCTTCTACAGTTGTTGATGGCGAACGTAAGGTAATTACGCACATGTCTAAAAAGACGCGCGGAGAAGTAACTAGAGCTCTTCTTGTCAGTCGGTCAATTCCGAAAACTGTTGAAGACATCTACGCGATCATCTCGAAGAAATTTCCTTGCGCACTCACACCGCCACAAAATGGCGATCCATGGGTACTGGAAGTTATCGCTGTTTAAATCTTATGAAGTTTAAGTTTGATACTGGCCACTGTTCCGATAAAGACTGTGGCGAAGAAGACCCAGCCCGAAAGCGCAAAGGCTTGTGTTCCCGAAAGTAGAACTCCAACGGTACAACCGAGTGCGATCATGGAAGACCAGCCAAGTAACACGCCACCAATAAGAGCGGTGAGCCCGTTCTTGATTGTGATCGACTGCCACGAGAATCTATTGCCAGCAAGGGCTGCTGCAAGGGAAGCAAAGACGATGCCGATAATCAGCCATCCGTTATTGGTGACGGTCGAGCTAATGACAGCGATACAGCCCTTCATCACATCTAAACCTTCGAGAGTGTCAGGAAGATAGCCACGATCACTTAATACAGTTCGCGCCGTTGTACTTAATTGGCGCGTAACACCAAGAGGTTCAATTCGCAGGTAAGCAATTGTTCCGACGACTCCAACGAGTGCGCCAGATAAAAGCGGCGGCCAGCGCTTTACAATGAGGGCTGTGTAGAAGTTCTTTGCGGGTTCATTAGAAATCGGTTCAGAGGTAGCTCGCCAGCGTCGTGCAATTAGAGCAAGTACGAGCAAGACTGCCAAGGTAATTAAGAGAGAGCCGGCGTAACCAAATGTGTGGGGTAACCACGTTTTTGGCGCTTCTGCCAAGGTTGAAAGATAGAGCTTGTTCCAACTAGTAAAGCCCAGTCCGAATCCGATGAGAGAACCAAAGAGTGCTGGGAATGCGCGTAAAGATCCCTGACCGATTCGATAGAGATGCCCGCTGATACACGCACCTGAAAGGGTCATTCCTATTCCGAAGACCAAACCTGCGACTGCTAAGACCCAACTGACAGGTCCGATGTGAGCATTCGGTGGAAAGAATTCAGTGGATGTATCAGGCAAAAATTGACCGAAGAGAATTGCATAGCCAACGCTGCCAACTGCGATTGCGCTAAGAACAGAAAGAATCGGCGTTGTATTGCGATCTTCAATGGCATCACGGAAGATACAGAAGAAACAGAATCGAGCTCGCTCGAAGATAATTCCAAGTGATGTGCCAATTAAAAGTGAAAACGATGCCTGTGCTCCTGTACCTTCACGACCAGATAGTACGTAAGCGACACCGAGCAAAACGGCAACGATTAACGCAGCAGCGGTAGTTCGATACGTGTCGCCCTTACTCCACGGAGATGACTCAGCAGAGGTTCCAGATGAACCGGAACCCCCGCTGAGTTGAGAATCTATAGAAATTATGAGTTACCCCAGATCGTTCCTGAAGGATTCGAGATTGGAACTCCGACTGTATTTCCATACTCAGTCCAAGATCCATCGTAATTCTTCACGTCATATCCAAGAATTTCGCTGAGAACAAACCATGTCAATGAAGAACGCTCACCAATACGGCAGTACGTGATAATTGGTTGCTTTCCATCGACCCCCTTATCTGAATAGAGCTTCCTGAGCTCTGCAACAGTCTTAAAGGTTCCATCAGCATTTACATTTGAACCCCAAGGCACATTGATCGCACCAGGAATATGTCCTGCACGGACTGCGAGTTCTTGGAATCCTGCTGGAGCAAAGATCTTTCCGCTGTATTCATCCGCCGAACGAATATCGATCAAATCTACTTTTACTCGCTTCTTAGCAGCAGGGATGATGTCCTGCAGCAGCGTTGCACGAAGAGTCTTATCTAAGCGAGTACTTGTGAAGTTTCCTTTTGCCTTTGTAGTTACTGCAGTAGTGAGAGCACGTCCATCTTTCTCCCATTTCACACGTCCACCATCGAGAAGGCGGACATCCTTTGCGCCATAGAGATTAAAGATCCAGGCTCCCCAAGCAGCAAACCAGTTGTTCTTATCACCGTAGAGAACGACGGTACTGTCTTGGCTGATTCCAGCTGCTTGCGCAAACTTCTGGAACTTCGCGGCATCGACAACATCACGATTGACTGTGTCGACTAGATCTGTGTGCCAAGTAATTTTCACTGCATTTCTGATGTGGCCGCGCTCGTAGATTCCTGGCTCAGTACTAACCTCGATGACAACAACTTTAGGGTCATCTAGATTCTTTTCGAGCCAATCTGGCTGCACAACTGAACGAGCCTGATTCTTCGGTGCAGCTTGTGCGCCCGGAAGGGTGAGAAAAGAGGTAAAGCTAATTGCAACAACACTTACTGCGGCAATATATTTCTTATTAAAAGTTTTCATTACTATCCTTTGGATTGAAGTTAATTGAATCTAGATTGAAAGTTTGGAGAAAAAGAAAAAAGGTATTTAGATTGTCGAGGTGTTAACGACAGATACAGGTACTAACGCGGCAGTAATCAATCACGCGTCTCTTTGTAAACATGATGCGTAATGTAGTTGTGCGCTAACGTGAAATCAATTTATCTCACATTAATTTAAGGTGATCTATGTCAAGAATTTCTGCAAAGAATTTGCATTTAATATTTGTGAGCAAGTGTCTCTACAGGGTGTGCATTGCATACTGCTCGCCAGATATCGGCCGCTTCAACGCCTGCGGCTAACGCTTCATCAACTGTTTTGCTTCCTAGCTCTGAAATTGCAATATCTTTACTGAACGAAGGAGCCCATTCGGGACCGAAAGAAAGTTCAATTCGATTGCGCAAGTCTGAAATTCTCATCAGTTGCAATCTCTTTGCAGGTGCATGAACTAGAAGAGTGTGTTCTCAACGAGAAGGGCTGCCTGTTCGCGAGATTGCTCTGGGGTCAGCGGCTGTACAGCCTGTCCCAATAGCCATCGCATGGCCAGGCCAGTGGCGCTCTGTGATTGAGTGAGGGCGTAAATTGCTCGTGCCAGTTCCAGATAGAGAGGATGCTCACTATGAATCAGAAGTTGAGCAATGAGCGCTGGATCATGGTCACGAAGTCCGTTGAGCGCGCTATCAGTAGATATTGCGATTGAGAGTGATTCCAGTGCATCGGCTGGAGTGCCAGCTAACTTAGATAACTCGATAATTCGTGAAACTTCAGAGGCTAAAAGCGCTTCGACTACTGACTGCTTATCGCGAAAATGATTATACAAAGTTGCGCGCGCTACTTCAGATGCAGATGAGATATCAATCATTGAAATTTTAGTAAGACCAGATTGCGAAACTAAAATTTTCGTTGCTTGAAGTATCGCATCTTCAGTACGGCGATGGGATGCGCCTTGTGTGGCGTATTTAGGCTGCGTCGACAACGGAGAGCTTTGCAATCTCGCCAGATGCGATCTGAACAGTGACATCACTCAAAAGAACTGAAAGTTGAAGACCGAGTGCTTCACAAATTGCATTCAATAATTCAGAGGAAGCTTCTTTTTGGCCTCGTTCAACTTCTGAGAGATAACCCAATGAAACACGGGCTTCAAGTGCAACATCACGGAGAGTTCGAGATTGTTCTGTTCGGGCAGCGCGTAATGATGAACCAACTGCTTCACGCAGTAATACCATCGCCGCCCCTCCTAATCCGTAGTCGCTCGACGCGTTCGTTCTCTAAGGATACGCGTAAATGAGCCGATTGCAGTGGCAACGGTGGCGTTTCGCACGCTTTCACGCCCACCTGCGAGAGAAAGTTCCATACTCTGGGTAACCGGACCATCGATGGCGACCCAGACCGTGCCGGATGGAACTCCGTCAGATGGACCAGGTCCTGCGACTCCCGTAGTTGCAATTGCCCATGTTGCGCCGAATTTCAAGCGAACTGCTTGCGCCATTGCGATCGCAACTTCTTGGCTATAAACAGTGTGGGTTGCAATTACCGCTTCATCAATGCCGAAAATCTCTGATTTAACATGATCTTGGTAGGCAACGATGGCACCGAGAAAGATTTGGGATGAACCTTCGACCGATGTTATTGCCGAACTCAATCCGCCTGCTGTTATTGATTCAGCAGTGACGAGTGACTCATTGCCTTCACTAAGAGTTCGAATGATTTCTCTAACCATTGAAGATACTTCAGAGGTGAGTGACATATACCCTCCCTCGCATAAACTTACGGTTTCTTCATTGCCAATCGTACATAGTTAAAGCCCGTCACGATAGTGAGAATTATTGCAATAGCGATAAATCCATCGCGGAACCAATACAGACTCTCAGGCATTGGGAGCATAAAGAATCCGACACCAAA
>Ga0247840_10000784_pt1 | contig 64737 bp, 55 predicted proteins | sample LaCruzMarch2015__FD_192404 | JGI IMG/M metagenome (GOLD analysis project Ga0247840, IMG submission 192404) | Freshwater microbial communities from meromictic Lake La Cruz, Castile-La Mancha, Spain - LaCruzMarch2015_17m | ecosystem: Environmental > Aquatic > Freshwater > Lake | place: Spain... | reverse complement strand
TACGCCTTGCTCAAGATTAACCCTTCGACGCGCCGAAAGGATAATCCTGAGCAAGTCCGCCGCGGCGGACGCGTCGAAGCCCGAAGGGCGGATATTTCACGTGAAACGCATGAAATATCCGGGTTAAAACGCTGATGGAAATTTATAAATGGAAAAAAATGGAGAAGAAAATGAAAAAGGTTGATGTTTCTCTTGAGATATGCCGGCAGAACAGACGGGGCTTCGCGCGTTCTGAAAGGAATCTGGTCGGGCATGTGCCGACAATTGCCATAACGCCCGTGGCCGACGGGCGGACCGGCGCCTATGAAAGCAATTGCGAGCGTACCTGGCGCATGGTTGAAAAGGTCAGGAAACTTATTCTTGATAATGTCAGATTGCCGGATGGAACGACGGTGCGCGTGGTAACGGCGCCGGAAATTGTTTATGGTCCGCGCACCGGGGCATTGGCCCAGGCCTGTTACGCGCGTGAAGGCGTCAGCGCCAATATCTGGATAAGCCGTTCATGGTCTTATAGCGACGAATTGATGAGCGTCTGCCAGGGGCTTGGGAGCAGTGAATGGCTGCAGGTGGCCTATGGCCTCAACCAGACCGACCGCCCGGGAGCGGTGTGGCTGAAAGCGTTTTGCGCGGCGATGGATGAAAAAGAGCGCCCCATATTTTCAATTTATAATCCCGACCTTGAATCCGAGGAGGGCGATTTGTCGGCCTATGTTGCCGAACGCCTCTTGCGCTTCAGCCGGTGCGCGGTGGCCGCGGCGGAAATGCGCGGCAAGAATTATCTTTCAATAGGCGGCGTCTCAATGGGCATTATCGGCTCGGATGTCCGGCGTAACATGATGCTCCAATATCTCGGCATGGGCACCGTGTCGGTGGATATGGTGGCAATCAAGGGGCGCATCGAGCGCGGGTTCTATGACCATGAAGAACTTGAAAAAGCTTTCCGGTTTATGAAGCGCAGTTTTAAATTTGATTTCGGCTCGGGCAAACGTCCTTTGGCTTCGGACGAACTATTGCGTCAGAGCATATTAATTACCATGATTACGCGGGATTTAATGATCGGGAATGAAAAACTCTCGGACTCCGTGATCGGCAAAGGTCAGGGATTCAAGGCGGACGTGGAATACGCGCAGGGCTGTAACGCGATCCTGGCCGGAACCCAGGGCCAGCGCGCATGGACCGATCTTTATCCCAATTTTGACCTGACCGAGTCAATGCTCAACAGCTCATTTGACTGGAACGGATTCCGCGCGGCTTTTTTGGTTGCAACCGAAAATGACGCCAAGAATGGCATCGGGATGCTGGCGGCCAATCTCATTTCCGGTCTGCCCCAGCTTTTTGCCGATATCCGCACCAATTGGACCGTGGAGAGCATTAAGAAAGCAACCGGCAAAAACATAGCGAAAATTGCGCCCAATGGTTTTATTGATAAGCGCAATTCGGGCGCGGGCGCGCTGGATTACGCAGTTGATATTTTCAAGCTTGTTTCGGAAGGGAAAAAAGGAAAAAGCGGGAAGAAAATGACCGTGCAGGAAGCGGCGCAAGCCATCCGGAGCGATAAAAAACTTCAGGAAAAACTTGTGCGGGCAGCCGTTTCCGGAACAACTTATATGGCGGCCTCCCTCACATATTTCCCGGGCGATGGGCTTTCGAGCCATTACCGTACGCCCGGCGGAATACCGATGACGGCCTATCGCTACAATGTTATCGGCAACGAATTGACCTGTTCAATTATTGAGGGCGATACCGTTGAACTGCCGAAAGACGTGGCCGACCATGTCAGCCGGGTGACAGACCGCACATGGCCGGAAACATACTGGGCGCCGCGCGGAATGTCCTCGTTTGAATATATGTCCCGCATCGGGCCAAATCATGACGGCAATTCATTCGGCTTGATCGGCGCTGATTTAATGACGCTCAATGCAATGTTGCGCATTCCGGTTGACATGCATAATGTGCCGCGCGAACAGATTTTCCGACCGACCATTTGGGAGAGATTCGGCGGCGATGATTTCCGCGTTTGTGAAAAACTGGGTCCGTTGTATCGGTGATTCATGGCGTGAAATTGGCCTGCCCGAGCTCGGCCAGGGAAACTGGAAATTAGAAATTGGGGTAAGAAATGAGCAGACTAAAATTAGAAATTGGAAATTGGCACACAATCAGAATCTTTTCTTCCCAATTTCAAATTTCCAGTTTCGCTCCTGAATGCATTCAATTTCAGCGTTCCGTGAACGCTTATTAGCAATGTTTCGCAAGCAACAACATCTTAGGCCAATTTTTCCTCAGCGGCCGGAGCCGCCGGAGCCAACCGCGCCGCAGGAAAAAACTTCATTTACATTCAAGCTGACGGAAGAACAGCAGATTATTCTGGCGGATATTCTCGTTGGCGGTAATTATCGGCCGATTCAGGTTCCTTATACAACGGTGGCGGCTGAAACCGATGAATGTAAAATCGCCATTTACACGAGCGGCAAATGTCTTGTGCAGGGCAGGGGAGCGAAAGATTTTGTCCAGTTTGTGCTTGAGCCGAAGGTTCTCGGAGAGGTTGGCGTGGGCTATGAGGAAACGCTCAATCCGGAACAGTTCCAGCCGCATATCGGCGTGGATGAAAGCGGCAAGGGCGATTATTTCGGACCGCTTGTAATTGCTGCCGCCTATACCGATGGGGCGCTCGCCAAAAGAATGATGGCAATCGGGGTAAGGGACAGTAAAAACATATCCAGCGACAAGCGCATTTTTGAGCTTGGCCGCGAGATTCGCAAAATGCTTGATAAACGGTTCAGTATCGTCGCCATCGGCGCGAATGCCTATAACCGGCTTTACGCCAAAATGAAAAACGTCAATCTAGTTCTGGCCTGGGGGCATGCCCGCGCCATAGAAAATATTCTGCCGCTTGTTCCGGATTGTCCGCGGGCTATCTCGGATCAATTCGGGCGCAAGGAGCTTATTCAAAGGGCGCTGATGAGCAAGGGGCGCCAAATTGACCTGCAACAGCGTCATAAGGCGGAATCGGACGTGGCGGTGGCGGCCGCTTCCATTCTTGCGCGGGAGGCATTTCTGAACGGAATGCGGAGTTTGCAGGATAAATACCACCAGCGCTTTCCGAAAGGCGCTTCCAATCAGGTCATTGAAGCTGCCAAACAGCTCGTGGAAAAAAACGGGGCGGAAGTTCTGCTTCATACGGCAAAATGTCATTTTAAGACTACGGATGTTGTCCTGGGAAGCGGCGGAATGCAACAGCTGATGACGGAAGCGGGAAAGAAAAGACAGTAATTTTATCTCGCGCATATTTCTGGTGTCTGTCATTCGCGCGACCAGGCTCCGCCGGCGCGCTTCGCCCAGGCGAGAGGCGGGAATCCAGTACAGGTAAAAACAATATCTGGATTCCCATTTCCATGGGAATGATAAGAGGTATGGATTCCTGCTAGTCATGCGCTGATCGCGACAAGTTTTTGCAGACAGACTGGTGGGCGCATGATTTTGAGCGCGGCAGAAACACAGACATGAACCGTATGACCGGTTACAATTAATTCACTACCGCGGGATATTTTATATTCAACTCGCAAGCGCGCGCCCTGAATCCGGCAATTGGTTAAAATTTCAAGCCGGTCATCGAAATGCGCCGGCGATTTGTACTCACAGTGCGCCTCCACCACCGGCAGAAAAAGCCCCTGCTTTTCAAGTTCGGCATAAGGCAAACCGACTTCCCTCAGCATTTCTGCGCGGGCCATTTCAAAATAAACGAGGTAATTTGCGTAATAAACAAACCGCATCTGATCGGTGTGGGCATAGGGCACGCGGATAAAATGCTTGAAGGTTCGGGTTGTGTTCATGGAACGGAGTCTAAATAAGCGCCGGCAAAAAGCAAGCCGTTGTTTATGCCGGATTCCGAGACTTTGGGTTTATTTGTTTGATTATCCGGTTTGTTTCTGCCATGCTGAATCAATTAAACATGAATTTAAGACGAGTTAATCCGCCCGGGCGGGTTAAGCAAGGAAAAACAAGATGATAAAGGTAATTCATTTGGGACTCGGACCGCTTGGCCAAAAAGTCATTAAATTCGCGTTGGAACGCAGCTATATCAAGATTGTAGCCGCGGTTGATCCGGCGTCCGACAAGGCCGGAAATGATTTGGGCGAAATCTGTGGGCAGGAAAAAATGAACCTGACTGTCAGCCCGGATCTGGCAACCGCCCTGAAGAATGCCAAGCCGGCGGTGGCATTGGTTACCACGGTGTCCAGCCTGAAAAAAATTGAGCCGCAGGTTAATGAGCTGGCAAGGGCCGGACTACATATCGTTTCCACCTGTGAAGAGCTTTCTTTCCCGTGGAAAACCCAGCCGCAAATCGCCAAACGGATTGACGAAGTCTGTCGTGAGAATAACGTGGCCTGTATCGGCACGGGTATAAATCCCGGTTATCTGATGGATTTTCTGCCGTCGGTTCTGACCGGCATTTGTCAAAGGGTTGACCAGGTAAAAGTGTATCGCATTCAGGACGCATCTTCGCGTCGCATTCCTTTTCAGCAGAAAATCGGCGCCGGTTTGACCCTGCCGCAATTCCACGAGAAAGTGGCGGCCGGAACTTTGCGCCATGTCGGTTTGAATGAATCGGCCCACATGATTGCCCATCATTTAGGATGGAAACTTGATAAAGTGACGGAAGATTTGAGCCCGGTGATCGCCGAAAAAGACATTACCGGTGGATACATTCCGATTACGCGCGGTTTGGCATGCGGTGTGGCTCAAGTGGCGCGCGGGTTCATGGATAAGAAAGAAGTGATACTTCTCCAGTTCAGGGCGGCCATAGGCGAGCCGGAATCGTTTGACCGCGTTGAGATAAAAGGCGTGCCGGACATTATTTCCACAATCGCCGGCGGCGTGAACGGCGATATCGCCACTTGCGCGATCACGATCAATGCCATCCGGTCGGTTGTCAATTCAAAGCCGGGACTGCGGACGATGGTTGACATGTATCCAATCGGTTATTGTGACGCTATGTAGCGCCCCACGGCAATATTGTGGCCCGGCCATTCTGTCATTCCCGACTTGACCCGGCCTTCGCAGCCAGGAGCTTTGCTACGGCGGAGTAGGCTCGGGAATCCAGGGAAAAAGACTCTGGATTCCCGCTTTCCCTGGCCGACGCTCGGGCAGGCGCGGGAATGACAGGCATAATACATGACGGAAGTTTCAGAGGAGGAAATTTATTATGGCAACAATCAGATTCAAGGGAACCGCGATTCATACTGCCGGTAATTTGCCGGCCAAGGGCAAAAAGGCGCCGGCATTCAAACTTGTCGGCGGCGATTTGAATGACGTTGCGTTGGATAGTTTTGGCGGGAAAATAAAAATTCTTAATATAGTCCCCAGTCTGGATACGCCGGTTTGTGCGCTTTCAGCCAGGCGGTTCAACGCCGCGGCGGCGGCGCTCAAAAATGTTGTCCTTCTCAATATCTCGGCTGATTTGCCGTTTGCCCAAAAACGTTTTTGCGAAAGCAACTCCCTTGATAATATAGTCACTCTTTCCACCATGCGTTCGCCGGAATTCGGCCGGGACTACGGAGTGTTGATAACTGACAGCTCTCTTGCCGGCCTGATGAGCCGGGCCGTGCTTATTCTTGATTCCATGAACATGGTTGTCTATTCCGAACAGGTCCCGGAAATTGCCCAGGAGCCGGATTATGCGGCGGCATTGGCGGCAGTTAAATCCAAATAGGAATTTAAAAATTGTAGCCTAATTCAATTCAATAAGCTTGTCTTGGACAGCAACAATAAAAGGCAATTCCCGGTAATGTTCAATATATTCCAGGCCAAAACCGGCGACAAAAATTTCCGGGATTTGAAAGCCGATAAAATCCGCAATGGGTGTTTTTTTAAGGCGCGCCAGGCGGTTTCCGGGCTTATCCAAAAGCACGCAAGTTATTACTGAAGCGGCGAGTTCTTTCTTCAGCAGGCGCTGTTTGATTTGGTCAAGGGTAAGGCCCGTGTCGCAAATGTCTTCAACCACAATGACATCTTTGCCGCGGAGCATGTTTAATTTGCCGGTTATCCGGCAAGACCCCCGGGAGCGCATTGACTTGCCGTATGAAGAAGCGTTGACAAATTGCAGAACCACATTCGGCCCGCCCATGCGGAATATTTCCTGCGCCAGACGGCATCCAAAGAAAGCGGCCCCCTTCAGGACAATCAGGAAGTGAATTTCTTTTATGTTGTTTTTGTGCGTTTCAAGAACGATTTTGCGCGCCAGCTCAGCTATCCGGTGTTGGATATGCGTTGATGAAATCAGGACCGGATATTTCCCGCTTTTTTGTTTTCCAAGCAGGGCTATTTCAGCGCGGTCTCGCGGGTGAATAAGTCCTGCGTTGGTGACAATGACCGGCGATACAGAAGCATCGTGATTGGCATGAGGCAGGGGCGGCATAGGAAAACCTAAATTTTCTTTTCTGGCATTGGCTCTGGAGGCGGCTTCCCGGCCACGAGGCAGCCCGCCCTGCATTTCGGATAGCATTTTGACTTGCACGGCTCAACATGGATAGTAACGAGAGAAGCAGGCATTATCTCCCTGATTTTAACAACCAGCTCATCCGTTAATTTATGGGAGCGATTCACGGACATGGAGGGGTTTACGAGAACATGGAATTCAATAAAACGCCGGCCGCCGGATTTACGCGTGCGCAGGTTGTGAAAACCCCTGATTTGCGTGTCGTGCGATGCAATCAAAATGCGGAGTTGCTCCTCCTCGCACTGTTCCAGACCGGCATCAAGCAGATCCCGGACTGATTTAATTGTCAGATCATAGGCGGCCTTGAGGATCATTACGGCAACCATCAGCGCCGCGACCGGGTCAACCCATTGAAGATTAATGGTCGGGATAAAATGGTTGCCAAGCCATATGATACCAAGACCGATCATTACGCCGACCGACGTCCAGACATCGGTGCGCAGGTGCCATGCATCCGCTTCCAATGCGATTGATTCGGTCTTATTGCTGACAATGAAAAGCAGATGGGAGACTATCCAGTTTAATACCGCAGAAATAAACATTATTCCGATTCCCCAGGCCGGCTCATCAATATGCCGGGGGTGAATCAGCTTTAAAATTGATTCATAGATAATCCAGCCGGCGGCCGTAAAAATAAGGAGCGCCTCAATGGCGCCGGAAAGGTTTTCTGCCTTGCCGTGGCCGAAAGGGTGGCTCTGATCCGCCGGCTTGCCCGAAATTTGAACGGCAATAAAAGCGATAATGGCGGCAAGAAGGTCCATGCCGGAGTGAATCGCCTCGGAAATGATCGCAATTGAATTGATCATCAGTCCGACAACGATTTTGCCCACGACCAGGAATGTGTTTGAAAGCACCGATAGCAGGGCCACATTCGTTTTTTGACGCTGTAAGTTCATTTTTCTCGCTGAATAATCACGCTTTTTTAACCCGGATATACCGGGGTTAACCATTTGAATAAAAATCTTATTGATAGAATTGTTTATAAGCAAGATTTTTTTTGTCAGCCGTGCACGACGCATAATAAAAAGTTCTTTCAGGATTGAATATCCAGTCTTTTCTGGCAAAGTATATCTTTTAATAGAAGGAGTTGTCGGCAAATGATTCGCACGGGCATAGGATTTGACATTCATCGCTTTGCGCGGGGGCGCAAATTGATTCTTGGCGGGGTTAGAATAAGATCGGAGCTTGGTTTAATGGGCCACTCGGACGCGGATGTTTTGTGCCATGCGGTCATTGACGCCTTGCTGGGCGCGGTGGCCGACGGCGACATTGGCGTACATTTTCCCGACAATGAAAAACGCTGGAAAGACGCCGACAGTTTAAAACTGCTTGCTTCGGTCGCCGGCAAGTTGAAATCCAAGGGAACTGTAATAAACAATATTGACAGCACGGTCCTCGCGGAAAAGCCGCGTGTGGCGCCTTACCGGGAAAAAATGCGCCGCAATCTGGCGAAAGCCCTGGGAGTAGCCCTAGAAAAAGTGTCGGTCAAGGCCACGACTCTTGAAGGCCTTGGCGCGCTTGGTCGCGCCGAGGGAATCGCGGCAATGGCAGTGGCGTCTGTGGAGAAAGAAGTCAGAATTCAGAATAACAGCGGTCAGAAGTCAGAGATCAGAGGTCAGTGCAGAATGAACCCAAAACATTGAACCGTGAATGGCGCTCTTGAGCGCCATAAACTTTGACCACGCCAGAGGCGTGGTTGAACCCGAATAATTAAAAACGATGTTTACGATATTCAACACCTTAACAAGACGGATGGAGGAATTCATTCCCCTGGCCGCGCTCGCCTCGGCGAAGCGCTCCGGCGAAGCCGGGCCGGCGGTGGGGATGTACACCTGCGGGCCGACAGTCTATGACTATGCCACGATCGGTAATTTCCGGGCCTATGTTTTTGAGGATATCCTGCGCCGCCACCTTAAATTTAACGGTTTTCAGGTGAAACAGGTGATGAACCTGACCGATGTTGATGATAAAACAATCAAGGGCGCACGTCTCGCGAAAGTATCCTTGAATGAATATACCCGGCGATACAAGGACGCGTTTTTTGCCGACTTGGCAACGCTCAATATTGAGCCGGCGGAACATTATCCCGCCGCCACGGAACACATTGCCGAAATGATTGCAATCATTGAAACGTTGTTTAAAAAAGGATACGCCTATTCCGCGCCGGACGGTTCCGTTTATTTCAGTATCGGCAAGTTCAATCGCTATGGCGCCCTGGCGCATCTGGATATGGCCGGATTAAGGCCAGGCGCGCGCGTTGTGCAGGATGAATATGAAAAGGAGAACGTGGCCGATTTCGCGCTCTGGAAAGCCCATCATGATGATGACGGCGACGTCGGCTGGGATTCGCCCTGGGGCAGGGGTCGCCCGGGATGGCATATTGAATGTTCCGCCATGAGCATGAAATATCTGGGGGAATCATTTGACCTGCATACCGGCGGTATTGACAATATTTTTCCGCATCACGAGGATGAAATTGCCCAGAGCGAGGCGGCCACCGGAAGGCCGTTCGTCAAATACTGGATGCATTGCGCTCATCTCGTGGTTGACGGGCGCAAAATGTCAAAGTCGCTCGGAAACTTTTATACTCTGCGCGATTTGATTAAAAAAGGTTATTCCAGCCGGGAAATACGTTATGTGCTCCTGTCCGCGCATTACCGCCAGGCGCTTAACTTTACCTTCGCCGCCCTGGATGCGGCCCGTTCCGCCCTTCAGCGTCTTGATGAATTTGGCGCGCGGCTTCGGACTCTCGGCGGGTCAATGGATGGGGTTGCCAAAGTTGTAGCCGGGGTCGCTGACCCCGGACCGGCCTCGCCGAGGCCGGCTACAGACAGCCGACCACGCCAAGAAGGCGTGGCAAGCATTAAGCCTGCCCCGCAAGGCGGGGTCGGCTCTACCTTAAAGAAACCAACTGTGCCAAGCGCCAGAAACGCCGATTGGGTTGACGGTTGTTTAAAGAAATTCCGTGCGGCAATGGATGAAGATTTAAATGTGCCGGTTGCATTGTCGGCTGTATTTGACCTGGTTCATGAAGGCAACCGGAAAATGGATGCCGGGCCGATCCCCACTGAAGAGGCCTTGGGCGCGCTCGATGCTCTTGCCGGAATGGACCGTGTTTTGGGTGTCTTAAAGCATGACGAGGACAAGCCCGAAAGCGTTCTTGTTGAACTTGCGCAAAAAAGGCAGAATGCAAGAAAGGCAAAAAATTGGGCGGAAGCCGACCGGTTACGGAAAGAAATTGAAGCCAAAGGCTGGCTCGTTCAGGATGCGGCGGACGGGTTTAAGTTGAAGAAAAGGTACGCATAGGAAAACATTGAACATTCAACGTCCAACCCTGGCCTGCGTCAGGGTAGGCTTTCAACGAAACGGATTGGGAAACTTTTCCTACTGTTCAATGTTGGAAGTTGGAAGTTGAACGTTTCTTCTGAAGCAGACAGCATCATGAAACATCAAAGAGGCAAGTTGATTACATTTGAAGGCATAGAAGGCAGCGGCAAATCAACTCACGCGCGGCTGTTGGCGCTTGCCCTGCGCGCCGGGGGACATGAGGTTATTGAAGTCCGCGAGCCGGGCGGCACCCGGCTTGGCGAGGCGATCCGCCTGTTGTTGAGCCGGAAAGGGGACGCGGAAACAATGTGCGCGCAGGCGGAGCTGTTGCTTTTTATGGCCAGCCGCGCCCAGCTTGTGCAAACAATTATTTTGCCGGCGTTACTGCGCGGGGTGCATGTTATTTGCGACCGGTTTTCGGATTCCACGGCTGCCTACCAGGGCTATGCCCGCGGATGCGATCTTAAATTAATCGCGCAAATCAACGCCTTTGCCGTACAGGGCATTTTGGTGGACACGACCATCCTGCTTGATATTGACCCCGGCGCCGGTTTCAAAAGACTGCAGAGTCGCAACCGGCGGCAGGGGACGGAGAAGGACCGGATCGAGAGCGAGAACATGGCTTTTCATAAACGCGTCCGCAATGGATATCTTGCTTTGGCAAAGAAAATGCCGGGGAGATTTAGTATCATAAATGCGGATCGGCCGGTAAAAAAAGTTCACGCGGATATCCGGAAGGCGGTGCGGCATGCCCTTGGAGGGTGAAGTCGTTAATACGCTGAAAAGATTCCAGGATGGTTTTAAAAGCGGAAGGCTGGGGCATGCTTATTTGATTGCCGGCGACCCGCGGGGCAATGCCGTGCAATTGGCGGAGAGTATTTTGCAAATGCTCTTTTGCGGTCAAAACAATCCGCCCTGTGGCGCCTGCAATAATTGCCGGCGGGTTGCGAATCATATTCATCCTGATGTTGTCTGGATTGAGCCGATTAAAAAGTCGCGCGGAATACTTGTTGAACAGATTGAAGGAGTGATCAGGAACATATTTGAGACAACTTTTGAAGGCGGCTGGAAGGCCGTTGTTTTGGTGAGCGCCGAGCGGATGAACAACGAAGCGGCGAATAAATTGCTTAAGACGCTTGAAGAACCGCCGCCGCGCAGTATATTTTTGCTGCTTACCGACCAGCCGGAAGCGCTTTTGTCGACGATTGTTTCCCGCTGTCAAAGAATCGCATTAAGCGATTGCCTGAAGGAGACGGAAGGTGAACTGCGTTCGGCCGTGGTTAAGATTGCGGTGGGATTGGGGAGCGGGCGGATTGCCGCCAAACTGTTTCAGGCGCGGGAAATGATGGCCCTGCTGAAGAGCATCAGAGAACAGGCCGAAAAAGAGGCGAACGAGTGGCTGGAACTCAATCAGGTCGGCGACGAACAGGCCGATGACCTTGAGAAGATCAGCGAGGGAAGAACAGAAGCAATTTATCGTGAAAGGCGCAGGGAGGCATTAAAATTACTGCTTTTATGGCAGAGAGATTTGCTCCTTTGCGCGAGCGGTTTAAGCGATGATTTGTTTTTTTTCCGTTCCGAGTCACCGCAAATCCGCGTGGCGGCCGCCGGGTTGACAGGGTCACGGGCGATGAATAACATAGAAGTTGTTGAAAATCTACAGGCTAATCTTAATCAGCATTTGTCGGAATTCATGGCCATAGAGCGGGCTTTTCTTAAATTATCCGCTCGTTCCGAAGCTTCAGGGTGGAATGCCTCAGAGCGAGCCGGCGGCAAGGAGGGAAATGTATCGTTTGCTACATGTTGATTGCGGGGATATTCATTTATGGCAATGCAACAGTCCCGCTGCGCTTGCGATTAACAAGGGCGATGCGTGCATTGTTCAAAAGGACGGTATTTTGGAATACGGCCAGGTGGTCATGGAATCCCGGAATAACACCGGTGAAATCAAGGGTGCGCCGACGGCGCTCAGGCGGGCGACCCTGCAGGATCAGGCCGTGGCAAGCGAGAACATTCTCCTTTCCAAAAACGCCTGGCGCATTTGCCAGCAAAAAATTACCGGCTCAAATCTTCCCCTGCGCATGGAGCGCCTCCGCTATGCTTTTGACCGGTCGCAACTGACGATTGTGTTCACCGCCGAAGAAAGGGTTGATTTCCGGCAATTGGTTCATGATTTGTCGGCCGAGCTTCATATCCGGGTGGAAATGAAACAGATTGGGGTGCGTGATGCGGCCGCTTTGCGCGGCGGCTTGGCGCCCTGCGGCAGGATCATGTGCTGTAAAGGGTGGCTTCAGAAATTTGACAATATTAATGTGCGTTTGGCAAAAAATCAGGGCATGCCGTTGCGGCAATCGTCAATCAACGGCATGTGCGGACGCCTGAAATGCTGTCTGCGTTTTGAATATTTCAGCGCTTATAATCATAATGAAGAATGTAAAAGGGATAAAAGGGCAAAAGAGGTAGGTCAGTAGTCCCTGGCCGAGCTTGGGCAGGCAGCAGTCATGATTTTTCCAGAAGATGAAGGAGCGCCAAAGAAGGCACAGAGTCAAAAAAAAGACTTGGCGTTGAGCGGTAAATAGGGATAATGACCAGGATATGTTAAGAATTTTACTCTTGAATGGTCCGAATCTTGGGCGGCTCGGCAAGCGGGAGCCGGCTGTCTATGGAACCACTACGCTGGCCGATGTAAAACGGGCGGTCAGCCGGCGGGCCGAAGCATATGGAGCTAAAGTGGACGCTTTTCAAAGCGACATTGAGGGAGTGCTTGTTTCCAAAATTGGCGCCAGCGATGGCAAATATGACGGCATTATTTTCAATCCCGGCGCTTATACGCATACGAGCATTGCCTTGAGAGACGCGCTTCAATCGGTGTGCGTTCCCTGTGTTGAGGTGCATTTGTCAAATACGGCCGCGCGCGAGGATTTCAGGTTCATCAGCCATACGGCAGCAGCCTGTTTGGGGCAAATAATGGGATTTGGCATTCTGGGCTATGAATTGGCTTTGATCGCATTAGTGAATTATATTTCGTCTCATTGTAAAAAGGAAAGACAAAAGAGGTGAATATGGAATTGGAAGAGGTCAAGCGAATCATTGAATTAATGAACGAAAACGGTCTGAGCGAGTTTGAGCTTGAGGAAAATGGCGTGCGGATAATGATAAAAAAGGGCCAGGAGGGGCAAGTAATCCATGCTGTTCAGGCGGTCGCGCCGCCGGTTGTGGAGGCGGTTCCGGCATCCAAAGCGGCCGTAATAGCGCCGGAAACACCGGCCGCTGAACAGGCCAATTGTGTTGAAATCAAGGCGCCGTTTGTCGGTACTTTTTACCGGTCACTTTCTCCGGAAGCCGAACCCTATGTAAACGAAGGACAGGAAGTAAATCCCGACACAGTGTTGTGTATTGTGGAAGCAATGAAGGTAATGAATGAAATCAAGGCGGAAGTGCGCGGTATTGTGCGCGCAATTCTGGTTGAAAACGCCCATGCAGTTCAATACGGCCAGCCTCTGTTTAAAATAGAAAAGATATAGTCAGAAGCCAGTAGACATAAATCAGAATTCAGTAGAAAAAGTACCATTGCATTATTCTGACTTCTGAATACGTGTGGAAATAAGATATGTTCAACCGAATTTTAATTGCCAACCGGGGTGAAATTGCGCTGCGGGTCATCCGGGCCTGCCGTGAAATGGGCATCAAGACCGTTGCCGTTTATTCCGATGTGGATGAGAAATCATTGCATGTCCAATTGGCGGACGAGGCGATCTGCATCGGTCCGGCCGCCGCCCAGGACAGCTATTTGAAGATTGCCAACATTATCAGCGCGGCGGAGGTGACGGACGTTGACGCCATTCATCCCGGATACGGTTTTCTTGCGGAAAACGCTCATTTTGCGCAGATCTGCGAGAGCTGTAATATTTCCTTTATAGGCCCATTGGCCGACAGTATCCAGCGCATGGGCGACAAATCCGTGGCCCGGGAAACGATGAAAAAGCACGGCATTCCGACAATTCCGGGCAGTGATACGGTCTTGAAAACACAGGAGGAAGCCTTGGAAGTGGCCCGTAAAATCTGCTATCCGGTGCTGATTAAGGCGGCTGCCGGCGGCGGTGGCAAGGGCATGCGCATTGCCCACAACGACGTTAGTCTGGCGCAGGCATTTATCATGGCAAGTTCGGAGGCGGAACGCGCCTTTGGCAATGGCGCTGTGTATGTTGAAAAATATCTTGATGATGCAAGGCACGTTGAAATCCAGCTCATGGCCGATCATCACGGCAACGTGGTCCAACTTGGCGAAAGAGACTGCAGTATCCAGCGCCGCCATCAGAAATTAATGGAAGAGACGCCCTGCCCGGTGTTGAGTTCTGATCAGCGCCGTAAAATGGGCAAGCTGGCCGTCCGGGCGGCCGAGGCAATCGGCTACCGCAACGCCGGCACCATTGAGTTTCTCCTTGACCGCGCGGGACAATTTTATTTTATGGAAATGAACACGCGCATCCAGGTTGAGCATACCATAACTGAAATGGCGACCGGTTTTGATCTGGTCAAGGAACAAATCAGGGTGGCGGCGGGCGAGAAACTTTCCTTCAGCCAGAAGGACATCAATCCCGAGGGGCATGTTATTGAGTGGCGGGTGAACGCCGAGGATCCTTTCAATAATTTTGCGCCTTCGCCCGGCAAGGTGGAATGGATTCATTTCCCCGGCGGACCCGGCATCAGAATAGACTCGCATGTTTATCCGAACTATGAAATTCTACCGTACTATGACAGCTTGATTGCAAAGATTATCGTGCAGGGTGCAACGCGCGCGGAGGCTATCAACCGCATGTACGGGGCTTTGGGCGAGTTTATTATTGAAGGACCGAAAACAACGGTGCCGCTTGGCCAGGCTCTCATGAATGATTCGCTGTTCCGGCGCGGCCAGTATAATACGGCTTTTCTTGACAATTTTATCAAGGATGGCGGCGGATTGACGAATATTCTCCGTTAACCCGCCATATAAGCGGGTTAATCCTGAGCAAGTTCGCAAATGTGGACGCGTCGAAGGATAGTCCATTAAGGAGACAGCAAATGCAGACAAAAAACGGTCCCCAGGTTGAACGTTCGGATAAAAAGAAAAATTTTACCGACCCGTATTTCGGCAATGATCGGACGGATGAAGGCAGTGATCTCGGAGCCATTATGGTACATCACGGGGTTATCGCCGTTATCGCCCGGATTGCCGCATTAAAGGTGCCGGGCGTGATTGAAATGAGCGGCTCTTTTACGGACGGTATCGCCAACATGATCGGCCGGAACAGCGGCGAACGCGGCGTGCGGGTGGATATGCAAGGCCAGAAAGTTGACCTTGAGGTCAATATTGTCATTGAATATGGAGCAAAAATTCCACAGGTGGCTTGGGCCGTTCAAAACGAAGTCCGCCGCGCCATTGAAGAAATGACCGGCAAAAAGGTCGGCGCCGTTAACGTTCTGATTCAAGGCGTAAAAATGCCTTCGGAAACAAAAGAACAGGGAGGAAAAATATGAGATTTCTGCATGGCTTGATGAAGTTTGTAATTACGATTTCAATCTTGGCGTTGGGCATTTTCTTTTTAGCCGATGTTTTCGGAGTTCAGAACAGCATCGGCCACCTGGTATTGGGCGATGCAATCGGCAAATTTGTTACCGGTACCTTGCTGATTTTGATGGTTATGCTTTATTGGCTGACCGCAATGAGCACCGGTGCCAAGGAGCAATTTCTCTCGTTTGAAACCGAAGGCGGCAGCGTGAACATCAGGGTCAAGGCGGTTAACGAGTTTTTGAAGCGGTTGGCCGATGAGTTTGCCGATATACTCAACCTGCGGGCCGACATAACCGCTTCCCGCGACGGAAGGATAGAGGTCCAGCTGGATATTGACGTGAAATGCGGGACGAAGATCCAACAGCTTTCGCAGGTTTTGCAACAGCGCGTGCGGGAAAGCATGCGCGAAGGATTGGGAATTGCCGAAGTAACCTCAATCAAGGTCAACGTGAATGAAATCATTCATGCCGATAAACCACCCGCCGAACCCAGCGGCCGCGCCGATTGGCAGGATACTTCCGTCTGAATTAATCCGGATATTTCATGAATCCTCATGAAATATCCGGATTAAAGCCATCCGGTGACTTTGGCCAGACAACGCACGTAGTGGACATAATCCGGCCAGGAAACATCCGGCGGAACTCCGTGATCACACGACGGAATATAGCCGCCGTCTTCAATTACCGGCCGCAACCGTTCGATTTCCTGTTCAATTATATGTCCGCCCTTGGCCATGGCGCGTTTGTCAACCCCGCCGCGGTAGGCCATGCTTTTCCCGAATTGTTTGCGGAATGCGGCAATATCATTTCCGGCCGCCACCTCAATCGGGTCGCAAACATTAATGCCGGCTTCAATCCACAAAGGGATAAGTTCGCCGATAAAGCCGTCGGAATCACAAGCATAGAGTGGAATACCCGCGCCGCGGATAATCTCGCCCCATCGTTTCCAGGTCGGCAACAGGAATTTACGCGCCATGGCCGGTGAAATCATTGAAAAACATTTATAAGCCATGTCTTCCGAGATGTGCACGCTGTCCGGCCTGAAATATTTGAAGGTCCGGGTAAGCAGGCGGGCAATATGGTCTTCCCAGAAAGCTATCATCTCTTCGGCAAGGGCGGGGTCATCATAAAACAGCATGCAAAGCCCTTCAAAGCCGACCCATTCGCGTAACTGCCAAAAAGGGCCCGAGAATCCGATTTCAACAAACCATGCGCGCTTATGCAGTTTCTGCCCAAGCGCCGCGGCGTCCGCCGGCAGGCGCGCCGGGTCGTCCGCATTGTAGCGCTGTTTCATATCCTCCCAGTCCTTCCGGTTTTCCACCGGACATTTAATCCAGCGTCGGGTTACAAAATCAATGGCATTGCGCAGATATTCGGCGTTGAATTCCTTGCCGATTTCACAGATATTGCCCTTCCAGTCCTGCACAATTCGGGAATTTTCTTTCTCCTCAATTGTTTTTTCCTCAAACTGGGGAAGCATGCGTTCATTGACTGGAAACCCGGGGCCGCCGGAAGGCCAAGGCAGTTTACCACCCACTTGCCGATAGGCATACTCGTTATATTGTTTCACTTCCTGCTTTGGCAAGCCGGTTTTCAGCCAATTAGCGAGGGTAGATTCGCGCCCACCGCCGGGACAGAACGGAATCCGGTCTGGTTTTTCAAACAACAGCGTTTTTAAATATAGCTCGCGTTCGTTCATTATTTCCTCCAATTCATATTTTTCAATTGTGACAATTGATTATTTCTTTTTTTGAATAATATGTTACTAGTAATTAACCATACATCAATGGACGCGGCGATCATGAATATGGACAAAACAATCATAAAATTGCCGGTATTCCGTGAAACTCGGTTTCGCAATCCCAGCCGTTATGAACGTCAGATCGGATTTTGGGTGGATCGCATCGGCAGCGCTCAGTATGTCCATAAACCGGCCTCCGGTATGCGTATCCTGGGACAATATGCGGTTGTGACGGTGGAGTCCGGCGAAGGCGTATTTATAACGAAAAACAAGGGGATTCATAATATTCAACCCGGGGATGTGTTCCTGCACACGCCGGATGAGCCGACGGCTTACTATCCGCATAAGACTTGGTTTTCCCGGTGGATTGTATGGAATGGTCCGGCCGCGCGACGCCAGGTTGAAGCAGTTGATTTTGACCGTCAAAAACCGGTCTTTCGCCAGGCGGCGGAGGTCGTCCGCCGGGCGTATTTTGCCCTGGTCAAGCTGATGGATATTGAGGATAGGGCGGCGGTGTTGGAACGTCAGGCCGTGATTCTGAACATGCTGGCCGGATTGCTTCGGGCTGAGCATTCCGCAAGTTTCATGGGAGACTTAAGGCCTAATTGGGAGGTTGTGGTGCAACATATCAAGCGCCATCTGGATTCCAGGCTGACGCCGGCCGAAATGGCGGCGCTGTGCCACATGAGCGTGCCGCATTTCAGGAGGATGTTTCGCCGTCATACCGGACGGAGTCCGATGGAGTTTGTGTTGGCCGAGCGGATTTCCGGCGCCAAGGCATTGCTGATCCGCGGCGCTTCCATCAAGCAGGCAGCGCAGGAAATGGGATTCGCCGACCAGTTCTATTTCATGCGGGTGTTCAAGAAAGTTGCCGGTCAAACGGCCGGCCAGTTTATCTCTGCTACCCGGGGCGTGAAAAGACATACCCCGACATACTGAGTCGGGAATCAAAAAGTATGGATAAGAAGCGCATCGCGCAGTTTGGGTTCAAACCAGGTGCTTTTTGGCGGCATGATCTGGCCCGCGTCTGAAATTGCCAGCAGTTGCTCGACCGTTGTCGGATACATTGAAAAAGCAACTGCCGCCTTGCCGGAGTTGACCCTGTTTTCAAGTTCTTTCGGGCCGTGAATTCCGCCGATAAAGTCAAGCCGCTTGTCCGTGCGCGGGTCTTTAATTCCCAGGATAGGTTCAAATAGTTCCGACTGTAAAACGCTGACGTCCAACGCCGCAACTAAATCCTTCCTTGGCGCGTTTTGAGGCATCAAGCAAAACCAGTGTCCATTGAGATACATGTTGATTTGTCCGGCTTGGGCGGGGACTGGCGCCGTATTTTCTTTAACTTTAAAGCGTTTCTTGACTTCTTCAAGAAAGCAGACTGGGGTTACTCCGGCCAAATCGCGCACACAGCGGTTATACGGCAGAATTTCAAGCTGGCTGGCGGGAAACAGCACTGCCAGAAAAAAACTGACTTCTTCGGGGTCAATCCCCTGGCCGAGTTCCCTGGCCACTCTTACTCCCGCGGCGGCGCGATGGTGGCCGTCGGCGATATAAGCCGCCGGCACATTTTGGAATGCTTTCAGAACCGGCCCGGTATCGGTTATCTGCCAGACCGTGTGGCCGATGCCGTCAGGCGCGATGAAATCATAGAGCGGTTCCTTTTTTTCGGCTTCCCCGGCAAGACCGTCAATAATGGTGTTATCCCGGTAAGTCAGAAAAACTGGGCCGCTATGCGCCCTTAATGCGGCAGTATGTTTTGTGCGGTCTTCCTCCTTGTCAATCCGGGTCCTTTCATGTTTCTTGATAATGTTGTTTTCGTAGTCAGCAGCGGAACAGCAGGTCACAATGCCGTGCTGGTAATGTGAGTTACGCTTCAGGCGATAAATATAAAAAAAAGGTTCGGCATCCCGGATTAAAATCCCGCGTTCCTGCATGGCTGCAAAATTAGCCGCCGCCTTCTGGTATACCTCCGGGGAATAAGGATCGGTATTTGCCGGCAGGTCAATTTCCGAGCGCGAAACATGAAGAAAACTGAACGGATTATTGTGCGCCAAAACGAATGCTTCTTCGTGGTTCACGACATCATAGGGCACGCTGGCCACCTGCTGGCACAGGTCGGCGCGCGGTCGCAACGCCTGAAAAGGTTTTATTTTAAGCATGTTTTTCCTTTCTTAATCCAAAACATAATCAAGGCGCCAGTTGCCTTTTTCGCTCCACGGCGGCTGATCGCGTTTGTCCAATATGTAAGGACCCAGGACGAGATAATCCATTTCCGTGCGCATGAAACAGCGGTAAGCGTCCTCCGGAGTGCAGACGATCGGCTCGCCGCGCACATTGAACGAGGTATTGATTATGACGGCGCTTCCCGTCAGTTTTTCAAACTCGCTGATGATCCCGTGAAAATCGGGGTTGGTCCCGGCGGAAACGGTCTGCACTCTGGCCGAATAATCAACGTGGGTTATGGCCGGGATATCAGAGCGAATTTGATTAATCTTCTCGCGCATCGGGATTTTTGCCGCTTCTTCACGGTTATGGCATCGTTCCGGTTTCACCTGGGCGACCAGGAGCATGTAAGGCGAAGGCGAATTCAAGTCAAAATATTCCTCTTTCTTCTCTTCAAGACAGGCCGGGGCGAATGGGCGGAACGATTCGCGGTATTTGATTTTAAGGTTCATAACCGACTGCATCTTAGGCGAGCGGGCGTCGCCGATAATTGACCGGTTGCCGAGCGCCCGCGGTCCGAATTCCATCCGGCCGTTTAAAAGCCCGATGACATTTTCTTCGGCAATAAGTTTTGCGATTTGCTTCATCCATTCGCCGGAATCATTGATGTGTTTTGCCGGATATCCTTTGGCCTTCAGGAAGGAGAAAATTTCATCCGGCGCAAAAGACGGTCCGAGATATGAGCCCTTCATTTTATCATGTGTGCCATCGGCCGTCCGGGGCATGTTTTTTGCCATGTGCCAGACCATTAAGGCGGAACCAAGCGCGCCGCCGGCGTCGCCGGCCGCCGGTTGAATCCAGATATTTTTGAAAGGCCCTTCCCGCAGAAGCCGGCCGTTGGCAACGCAGTTCAAAGCGACTCCGCCGGCAAGGCAAAGATTGGTTTCACCGGTTACACTTTGGGCAAAACGGGCCATTTTCAGGACAATTTCCTCCGTCACCACCTGGATTGAGCGGGCGATATCCATTTCCCTCCGGGTAATTTCCGATTCCGCCCTGCGGGGCGGGCCATTGAATAATGACGCGAATTTCTCGTTGGTCATGGTCAAACCGTCCAAGTAGGCGAAGTAATCAAGATTAAGGCGGAACGATCCATCGGGTTTTAAATCAAGCAAATTATCCATTATTTTATCAACGTACTTTGGCTCGCCGTAGGGCGCCAAGCCCATCAGTTTATATTCGCCGGAATTGACCCGAAAACCGGTAAAATAAGTGAAAGCGGAGTAGAGCAAACCAAGCGAGTGGGGGAATTTCAACTCGCGAATAATCTCAATGCGGTTATCAATCCCTTGGCCGAGAGTGCTGGTTGCCCATTCGCCCACGCCATCCAGGGTCAGAATGGCGGCGCTTTTGAAAGGTGAAGGAAAAAAGGCGCTTGCGGCATGGGATTGATGATGCTCGGGGAAATAAGGCGGCTCTTTAATTTTCACGCCGATTTTATTGAGGGACGACTCAATTATCAATGGTATCCATAGTTTTTGTTTCAGCCAGAGCGGGGCTGCCAGCATGAATGAACGCAGGCCGCGGGGAGCCACGCTGAAATAAGTCTGCAATATCCGGTCAAACTTGGAAATGGGCTTGTCATAAAAGGCAATGGCGTCAATTTCGTTGCAGATGCCGCCTGCGGTAATGCCGCCTGTGGTAATACCACCTGCGGTGATACCGCCTTCGGCCAGGCAGTATTCCACCGCTCCCGCCGGGAATCCGGCGTCATGTTTTTTGCGCGAAAATCTTTCCTCCTGGGCCGCGGCGATAATCTCACCATCGCGGATGAGAGCCGCCGCCGAGTCGTGGTAATATGCGCTTATGCCAAGTATGTTCATTGATAATAATTTTAAAGTTGCACAACTTGTCATTCTGAGCTCAACGAGGAATCTCTGCCGGTATTGTTATATATGGCGGAGATCCTTCACTTCGTTCAGGATGACAGAATAGTTACCCCGTTCGGCGGGGCCTAATTCAATTAATATTGCTTTGTCATGCGGTTGTTGTCTTGAATATCACGTTTCTCAGACCAATATGTCGGCGCTGCCGAGTCCCAGGCGCGTTTCATCGGGTCGCGTTTCGCAAGCGACAGCATAACCCGGGCGGGCAGGAAACACAGGTAATAGAATGGAACAAGGAGGAGCCAGGTCAAGGCCTGACCGACACCAAGCGCAAAAATGCCGATGATTCGTTCAAGGGCGGCGTAAAGCTTGGGGATAAACAGGCCGCAGGAAAGAATCAGCAGTCCGATACCTGCCACAATGCCGGCGAATAAAACACGGTGGAAGACGAAGGCAAACAACGCGGCAACCGCAAAAGCGATAGTTGATTGAAAAATGAGTTTTCCCTGCCGCGAACTATGCTTGCTGACGGCGGGTTGGCTGTGCTGATACCGCCATTTCCAGGCCGCCGCCGATATTATTTTGGATTTATTTTCTGACATTTCTTTTCAGCTCAATCGGCACTCTTCATATTCACCGCGGCAAACAAACTGCCGAAAATAAGGTATATAAGAAATCTTCATGTAACAAGCATAATAGAACGTAAAATAATCATGTAATTAAAATTAAGGAGTGCATAACCATGCCCGGCAATAAGCGTCAAATCGTGGCAGGTAAGACTCGGCGGGGAGGAAAGGTTTAACCCAAATTTTGAGTGAAAGTTGGTTCAGCATTACTCCTTTTTCCGGTAATCGCCCCTGCTGAAATACTTTTCAAAATATACATATAAAACAATAAAAAGGTATCTGCTTCCCATTTCCTTAATTTTCAACTTTGGTATTCCCGTGCGCCGGTTACGCCAGGTAATCGGGATCACCGTCCACGAATAGCCCCTGACAATGGCCTTGAGCGGTAATTCAACGGTCAGGTTGAAATGCGGCGCGATCAATGGCCGGCATCCGTCAATGACGTCCTTCCGATAAGCCTTAAAAGCATTGGTCGTATCGTTCAGGCCATGCCGGAACATTATCCTGAGAAACGTGTTGGCCAGGCGGTTCAGGACCCATTTGAACCGCGGATAATCAATGGTGCCGCCGCCCTTGATGAACCGGCTTCCGAACACGCAGTCGTAGCCTTCATTCAGTTTTTGCCAATACCGCGCGACATCATGGCAGTCATCAGATTCGTCGGCCATCATGATCACAACGGCATCGCCTTTCATGGCGTTGAGCCCGCAAATGACGGCGCGCCCGTACCCATGCGGGCCGGGATTACGGACCGGCGTCAGCGCCGGCACTTTCTTTCTCAACTCATCCAGTAATTGCCACGTCCGGTCGGTACTGCCGTCATCCACGACCACGATCTCGTGGGGAATCTTGTGAATGCAAAGTTCAACATGCAGATGTTCAACGGTAGAACAGATGCATCCCTCTTCATCCTGGGCAGGTATGACGACCGATAGTAACTGGAGTGGACGGGGGTCCATTATTTATCCATCCTCGCACATCTCGAGCCAGTGCGGATTCTGTTCCGCATGACGGGCAATATCTTCAAGAATCTGTTCCCGACCGATCGCCGGAGTCCAATTCCAGATACGGCGCGCAAGCTCCGCATTAAGGACCAGCCAGGGAATATCAAAATTTCTTTGTTCCGGCCGGGCGCCGATGCGATGCGGCCCGAACCGTTCGGCGCACCAGGAGCTCAGCTGGGCCAACGACATGCTGTTAATTACGCCGCCGCCGACATTCAGTATCCGGATCGGAGTCGCATGCGGGTGCGCAATTTGTCGCTGAATCAAACTCGCCAAGTCGAGGGGATGCAGGCAATCCCTGACCTGATATCCCCTGCCGTTAAATCCGATATAGCGCAATGGTTTTTTCCGGCAGTATGAATGAATCCAGTACGAGAAGATACCCTGGTCACTTTTGCCGAATTGGCCAGCGCCCGCCAATACGCCGCACCGATTGACAAACACCGGCAGATCATGGGCCGCGCCATATTCCATTGCCAAACACTCCGACGCCAGCTTGGTGGCGCCGTATAATGATACCGGTGCTTGCGTGGAAAAATCCTCCGTGATGCCCCGCATTGTCATTCCACGCATGCGCCGGCTTGGCGCGGTCGGCACAAACGCGCGGTTACTCACCTTCATTTTCAGATTGGCCAATGCCGGGATAGAATAGACCCGGCTGGTGCTTATTATGATCAGACCGCAGGACCATTTCCGGCACATTTCCAGAATGTTAACCGTACCCATCAGGTTGTGTTCCACCAGTTGACGACTGCTGGTTTTGCCGTCAATTCCCGCCATCACGCTGGGATTGGCCGCCGCATCAATGATCCAGTCCGCCGGAGCCAATAGTTCCAAATCGCTGGCGTTCCGGATATCCCCATGAACCACTGATATTCCAAATGGTTTGAGCGCCCGGCGGTTGATCTCGCTGCCGGGCCGGACCAGGTTGTCAATCCCGGAGATCTCGGTTTTCGGCATCGCCGCGCACAACCCGCGCGCCAACGAACTGCCCACAAATCCGCAAATGCCCGTAATGAAGATTTTCATGGTTTCTTATTTCGATCTTGCCACGCCGTAACAATTTCTTGAATGATCATTTGAAGGTTCTTGCGGATAGTCCAGTTAGGATAATGGGATTTCATTTTTCCAAGATCACTGTAATAACAGATATGATCGCCGATCCGGTTCTGGTCCACGTAATGGTAACATTGCTTTTTCCCCGTCACGGCCGCGGTCAGGGCGAATGCCTCCAGGATGGAGCAGGCATTCGTTTTTCCGCCGCCCAGGTTATAGACTTCGGCGCGCCGCGGATTACGGTAAAACTCCATCATGAACCGGGCCACGTCCTCGGAATGAATATTATCGCGGACCTGCTTGCCCTTGTAACCGTAAACGGCATAGTTTTTCTGTTCAATGTTGCATTTTACGAGGTAGCTGAGAAAACCATGAAGTTCCACGCCCGAGTGGTTCGGTCCCGTGAGACATCCGCCGCGCAGACAACAGGTTGGCATATCAAAATATCGCCCATATTCCTGGACAAGAATATCGGATGCCGCCTTGGATGCCCCGAAGAGCGAATGTTTGGACTGGTCAATGGAAAAGCTTTCCGGGATACCGTTGGCAAACGCCGGGTCATCATAATCCCAACGGGTTTCCAGTTCTTTTAACGGGATGGAATTCGGACGGTCACCGTAGACCTTGTTGGTTGACATGTGAATGAACGGCGCCGCGGGACAGTACCTGCGCACCGCTTCCAGCAGGTTGAGCGTGCCGACGGCATTGGTGTCAAAATCATCAAAAGGAATCGCCGCGGCGCGGTCATGGGATGGCTGGGCGGCCGCGTGAATCACGACCTCCGGGCGAACTGTTTTGACCAGATCCAACATGCCCTGCCGGTCGCGCACGTCCAGCTCGTGATGGCAAAAGTGCGGCAGAGAATCGGATAAGCGCCGCTGATTCCAGCGCGTGTCGCCGGCCGGCCCAAAAAACACGGCGCGCTGATTGTTGTCCACGCCGTGGATTTCAAAACCCTGTTCATGAAAAAACGCGCTGACTTCCGAGCCGATCAGTCCGGATGAACCTGTCACCAGGCAACATTTATTCATAGTTTCCGTTCTTTGTGTCAATGGTTCATTAGAGCGAAAAATGCTTCAGACAATGAAACATTGTATTTTTCTTTAACATTTCAACGCCTTCATGGCAAGCACGAATTATGTCCAAATTAATGTTAAATTCGGCTTGCTTAAGGAGTTTTCCAAAGATAGGGATTGATTTTATGGTGATTCTATCAGATGATGACCACAATAAGTTAAACCATAGGTCTTAGCCATGAATGAAAAAGCTAAAATCGTTTCGGTGGTCATTCCTTTTTTGAACGAAAAGGACAATATTCCAACGCTTTATGAACGCCTTTGCCGTGTCTTTAAGGAACAGCCGGAAAACATGGAAATTATCTTTGTGGATGATGGCAGCACGGATGGTTCTCCGGAATGGGTGGAGCGGAAAGCCCAAGACGACCCCCGGATCCGGCTCCTGCGGTTTTCCCGCAACTTTGGTCACCAGATCGCCATTACCGCCGGCTTTGATCACGCCGCCGGCGATGCGGTGATAGTTATGGATGCGGATCTTCAGGATCCCCCGGAAGTAATTCCCGCCTTGCTGGCCAAGTGGCGCGCGGGCTCCGAGGTGGTGTATGCTGTCCGCAAAAGCAGGGAAGGGGAAGGTTTTATAAAAAAAATTCTGGCCCTCTCATTTTATAAAGTTTTCCGGATGATGGTTAAGTTTAATGTTCCCTTGAATGCCGGCGATTTCCGACTTTTGGACCGGCCGGTGGTTGAAGCCTTAAAACAGATGCGTGAAGCCCATCGTTATATGCGGGCGATGACTTCCTGGGTGGGGTTTTCCCAGTGCGCCGTGGAATACGACCGGCCGGCGCGTTTTGCCGGTGAGACCAAGTATCCGGCCTGGCAGTCGCTGCGCCTGGCGATTGACGGGATCACGTCATTTTCGGCGGCTCCGTTGCGCTGGGTATCGGGATTTGGAGTGGGAGTGAGCATGTTTGGAGTGCTGTGGCTGGCTAATATTCTTTGGGGCAAGTTTCAAAATCCGGCGGGGCCTGTGCCGGGCTGGACTTCGGTAATCGCGGCCGTGTTGATTTTCAGCGGCGTGCAAATGATTTCCATCGGACTGCTGGGCCAGTATATCAGCCGTATTTTTGAAGAAAGCAAAAAGCGACCGCTATATATCCTCCGCAAAAAGTGAGTCAGCCATGAGTTTGCCTGTTTCTTCGGATACGGTCTCAATTATTGTCCCGGTTCACAATGGGGTGGCCACAATCAGCCGCTGTCTGGATTCTTTATTAAATCAGGATTGCCCCGTGCTGGAAGTCATTGTCGTGGATGATGGTTCAACGGACGGCACTCCGGATTTGGTTAAATCGCCGGCGACGCTGGTTTGTATCGGGGGACAAAAAGGAGCCGGCGCGGCGCGCAACGCGGGCGCCCGGGCCGCGCGGGGAACCTTGCTGATGTTCACGGATGCGGACGTGGCGGTTCCAAAAAACTGGGTGCGGCGGGCATTACAAACGATGCAGGCCCACGGGGTGGACTGCGGGGGCGGCGGATACGCGGGACCGTTAAAGGAAACTTTTATGCAGCAATTTGCCTTTGAGGAACTGGCGTTTCGGCGGCGCCATATTGGGGGCTATGTTGAAACCCTCGTCTCCAACAACCTTTTCTGCCGGGCCGCGCTGTTTAAGGAAGCGGGTGGATTTCCCGAAAATTACCGGGCGGCCAGCAGCGAGGACATGGAGTTTTCATGGAAAATAAGCCGGACCCATAAATTATGGTGGGACAATGAAAACGGCGTATATCACAATTTTACCGACACGCTTTTCCGGTATTTAAAACAACAATTCGGTTTTGCCCGCGACGCCGTGCCGATGCTTCTCAAAACATCCGGTCTTCTGAAGGGCAGGACTCACCATGGCCGGCTTATCTACGTGGAAACGTTTTTAACGCTGGCGGCGGTTATTTTGGGATTGCTTGGGCAGAAAGGAGCAATGGGATTGTTGTTCGGCGGCGTTCTTCTTGTCAACTTTCCTTTCCTTGCTTTTATTGCCAATAGACGCGGTCCGGTTTTCGTTTTGAAAAGCGGGCCGACGATAGTTGCGCGGAATCTGGCCATAGTGGCGGGATGTGGATGGGGATTTTTCCGGATGTTGACGGGGCAGGGGGGGAACGGAACATGAAAGCAGCCCTGATCAGTCCACCCTTTCTCAAGGACTTTTGCCGTTCCCAGCGTTGGCCGGTGGTGAATAGAACCCGGGCCATGCGCTATCCGGACTGGCTGGCCTATGCCGCTGGTGTCTTGGAGAAGGATGGCTTTGAGATCGGCTTCCGGGATTTTATTAGTGAGGATTTATCGCTTGCCGATGTTGCCGCTTGGATTCGGGAATGGAAACCGCGATTAGTGGTGATGGACGCGACTACCCCCTCCATCTTCAACGATATTGAGTGCGCCCGGCTGTGCAAACAGGCTGATGCCGAGGCGCATATCGTGTTTGTGGGGCCGCATGTGACGGTCTATGATGAGGAGACATTGCGGGAAGCCGGTGGCGCCGTGGATTCTGTTGCCCGTGGTGAATATGATTACATTCTGCGGGATCTGGCCCGTGCGCTGGACGGCGGGAATGGGTTGGACAAAGTTGCGGGATTGACCTGGTTACAAAAAGGTGAGATCCATAAGAACAAGCCCTATCCGTTGATTGAGAATCTGGATGAAATTCCCTTCCCAGCTTGGCGGTATTTGGACGTCAAGCGTTACCGCAACAACACATATCTATTCCCTTATCTGGATCAGATCAGCGGCCGGGGTTGTCCGAATGGATGCACTTTTTGTCAATGGCCCCAGGTTATGCTTGGCCGGCGCTATCGCTATTGTTCGCCTGAACGGGTGGTCGCCGAAATGGTGGACACGTTCGCGCGCTACCCAATCAAAGAAATATTTTTTGAGGATGATACCCTGACCACCGACCGTGCACGGCTCAAGGTCATATGTGACTTAATTCTGAAAAGTCACAAGCGAATGATCTGGTCGTGCAATTCCCGGGTGGATTGGGCCGATTTAGATGTGCTTAGGCTCATGAAGGAGGCCGGGTGCCGGATGGTGCTTATTGGCCCGGAAAGCGGCAACCAGCAGATCCTTGACCAGGTGCACAAGGGGATCACCTTGGAGCAGACGCGCCAGTTCGTGGCTTTGGCAAAAAAGGCAGGCTTGCACACCCATGCCTGTTGGGTGGTGGGTTTGCCAGGCGAGACGAAGGAGACTATCGAGCAGACGATTCGGTTTGCCAAGGAGTTGGATACCGCCACGATTCAGGCCGCCGCCGTCATGCCGCAGGTGGGGACCGAAATGTTCCAATGGGCGCAACAAAACAATTATATCATCATGAAGTCATGGCGCGACTACGCCATGGATGGGGAGCAGACGGCCGTCATGCAGTACCCGGGTTTATCCCAAGCTGAGATGAACGCCGCAGTCAACCGTTTGCTCCGGGAGTATTATTTCCGGCCCAAGGCTATTGCCCGGTTGTTCTGGCAGGCGCTGAAACAGCCGTCATTACTGATTTCTTATATCATTGGGGCCGTGCATCTTGTCGAATATTTTATGATGCGTGCGGGAGTTGTTGAAAAGAAATAATAATGTATATTGCGTTTGTTCAAGGCTAAGCGAGGGTGAATGGTTTTGGGGACCCCCTTGGCCAGCGTCCGGCGACGAGGTCGGAGAGCGAGACCATGACCGCATCTGCAACCAAATTCTATCGTGCTATGCGCTGAATGCAGACCGAAGAATTCGACCATACAGGCGTGGATTGAACAATACGCTCGTAAACTGGAAACACGTGTGCGTGCAATGGCACCCGCCTGAGCGGACCATGTGCCGTTGACGTTCTGCGTTTTCCGAGGTCCAAATGGCACGAAAATCCAGCGCGACATCACGCAGATTACCAATCGCCGGCAGCATCTCGCACACGCCGACCCGCCCATCCTCATAAATAACGCCGCTGACCTTTCCGGCTAGACAGGGCACGGCTTGCACCTGTCGCGACATACTCTCCAGATGGACTTCATGCAGGTACCGATAGAGTCCCATAGCCAATTGGTTCACAAACCGGGATTGGTTCCTTTCGTACTGGTCATACAAACGCCAGATAGATTGCACCTGCTCGTATACCCGTGCGCACGCCTCGATTGAGGGCGGCTGGATCGGGGATTCCAAAGGTTGGGCGCGGACTAGTTCAAAGGCGTGAAAATCGGGCGCCAAAGTCTTGCGCACGTGCTCCGCGAGCACCGAAATCGTATCAACATTGCGGTTGCTGATAACGGTGTTAACTTTTACTGACAAGTGACGATAGCGTTGCTGGAGTTCACGAAGACGAAGAATCGTAGCCGTGGCCGCTTCGAAACTGCCGGGAACACCCTTCATCTGGTCATGTTGATCCCCAAGCCCATCTATCGACACCGTGACACTGAAATCACAATCTATCTTTGGAAGCATTTTTTGGGTTACCTCCACAATCCGATCCGTAAGGAACCCATTGGTCGGAATATTGAACCTACGAAAGTGAGTGTGCCGATACAGGAGAGTCGCTATCTCGGCCAAATCATTCCGAAGAAACGGTTCACCCCCGGAGAAAGATAGCCAAAGCAGGCGGCCAAGTGTTGGAGCTAACCGACCGATCTCATCCAAGGTAAGATCCCGCCGACCATCGCCCAAGTTCTTGATATTGAAACAATTCGGGCAACGGAAGTTGCACTTTGACGTCACGAAGAAAATCAGGTAAGGGACCACGATGTCTGTTCGACAAAAGCGATATCTAAGGATCTCTTTGAGCATTTCGCATGTCCCCCTTTATTATCATGTGACTTTCATGCGCCGACTCAATTCAAGCGCCAGCATCTGGCCAAGTCGAGTCCAATCCAAACATTGACGCACATAGTTGCGGCCCAGCGTTTCACGACCGTCCCTGACAGACGCATCCGTCAGCAGGCGAACCAAAGTGCAACTGAAGTCATCAGTTGTGTTTCCCGATTGGTAGATATAGGATCGAAATGCATCCAAATTGCCAACGGCATTACACACAACCGCCTTGCCCATGGCCAGATATTCACGTATCTTCATCGACTCCCGAACCCTGTTGTAGCGGTTATCATGATAATACAAAAGGCAAACATTGGCCACATGAATGTATCCAGGAACATCGTCAACAGTCACCTGGCCGCAAAAACGGCAGATCGATTCCAGGCCACGGCGACGTGCTTTCAAGATATACTCATCCAACCGAACACCCCCGCCGACTACGACCAAGCGGACGGTCGCATCGCGCGCCACTGCTTGTTCAAGGGCTGTCAATATAACGTCCATCTCGGATGCGGCATTCATATGGGCCATAAACAACAGCAACTTACATCCCTGGCGCTGCCATTGCTGTACACCCGGATCATCTGGAATATGCGGACAGTCCGAGAAGAATCGAGGACTCACGCCTTGGGGTAGAATCAAAAGCCGCGTTGACTCAATGCCGTATCGGAGCGCCAGCATCTCAGCCAAACGGGCGTTATGCGTGGTGATAAGAGTTGCATGTCTGACCACGGGTGAAATGCAGGACTCCAGTATTCTCGCCGCCCATGGTCCCACCATCGCAGTGTCGTCATCATCCATATCCAGAACACTCATGACTCCCTTTGCCTGAAGTATTTTTATTGCAGCCAAAACATTGGGAAGCGGCTTGTTGGCTATAACCACTTGAGCCGATGACACGAGCGCTCGCAAGGAATACCGCGGCACGGTCAGCAGGCAATCCACGCTTTTGAGGAGAGCACGAGGAAACGGTTGAACCCATTCAATTTCGGCGCCGGCAAGAGCCAGCGACTCTCCTATATACAGAGTTCGCAGCCACCCGCCTGATTCGCGGGACAATGAAGACAGCATCATGACTTTCATCTCAACGCGCCTTTCGATGCCAGGAAAATGCCTTTTAAGACAGCCCCGAGGAACTCCCATGCTTTTTTTGGTTGGACAATTTTAAGATAGAATTAAAGTGTAAAATAGCATGCCACCGGCGGATCCCTGGCCGAGCTCCCTGGCCGGCACGAGCCCGGCTCCCTGGCCGAGCTTGGGCAGGCGGGCATAGGCGGGCAGGCCGCATGCGGCAGAATTTGTAAATATCTGTGTTAGAATGATGACTCTTTGTCTTCTCGTCAATCAAATTCAACTCATAATTGGCCAACCAATTCGCCTTTAACACTTGACAGTAGATTCCCGAAATAACATGCTTGTTGCGAAAAATGTTTTTGAATTGTAGACGTCATGGCATTCTGTAATCTTCTTGATCCCGTTCAAAAATGCAATAATCATTAAGGAAAGGATAGAGGACTCATCCATGAGAGATGTTGCTGTAAGGTCAAGATGGCTGAATGCGGCATTGATTGTGGTCATTGTGATTGCTGCTGGCTTTCGCCTGTATCATTTGGGTGTTCCGTCGTTTCGCGCGGACACCATGATCTTTTTTGACTTATGTCAACGGTCACAGAGCGCGTGGGCAATTTTCACCCAGTGGTTGAGCCTGATGGGGAGCTCGGCCCAGTTTCCGTTTCCTGTGGCAATCACCAAGTGTTTCATTGATGTTCTGCATCTTCCCCTGAACGCATTCATGATCCGCCTGCCGCATGCGCTGTTCGGCATTTTGACTGTTCTTGGCATGTATATGCTGGGACGCCAACTGGCCGGGCGCGCGTTTGGAGTGCTATTGGCGTTGTGGCTGGCGGTCAATCCGTTCCACATTCAGCTCTGTCGGGAGGCATATTTCTATTCGTCGCTTCTTTTGGGCGTAACCCTGCAGGCTTGGGCATGTCTATGGGCTTATCGTCACCGCAACCAGCGTACGCCCTTCCCGGTCCGATTTCATTTGGTGACGCAGGTCGGTTTCTTTCTTATGACATACAGTCACGTTTCGGGCTGGTGGGTTGGAGCCCTTTTTAGTCTGTTTCTTGGTTGGATTTTAGGTCGTCGGGCATGGCGCGAACCGCGTGCGCGGTCGGACTTCTGGTGGTGGCTGGCAATCTGTGTGATCATTGGGCTACCACTATTATTTGTGTCGTGGGGACTGCCGTTCTTCTTAAACGACATGTTAAGTCCCGAAACGAAAGCAAGGAACAGGCTTATATTTGGTGGACCGCATGTGTCCATTGCCGCGTTCGTATGGTACACCCTTAAAAGCGCATCATGGGGGGCAACGCCGTTCCGTGTCGGATTACTTGTGGTGGCGGTTGCACTGGCGACCGCGGGGTTGGTATTAAACCGCTCTCGGTCACGTCGAGCGTGGATTATGGGCCTGTTTCTAATGGGCGGGTTTATAGTTTATTATCTTTCATTCATCTCTGCCGGATCTTATACGCTTGGCCAACGGCATGTGGCCTATCTCCTGCCTTTGTATTTGAGCGTGATGGCTTATGGCGTATGGCATATATCCTCATTGCCCTTTATGCATCGCATGATCATTTCCCCGGTTTGGCGGCGGATGCCTGCTTATGGGCTGGCAGCGGTCGCCGTGGCGTTGAGTATCCAACCCGCCTGGGTTTGCACCCGGCTTACCGGCAAGCCGACTCCGTATAAGGAGATCTCACGCTGGTGCGACACACAGTTGCCGCCGCATACGCTGGTGCTGGTCGAGCGCTGGTTTGATCCGTGGAATGAATTGCGGGTGCATCCCGCAACCAACATTTATTACACGTTTACCGTTCCGTCGGAGCCAGAGGATGTATTCAAAAAGTTTAACTGGCCAGCAACGGCCAAAGCATTTTTCGAAAAGTTCCCCGATGCGGCATATTTGGAATATTGCAGTAGCGGCCGTGCCCGGATGGGTGTGATTACTAATTGGCATTTCGCCCGCCAAGTCGCTTTTACTAATGTTGCCGGAATCAAGTTGGGTAAAATGGGGGTAGCCTATCGGGAAGAATTTTATGATCCTTATACCAATCGGCTGGTGACCACTATTTTTTATAATACCCGCGAAGATACCGTTGCTCGTGCGCGCAATGCCGGCAAACAGTATCTTATCCTGTACGGTCCGGAATGGGGCTATGTCAAACTCTGGCAACAATTAAATGACTTTCGGGACTGGCGCATTTTGGAAAAACAGGCAACCCTGGATGTCTATAACTTGACCGCTTCCACGAACCAGATTACACTTAAAATTCGGGGCATGACGCTCAATGGTTCAAAACGCATTTCCGCCTGGGGCGGAGAAAACCGCGGAGGTTATCATGACTTCCGCCATCTGCAATTGGAGGAATGGACAACAAAAGATATTACTCTCATGCCGGGACTTAACAAAATTGTCTTTTCGGACTCATTGTGGTCCGCTTCCAAAATACCGCTGCTGGTGGATCAGGTTGAAGTATCTCCGTGGCCATAGTGAAATAAAAAGCTGTTTCCGATCAGGCATACTTACGATCCAGGTTGTAAGAAGCGGCTTTGCGGATATCATTAGCCGTGTCCTTGCCAAACTTGGCTGTCATCATTTCCAAATATTTTTGACTGGTATTATATGTAATAAAAGCTTGATCTCGAAAGCGCAACACTTCCGGACCAGTCAGATGCTTAGTTGGCAACGGTAACGTATCCACCGCATATTGGGAATACCCGGACCAGGTTGGCGGCCGGGGCCATCCTTGCCGCAGGGCAAGATCATAAAGCTTTGACCCGGGATAAGCCATGGCGCAATAAAAGTTGCCGAAATCAGGAAGAATCTCTAGCGCTAAATCCAAGGTTTCCTGCATTGTCCGGAGATCGTCTTCTGGCAGGCCGAAGATGAAATTTCCGCCGATCATGATTTGCCTGGCCTTGATGCGGTCTATCGCTTTAAACAGATGTTCCTGCCGGTATCCCTTCTGAGCATCGTTACGAACCCGTTCATTGGCCGATTCAATCCCTAATCCTAGCCAGTTGAAACCGGCCTGTTTGAGCTTGTCAAGCATCTCGTCCACGAGTGTATCCACGCGCGCATAAGCCCAGATGTTCAGTTTGTATCCGCGGGAAATGATCAGATCACAAATGGCTAGGACATGCCGACGCTGGCAGACAAACAATTCGTCGGCAATTTTAAGGTTCGTTATGCCGTACGTGTTTACCAACGAATCGATCTGCTGGATGATCGTTTCCGGCCGCCATAAACGATAACTGGAAATGCCTGGTTTATACCCCAATACTTTTTCTCCATCTCGAAACGGGGCTTGAATACAACAGAACGAACAATGAAAAGGACAGCCCAGGGTAGTATACAGTGCCCCGTAAGGCCGGCGGGGAATTCCGCCAAAACAATGCCAGTTATGTGCGCGGTAATTCGCCATCGGCAGCAAATCCCATGCCATTCCCGGCATTTCACGATCCAAGTCGGTTACCAACGGTGCCGGGGGATTTGAGCGAATAGTTTCTCCCTCCCAGTACCATAAACCGCGCACGCGGCGGTAATCCCCGCTTCCTGATTTTAACGCTTCAATCAAGTCAACCAGTGTGTATGGGCCTTCCCCACCGGCCACAAACGTCGCCGCTTCCTCGCGCAGGGTCTGTTCCGGTAAGGCCGCCACATGGCCGCCGACCAGAATGCTGGCCATATCTGGGTGAAGTTCATGCAATGCCCTGCAAATTGCGCCCGCCGCCGGCAGGACTTGTGTGGAGGCCGATGGATTGTGACCGTATACAACCACGGCCGTTAAGCGCGGCTTGCGCGCCACAATTTCTTTTGCGACCGCAGCGGGATCCATGTTTTCCGCGTTCGCGTCAAGAATTGCAACCGTATATTCCTTCATCCGGGCAAAGGAAGCCATCAATCCGGCCCAGACCGGCGGTTCAATGGCGGCAACCTCTGAGCCGAGCGACTGATATGCTCGCTTGCGTCCGCCGGGATTGACCAACAGCAGATCAAGATCATAACACTTTGTCATGCGCTCCTTTTATGTCGGCTCGTTGTTTGTACGAACCATAAACATACTGATGTAGTGCACACCCATAAATCAAGCTATTAATTTAAGACATTTTTGAGACCACATTTATTCAAATTGATACGGCGTTTTATATTTCAAGATCCCATCACCATCCAGACACCCTCCGGCGCCACGCAGATCCAACCGCAGCGGACCAACAACATCATGGAACAGTTCTTTCTCAGCCTCAAACGCGTTCAGCGCAACTTTCCAAATGCCGCTTCAAGCCGGATGCTTCGCACCATGCTCGCGGAAACCCCACTGGTACGAAACCTCCAGAACCAGAATTACATAAAAATCCTGCTCGACTGCATAAGCACCATTGAAGACGTCTTCGCCGAAATCGACATCGACAACTTGCGCAAAGAGTTCCGCAAAGCCCAAAACGACACCGAAAAAATCCCTGCCAAGCTCAAATCCCTTACGCCATGCCCGATTATCCGGGAAAACTTGTCTAAATGATCCGAAAAGCGGTCGCATGACAAAAACTCAACCGAATTCGGCAGGAAAAAAGAGGCACAAAAAATATTGACAATCGATCACGACTTTGGCATTTTCTCCCCAATATAACCGAATTTTGCGCTAATAGCTAAAAGTGGTTCGGAAAATAGGGATCATGTTCAGCAGCAGCTTTGGCGAAGGTGTACGTCAATTGTGGGGAAAAAATCAGTAGTGTGGTTACATTACCAAAGAACTATGGAATATGTCCAATCAGAATGTCTATGGTACTGGAGTAGTTTTTATAAAGTAAGGGGGAATTGTGAAGGTTCTTGTACTTGGCGGGGCAGGATATTTGGGTTCTGTAATGTGTGGAAGTCTTGTCAAAGATGGACATACAGTAACAGCCTATGATAACCTGATGTATGGAGAGGCCGGTCTTCTTTATCTATGTAATCAACCTAAATTCGATTTTATACTTGGAGACGTGCGTGATACCGAAAAGCTGAGAGATATTGTGCAGGATTTCGATGTGGTGATTCACCTGGTTGGTATAGTCGGGGATAACATTTGCGAGCAGTACCATCAACTTGCCTGTGATATTAACCATAAATCAGTAGTTGACGTGCATAGGATCTGCTCAAGGTCCCAGTTGGTTATCTTTCCGGCTACCAACAGTGGATATGGATTCTCTGATGGTAAGTGCTTATGTAATGAAGATACTCCGAGACAGCCCAATTCATCATACGCCTGTACTAAGGCTGCCGCAGAGACTTACATGCTTGAACAGCCAAATGTTATGGTGCTTAGGCTAGCTACGGTGTTTGGGCCGTCGCCTAGAATGAGGGCTGACCTACTGGTAAATGACATAGTCTATAGAGCTGTATATGACAAGTATATTACTCTGTATGAAAACAGCTACGTTCGAAATTATATTCATATAGACGATGTTGCCGATGCCTTTGTATTTGCATTATGCAAGCTACCGGTTGGGGATGTGTACAACGTAGGCAATGACAATCTCAACATATCTAAGATTGAGGTAGCTGAGGCTGTTCAGAAGATGGTGCCAGAACTACACCTAACTACTCGCCCCGGTATTGATCCTGATCTGCGTAACTATAGAACGACCAGTAAGAAGCTTGCGCAGCTAGGGTTTACTGCGAAGAGAAGTCTCGAAGAAGGCATAGAAGGAATGATTAAAGCTTTTAAGGTAATTGGCAATACGCGAATAGGAAATAATTAAGGAGCATTAATTGAAAAGTCTTATTTTGGTAGGACCTGAATTTGAGGATGAGGAGTATATTTATCCGTATCATAGATTTCAGGAGGCTGGAATACTTGTAAATACGGCTTCTCTGGATGGTAATATTGTTTACGGAAAGCATGGTATTCCGGCTCGTGTGGATACCTCCGTGCTGAATATAGATCCAGCTCTTTATGATATGTTGTTTATCCCTGGAGGATTGGTATCTCCAGATAAGCTCCGCCAGAATTGTCATGTACTTGGTATAGTTCGCTATATGTTTATAAACAGCAAGCCTATAGCTGCTATCTGCCATGGTCCATGGGTGATGATATCTGCGGGGATAATGCGCGGTATACATGCTACCTGTTATCCGGGCATGAAGGATGATTTGATAAATGCAGGAGCCATTTATCAAGATGCTCCTGTGGTGTGTGATGAAGAGCACAAAATAGTTACGGCACCCCATTACAGGAATAATGCAGACTTGATGCGCGAATTTTTAAAACGGATATAAAATGACGGAATATTACAACAAAATAATAACTAAACCATGGGGCTATGAGTGGCGGATATTTATAAATGATGTGGCTGCAATCTGGTATCTACATATAGATGAGGGAGAGTGCACATCCATGCACTGTCACTTGAATAAAAAGTCAAGCTTTGTATCGCTTGCCGGTATTACGGATATGGAATTTATGAGCAACACCGTCAGACTCCAGCCAATGTCGAAGATTGTGCTCAGGCAAGGGTTGTTTCACTCAATACACGCGGTTTCCGAAGCTGGGATAGACATTCTTGAGATAGAATCTCCACCCATGAAAAATGACCTGCTCAGATTAGCCGATCCGTATGGACGAAACAACAACAAGCAATATCAGGGGGAAGTTACTTTGTCACCATTTGCTTCTGATACTTTATATTTAGATAAGTACGGCACATATGAGCTGGCTGGATGCACGCTAGAGTATCGGCATATAAATAATTACAGTGATTTTGAAAGTATATGTCCTGAAGATATGGTAATGGTGCTTCACGGTGGGATTCATACAGATGCCGGTGATTTTGTATTAAGTCCAGCCGATGCGGTGGTAGTGAATATTATTGATAGATTATATAAGGCATTTAGGAACATCAGTGGCATGGATATTCTTATTATTTCCAAGAAGGAGTAGGCATAATTGATTATATCAATGGATGATAAGATTGCTGTTTTTCGCAAAATGTATTACATCCGCGTATTCGAAGATGCTATTGTACTTGCAGTAAATGAAAAGAAGATGAAACCTGCGGTGTATCTATCAGCAGGCCAGGAGGCGGTGTCAGCAGCACTGTCTCATGTGATAAGTGATGCACAACTCTTTCCTCAACATAGATGTCATGACATCTATCTTTCCTGGGGAGGTGACCCACAGAAGTTGCTTGATGAGTTGAACAACAAGCCAACAGGTACCAGTTGCGGGAAGGTAGGTTCAAATTGCATCCAGAATTTCAATGAGAATATTAATATGTATGGGCACATTGGTCTAATTGGAGACAACGTTCCGATAGCTGTAGGGGCTGCTATGGGCAATAAAAGATTGACCATCTGCTTCTTTGGAGATGGTGCTGCAGAAGAGGATTATATATATCCTTCTCTTGGCTTTGCGGCTACTCACAAGCTTCCTATACTATTTATCTGTATTGATAATAACCTCTCCGTGTTAACTAAAAAGGAAGTGAGAAGATCATGGAGGCTGGCCGATGTGGCAGATGGTTTCGGGCTGTACACTGCAGATATAATTGATAACCCGTGGAGCGTGATAGAGTCGGCTGTAGATGCATTAAACAATCTTCCGGCTCTAATAAATATTCATACTTGCCGCAAGTACTGGCATGTTGGCGTAGGAATAGACAACGAACTGGAACGGGATATGGTTAAAGTTGTTGATACTGAGTTGGCAACATGCGGCGTCGATACTACAACTATTAAGAGTGAGATTGAGAATGAAGTGAAGAAACTATGGAAAAACCAACAGTAGCTGATACTATAAGAAATATAAGTAAAGAGCATCTAGCAAATGGTTCGGGTACACTTCTGGGCCAATGTCTTACTGCTGTAGGTTATGTTAACAATACGGTGCCAGATTGCGATGGTATTATAGAGTTGCCAATGTCCGATGTAGCTGCGGCAGGATTTGCTGTCGGACTAGCGCTTGTAGGACGGCGTCCAATCTTTGTGGTTAGATTCCAAGACCTACTCATGCTAAATGGCAGTCCACTGATATACTATGCAGCCAAGTCCAAAGAGCTTCATGGCATGCCTAGTCCTATATTCATACGTGCTCTTGGAAGTGATCGGATAGGGCCGGTTCACTCCGATGTTATCCACAGCGTGTTTGCTCACTTTCCAGGTATAGTAGTAGCATCTCCGATGACTCCTAAGGAGTATGAATATGTGTGGAAATATTATATGGAGCATGATGTGCCGGTTTTTGTAAGTGAGCATAGAGACAGCTTCAGTAATACTGAAGAGTTGCCAGATATTACTGCCAGCGATGATGCTGATATAGCCATCTACGCCGTGTCTGCTACCAGACTTGAAGCGGCTAAGGCGGTAGAAAAACTTTCTAGTCTTGGTGTAAAGTGCAATTTGAGCAACATCGTATTTATAAAACCACTGCAACTGGACCATACCCATCTGAATAAAAGCAGGTGTGCGCTGGTACTAGATACGGACTATTCATACTGCGGTGTTGCTACCAGTATAGCATATCAGCTGATTTCTGAAACTGGAAAGCCAGTAGATATTCTTGCAATAGATGATGCTTCAAAGTGTCAGCGTCCTGACTTGATGAATAGGTATCCTGATAAGGATGCCATAGTTGAAAAGGTGTTGATGATGTTAGGTAGGGAGTAAGAGTGCTTGATGTGTTATTTATTAACCCTGGGAACAGGTTAAGCTATATCAGAACTTGGGCAATACTGTTGCAGCTATAGAACACAATATTCTGTTTTACCTAGCCTTCCGAACTACATTGCAAATGTATTCAATATCCGTGTTTTGGAGCGACTGATTGTTCGGAAGAAAAAAACCTCCTGCGTAGAGCCGGTCAGCCACTGGCGCCAAAAACTTTCTGTAACGGTCGGTCCAGAAAGGATGCCGGCCGAGATTCCCCGCCGTGAAAATGCGCGTGTCAATGAGTTTCCGCTCCAATTCCTTTACGATTTGTTTGCGCTCCCTTGCCGAAGAAGCCACCGCGCAGAACGAAATGCTGCTTATCAAGTCACCCGGCAATCCCGGCGCATAAGCAATAATTCCTTTCAATGCTTTTTGATACATACGATGATTTTCAACCCTGATCCTGATTGTTTCGTCCAGTTTCCGCAATTGAATCTGTCCCATCTTGGCGTTGATGTCGGTCGGCCGTATGTTAAAGCCCGGATGTTTGAACGTAAAGGGTGCATGAAAAGGATCTATGCGGTATTTCCGCATTATCTTTAAGCTTTCCCGTTTCGGAAGATCCTTCAACCAGCCATGACTGCGCAACATCAGTAATTGATGATAAAGATCGCGGTTGTTTGTGCAAAGCATTCCGCCTTCCATTGTTGACATGTGATGACCGTAATAAAAAGAAAATACGGAGATGTCGCCAAATGTGCCCACCATTTTCCCGCGATGCCGGGATCCATGACTGGCGCATGCATCTTCCAGTAATGTAAAACCGTATTTTTTCTTGAGGGTCATAATGCTGGTCATGTCGGCCGGGACTCCGAGAACATGAACTACAACCACTGCAGTGGGATGCTCTTTCTTCAATATCTTTTCTAAACAGTTTGGGTCAAGACCGAAAGTTCTTGGATCGGATTCGCACATGATCGGTTTCCATCCGAATTGAATTGCGGGCGCGATGTCGGTCGGCCAACCGGTGGCGGGCACAACCACTTTGCGGTTCCCGGATTTTTCCGCAGCATCTAAAGCAGCATACATGAGCAGGTTCGCCGACGCCCCTGAATTACACATCACGCTGTATTTGATTCCTAGCCATTCTGACCAGGCCTTTTCAAAACGCGCCGTTTCGTCCGCCATCGTCAGGCGTGGATATTGGCGCAACCAGGTTATCAGCTCCGCTAAATCCGCCCTGCTGATTGTGTTCACCGCCAAATCATAACGGTGACTGTTGAAATGAACAGGCCTCATCACCTCTCCTTTGCAGCAACACGGTTGTTGTTTGCGTCAACTATATTGCCAGTCAAATGTTAACCAGATGTCCAAACGCAATTTACCCTACCGAAAAGTGAAAAATAGCATGTATTGACGGGCGCGCAAGTGTTTTTTTGCTTTCAAAATGCAACCAAACCGTTGAAATCAAAAATCACTGATAAACCCTTTATTTATCGGCCTCTCCCTCGCTTCATCGAGGGATAAAATACGTCTAATGTTTTGCATTCTAACCATTGCGTTAGTATGCACATATTCTATACACAATAGAAAAGCCTTCGAAGCAAGTTTCGATCATACATGATTCCCATACCAATGGCGCAATCGTGCACACACCAGCAACCGCGGGTTTGTGTAAAATGCTGCTCTGCCGTCTTAGACGTCAAGAGCGCACCGAGATCCCACTTGAAATCATTGAGATGGGCGAAACTCCGAAGCATCTCGCAGCGCGAGACGGCGCCATCAGGAAGAACCACTATGTCCCCCCTCCCGGCTACACAAGGCGCCAGCGGCCGATTCAGCACCAAGCTCTCATTAATGGCTTCCAAGGTAACCCGATTGGTGGATTGAAAAAGGCTGTTTCTGTCCTGATCCCATAACTCCCTGTGAATTATGCGAAGCACCTCCTTCCTATCTGCTGCATCCAAGTAGTCTGCAAACTGGCGCGGCGTAAACCCTGAAATCAAATTATTATTAGTGAGACCAAAAACGCCGTATTGACTGGATCGAACAAACGCGAATGCATGCAGGAACCCCATCGAACGTACTACGCTGATCACTTCTGGCAGTTGTTCCATATTTTGCACTGATATGGCTGTACCCGCTACCAGTCGTCCGAGCCGGTTTGGCGATTGCGCCCGCAACTCACCGAGAAATTTCATACAGTCCAGCGCATTCCTATATGCGCCCGGTACTCCTCGATTCGCGTCGTGATACTTTTCGCCACCATCCAAAGAAATCTGCACCGCTATCCGCAAGTTGCTCTCTGCTAGAACCCGCGTTATCGTAGCCATCAACCGATCCTTGAGCAGACCATTGGTGAATACTGTTGCCGAATCGATTCTTCCTTCGCGACTGGCCGCTAAAAGAATGTCAGCCATGTCATCCCTGATTGTCGGTTCTCCGCCAGTAACATTAATATGAGAGACACGTCCGCATATTTTGGCAAAGAACATCTGGTATTGTTCCGTTGACATCTCAGATGTGGATTTTAAGTCATCTCGGCGGATGAAGCAATGTGGACAACGCATGTTGCAGTGATCGGTGATAAATAGTGTCATGCGATCAGGGAATGGATATCGGCGCAGTCGCCTGCGCAGGATTTTTGGAATAATCTGAGCAATCCAGCAACGAAACCCGCGTGGCATCTGCAACATGAACGGATATACACGATCCAATAAAGACAATCTATGAATTAGTATGTTTTTGTGCATAAAGCATACCTCTTGTCGCGTTGGTCTTGGATAGCCAAGCCCGGACTCCAGCACCTAGCCCATGCCAATAACACCAAAGGTACTTCCTGATCAAAAACGGGATCATGCGTCCCACGCTACTGAAGGGAACCGCCATCTCAAAACGTTTGGTGATATATTGTCCCCTCTTAATCCCCAATATCAGGAATGGAACGCATCCCAAATCCAGCACTGGCCAGATGGGAGACCAGCGAGGTGAGTGGCGGATGATCAGTTCCTGACGTGTTTCCATTATGTCATTAGCATACCGCCAGGGATCAGTGAAATGAGCAAAAGCCCCTGTGGTACGTCCGCTGTGGGACAGGCAGTGTAGCACAGCCGTTTCAGCTCCCTGAAGAATACGAAATCCCCTCCCTCGCAACGACAAACAAATGTCATTATCCTCATAACATGGCCAGCCTTCCATAAACCCGCCCACTGTATTGAAATCCTGCCGGCGTATCACCATGTTCGCCGTGGCTACTCCATCCACATCCTTGACCGGTGTTTTTTCTGCATCGCAAGGCCGACACAAGAAAATATAGTTCGGAGCGATTTCAAGTTCGAGCAGACACCTGCCGCCTCGCCAATTTTCAATTATACCTCCTACCGCACCCACAGAGCTATCGTCATTTAAAGCCGCCACCATGGCATCAAGACAGGAGGGATTAATAATCTCCGTGTCACTATCAAGGAACCATAAATACTCAGAAGATAATGCGCATGCTCCCCAGTTACGGCAGAAACCGGGACCTCGGTTGGATTTAGAGCGAAGAAGAATGACTTGCCTAAGCGGTGGATAGGATTGCCGCGCCAAGCGCAATGGTGGCGAACTGGCGTCATCTACCAAGACTGCATCCAATACCAAATTTGATAAACACAAACACGACAATGAATCCAAAAGATTCTCAATCTCAAAAGGACGATTGTGGACCGTAATAACGAGAAGCACAGTTAGTACCATAAAAGCATTGCATCAGTCTGTTGATTGTTTGCTGGCGAGTAAACTCTCATTTTCAAATCCAATCCGGCTGGCGACAATATAATTCGGACGCCCCAATACAACATTATATATTCTACCCAGATAAATACCGATAATTCCGAGGCAGAAGATTTGTATTGATCCCAAGGTGAAAGGCCAGAGGCAAGATGCCCTCCCACAGTATGGCGACCAGTTGAATAAGGCCGCAATTCCCGCATACAACCATCCGCAGACAGTGATGAACAACATGACCAGGCCAAGCAGGGTAATCGCATACAGCGGCACGGTAGAGAAAGAAATTAATCCGGAAACCAAACTTTGCACTGGACCAAGCGACCTCAACAGACTAAAATGTGTAACTCCGGCAAGACGCGGCTGGCGGTCATAAAAGACTTCAGTCTGATTGAATCCTACCCACCGGACCAGTCCACGTAAATAAGGCAGTGCTTCGTGTTGCAATTTAAGCAGGTGATTTACAGCCTTGCGGGAGATTAGTTTGAAATCGCCGGAATCAACCGGCAAATCAATACTGGATGTCATTCTTATCAATCGGTATGCGCACCGAGTGATAAAAATTTTTATGAGTGGCTCGCCGGACCGTGAACGGCGCACGGTATTGACGACATCAGATCCTTGTTCCCATTTAGCGATAAGCTCAGGCAGTAATTCGGGGGGGTCCTGCAGATCGGCGTCCATCATAATGACGGCATCACCGCCTGCATGCGCGATGCCGGCCAGTACACATTCACTGCCACCCCACCGCCTTGACATGTTCAGAATCTTGATGCCCGGATCTGTTTTTCTAGCGTTTAAAAGGATTTCAAGGGAGTTGTCCGTGGAAGCGTCATTAACAAAGATTAATTCATATCGAATGGGCAAAGTACGCAAGGAATTTTGCAGGCGGCGAATCAGTTCAGGAAGAACCTCCGCCTCATTACGGAAAGATAATATTACGGAAACCAAGGATTGATTCATCATGTTTTCAGATTATTGACTTGCAGATAATATGTCAAGTTAGTATTGAATTCCATTGACAACAAGATAAAAATACATTATTTAAAATCAATTATTCTGTCTTATTCCTATCTAAAAACTGGCCAACCAATTGGGAGAAACTAATAATAAATTGAAATGCGACAAAATATGACACGGAAAAACAGTATTGATTCGCCGATTAAGGCAATTGGAGACAGCGCAACAATGTCCGGGATAAAGCCGGAATACCAGGCCGAAACTCATGCAACGGCGGAGTTAGGAATAAAGCTGGTGACAATATTGGCCTGTCTGCACCTGCTCATTGTCGCCGGCATCATTATCAATAATCTGTCGTATCCGACGATTCTTGACAATAGTGAGGCTACAAATGCCTTTACGGTTTACGCGGCCGGCGTCGGCATGCGGTTATATGGGCCAACGAGTCCGTTTGAGAATCAACCATTTTACCCGCCCTTGGCATATAACATTATGGGGGTGGTCAGCAGTTGGTTTGGATATGATATCAGGAGCATGCGCCTGGTAGCGGCTGTTTTCTCCACGGCTGCCTTTGTTTTGCTGGGCATGACGGTTTATCGTATCACCAGGAATAAATATCTTTCTTTGATCGGGGCGGCGTTGTTTGCCGGGGCGCCTGTCGGAAACTGGTATTGTTACATACACCCAGATGCATTTCATATTTGTTTCGCGGTATTGGCAGTGTATCTCCTGGCTAAAGATATGTCGCTCCGATGGTCCACGGTATTTGCCGTAATTTTGGCGTTGTTTGCCAGTTTCTGGTCAAAGCAAACCGGATTAGCCTATCTGGCGGCGGGTTTGCTGTATTTCTGGATAAAAGATTGGCGCAAGGGAATTGCGGCGACCATTTTTGCCTCCCTGTTGTTTGCTGGGTTCGCGGGCTATTATATAAATCAACCGGAGTCCAGTTTCCTTTTCATGATTTTTACCAATGCGGCAAATGATCCTATTATATGGAAAGGGATTTTTAATCCCGTTATATTTCCCGAAATTCTTGGCCGTTATGGTATTATGTGCGCCATCGTTATTGCGGGAATAATCGGGTTGGGTTGGAAATGGAAAAACTGGATAAGACCTGAATATGTTTTTCTGGGAGCGGGTGCGGTTGATGCCTTGTTGGGTTCTCTTAAGTACGGATCCGGCATTATGCATGCGCTCTTTTTTTATGGGATGCTGATTGTCTGCGGCATGTATTTCCTCAATAAATTCCGGCAGGAAAACAATCTCAGCCTTCCTCTTATGCTGGGCCTTTTGATAGTCCAGTCGGTGGTTCTTTCCGTGCATGAATATTCCTCGGGGATTATTACATCGGAAGACGACAAGCGCTACCGCCAAATATTGGATATCATGGCCACGCCGGGAAAAAAAGTGCACTATATTGCTCAGCCGTTCTATAATATCGTGGTCGGCACGCAGGCGCATCCTGCCATAGGACATGGCTGCAGGCGCAGGGGCGTCTATGACCGCTCCCTCTATCCTGAAGTTTTGCGCAAATTTTTTGAGAGTGATCCGTTTGATATTATAATCGCCGACGTGCCGCTGGAAGATAACAGTTGGCTGTTGTACGAACGCATAAATAAGAATTATGTGCCGGTAATGGAAATCCCCGCCGATACGCGCCGGATCGGCGGCAATACGCTTCGTAATAGAAAAATTGTTTTTTACCGCAAAGATCTTGTCGGGCCACGTCCGCAATAAATTTAACGCAACTGCTCACCACGGGCTTGTCACGACAAAGGCGTGATTACCCGGATATGTTGCGGCGTTGTTTCAGCAACGAAGCCCGATGGCACGGGAGGGAATATCTGATTCACGAGAAATTAGAAATTAAGCAAGGAGATCGGAGGGGGCAATTATGGAAAACAAAAAGAGCGGAGTTGATTACAGGCGTGTTTTACGCCGCCTTCCCCGCTGGCTGGCCTTGGGTTTGGTGGTCTTTCTTGCCGGGGTTGTGATTAAAATCAACCTGCTGGATCGCGAAAAAAAACCGCTCCCCGGACTTTTTCTTACCTTCAGCGCCCAGTCTTCGGCGCCATCCCGTTCCCTTGTTTTTTTCAACGGCAGTCAACAGTTGGAATTCGATTTGATTAAGTCCGATTCTTTCCTGCCCTATTCAATTCCCATCCCAAATTTTGTTTTTAATATGTTGCTTTTTTCCATCGGGTGGGAGCCGTTGCGGTCGCCGGGGACGCTGGCCATTAAGGAAATGCGGATTGGCGACGCCGAGGGTCGTCTCTTGAAAACTATTTCCTCCAACGAGGTGGAGTTTCTCAATCAACCGGCCAATGTGGGCTGGAAAGATAACGTCTTGCTCATTGAAAAAAGGAACCAGGAAGAGCGTCCGGTATTTATTTTCAAAAATATTTTTCCGATCCGCTCGGCAGTGGATAATTATCCGCGGGTGACGACGTTGGGAGTCACGGTCGTATGGCTGTTGGGATGGGCTCTGATAGGTTTGATCCTGTGGCGGATGGGCTTGGTGATCGGGCAAAGCCCGGCCCCAATCCGTTTGGTTATCCTGGGATCGGGATTGGTAATTTTCGGCCTGCGTTTATGGTGCCTGGATCATTTTGGATTTTCATCCCATCATTGGGATTCATGGGAACGGGAGGCTTATGATCTTTATCTGCCCTTTATGGACGGCAACTTGTCTTGGAAGAGCCTCTTCCAACCGTGCAATGAGCATCGAATATTTTTTACCCGGGTTCAATCGCTGGGATTGTTTCTGCTGAACGGGCAGTGGGACAATCTGTATGAAGCGCTGGTCAACGCGTTCATGTATGCCTTGATCATGACGGGGTTGGGGATCATCCTGTGGCGTTTGGCGGGACAGAAATTAACCGGCTGGATTTTCGGGGCTGTTGTCATCATAGGAGCTCTGCCATTTACCTGGGAAAATCTTGTCTGGGGATTTCAGTCCCAGTTTTATTTCTTTATCGGATTTTCAGTTCTAACTTTGTGGTTGTTGGGATTACATCCTCCCTTTACCACGCGCTGGTATTTGGGCATAGCGGCCGCCTTAAGTGCTTTGTTCTGCGTCGGGTCCGGCAGCGCCGCTTTGTGCGCGGCCGGCGCCATGGTTCTTTGGAAATGGATCCGGAAACCGTCTGCTTGGAGGGAAGTTCTGCCCACTTTGATTGTGTGCGCTCTTATTTTTGCATTTTACTCCTTCTGGTTTGCCGTGCCGGAACATAATTACGGAATGCTTTCCAAGAATATGACTCAGTTTTTCACTACCTTGGCGAAAACCATGTCGTTTCCTTTTGTCAATTCATGCTGGCCGGCGGTTTTGATGTGGCTGCCGTTTCCCATAGTGATGATCCAGGCCTTCCGGCAGAGGCGGGAAGTTACGAATTGGGAGCTGTTCTTGGCTGGATTGGGAGCTTTATGTATCGTGAACAATCTTGGAATCGCCTATTTTCGGGGGGGCTTTTGCTCAGTTGGTTCAAGATATTTTGAAATAATCGCCCTTGGTATGGCACTTAACGGCCTTGCCGTCGTGTGGGGAATATATGAATGGGGTAGGCTCAAAAAACGGATTCTGGCCCGGGGATGGTTATATTTTTGTTTTCTATGGTGGGTTATCATAATGGCTGGAACCGTTTCGTTGACGGATAATGTGCTTGCCCGTGATGCGGTGGCGCGCAACCGGCGAAATGAAAGAGCTGAACAGGTGATCAAATATTTTCTCAGGGACGACCGAACCAGCATTATGCTGGGAAGACGGGAAAAAGAACTTCCGCATCCCGACCCGCTGGCGATGGCGACTTTTTTACGGGAGCCTCGGATCCGTTCCTTTCTGCCCAGTTCCATTCGGGATCCGGTAAGGATTAAGCCGGTAGTCATAACCGGCTTTGTTCCGTTCGGACTGGAACCTAATTATGCTCCTGATCCTGATGCGGATATAAACTGGGGGTCGTTCGGGAACAAAGGCCGGGAAACCGCCTCTGTGTTTCAAAGCGATATTTTGCCTCCCCGCCGCTATTCCTGGCTGGAATTTAAGGTCATCGGTTTGAACATTAATTCGGCGCTTCAGCATTTGGATGTTGTTAAGGTAAATCCCCGGCGCGTTCATCATGTTTTTCCCGGTAAGAATACTCCGGGAGAATGGAAAACCGCCGCGGCATTTTGTCCGGGCGGGCCGGTCCGTATTGAAGCGGCGGAATTCGATCCTACCTCTAACCTTGCGTTCTGTGAGCCCCGGGAAAAGTCTTTCCTTTCATGGCTCTCCGCTATTATTGTCGGATATTGGAATTGGTTTTTATTTGCCGGTTTGATGTTAATAAGTCTGGCTTGTGCCATGACCTTCAGGGCTTTTTCGGACCGACAAACTCATATGGAATCCTGACTTTAAACGGAGTGGATAGATTCATGGTCAATAAAACCAAAATGAAATAGGGACGTAGGGTTAGACTCGCCCCCGGTTGCGCAAGCTATGATCCGCTATAAGCCGGTATTGGTGGAGATAAAGTCCAGCAAACGCTGAAATTTTATTTTGAGCTTTTCGGGCGGTGTTCTGGCGGCTCGCCGCTTGAGAAGCCGGATAAGTTCCGCCGGATCGTTCGTATAGATATAATCAACATCCAGCTCTATAAAATCTTCCATCTCCTTGGGATTATCAACCGTCCAGACATAGACAAGTTTCCCGCGTTCATGGACGCTATGAATAAACTCCGGCGTTACTTGCGCGGCCTGCAAACCAAAGCCATCCGTGTCCAGTTTCGCCACGTCACCCATCTCGCCGAACAGGATGTAAATGGTCTGCAAACGGTCATTCAACTGTTTAACTTTCCGAAGCCCAGCATAATTGAGCGACGAGATCACGCACTGGTCTTCAAATCCCTTTTTCTTGATAATTTCCACGGTCCGTTCGGGCAGGAAACGGTCGTATCCATTATATTTTAGTTCAATTATCATCTTAATTTTACCGCGCGCCAGATCAATGACCTCTTCCAGGGTGGGTATCTTTTCACCCTTGAACTCCGGGGAAAACCAGCTGCCAACGTCCAGTTGGCGCGTTTCGTCATAGGTCATCTGCCAGAGCCCCTTATTCACGCGCGCCACTCGCATCAGATCGTTGTCGTGCAGGACCATGATTACGCCGTCCTGCGTTTCCTGGACATCAATTTCCGCGATTTCGGCTTTAAGCTCAATGGCCTTGCGCAAGGCGCTCAGGGTGTTTTCCGGGGCATGGATGGAATCGCCGCGATGGGCAATAACGTGAACCTGGTCGGTTTTATGGACGGCCTGAAAAAGATACATGCCGATAGCCGCCGTGATGACAACAAAAACAACCGCCACCAGGAGCAGCGTCACGGTCCAGACATTTTTCCGTTTCATTTTCATTTCAAGAGGAAGCGCCTCACGGCACATAGCTGACTCCGGAACCAACCATCCTTTCCGTTGATACGCCTCCAGATAAAGACGGGTAATCAGTAAACCGAACCAGGGCGCAGCTAATAAGGAAATGAGTGTTCCAACACCCACATTAATCGTGCCCAAAACCGACAGCATGGCCACATTTATTGTTAAATGATTTTGGGCGCCCAGAAGCAACAGACCCATTGGTGCGTTGACCAAGGCCATGATCGCTCCTGAGATTAGTGCGACAATCGCGGTCCAACCAACCATGATCCCCAGGATCCGCCAAAACGCGTCCTTCGCCAGTTCAGCACTTCTTCTCAGCGCCGCAAAGAAAGTCTTGTTTTCAAACAGGCTGACCGGAACAATGAATGTCCAGAGCGCATAATATCGCATCCATACCACGCTGCATCCCACCAGCAGCAGGCCGGCCGTAACCAGGGCCAGAATAAATTCCGGCGGCTTCGCCTGGAAATAATAATTGATGTCGTGGGTTGACTGCAAAAGGTAGTACATTCCTCCACCCGCTGCCAGCGCCGGCACGGTCCATGCCAGGAGCAATAGCACTGCGGCCAGAGCAGTGCTCATCAGGACCGGGATTTTTTTCGCCATAAGGACCAGGGCGCGACGTGATGTGATCCGTTTGGATGAGCGGCCATGCGCCGCAATTATGATCAGTCCGGCTTCTTCGACAAACAGGGCGGCCGCAATGACCGTTCCGGTAATCAGAACCGCCAACAGGCCCGGAAGGCTGATCAGGAAGGAGAATAACTCCATATTGGTGACGGCCGGATGTCCGGTGGTGGCGATCAATCCCTTCAGAATCAGGAGCAAGACGGGCGTCATCAGGATCAGCGCAATCAGCTTATAGAGGATTTCGTAGCCGAGGTAGTGTTTCAAACAGCACCGGAATTCGGTCGCCATCTGGATTGTCGCACGCATCGGATGGAATCTGTTTTTTTTCTGGTCTTCCATAATCTCCGTATTTCGAGACATAGATCAAGCTCAAAGGGCAAAAGCAATTGCGCGTCTGCCTCTGAGAATAGATTATCCTGAAGAGCAATCCCGTGAAGCACCCCGCAATTCACTTTACCGAAAGGGCTACGAAAGTCAAGAGTTGCGGGCCTGCACAGGTCGAGTCCCTGGCCGAGCTCCCTGGCCGGCACGAGCCCCTGGCCGAGCTCGGGCAGGCCGGCTCGGGCATAGGCGGGCAGGCTTTGCGGAACCCTGCGAAGCCTCGCTGAAGGCTGGGCCTCCGGCGGAGCCGGGGTGGGCGAAGAAGGGTCCAATAGTTGTAAGTTCGGGGCCTGTTGACCACGATGCGTATTATTCCAACGCCGGTTGATACTCCGGGCCACCGAAGGCACCGCTGAATTCCTGGTACCCTTGGGTTGAGAGGAATAATTCCCACAAGCCTGTATCTTGATGATACACGGCTAAATCAGTTTTTCTGTCACCGTCATAATCCGCCGGAACCGGTATGCCGTTGATATTTCCGGCCCAACCGCCCCAGTAGGTATACCTTCCCTGCGTAGCCAGCGAACTGGACATTAACACCTGCCAATAAGCCGTATCAGGAGCATATATTGCCGGATCGGCTAACCCATCACCGTCATAATCCGCGCTGGCCGGCAGATAACCAGATCCGCCGAACATTCCGGTCACAAGCGGCTGATAGCCGCTTCCGGATAAACCAATTGCCCAAAGGCCGGTTGTCCGGTTATAAACCGCCGGATCCGTTAACCGGTCGCCGTCATAATCCGCCATCACCGGCTGATATCCTGGCATGCCAAGAGATGCATAACAAGGGGTATACCCTCTTGCCGAAGCCGCTCCCATCCAGTATCCATCCGTTTCGCGATACACGACCGGATCGGTTTTCGCATCGCCGTCAAAGTCACATGGCACTGCTGTGAATTCATGTCCGCCGAATGGGGTGGTCACGATTTGTCCGGTGGAGGTCAATAAGACCTTCCATTCCCCGTTAAGACGGTTATATACGGCCATATCGGTCAGGTCATCGCCGTTGTAATCGCCGGGCACGGGTGTCGCGCCGGAACCCAGCGCTTCCGAGCTTTCCCATAGCTGATATTCAAAGCTGGAGAGCGCCACGATCCACAGACCGGAAGCCGCGTTATAAATAGCGGGGTCCGCCTTGCCGTCGCCGTCATAGTCGTTTAACACCCGGACTCGCAAAGAATCAAACCACCGTTTAACCGACAGCGTAAATGGCAAGATACCTGATATATGGCCCCACTGCGGTCCAAGCTGGACTAGTTCCAAATCCTCAGCCCCCAGGGCATTCATACGATCGCGAGCATAGACCGACAAAGAATAAGTCACCAATTCATCATTGATGGCATGGTATAGGCGGGTGGGGGTTATTGGGGCAAAATCACACGTAATATTTGTGGCCATGGCGGCGTAAAAGGGGTGCGTTTTCGCGTTCACTTGGGCGAGGAAATTGGCCTGCATCAAAACCTGCATTGTCTTGGGGAGCATGTTGTACATTTCCTCCGCATCATGGGTGCCGTCGTCAATGCTTTCAATGGTAGTATCGTAAGGCGGGATGAATACTTCGCCAAGGCTCTCGCTAAAGCCGTATATCCGTTTGTAGGATAAATAATGATGGGCCACTATAGGCGCAACATCACGTGGATTATTTGCCTGCCAAAAATCCCAGAGGATGGGCAGGTAATAAGGACCGGCGCAGGGCGCGGAGGCGATGAGATTAAACGGTTGCGCGATCGGCGACGCTTCAAGATATTTTTGGGCCGCCATGGTGGCGTGTCCGCCTTGGGACAATCCGCAGATAAACAACTTGGAATTCAATTGTACCGGAAGCAAAACCGACAACTCATTGACCGCCTTGAACATATCCGCAACCGTAGTCGCCGTCGTGGTGGCATACAGGTATGGATGTTTTACATTGGCATTGGTTCCGCGCCCCTGGCCGATATAGTCGGGCATGACCGCCACATAGCCATGGGATGCAAAAAGCGCGGTGATGAGTTGAGCCTCACCGCACTTATCGGGATATGACGGCACCTCCTCATTGTTAAGCGCCGTCCCGTGCATATAGGCCATAATGGGATATGCTGCGGATAAGGGCGTCGGGATGGAGACCAGTCCCGATGCGATCACCAGTTGTCCGTCGACGTAAGGAGTATAATACTTTACGGCATATGCTTTGACGGCGGTCGCCGACCTCATCAGGGCGCTCAGATCTTCACCTGTTTCGGAGTAGGCTGTTGCCAGTGTCTGCGTTATCTGCTGGACGGAATATTCCGCGATCAACTCATATTCCACGAGTTGTCCGGCATAAGGGGATTTATATCCGCTTGCGGCATGGACGGAAGGCAGCAGGGCGAGAGACAATAACACTATCCCTGCGCATTTGATGAACGGATGGCTAGTATGCGTTAGGGTCATATCTTCACCGGTCACTATCCCCCGTAGTTACGCCGCAGGCGAACGCAGGGGGATGGCGTACCTGGCTGGAGTCGAACCAGCAGCCTTCTGATTCGTAGTCAGATGCTCTGTCCAGTTGAGCTACAGGTACACGCAAGCTGGATGGAAGAATAAAAAATCGGCCGGGACATTCAAGCATTATCTCTTTTTTTCTTTTCTTCTTTGCCCGCCCGATTAAAAATGAAACTTCCCTTTGGGCGGCAGAATTGATAGCATCACCCAAAACTTGAAATTGACGGAAGGAGCAGGGTAATGTTTTTGTTCATATTCACGGTTGTAATTGCGATTATTCTGGCATTCACATGTTCGTTGAGCGAAGCCTGTTTACTGAGTCTATCGCCGATTGATATTGCGCGCATATCCGAAAGAAGGCCGCGGACGGCGCAAATTTGGAAGGACTTCAAGCACAACATTCAAAAGCCGATTGCCGTTATCCTGATTATAAACACGCTGGCCGAAACGATGGGGGCGGCGATTGCCGGCGGTTTGTTCGGCGGCTTGTTCGGTTCAAAGCTGATTATGGTTTTTTCCGTTGTCTTTTCATTCATTGTCATTCAATGGTGCGAGATATTGCCCAAGTCCCTGGGGGTGCGTTATAATAAACAGGTTGCATGTTTTGTTGCCCGTCCGTTGCTCCTGGGCGTAACGATGCTTGGACCGATTGTGACATTTATAGAATGGCTGAACAAGCCTTTTTTACCGCACAGCATCACAAAATCCGTACATGATGCCATCGGCGATATAAACGTTTTGGCGCGGTTTGCCTCGTACAACAGGATGATTACCATCGAGCAGGAAGGGATTGTGGCGCGCAGTCTTAAATTGTCGCAAACCGCGGTGCGGGATATAATGGTGGCGCGGAATGAAATACAATATCTTTCAACGGATATGTCGCTTGCCGATGCGCTGATTGCGGCGCATATTCACCATCATACCCGCTATATCCTGGTCAATAACGGCAATCTTGACGATGTGCTCGGCTATGTGAACGTCAAGGATATTGTCAGCGCCTTGCAGACCAACCCGAACGACCCGTCGCTGAAGGGGATTTCGCGCCCGATTCCGGCTATTAAAGCCAGCCAATTTGTCACGGAATTGCTGAAGGGATTGACGAAAGGGTATCAGCATATTGCCCTGGTGCGCGATGATGCCGGACAAACCGCGGGGTTGGTTACCATGGAAGACGTGGTGGAGGCGATCGTCGGCGATTTGGAGGATGAATATGATTTGTTGCCGACCCATGTGATCCATCTCTCGGATGTCCGTTTCCTGGCCGGCGGCGGCGTCACGCTTTCGTTGCTGAAAAGCAAAACCGGCTTTGACCTTCCGGAAGATAAAATCACCATAAACGACTTGTTGCTGAGCATCGCAAAAAAAAGTCCGCAGATTGAATCAAACATCGCCTATAAGAACGTGGTATTCATCGTCCGTAAGCTTCGGCGTTCAAAGATTCATGAAGTTATCGTGGAAGCTCAAGGTTAGAAAGTGATGGTTATGTGCAATGGTAAATATAATGCCGGCAATCCGCCCTCGCGGCTCGCGCTTTATATTTCCGCGCTTGTGTGGCCGGGTGCGGGCCAATTTGCCCAGAAAAGATGGCTTGCCGGATTATTTTATGCGGTTGTTTTTTCAGTCTGCGTCATATTTTTAATAATTACGATTTTTGCGCCCATGTTTTGGAACCTGCGCCTTGCAATGGAATTTGCCGACACGGGGAAGGGCGATGTTTTTCATCCTATTTCCTTCGTAAAGGTGTTATCATGGCTTGGAATTTCCGTACTGGTCTACCTTGCCGGATTGCTGGACACGTTTGTTTATTTCCGCCGGTCGCATCGCCGCTGGCTTAAAGCAGGTTTACAGGAGAAATATACCGGAAAAATCGTTCAGGACTAATATGCAAACATTTGATTTTGATTTTGTGGTTGTCGGGAGCGGGATAGCCGGCCTGATGTCGGCCATTCATCTAAGCCGGTTTGGACGCGTCTGTGTTGTTACAAAAAAAGACAGCGCGGAAAGCAATACCAATTATGCCCAGGGCGGCATTGCCTGCGTGATGACCTCCGACGACAGCTTTGAAGCTCATGTCCAGGATACGCTCGTGGCCGGCGCCGGACTCTGCGACGAAAAGGTGGTGCGCCGAATTGTCAGCTCAGGACCCGAGCGCATTGAAGAGCTTGAACAGATGGGCATGAAATTTGCCGAAAAAAACGGCGTTTCCGGCATGCAATATGATCTTGGCCGCGAGGGCGGCCATTCAAAACGGAGGGTGCTCCATTCGGGTGATATTACCGGCCGGGAGATTGAAAAAATATTGCTTGAAAAAGCGCGCGCCTCAAAAGTCGCGGTTATGGAGCACTGCATGGTGATTGATCTTACAACCACCGGATGGCTTGGTTTGAGCGGTCCGAACCGGTGCATTGGCGGTTACTTCCTGAACCGGCAGACGAATGAAATTTCCGCTTTTCGCGCTCCGCATACGGTCCTTGCCACGGGCGGCGGCGGCAAGGTTTACCTTTATACCAGCAATCCCGATATTGCCACCGGCGACGGCTTGGCCCTGGCATGGCGGGCGGGAGTGCCTATCAGAAACTTGGAATTCATTCAGTTTCATCCAACATGTCTTTATCATCCCGATGCGAAATCATTTTTAATCAGCGAAGCGGTTCGCGGGGAAGGGGCGGTTCTTGTCACTTCCGCCGGAAAATCGTTTATGGAACGCTATGATCAGCGTGGATCACTGGCGCCGCGCGATATTGTCGCCCGTGCCATTGACAATGAGATGAAACTCACCGGAGAATCCTGTGTTTTCCTGGATATCCGCGGCAAGTCCCCTGAATTTCTGGCCGGACGCTTCCCGAATATTTACCAGACCTGCAAATCGTTCGGCATTGACATGGCGAAAGACCTTGTCCCGGTTGTCCCGGCGGCGCATTATTTTTGCGGGGGCGTAGAAGCCGGCATTGACGGTACTACGGCCTTGCCGGGGTTATACGCCTGCGGGGAGGTTGCCTCCACCGGACTTCACGGCGCCAACCGGCTGGCGAGCAATTCGCTGCTGGAAGCGCTTGTTTGCGCCTATGATATGGCGGAAAAAATCGGCGGCATACCACGTGAGCAGGAACGGGTAAAAATTCCTGACTGGCAAATCGGGTTGGCCGTGCCCAGCGATGAAGCCGTCGTGATTGAGCACAACTGGAATGAGGTGCGCACCTGCATGTGGGATTATGTCGGCATTGTGCGTTCAAACAAGCGCCTGGAGCGCGCCCGCCGGCGCATCGGCAATCTGCGCGCCGAGATCCAGCAGTATTATTATGATTATGTGGTCAATACCGATCTGCTTGAACTCAGGAATATTGCCGCGGTCGGCGAGTTGATTGTCAGGTCGGCCATATTGCGCCACGAAAGCCGGGGCTTGCATTACACCCTTGATTACCCTGAAAAAGATAATTCCAAACCGACAGCCAATACCGTCATTTGTGATAAGCCGGGCGGAAAACTGTGGGGCGGGAATTAAGAAAAAAGGGCATGCCGTGAAGACCTGCCCTTTTTATTGATTTTCACCTTATAACTTGAATTCATGCCATTGATTCTTGTCACGAATTCAGGAAAGTACTATAATAATCAGCCGAATATATGCAACACTTCAATATATAGGAAATTTACAATGAATGTTCGCGAACGGTTTAAAGCGGTGATGAATTTCGAAGCGCCGGACCAGTTGCCGGCCATGGAATGGATCAGCTGGTGGGATAAGACAATTGAGCGTTGGCGTTCCGAGGGATTGCCCTGCGAACTTTCGAGAGAAGATACTTTGCGATGGTTCGGGTTAGATGTCAACGAATGGATTTGGTTACACTCTCGCACAACGATAGCGCGCCCTCAGGATCGAGCCAGGAGCCAGGGGGTCATTGATTCAGAAGACGATTATGAACGACTGGTTGCGCCTGTTCTTGCCGCCAAGCCTGATATCAACAAGGAACAATTTTCCCGTATTGCAGCAGCACAGAAACGGGGCGACGTGGTCGTTTGGCTTCAGTTGGATGGGTTTTTCTGGTTTCCGCGCGAGATATTTGGCGTTGAAAAACATTTATTCGCTTTCTTTGACCAGCCGGAATTCATGCACAGAATGAACAATGATTTGTGTCATTACAATCTTGCCTGCCTTGAAACTGTGCTGGAGATACTTACACCGGACGTGATGACATTCGCCGAAGATCTGTCATACAATCATGGCCCCATGCTGAGCAGGAAACTTTTTGACGAATTCATTACACCTTATTACCAGCAGATCATACCATTGGCAAAAGAACGGGGTATTATACCAATGATTGATACTGACGGTAATGTTACCAAAGTTATCCCATGGCTGCAGGCGGCTGGAATTGAGGGGTGTTTGCCTTTGGAACGAATGGCGGGCGTGGATGTTGCGGAATTGCGCCGTTGCTATCCAACCTGGCGGATGATAGGCGGCTTTGATAAAACTGTCACGCACTTTGGCGAGGATGCCATAAGGAAAGAGTTCGAACGTCTTCTGCCGGTTATGAAAACAGGCGGCTATATTCCCTCCACGGATCATCAAACTCCTCCGGACGTCAGCTTAAAGACATTTGGCGATTACGTTCGCTTACTAAAAAAATATTGCCGGACTACCTAAGAATCAACAAAAGAATAGGTCTCCATTTAATCTTCAACCAGATGCAGGTTATCAAACAAAACGGCAACATCCGATCTTTTACCGCTTTTTATTCCACCAACATCATGACCGGCCACTGGTTCGGGTTCTGGTAAGGACTCATGCCTTCCGGGGTCAAGGTGAGCGACCGCTTCGGACTTGCACCGCCGTCATTATCGTTCAGGAACAGCCCGAATCCGATTGTCGTGCCGGCGCCAAACCGCATCGGCGCCAGGTAGGCCTTCGGGAAGACTATTTCATAAAGATAGCCCTCGTCTACTTTCTTGAATACCGTCACGAGATTTTGTTCAAATTCAGACGGCAGGAGTTTTAGTCCTCCCTGCAGGGTCAATTGCCATTCCGGGCAAAAACCGCGCCAGGCAGCCAGTTTGGCTGTATTTTCCGGATCCGGCCCAAAATCATAATTGTAGTCGTTGCCGTCAAACCCCTTGTCGCTCCGAAGCCGGTTGTCGCCATATGTGTCAATATAGACCTGCAATGAGTCTTTCGCCCAGATCCCGGTTTTCTTTTCCGGCGGACAATGCTTGTCGTCAACAACTTTTACCAGCAGGTAAAAGTTCTTGTCGTCCCAGGCCGTCTTGAACCACGCCTCAAAATCGCCGGGATAGCCAACAGCATCCTTTTCCACACCCAATTTCGGATCCCCCAGCCGCGGCCCGGTATGAATGAACTGGTTGGTGATGGGAATCGCGGGTATATCCTCCCAGTCCTTTTCATTCCCGTCCACCTTGATTTCATGGCTCAGTTTCTTGACCGCAAACCCGTGGAATGACGCGTCCACCGTCTTGTCCGGACGGTTCTTTTCCTTGATGACCACCGGCACGGATATGGTGGCGATACGGGAACACGCGAGTTTCTCCGGCAACGGCAAGTTGACCGTCTTGGACGCCAGGCCCTTCAGTTGTAAATCCGCAGTCGTCTTCCGTCCCTGGATATCTATCTCCGCCTGGCCGGTAAATTCACGGGTCGTCAGGTTCCGGAATTGGATCCCAAGTTCCGCCAGCCCCTGCGGCTGAACCGTCATTTCCACCGGCAGGTATTCCTTGCCTTTCAGCCTGGCGGCGTTCAGGTCATTGCAGAATGCCTGCACTGATCCGGTTTCGCCCCTCAGGAATATCGGAAACGATGAAACCGGAATGACACAGGAACCATCCGGACCCGCAACAATCCGTTGTTCCGCCTCCATCAGGTCAAATACCTCCGGAATCTTGCCCGAAAATACGATTTCCGCCTCCGGGCATTCCTTCATCCCTTTGTCCACGTCCATTATATGCGACCAGAGCGCCGCCACCGGACGCTTGCTTTCATCCTCAAAGACGTAGCACCGGACATTGGGGGCAAATCGGATGTCTTGCTTGAACACTGCGTTGCCAAGCAGGCGGCCGAGGGTGTTGGGTATTTTCTGGACCGCCAGCGGGGTCAGATAGGCATCCATATAATTCCAACCGTAATGACCGTTCATCTCGGCAATCCGATCCTGGTACTTCAATGCCACCAGCCAATGGCGCGTCCAGTAGGCGGCTGAAATGCGCTCGCCCCAGCCCATGTGATAAGATGGGCAACCGGCGTAGTAATGGTCGCTGGAACAGCCCCGGTGCGTATCCAGTCCCCACGGCGGTATCACATAATGCGTGTGATAGATGGATTCGTTCCAGATGACCGGCACATCCCCATACCCGTTCCTGTCCAGCATCTTCAGAAATTCAGCCGTTTCGTAATCAAGATCGGGGTCTTCCGGACGGGCGCGATAAGGATGGATGGCAACGGCGTCAAACTTGATATCCGGCGCCAGTTTCTTTTCCGCCTGCAGCAAGTTGTCCGTCCACAGTATGCCGTTCCTGGCGCCCATGTTGCAATGGCCGCCCTCGGCAAGAAACGTAATATTCGTGTTGAAGCGCTTTGCGCCGCGATAGGCTGCGATTTGAAGCCGGGCGATATCGTCCATTTTCCCGGCCGCGTCCAGGGCTTTCAAATGATGGGTGCTTTCGCCCGTGAAAAACCAGGAAGTTACCGTCGGGTAATACATCTTTACCGTTTCAAAACTGGCCTGTTCCACTTCCTTCTCCAGTTCCGGTGTCACTTCCGTGATTTTGCCGAAATACTGATATGGATTTGCTTGTGCCAACGCCGGCAAGGTTTTGCCAAGACTGTCTTTAAGGTCGGAACTGAAACTCTTGATCCCGAATTGTTCAAGGATCTTTATATAGGCGATGGCGTCTTCATTGATATTATAGAAATCCGTGCCGCCAATGCCGAGCCGCATATTGCGCCGGGCCACGTCCACGGCACGGGAATTGCGCATGTGCATTCCCCAGGAGGTTATATACCGGTTCCGGTGTTTGCCATCAAGAAAGTCCATGATCGCCAGGCGGAAGTAGTCGGTATCCTTGACCCCCTTCGCCGTTTCAAAGTCGGCGCGAAGAACAAAAATCCCCTTCGGCAGTTTGCCGTCCAGGGGCAGATTGATATAGGCCAGCCCCGCTTGGTCGGTTTTGAAACTATAATTGCCCGTCCAGAGCGAACGATAGAAAAAATCTTCCAGGTTTAAGCTGACCTTGCCGGCGGTTCCCGGCGGAGCGGCAATCTTCAGCCGGGCATTGATGGGGGTTTGCGGCTGCAGGAAATTATCCGGGTCGGAAGTCAGGAGTTCCGCCGCCAGCGGCTTTTCGGTAAAATCCGTCAAGTCGCCTTCCTCCATCTGCAACCCGTCTATCCAGATATTCCCGAATGCGCTATCTTTATTGCCACCGTAATTTCCGTTCATCACCACGCTGACCGCGTTGTTTGGCGCCGTAAAGGAGAAGTTGTAACGCTTCCATTCCGCGGTCGGAGCGCATGACCCCATTCCGAACCACCCGTTTTGGGGATCCCATTTAGCGCTGATCCCGTACAAACCCAGTTGCAGGTGCGGCTTGTCGCCTTTGGCATAAACGCTCACGGTATATTTCTTGCCGGGAAACACCGGTATTACAAATGTTTGCAGGCGTACCGGACAATTGGTAAAAGCCCGCATGAGCAAGCTGGAGCCGCCGAATTTCGCCTGTTGCGAATCGGTCAGCGCCAACTGGTCAAATTCGGTCTTACGGTAGATCCCCACCGACGGATAGGCATAATAACGCAGGCCGGCTTCAAACGACGGGTTCTGGATCATGTTCCGGCTCTTATTATAATCCGGCACATGCAGACGGTCATATTTCCAGAAATCAATCCCGCAGTGCGTGTCCGGCGATTGAGCGGCCTTATCCGTCACGACTTTTGCATCCGCAGGCGCCGCGAACGGGGCCGGTGGCGGGCTCAACTGGGTTTCAACGGGTTTCTTGTTTTGCGTTACGCAGCCCGCGATCAACACGAACAGCATGGCGGAAAGACAGACGTTGAATTTTCTCATTTCTTTTCCCTTCCTGTAATTGGACATTTATATCGCTTTTTCAGGCATCTGAAACCAATATGTTTTTGTATATTAACGAAACCGGGCTCCTGTGACAATGCACTTTCTTGCTAATTTTTGCACTTTCCTGAAGGTGTCGGCCAACCGGATGAGTTCATCACTCCGACGCCGGAGAGCAGGAACGCAGGACAAAACAGCCTTGTGCGGCCGTCCCCCGCCTCATCCACCCGCGCAAACTTAAGGACGCGGTTGCCGCGCGCAGTTATTGATAATAAATCACTTTGTTGGCATAGGAAAAATCAGACGGACGAACGAGAAGCGCCGTATGTTTTGGCTGACATCAACGTGGATACAATACTAGTTCCGCAAGCAATTTACTTACCGGAAACCGTAAGTTGTGCCGGAATGGATGCGCTCATACGCCCCCATGTCCACGGTCCCGTAACGGATGCGCTTCCTTCCGTCAAAATCAAACGCGCCGGTCATCCACTCATAATTCATCCCCGTATTGAGGCAGGGTGAATTGTTGTTCAGCCGGAAATTGCCGGTGTCCTTTGAGACCAACTGCGGGTCCGCGGCCGTATTCGCCGTCCCCAGGGTCGGCAGGGGCGCGATGCAACTGTTGCTTGACGTACAGTTCCCGGCCGCATCATAGAAGTTAGACGTTGTCACCCCCGAATTATGATAGATAATGGAATTGACCACGCGCACCGCGTTGGACGCATACAGACCCGCCCCATTGCCGCCGGTAAGCGTGTTACTGACAATCGTGCAGTTCTCAATCAACGCGTTGGTGGCGGTCACGTTCATGCCGGCGCCGCCGCCGCCACCCCAACCCCACGATTCAAATCTGGCCCGGTTGTTCGCCACCAGGCAGTTCCTAATCCGGAAATTTACGACCTTATTTTGCACCTCCAAGCCGCCAATTCCTTTCGTATAACAGTAATTGCTGACTATCGCGCATTGCGAGATCAGAACGTTTGTCGTAGCGCCATAAACACTGATCCCGCCAACAGTCCACGATCCGACATTATTGCTGATTACGCACCGCTCAATAAGAATGGCGTCGGCGGCGTCTTTCCCATACGCACTGATGCCGCCGACACCTTTGCATGAATTCGCGAATATTTGGCAGTTGCTGACGATTACCCCATGCATCGTGCCGATGCCGGCCGAATTACCGCCGGTATTATTGGCAATGATAGAATCCTGTATGATGGCAGAACTAGAAGGCGCATAAACGCCTGCGCCATTGAGGGAGCCACCAATTACATTGCCCATAATCCGGCAGTTCTTGATCCGGCTAGAGGTCATATAGACCTCGCCGCCGCCGCTGTCATAATTTGCCGGATAAATACTGTTGCCGATAATATCGCAATTCTCAAGCACACCGCCTGATAAATATATTCCGCCGCCGTAGGCATAGATATTTCCGGAAGCGTTCGCGACGGGATAACCCACGATATTACCCGCGATAACGCAATTTGAGATGAGCCCCGCGCTGCAATACACGCCGGCGCCAAAATTTTCATTGGTCAAATAAAAATTAGTCACGGTGAAGCCTTGCAGACTGCCGGTGCCGGACATCCAGACCCCGCGAAAGTTTAATGTGTCGTTGGAGCCGGGACCGAGGAGTACCGTGTTCGCTGGGTTTGTGCTCCAGGCGCAGATATTGAATTTCTTGGCGGCGGGATTGCTCACCATGGCCGTGATCGTATAAACACCGTTTGAGACCCAGATCGTGTCGCCCCCGCTTGACGCATTCGTAAGCGCGTTGCTGATCGTTAAATAGGGAACAGCCCAGCTCGTCCCGTCGTTGCTATCCACGCCGTTCGTGGCCACATACCATGGCCCGGCTGCTTGCGCCCCAACCGCAATGAGCAACCCAAGCGCCGCCAGGCTAATCCGCCATATCAATATCATTTGTATCTTTGTCATGTTATGGCCATACAAAAATGCGGTCCGCCAATATCTTCGTGGCAAAACATCATACACTTATTTTCCTGTTTGTCATCCTTCAAAAAACGCATTTTGTAAGGGCTCAGTTATCCAAGCATAAAGCCGGTGTAAAACCGGCTCTACCGCCGACATGCCCCCCCAATGGCTGAGAAGGTGTGAAAAAAATAAAATCATCGCGCTGGCGGGGCAGCGCTCCTACGAAAAAGCCCGCAATAGCTGAGGAAATGTAGGATCCGAGCCCCGTCTCGGCGATCTTTTCTAATTTTTTCACACGTTCTGAGGAGTTACACATTTTCATTCCACCAACATCATGACCGGCCACTGGTTCGGGTTCTGGTAAGGACTCGTGCCTTCCGGAGTCAGGGTGAGCGATCGCTTTGGACTTTTGCCGCCATCGTTGTCGTTCAAAAACAGCCCGAATCCGATTGTCGCACCGGCGCCAAACCGCATCGGCGCCAGGTAGGCCTTCGGGAAGACTATTTCATAAAGATAGCCCCCGTCCGTTTTCTTGAAGACCGTCGTAAGATTTGGTTCAAATTCAGACGGCAGGAGTTTTAGTCCTCCCTGCAGGGTCAATTGCCATTCCGGGCAAAAACCGCGCCAGGAAAGCAGTTTGGCGGGATTCTCCGGGTCCGGCCCAAAATCATAATTGTAATCATTGCCGTCAAACCCCTTGTCGCTCCGAAGCCGGTTGTCGCCATATGTGTCAATATAGACTTGCAATGAGTCTTTCGTCCAGATTCCGGTTTTCTTCTCCGGCGGACAATGCTTGTCGTCAACAACTTTTACCAGCAGGTAAAAGTTCTTGTCGTCCCAGGCTGTCTTGAACCACGCCTCAAAATCACCCGGATATCCAATGGCATCCTTTTCCAGACCCAACTTGGGGTCCCCAAGCCGCGGCCCGCTGGGAAGACATTGGTTGGTTATGGGTATGGCGGGAATGTCCTGCCAGTCTTCTTCATTCCCGTCCATCTTGATTTCATGGCTCAGTTTCTTGACCGCAAACCCGCGGAATGATGCGTCCACCGTCTTGTCCGGCCGGTTCTTTTCCTTGATGACCACCGGCACGGATATGGCGGCGATGCGGGAACACGCGAGTTTCTCCGGCAACGGCAAATTAACCGTCTTGGACGCCTGGCCCTTCAGTTGTAAATCCACAGTCGTCTTCCGTCCCTGGATGTCTATTTCCGCCTGGCCGGTAAATTCACGGGTCGTCAGGTTCCGGAATTGGATCCCAAGTTCCGCCAGTCCCTGCGGCTGGACCGTCATTTCCACCGGCAAGTATTCCTTGCCCTTCAGCCTCGCAGAGTTCAGGTCATTGCAGAATGCCTGCACTGATCCGGCTTCGCCCCTCAGGAATATCGGAAACGATGACACCGGAATGACGCAGGAACCATCCGGACCCGCAACAATCCGCTGTTCCGCCTCCATCAGGTCAAAGACCTCCGGAATCTTGCCCGAAAATACGATTTCCGCCTCCGGGCATTCTTTCAGCCCTTTGTCCACGTCCATTATATGCGACCAGAGCGCGGCCACCGGACGCTTGCTTTCATCCTCAAAGACGTAGCACCGGACATTGGGGGCAAAACGAATGTCCTGCTTGAACACTGCATTACCAAGCAGGCGGCCGAGGGTGTTGGGTATTTTCTGGACCGCCAGCGGGGTCAGATAGGCATCCATATAATTCCAACCGTAATGACCGTCCATCTCGGCAATC
>Ga0247840_10000770_pt1 | contig 65118 bp, 68 predicted proteins | sample LaCruzMarch2015__FD_192404 | JGI IMG/M metagenome (GOLD analysis project Ga0247840, IMG submission 192404) | Freshwater microbial communities from meromictic Lake La Cruz, Castile-La Mancha, Spain - LaCruzMarch2015_17m | ecosystem: Environmental > Aquatic > Freshwater > Lake | place: Spain... | reverse complement strand
ATATATTTGGAGAAGACAATTCCTGCAAATATATAAAAATAATACCGTTTGATACTCAAGATGTTACGAAATTTAAATTTTAACCACCAATGGATTCAGTGGTTGCAGGTCAAATCTGGAATTGCTGATGGATAACCAAGGTAGAGCACATAATAAACTGGCAGGAAACGCCCTGTCGGGGATGGTTGCCACTGTTATCTATATGGTCAGTCGTCTGCTGCTGACACCCTTTATACTGCATTATCTCTCACTGGAGGAGTTCGGATTGTGGTCACTTTGCTTTATCATTCTCTCGTATGCAGGAATGGGTGGATTTGGTGTCAACAGTACCTATATTCGCTATTCAGCCCGCTACCTCGCGGAAGGCAAATCGGAGGAAATCAGCAAACTCCTCTCAACCGGTGTTGCCTACATGCTCTCCTTCAGTATGCTGTTCTGCTCGTTGCTTTACCTTATTATGCCCTTTCTTCTCGAAAGATTCAATATCAAACCTGAGCAACAAGATCTTGCGTCAACCATCTTTCTTGGCACAGCCGCAGTCTTCAGTCTTGAACTTACTCTCGGAGGATTTCGCTTTATTATCAACGGCATGCATGAGTTTGCAAAAGAAAAAATAGTCTCAACCGTTGCCGGACTCATCGAAATCATTGCTATTATAACCTTTCTCGCTCTTGGATCAGGAGTCAAGGGTCTCCTCTATGCCTTTGCATTTCGACTTCTCCTTGAAACTGCCGGTTACTGGAAAATTGCACGCACTCTCTTGCCTTCACTGAAAATATCTGCAACACTGATCAGCCGGGAACACTTTCATCTTTTTGTTGGTTTCGGAGGCAAAGTTCAGATCCTTGGCATTCTTGGTATTTTTCTTTCCGCACTCGACAGATTATTCATTACTGCCATAGCAGGCCTTTCCGCAGGAGGTATGTTTGAGATTGGAAGGAAGCTGCCATCAACGGCAGGTATGATTTCTTCTTCGGTATTTGCTCCTTTTTTATCAACAGCCGCCCATCTTGATGGCTCATGGACAGGGAATATGAATGACCCGTTGAGTAACCGGATAAAAACCTATGTTCACATTGCATTAGTAGCAATCACTCTTGGAATAATTCCAGTCATCTTTCTCCTGCCCCTTCAACAATTTCTTCCAGTCTCAAATCTGATCCTGGCTCCTGCTGCCACAATAATTTTTCTCTATCTGTTTTTTCGGCTTCAACAAAAACAGAAATATTACAACAAAATCAATAGCAGCGAATTAAAGGAGCTCTATCTCAATGGTATCCGTTTTACAAACATCATCAGCTCAACACTTTTTGTGTTTCTCATTGCCATGGCTCATCCCATCATTGACGCATGGGTAGGAACAAAATACATTGAAGCTGCCAATGTCATGATATTTTTATCAATTGGATATTCGATACAACTGAGTACCGGGGCGATAACCATGATCTTTCGTGGAATCGATCGAAACGGAAGAGAGCTTGAATATATGCTGGTACAGGTACTCCTGATGGTCATCTGGATTCCGGCAGCAACAACAGCTTACGGTTTGATCGGGTCTGCGGCAGCAATAGCATGCAGTTCAATGGTCAGTACCCTGTTTCTCTTCTGGAGAAGTAATTATACCTTTCAGGTTCGGCCAAAGGAATTTATTTCCCGAACACTTCTTCCGATCTGTGTTACCTTTTTTCCGGCAAGTGCCATCTACGCCATTACCCTGTTTTTTCCGACAACCGGAAGAATTGCCGGAATAATCCAGGTCATGGTATGCGGAATAGCATATACGCTTCTCTCTTGTGCACTTTTTTGGACAACTGTCCTGAATAGTAGTGAGAAAAGAAAAGCGATGGAACTCTTACCCTTTAAACAAAAAAGGGCCTGAATATGATAAAAGGAAATGCTCTGAGAGAAGCTCTTCCTTTCGGAAAGCCTTCAAAATCTTTTGACATTGTTGGCTTTATAAAGCGCTATGGTATCTACATTCTGGTTTTTGGTTCGTTCTTTTTTGCTATCGCAACTCCTATTGTTTTTGTTATAAAGGAGCCATTCTATCAAGTCCATGCTTTCATGAAAATAGATCCAGTGATAGCAACCTTGATTACACAAAAAGCAGAGACATCAATTACGAACTATTATGACCAATATTCCAATACACAGGCCCATACCATGAAAACCTTTGAGGTGCTCAAACAAACGGTTGAGCAACTGACCCCTCGCGAAAAAGCCGCAGTATTTCCGGCAACTCTTCCAGCAGAAAAATGCGCAGAAATCCTTGAGCGTGTCATCGTCATTAAACCTCTTCAGGGAACTCACCTGATAGAAATTATTGCTTCAGGCAACAAGCAGGAAGGGCTGGCTCCACTTGTCAATAAACTGATGCTTGTCTATCTCAAAAGACTTCAAAACATTAATGCAGAATCTGATCAGGACCAATTGAACTCTCTGCGCGCAAAAAAAGAATTTGTTCTTAATCAAATGAACGCTTATGAAAAAAGCCTTGATGAGCTGACAAGAGAAATCTCAACAGCATCATATTCTGAATCGTTTAATATGGCATCAAAAAATACGGAGGAGCTCCAGAAGCTTTATGACAATGCATTGACCGATCGCCTTAAAGCAATGAATAATTTCTGGGCCACCGAGCAGGCAAATAACGAGTCCCAAATACTTTCATTAGATCCGATTATTGATGAAATAGTCATGAACGATCAATCACTGCACTTTACAAGCTCCTGGACATACCAGCAACTTCAGGAGATGCGGAGCACAACCGATGGACTGACGGCAAGCAATCCTGATCGCATCTACGTTGAAGAACGCATGGGCGCGATGCAAAACTATGAAAAAAAACAACGAAAAGAGCTACAGAATACGGCCAGAGCAATCGTTCTTGGTAAACGAAAGCTTGACATGCGTAAATCAATCATACAGGCTAAATATGATTTTGAAAAATCAAAAAAAACAGAAGAAGATCTTCAGACTGAACTTGAAAAAAGCATAAGAGAGTCACAAAGAGTATCTATAGGCATTCACAGAGGAGAATATATCAGTGCCGCCTGGAAACACAGCAAGGATATGCTCGATATGCTTGAGCGAAGAATCGCAGAGATAGAAATCGAAAGAAAAGCTCCATTACGTATCAGCATAGAAACACATGCACGGGAACCCAAATTTCCGGTAAGTTCAAACACCAACAAACTGTTGATGATGCTCCTGGGTTCAGCCTTCTTCATTGTCTGTGGTCCATTTATTGCCTATGAGTTTTTTGACAACACCATTCGCCGTCCTGAAGATATCAAACAGGCCCTTGGCTATCTGCCTACCCAGACGATCGTCAAAACCCCCAAAAAAAAGAACAATCCAAAAGAACTCAGCCTTGGAACTGATGATTTTCAGCTCCATGCAATAGGAACTCTCGCTGTCAGGTTCTGCCATGAAAAAGAGAAGGATAACAGTAGAATACTCCTCTTTACTGGTATTGAAAAAGGGGTAGGATCATCCTCGATCTCCTTCAGTTGTGCTAAAGCGCTTGCCAAAATAGCGCCGAAAGTCCTCTGGATAGACGGCGACATCGAAGCAGTTGATCCTGATCAATCGGAAGAATTTTTCCCGAATCTGCCAGGACTTCGCGACTTTCTCAGCAATACTGACTCATGGAAAAAGTACATTGTCTCCACGCCGGACGACAATATCGATATCATTTACGCCGGAAACGTCATAAAAGGGATCATTCCCCTTCATCGTATCCGAGACTTCCTGTTTGACGTTAAAAAAGAGTACGATTTCATCTGCATTGATGCATTACCAGTACTCCAGAGTAATCTCACCGAACAATTTGCAATCTATTCAGATATCGTTACGCTGATTTCTCTTGGGGAAAGTACGAAATACAATGCATTGAGACGTTCAGCCGAACTGCTGATCCGCCTGGAAGTTCCAGCCATTGCTCCTGTTCTGAACTTTGGCGGCAATAAACAGACCCCCTCCCTCGATGAATTATTTGAAAATCCACCGGAATTTCTTCACAAAATAGTTCCAAAAAAATTCAAGGATTTTATTAACAATTCTCCACCAATTCTTGAAGTCATTGAAAATATGACGAAACCGTTCAGACGTTTCCGGAAATCAATACACTAATCATCATAACCTGGGAGACCTCTTCATGGCCTGCTTACCAGTACTGTTCGGCTACCATGCATCAAATCTCGGCAACAGTCATGTTCCACTCTCCTTATGCAGATACTGGAATGAATCCGGGAGAAACGCTACGTTAAGCGTTCCAAGTGCTGATGAACTACTTGTTTATCCTTGGCTTAAACCAGCTATGAGTGGATTGAAAAAAGCGCTGGTTTACAAGATTGGATCAAAAGAGCAACCAAGAGTTATCGTTGAACAATTGTTCTTCAAAACCGAAAAATTATCCTCACCGGTCTATTTATGGGCTGGACTGTCACTCGATATTTTTGAGCGTTTCCATAAAAGAGGGACTAAAATTATTGTTGAAAGAATTAACTGTCACCGTTCAACATCACGAAGAATAGTTGAAAAAGCTGGTAAGCATTTCGGAATCAACCTTGCCGGTTCGATCAGTGACGAACAGATAGAAGAGGAAAACCGTAAACTTGCCATTGCTGATGCCATATTTTGTCCGAGCCCGATGGTAAGAGCCTCCATGCTTGAAAACAACATCCCCGAACATAAATTGCTCTCAAGCAGTTACGGATGGTCCCCGGAACGATTCCCCTCTGCTGCTGCCCCACGACCGAAAAACCCGAAACCGGTCTTTCTGTTTACAGGAACCCTCTGCATACGGAAAGGTATTCCTCTGCTTCTTGAAGCATGGAAAAAGGCTGACATTGATGGCGAGTTACTCCTGTGTGGCGGAATTGATCAAGAGATTCAGACTCTCATGGCAAAAGAGCTGACAAGAAACAATATTCGCCATATCGCCTACACAAAGAATATCGGTCTGGTATATGCCCAGGCTGATCTCTTTGTCTTTCCAAGTCTTGAAGAGGGTGGGCCTATGGTAACTTATGAAGCGATGGCACATGGAATTCCACCGATTGTTACCGAAATGGGAGGAGGAGCGATTGTTCAGAATAACATCAACGGGATAGTGCTTCCCGATATGAATAGTGACGCCTGGGCTGAAGCAATTACCGATCTTGCTGAAAATCCTCAAAAAAGAGCGATTCTCGGTGAACAGGCCAGGGTGAGGTCACAAAAATTCACATGGCAAAACGTAGCCGAACAACGCGCCCTTTTACTTGAAAAACGCTATCCCAATCTATGGAAGAGGAGCACATAATGTTGATTTCAGCAACCGAACCAGACTGGCAAAGGGAAAAAGCGGTTTCCGGACGTTACGAGCCTGCAAAATACTTATTGTCAACAATTCGCAACTATCAACGGGTCAAGATGAAAGGTGGACTCGTAAGCATGATTACAGCCCCTTTTCTTGTGCTGCTTCACCGGTTCTGGAGTGCAGTCAGCGGAGCGGATATTCCACTCGACTCCAGAATCGGTGGCGGACTCATGATGCCCCATCCAAACGGCATCGTCATCCACCCCGAAGCTGAGATCGGGCCTAATTGCCTGATCTTCCAACAGGTCACCATCGGCGCTGGGCTGAAACCTGGCCTTCCGGTCATAGAGGGACATGTCGATATCGGCGCCGGAGCAAAAATTATCGGTAACATCCGAATCGGCGCACATGCCCGTATCGGAGCAAATGCCGTCGTCCTTCATGATGTACCCGCCGGAGCAACAGCTATAGGGGTACCGGCAAAAATTCTTTAAAAAAACAAGTTATGGGTGGTGCACCTGGAAATATCTTGGTACCGGTTACCCTCTTCAGCATGCCCTTCTTTGTCATGTTCCTTTTTAAAAAATTTGAACATCGGCAGGCTGTGGTAATCGCTTACGTTTCCGGATGGATGTTTCTCCCCTGTGCTGAATACAATATTTTTCTTCTTCACCACACAAAAACGACCGTCATCGCTATCGGTATTCTTGCAAGTATCAAAATTTTCGATAGTGAACGGTTTGCAACATTCCAGTTCAGTGCCGTCGACATCCCGATGCTGCTCTGGTGTACAGCCCCCTTTTTCTCCTCACTTTTCAATGATCTTGGCCCTTATGACGGCCTCTCACAATGCCTTTACCAGACGATACGATGGGGTTTGCCCTACTACATCGGCAGAATTTATTTTACTGATACCGCTGCACTAAAAATCCTCTCCTTTGCCGTTGTGCTTGGAGGAATCATCTACATTCCATTCAGTTGGTTTGAGATGATCATGAGCCCACAGTTGCACCGCCTGACCTATGGCTTTCACCAGCACGAGTTCCTCCAGACACTCCGGGAAGGAGGAGGGTTTCGACCAATGGTCTACATGGAGCATGGCCTTATGACCTCAATGTGGATGATGCTTGCGATTTTTCTTGGAAGTTGGCTATATTACTCAAAGAATATGCCTGCGAAAATTATGAGGGTACGTACAGAGTATGTGCTTCTTATGCTGATGTTTACCTTCATCATGATGCAGTCTCAGGGTGCCATTGTGCTCCTTCTTATCGGTGTTTTTGTACTCTATTTGTCAAACAGGATAAAAAAGATCATTCTTGTACTGATTCTTCTGCTTCCTCCACATCTCTATATCGCCACAAGAGTCACAGGAATATGGGATGGCAGGAATTTCTCAAACTTTGTAGCAGAAAAATTCAGTGCTGTCCGGGCTCAGTCACTGCAATTTCGCTTCGACAATGAAACCATTCTGATCGACAAGGCACTTCAGGGCACCATTTTTGGATGGGGAGGATATGGAAGATCACGAGTCTACAATGAGAAAGGAAAGGATCTCAGCGTCACCGATGGTCTGTGGATCATTACACTTGGACAGAACGGTATCTACGGCCTGCTTATGATGGTTATCAGTATTCAACTTCCCGTTGTTTTGTTTGTATTGAGGGTTAAACCCGAACAGTGGAACAAAAAAGAGGTTGCAGGCCCGGCAGTAATGGCCGTATTTCTTGCCCTCACCATGATTGACAACCTGCTTAACGCCATGATCAATCCAATTTACATGCTTTTCAGCGGTGGTTTGACCGGAATGGCTCTGAAAAATACCCTGACACTGCACGATGGTTCAGAAGCCGAAGAACTGCAGCACAGTGAGGAAACAATCACGCCACTCACCCGGTTTATTGCGGGATCATCCTGATCTCCACGACAATGAATAAAAAGATAACATCCCAACTTTCAAACGGCGACCAACGATGCAGCCATATCAAGCGAAACTCTTAAGATTCTGGATCATCATCATTGCCATGGTTTTTGCTGGCAGTTTCCTGACTATGACAGCTATTTTCCATGTCCTCAAAATCGATCTTATTCTCCACATCCTTATTTACGGCATTCTCTCATTCCTTCCCCTGCTCATATTCCGCAAACGAAAAACAGCGTTTCTGATATCGCTTGCCATCGCGCCATTAAGCTTTCTGTTTGAGTCCATGCACAGTATTATAAGCGGATGGCCCTTCGAATATCTCGACGCCTTTGCCAATAACGTCGGTGTCATAGCAGGAATGACCGCAGGACTCCTCGTACGATTGAAAAAACACTATGAAAATGAATCGACAATAAAAATGCCACTGTAGGTGAAATGCTTTAACGATAGAAAACGAAAATAATACGATGAATGTCACCGAATTGCTGACTCTGGGACTCAGCCATACGCGCAACGCCATTGCTGAAGCCCTCTATCTTAAAACAAACATCGATGTAACAAGGCCCATAACATTTCACGCACTGGTCAATGAGCGATGCAACTGCAAATGTCGTCACTGCGAATACTGGCGACAGGCAGAATACATCCCGGAACTCACTATTGAGGAGTGGAAAAAAAGCCTTCTGAGCATAAAAGAATTTACAGGCTCGTTTGCGGTCAATTTCAGCGGAGGTGAACCATTTATAAAAAAAGGGTTTATTGATCTGCTCATTTTTTGCAGGGATCATGATATTCATGCCGGAGTTACAACAAACGGAGCATTACTGAATGAAAAAAATGCCGCGAACATTGTCGCCGCAAGACCATTCAACCTTAATATTTCCTGTGACTCTCATACCCCTGAAATTCATGACTATATCAGAGGCATGAATGGCCTGTTTAACAAAATCACGAAAGGGATCTCCCTGTTGCAACAGGAACAGGCGAAACAAAACGTCACCTTTCCGATTATCATAAAACCGACGATCATGTCGCTGAACTTCCGATCGCTCCCGGAAATTGTCCAGTGGGCTATGAATATTGGAGCAACCGCAGTCAATTTTCAGCCTCTCGGAAGATGGACTCGTGAAACGTATGATGAACTGTGGATTGAAGAGAAAGATTGGCCTGAACTTGACCGTTCGATGGAAAAATTAATCGCCATGAAACGCGCAGGGGCACCGATCATGAACAGCGAGGAAGTTCTTCGACTCGTAACAGCAAGCTTTCAGGAAAAAACAGCCTTTCCTGAATACATGCCATGCAGAATAGGCCTGCAGGAGTTTTATATCCGTCCTGATGGCGATGTCAAATTATGTTTCCACTTTCCCTCCATCGGCAATACCACAACGCAGTCTGCGAAAGAGATCTGGAGAGGAGCCGAGGCAAAAAAAATCCGTGAAGCTACCATCAAGTGCGACAAATTATGTCTTCTGACCTGCCTTTCACACAAATCACTGACCAACAAATTCAGCCAGGCGTTGACCATTCTCTCTCGTCAAAAAAAAACAGAATCCCTTCATTAAAATGACAAGAACTTGTTTTGGAAAGAAGAGCACTTTTTAACCGTCAAGCCATTTAAAAACAGGCGTAATTACCTTTATAACAAGGACTTTTCAATACAAGCCACATGACAACAAGAGCGATAGCCTATCTTTGCAGTGAGTATCCTGCAATTTCTCACACCTTTATTTATAGAGAGATTGAGTCGCTCCGAAAAGCCGGAATGAGTGTCCACACAGCATCAATCCGGAAGCCATCGAACCTTGACGTCATGACTCCGGATGAACAACAGGAGGCTGGTCGTACCCTCATGGTACTTTCCATGCCATTACCCCAAATGCTTGCCGCTCATCTGCACTGCATAAAGAAAAACCCGGCGGGATACCTGCGCATGGCCACATCGGGGTTACGACTGCTGACCACTGGACCAAAAAGTCCGCTGAAGGCGGCGGCCTATTTTGCTGAAGCGGGCATTCTCCTGCAGTGGCTTCACCAAAATGGCGTTACCCACATTCACGAACATTTTGCAAACCCCACCGCCATTGTAGCAATACTGATGAAAACCTATGGAGGAATAAGCTACAGCATCTCCGTACATGGCCCTGATATCTTTTATACCGTCGATTCCGCCATGCTTCCCGAAAAAATCCGGAAAGCTGCCTTTGTCCGCTGCATCAGCCACTACTGCAAAAGTCAGATCATGCGCCTCAGTGAGCCACAAGAGTGGCATAAACTCCACATTGTTCGCTGTGGAGTAGATCCTGACCTTTATACTCCAAGAGCTGAACCCGAGAACCCGGTACCGAACATCCTCTGTGTTGGAAGGCTGGTACCAGCAAAAGGTCAATATATCCTGCTCGAAGCTTGTGGGCTCCTGAAAAAAGAGGGACTCGAATTTCATCTCACCATTGTTGGTGATGGTCCCGACAAGCTTATACTTGAAAAGGCTGTCAACTCAGGCAACATGAAAGGCTCGGCAACCTTTACCGGTGCACTCGGACAGGATAAAGTGCGCGACTATTATCAACGGGCCGATCTCTTTGTGCTTGCAAGCTTTGCCGAGGGTGTCCCTGTCGTGCTGATGGAAGCCATGGCAAAAGAGATTCCGGTTATTTCAACCCGAATCACCGGAATACCCGAACTCATTGAACATGAAAAAGATGGGCTGCTGGCAACACCGGGTGACGCAGAAGATCTTGCCAACCAGATCCGCAAGTTGCTCACCACCCCCCGACTACGTCGAGAACTTGGAGTTGCAGGCCGAAAAAAAGTTGTCACACTGTACAACCAGCACACCAACAACCAACAAATGGCAACTCTGTTTCATGAAGAAGAGCTTGTATCGCAAAGAACTCGAACGTGAATACCCAGGGCCAGTTATCAATGCAATAGTACCTGTTTCCTATCTACCTTTTGCAAAAAAGCCCCTGTCGAGGAAGAACAATGATTTTTGGACATCTACCGGCAGGCTATATTACATCAAAGTTGTTGTTGCGAAAATGTTACAACGACTCCATCAACCCGGGGGCATTTATGTTCTGGGGTCTGTTTGGCGCAATTGCCCCGGATATTGATTTACTGTATTATCTCCTGATCGACCCTTTTAAGCCCAGGAACCATCACCACACCTACGTTACCCATTTACCGATTTTCTGGTTAACCCTGTTACTGATCTCCGTATTTTGGTTGCTACTACAACGTAATCGCGGCAAAAACCAGGCCACTTTCTTTATATTCGTCCTTAACGGATTTATCCATATCGTACTGGATACCCTTACCGGCCACGTCTTCTGGATAGCGCCATCCGTGGATAACGCAATTTTCTGGATAGCAGATACTTCATCCGAAACAAATTATTTCACTCACTGGACATTTGCTCTTGAACTACTCCTGATTTTATGGGCTCTCACCGAATGGTATAAAAGCGCCATAAAAAAGAGAGCCGAAAGAAACAACCCAATCACATGACTACACTCACGACAAACAGGAACAGCACTATCGACACACTCAGAGGTCTTGCCTGTATTCTTCTGGTCGCCTACCATGTCATCGGAATCACTCCTGACAGCGGCCTTCGAATACAGGAAGGAGTTCTGAAAGATGCCAATTCGCTGCTCATCTATATTCGTATGCCGATCTTCACCTTTCTTTCAGGCTTTGTCTATGCGCAAAGACCATTTTCATCGAACTGGAAAAAATTTATGGCGGGAAAAATACGACGCTTGATCGTTCCCATGCTTTTTGTCGGCACACTCTTCGCACTCGTCCAGACCATTACCCCTGGAACAAACACCGCAATAACGGACTGGCGTGTTTTGCACCTCATGCCTGTAGCACACTATTGGTTCATTGAAGCGCTTTTTTTGATCTTTCTCGTTATCATCCCCCTGGAACATTTCAAAATCCTGCAGAACAAAACCGGCTTTACCCTCATTTTCCTGATAGCCGCTCTGCTCTATGTCTCCAATGCCGGAACTCCGTGGCTCTCGATTGCTGGCGCCATCTATCTCTTTCCCTATTTTCTCGTCGGCCTCTACTGCTCACGTTTCCCGATACAGATCAACAACCGGAAAATTCTGGGGTATGTGCTCATAACAACCATCATCCTCTTTCTTCTTTTCTTCGGTCAACAATATGGTGGAGAAAGGCGATCACTGAACGCACTCATCATAGGCACCCTGTTCTGCACTGGCCTGCTCTTTATCGAGTTTGAATCCCTGTTTCTTGCCAAAATCGGCATTTTCTCCTACAGCATCTACCTTTTTCATGTTTTTTTTACAGCCGCATCTAGAATTTTATTTATCAAAATCGGCATAACCGAGATTTGGATACTCTTTATCCTCGGTACAGCCCTCGGTATCGCCGGACCAATATTTGTTGAACGGATTGCCTCAAAATACAATCCCACAAGAATTCTGCTCCTCGGCAAACGCCCCAAAGAGAGCCGGGTTTTTGTCGAAAACAGCGATGAATCAAAAAAATAAACTCTCATCATCGACTGATAAATAAAATTGTTGTAGAGTTCGAACTTTATTGATTTCTTGTAGAACGGTTTTCAATAACGAATTTCAGCTCTATAGGTCAATGTTAGCCAAACGGATCATCCCCTGCCTCGATGTTCGAGATGGCAGGGTGGTAAAGGGAATAAACTTTGAAGGGCTGAGAGATGCAGGCTCCATCCTTGAACAGGCACGCTTTTACAATAATGAACTGGCCGATGAACTTGTCTTCCTTGATATTTCAGCATCACTCGAGTCACGCAAAACGACGCTTGAAGAGGTACTGAAAGTTTCCGGAGAGATCTTCATTCCTCTCACCGTCGGAGGCGGAATCAACTCGGTCGAGCGCGCCAAGGAGGTTTTTTTGCACGGTGCTGACAAGGTTTCTGTCAATACCGCAGCAGTCAATGACCCCTTCCTGATTACCCGGATTGCAGAAAGATATGGATCCCAGGCTGTTGTGGTTGCCATCGACATCAAAAAAACGGGGGAGGATTATCTGGTCTTTACCCATTCAGGCAAAAAGCCAACCTGCTATGAAGCACTTGAATGGGCCCATAAAGTCCAGGAACTCGGCGCAGGAGAGATCCTGCTGACCAGTATGGATCGGGACGGTACAAAAGAGGGATATGACAACGATATTCTCGCCAAGATATCAACATCAGTTCACATTCCCGTCATCGCATCCGGAGGCGCAGGCAATCTTGAACACCTCTATGACGGATTTACCAAAGGCCATGCTGACGCAGCGCTTGCAGCGTCAATCTTCCACTTCCGCCAGCACTCGATCCGTGAAGCCAAAGAGTACTTGCGACAAAGAGGCATCACGGTCAGAATCTGATAACCCTATAGTGGCCGACCCATGATGAAAAAATCAGTTACCTTCTTTTTCTGCCTGATGCTTTTCTTCGGAACAGCAATCGCTGACTCACGGGAAAAAATTGAAGAGACACAGCTCAAGGCTGAACAGGGTAACGCTCAAGCCCAGAATAAACTCGGAGTTTTCTATGAAATCGGCCTGGGAATCAATCAGGATGATCGAGAGGCTGTCAAATGGTATCGTCTGGCTGCCGAGCAGGGATATGCAGAGGCCCAGTTTAACCTCGGCGAGATGTACGAAGAGGGTCGCGGAGTGCAACAGGACAAACCGACGGCAAAAGCCTGGTACAGAGAAGCCTGTAAAAACGGGTGGGAGTGCGGTTGCAAGAAGCTCAAACTGATGGACGACGATGACTGTGGATAATCTCTCAAATCAACACGCTATAACCAGGAACCTGAACCCTCCATTGTACGCTCTCTCGTCCATCATGCACGCTCTTCCATCAGCCGTTTGCGAATATTCTTCAACTCACTGTGACGTTGATCACTTGTTTCAGGGTATGACAGACCAAGATCAGTCAAGGTATGAACGATGATTTGTGACACAATCAGGCGAGCAGTTTGTTTGTCATCAGCAGGAACAACATACCATGGCGCCTGCTTGCTGCTGGTAGCGCTGAGGCAGCTCTCATAAGCCTGCATATATTGTTCCCAGTACTTGCGCTCTTCAAGGTCAGCAGCGCTGAATTTCCAGTTTTTTGCCGGCGCATCAATCCGGTCCAGAAATCGTTTCCTCTGCTCCTCTTTCGACAAATGAAGAAAAAACTTCACGATCCTTGTCCCATTGCGATAAAGATGCCGTTCCATGTCAACAATCGATTGATACCGTTCTGCCCAAACTTCACCACCCTTGATCAGCTCATCCGGAATACCCTGCACAACAAGTATCTCAGGATGCACTCGAACAATCAGCACCTCCTCATAGTATGAACGATTGAATATCCCTATATGACCCCGCGCTGGCAGACAACTATTGCTTCTCCAGAGAAAATCATGATCAAGTTCCCGGGCCGAAGGATGCTTGAAACTAAAAACCTGACAACCCTGCGGATTCACACCGGACATCACATGCTTGATAACACCATCCTTGCCAGCAGCATCCATCGCCTGAAAAATCAGCAACACCGAATAGCGGTTATCGGCATAATGAACCTGCTGCAGTTTACTCAACTGCGCAACATGATCAGCAAGCATGGTTTTATACTCTTTTTTGGAACGATACATGGGCTCAACAAGAGTTGGACGCTTGTCGAGACTCACCTGTTCACCCTTACGAATCCAGAGAGCATCATGATCAAAAGAGATCGGCATAATATTGATAGAGTGAGGTGATGTAAGCTGGACTTGACTTCAAATGAAACTCCCACGGTGACCAGGTTGAATATACAGCGGAAGATACCCCTGTAACTCATTTAAAAAGCAGTTCGTTCGTCACTCCACCTCCAAACGGTCACGGTGCTTCATCCTGATTTAAGCAAAAATTAAGTTCCCTCTCAGACTTCTTTAAGAATCCCCGAACTAAATTAAACCAGTTCAAATAACTACGCAAACAGACAACGATTCTCAAAACACGAACAAGAAACCATGAAACAAACATTGAAGTCCTGGGCAACACCCTTTGCTGTTGGTGCATTTACTATCTCCACAGTCACCGGCCTCCTGATTTTTTTTGACATAGAGATCGGTCTCGTTGAACCTGTTCACAAATGGTTGAGCTGGTTACTTGTCACAGCAGTTCTGCTCCACCTCATATCGAACTGGAAACAATTCGTTACCTATTTCTCAAAAAAAACGGCTCTCGGTATCATTGGCGCTGCACTCATCATCACAATTGCTTCCCTGCTGCCAATCTTCGGTGAAGAGGATGAGGGAAAAGAAAAAGGAAAAGAACATCAAGGGAAAATTGCGGTACAACTCCTTGAATCATCATCGCTGGAAACCGTTGCTCTTGTTACCAGAATTACTCAAAAGCTCCTTGTTGAAGAACTCGGAAAAAACGGTATCATAGTCAAGAATCCATCGTTGACCATTCAGCAAATTGCCAGTACCAATAAAAAAAGCGAAAAAGAGGTTCTTGATGCCATTTTAAAACAAACAAAGCGTTCCGTCACAAAAGAGAGCGATAGCGATTAATACTCCAACACTCTACCTATGAGATTACTGATTATCGAAGATGAACCGGGAATAGCCGGATTCCTCAAGGATGGACTCGAAGAGGAGTACTTTGCCGTTGATATTGCCTATGACGGAAAAAGTGGGCTCGACATGGCACTGATCAATGAATACGACCTGATCATCGTTGACTGGATGATTCCCGCCATCAGCGGTATTGAGGTCTGCAGGCAGGTTCGAAAAACAGGCAATGCCGTCCCGATACTTTTTTTGACCGCAAAAGATACGCTTGAAGATGTGATTTTCGGACTTGACGCCGGTGCCAATGATTATATCAAAAAACCCTTTGAGTTTGAAGAGTTGCTTGCCCGCATCAGAGTACAGCTCAGGAATAAAAACCGAAATAACGATGCACTAACTGCCGGAATCCTCAACATTAACCCGGTAACCCATCAGGTATTCTCCGCATCAACCGAAATCACCCTCACCCCGAAGGAATTTTCCTTGCTTGAATACCTGATACGCAATAAAGACCGGGTCTGTACCAGAAGCCGCATCATCGAACATGTATGGGATATCCACTTTGATTCCGACACCTCCGTCATTGATGTCTATATCACCTTTCTGCGCAGAAAACTCGAAGCTGCAGGTTGTGGAAACATTATTCAGACCATCCGGGGAGTGGGATATATCGTTCGTGAACCAGGTATATCTTAAACATGACACAGAAAAACAGGGCAAAAAAAAGCCTATCTTTCTTCAAAGAATGGTCTGTCATGAGTTTGCGAAACCGAATCGCTTTCTACTATACCATCATGACCGCATTTTTAATCGCCCTTGTTTTTGCGGTTATTTACTTCACGGTCGAGCACATCGTCTACAGACAATTCGATGAAGAAATAAAAAAAGAAATTTCAGAAATCCTTTCAGAGGCAAATATATCGGTTCATGATTTTAAAGGATTTTCAAGCTTCCAGAATCAGCATATCGATGCCGTTGAAAGTGACAACGACAACGATAATGATTTAAACAACCAAAAAAAGATAAATGTTGATACGGAATTTATTCAACTGGTTAACAGTTCCGGCCAGGTCATGAATAAATCTGCAAGCCTTTCCTGGTGCGTTCTTGCATTTAATCCAAAACAGACTGGCACAGCTTATTTCAACAGCAATTTTGGCGGGGTAATGGTACGTCAGGCACAGGTTCCACTTGTCAAAAGCAACGGAACAATTGAAGGGTACCTGATTGTTGCCGTTCCCGTAAAAAATGCCATGCTCGTCCTGCAAGACCTGCAAGACATTTTCTTCTTTTCATTTCCCCTGATTATTCTGACGCTCTTTATTCTTACCCGTTTGATTGCAGGCAAAAGCATAAGTCCGATCGAAAAGGTTATTGCTACTGCTGAAAAAATAACACAGACCAATCTTGATCACCGCATTCCCCTCCCCTACCATCATGATGAATTATATCGTCTTTCGGTAACCATCAATGCACTTATCAGCAGAATGCAGGATGCATTTCAACGCGAAAAGCACTTTACAGCCGATGCTTCTCACGAACTAAAAACACCGCTTGCCATTGTCAAAGGAACACTTGAAGTACTGATTCGCAAGCCAAGAGAGAGAGAGCACTACGAAGCAAGAATTCAGTTCTGCCTGAAGGAGTTAAACCGTATGGCAAAACTGATCGATCAACTACTCATGCTTGCCAGATATGAGAGCAGCAAAATGAATCCTCATATCGAAAAGGTAGAACTCTCTCCGCATATTGAACGTCTGATTGAAAGAATGCTGCCATCTGCAACGACAAAAGAGATTGCAATCACCAGTGATCAGACTGAAAACACCTGGATTAGTGCCGATCCGGGAATGCTTGACATGATTCTCGACAACATTCTCTCCAATGCCATCAAATACTCTCCGAACAACTCAACGATAGCGATAGCCGTAAAACGCAAGGCCAATACCATTATCTGTAGCATCAGCAATCAGGGAGCAGGCATTCCTGAAGAAAAACTGAACGCTATTTTTGAACGTTTTTACCGGGTCGATGAATCAAGAAACTCCGGAACTGGAGGATTTGGTTTAGGATTATCCATCGTGAAAAAACTTGCCGATCTCCAGAAAATCGAGGTATCGGTAACCAGTGAAACCAGCAAAGGTACCACGTTCACACTAACCTGTCAGGCCGGGGAGGCTAACCGTTGAAACCGTTTGCACTCTCTGCCATACCGATCCGACTGACTTCAAAATACCTGCTACAACCGTCATGAAAACTCTCCCTCAAAAATTGCAGACGAGCATCTTGAGAACGGAAGATATACAACATCCAGAACTGCATAAAATGCCATCGTAATGGAAGCGATGGAGAATGGGAAGGTGGTCATAAAGGTAACCGGGAGCACGATAGCGGGGATTATGATGAACTCTTCATCACCCAGTAGGGCTCCCCGTTATGCTCGACCAACTTAAAGTTACCGATGAGCAAAAAGACTCGCATGATTTCGTCAGCTTTATACTCCTCTCCGGGAAAACAGTCGGCAATAGCTTTCCGAAGTTCTCGCTGCTGCACAGGATGGCGTGAAACGATTGCCGTAATCGCTTCAAGCATATCCGGAGCGTTACGAAGATCCATATTGCCCTTGAGCGGATGAACTACGGTTGTTACCTCTGAAAGAATGGCAATTGCCCGCTCAATGCGCTCATCGGAGGGCAGGTGAACCTCCTGCTCGGGAGCTGGCCGGGTGGGGAGCACAAGGTGTACCATGTCAGGATTGATCTCTTTCAACACGGTGGCAAGATCGCGTAGCGCCTCATCGGAGTCGTTAATGCCACCGAGCAGCATCACCTCAATCCAGAGGCGCCCCTGATATTCATAGCGAAATGCAACAAGCCCCTCAAGATGCTGGCGAAAGGTCAGGCCTGCCGCCGGACGGACGATCTGGTTGTGCAGAGCCTCAGAACCGGCATTGAGCGAGGGAAGCACAGCATCAGCCTGAAGCAGCTCCTCACGCACCTCCTCCAGATAGAGCAGCGAACCGTTGGTGATCACCGCAACAGGAATATCTGTCAGTTTTTTTACCTCCGCAATCAGCCAGCCAATCCCCTTGTAAAGCATGGTTTCGCCCGAGCCGACAAAGGTGATCCAGTCGAGCCCCTTGTGCAGTTTGAGTGCCTCGCCAATCTCCTCAAGAATCTCCTCACGCGCAAAAAACTCCTGCCGCTCGGTGACAAATTTCCGGGTCTTTCCCAACTGGCAATACACACAGTTCCAGGTACAGCTTTTCGGGGGAAGCAGATCAACACCAAGTGACTGACCGAGCCGTTTTGAAGAGAGAGGTCCAAAAACATATTTCATAGATTCACTCCTGATAACCCGGTGTCAGACTTTGTGCAAAAGGGCAAGTTCCGCCATCTTCGCCTCGCTTTCAGCCTCAAACGCCTCTTTTGAGATATGCGGAAGCACCAGGCTCGCAATGGTAAATGCAACAATTTCAATGGTAAAAATGGCGGCATAGGCCCAGACATACTGGCCGGAAAAATGATAAACCAGATCAATAATAATACCTGCCCCCAAATGACCGACAAAGATAGCAAGGCTCTGCGCCGTGCCCCAGAGACCAATGTAAACCCCGCTGCGACCAGCAGTCATCGACATCATCATGGAAATATTGGCGACGCTTGAAGCGCCAAGGCCGATACCGGTCACCACAAGGGCAATGCGCAGGAACTGCACGTCGCGTATGAACCCGGCAACAATCAGCATACCGAAACCGACGATACAGAACATGTTGCCGATGAAAGCCCCCCGTTTCTGGCCGATACGGCTGAGCAGAAAACCGGTAATCAGCATAAAAATAAGCTGGGTACCACCCATAGTCGGGCGGAAAAGCTTGGTCGTCGTACCGACCGGCATCCCAAAAACATGAGCGCCAAATGGATCCATCACAATCTCATTGGCAAAAAGAGCAAAAATGGAGATAAAGATATAGGAGGCAAAAAGCAGGGTTTTTGGCGAAGAGGAGAGTAGCCTGATCGACTGCGAAAAGGAGATGGAGTGTTTGCTCTTCCCCTCTTTTGTTTCAGCATTGCGCTGTTCGACACCAACCACCGCAAAAAGACCAATACCAAGAGCAATCAAGCCGCCAACCTCAGCCACTGTAATAAGGCGCTCCGGAGTAAAGACATCCAGATAAGAGCCGACAATACGGGTAGACACAATGGTCGTGAGTACCATCAAAGTCCAGCTTGCACCGGTAACCTTGCCAATATTCTCCTCCCCCACCGTATCAGCCAGCAGGGCATAATAGGCTGTTGTAGCGACCTGCAGCCCAAAACCAAAGACGAGAAAAATAACGGCCAGCTTCAGAAGACCGACATCGCGCATCATGGCCGGAAGCAACTCGGAAAATGCTATACCTCCCACCTTGACCTCATAAGCGGCTGCAGGGGCAAGCATGAAAGAGAAAACACAGCAAAGCAGACCAATCAGCACATAGGGGGTGCGTTTCAATCCAAAAATCTGTGACCGGTCAGAGAGGTTGCCTGCCCAGACCTTGACTCCCAAAATCGCCAGCAGCTCCTTGAGGCTTATCAAACCAAAAACAATGGTTGCAGAGATCCCGAGCTCCGTCGTCATGACCCGGTTGAGGGTATCGAGCAAAAAGCCGAGCATGATACCAAAACCCATCTGAAAAAGGGAGAGGCGAATGAGATTGATTCTCTTCATAAGACAACTAAAATATGATTATCATGCGGAACATGCCCTCTGCCGTTGAGATGCATGGCCGGAAATATAACAAAAAAGCGCTGATCATTGCCGGAGCTTATCGTCCATTCCACCCGAAATCATCGAACAAAGACCGGTCAATCTCTGTGAAGAACGTTTGTTGCCAACAGCCATAGAAATTGCTTTCGGATCCCCGATAAGCATCACCAGTTTTTTCGCCCGTGTCACGGCCGTATAGATCAGGTTTCGCTCAAGCAGCGTATAGTGCTGCATGGAGAGCGGTATCACCACCGCCGGGTACTCCGACCCCTGACTCTTGTGGATCGTGATGGCATAGGCAAGAGCAAGTTCATCAAGCGAGCCGGACTCATAGAGCACCTCCCGGCCATCATAGAGTACCCGAATCGTGCTCTCCTCTTCGTCAACAACCGCAATACGCCCGATATCGCCGTTAAAAACCTCCTTGTCGTAGTTGTTGACCACCTGAATCACCTTGTCCCCCTCGGCATACGTGGTTCCAAAACGCACAATTTTTCTGACAGCGCCGGGATTCAGCCGTTCCTGCAGCAGCGAATTCAGCGCTACCGTACCAAGCGGCCCCTTGTTCATGGGGGTCAGCACCTGAATATCCTGCAGCGGATCCATGCCAAATCGCCCGGGGATACGTTCAGCCACCACCAACAGAAGCCTGCGCTGAATATCCGCCGTGCTTTCAGACGGCACGACATAAAAGTCAGAAAGCTCAGCGCCTGCCGTTGAGTCAGGAGGAGAAACCACAAACTCCCCGCGATTAATCCGGTGAGCATTGACAATGATCAAGGAGCTCTCAGCCTGACGAAAAATTTCGGTCAATCGCACCACAGGGAGTACGCCCGAATTGATCATATCGGCAAGCACAAACCCAGGGCCTACCGGAGGAAGCTGGTCAACGTCACCCGCAAAAATAAGGGCTGAACGCCGGGAGACAGCCGCGAGCAAACGGTTCATCAACACCACATCAATCATGGAGGCCTCATCAACAATCACCAGATCAGCTTCCAGCGGATAAGAACTTCCCCGTCTGAAGTCACGGGCAAAAGGATCGAATTCAAGCAGCCGGTGAATGGTTTTCGCCTCCATTCCGGTAGATTCAGCAAGCCGTTTGGCCGCCCTGCCCGTTGGAGCGCAAAGCACAAACTTCAGCTTTCCGCTATCAAGAATCTTCAGAATGGTATTAATGATCGTCGTCTTGCCCACCCCCGGCCCGCCGGTAATAACCATGAACTTGCTTGAGAGCGCAAGAGCAACCGCGTTACGTTGTGATTCCGACAGCTCAAGAGCAGAAAGCTTCTCCGCTTCAGGGATAACCGTTGCCGGATCAAGCGTTCCCCAGGGAAGTGCACCCTGCATAATCCGGCTGATACTTTTGGCCACTCCCCTCTCAGCTTTAAACAGCGACGCGAGGTAATAACTCTTTTCTCCCGCCTCCTCAACGGCGACAATGATGCCGATAGAGAGTTCCTGCCGGAGAGCATCTTCAAGCACCGGCTCAGGAATATCGAGAAGCTTCCTGCAGGCAGCAAGCAGCATTAGCTCCGGCACCCGGCAGTGCCCCTCAAGCGAAAGCTCCTGAAGCGCATAACTGATACCTGCACGCGCCCTCAGCGGAGAGTCAGAAGTCATGCCAAGATTCCGGGCAATCTGGTCGGCTGTCCGGAAACCAATTCCCGGAATATCAAGGATGAGGCGGTATGGATTGGCACTCACCACCGCCACCGCCTCATCACCATAAACACGAAAAATCCGGACAATTCGCGACGTGCTCACCCCGTGAGAGTGAAGAAAGAGCATGATTTTCTTAATCGCCTTCTGCTCCGCCCAGCCAGCAACAATCTGCTGTAACTTTTTTTTACCAACACCGGGAAGCCCAAGCAGTTGTTCAGGATGATCCTCAATGACCGTAAAAACCTCCATTCCATAAGTCCGCACAAGCACTTTCGCCAGACGGTGTCCAACTCCCTTGACCATACCGGAGGAGAGATATTTTGTGATTCCCTCAAGCGTATCGGGAGGAACAACCACAAGATGCGTCGCCTTGAACTGCAAACCCCAGCTCTTGTCGTTATGCCAGCAACCAACAGCCTCAATATGCTGGCCCATTGTGACGGAAGCAACATAACCCACAACGGTCACCGCATCACTCTCCCCTTTTCTACTGAGGCGCAAAACGCTGAATCCCGACAATTCGCTGAAAAAGCTCACCTTTTCAACAATACCGGTAATGCGCTCCTCACCGGGAGAGAGGGTCGAACTCTCGTTCATGAAATGACTTTCAAGTATTCATTCTTTCGCAGACGAAGCCACGGCATGAGCGCGAATACCAGAAGTAAGACAAGATAGACCGAACCGGATACCTTGTCCCGACTGGCGATGTACGCAACCAGCGTTTGCTCCTGCAGGAGTATGGCAAGCCCCAGTTCCGCGAAGACGGAAAGAGCAAGCGCAAGAAAACCGACCAGCAACAACGTCCCTGCCTGATTGATTTCCGGAAAACGCCGCAAAATATAGCCTGCAGAGTAGAAGATGACAAAGGCCATGATCGGCATTTCCGCCAGCTCCGCCCAACGCTCGCCAAGACGAGGCACAAGGAACGGCACCCGGAAGGAACCAAGCACAAAGCCTGTACCAAGAACAAATGCGAAATAGAGAAACCCGGCACGAATGATTTTTTGCATGGTACAGTTACCGATGTATCTGATTGCGAAACCTGACATTGTTAACCATCTAAAAACTCATTGGTCACGCACGACTGGTCATGAATTTATGGGCCATACAGGTGATGGTTTGCAGGCCCAGACCCAGGCAATAAAGTCCGTCATCGGCGGATCGACTCCCAGTTCGCGGAGTCGAGAGTTAACCTGCCCCCGGTGGTAAGAGCTGTGGGTGGTTACCTGAAGGAGCGTCTGGCCGAGCGAGGGATTGGCAATTTCAAAACCAAGATTGTCGCTCACTTGCTTTGACCAAGGCAAGTGCACAACACGGTCCAGATCATCGGCAGAAAGAGTATTCTGAAATTCCTGAATCTCCCTATGAAGTGATTTAGCGAAACCGGACAGTTCATGTGCGTTGAATGAGTCAGTCAGATGCGGGTTGATGGGCTGATTTTGCCAGACATCAAAAAAAACTTTCTGAACCAGATGAATATGGCGAAGCCTCTTCAACAGGACTTCGTCCTCTTCCGCTTGCGGTTTTCCGAGAATCACCAAAAACACAACAGCGTCTGCCCATTCCATATGTTGTACAAGCTCCCCGATCATTGCGGTTGCGTCCATGACGATTCTCTACGTTTGTTTTCATAAGAACTGAATCATTTTTCAGCCTGAAAAACAATATCATCAAGAGTTACGTTCAGCGCTTTGGCGACAGCCAATAACACCTCCGTAGTTCCGGTACGTTTACTGGTTTCAATTTGAGAGAGATATGGCGTACTTATTCCAACAGTTTCCGCCAATTGCTGTTGAGTCAATCCGCGATATTCACGCCATACTTTGATTGGATTTTCACCATCCAATAAAGCAAAAGTAACTTCACCGGGAATAAGCTCTTCTTTGCCTTGATCAATGGCCGTTTTGACAGAATCATAATCGCGTATATCCTGCAACATTTCCGCGTCATCAGTCAGTTGCACGTATACGTCATAGGGTAATACGGCCCATTCAGGCTTGCCATCGCGTTCGATTACTTGTACAGGTGCGTTCATCGGTAGACATCTCCGCGTTGCGCTATTTTCAAGACCAAGACCACTAATTTATCATTTTGGATTTCGTAAATCACTCTCCAATCCCCTATTCGTAACCGATAGCCAGAACGGTTTTGCAGCTTTTTCGCATTTGCAATTGGTGCATAGGGATCAGCCGCTAATTGCTCCAATTTCTGACGTACCTGTACTGCCGTGCTCCCGGGTAGTCGTAAGAGTGCTTTTTGAGCTTCTTTGGTGAAAATTATTTTATACACGTCAATATATTAGCATAATGCAAATAAAACACCAAGGAAAAAAGAGCGCTTAAATAGGTTTCAGGAAGTTCATGCCCCCAGAAACACAATGTCATCCGGCAGATCACTCAACCGGAGGCCGCCATCATCAGTGACGGCAAAGGTATTTTCGATGCCGATCACCCCTTTGCCGGGGATGACAAACTTGGGTTCGACTGCAATAACCTGTCCCGCCTGCAAGGGCATGGTAAAGCCTTTGGCAAGCACCGGCAGCTCATCAAGCTCAAGGCCCACGCCGTGACCGACAAATTTCGCCTGCTCTCCCGGCATACCCATAAAGCAGGAGCCAAGTCCAGCTTTTTCGGCCATTGCCGCGGCTGCAAAAAAGAGCTCTTCGCAGATAGCACCGGGTTTCATGCCCCGACGCACCATCTCCTGGATGTTAATTGCAACATCAAAAGCCCGCTGCAGTTCCGCATCGAGAGTTCCAATAACAAACATACGGGTCATATCAGAGATATATCCATTGAACACCCCTCCGAAATCAAGAATAATCGGCTGGCTGACCCTGATTTCATCGCAGGAAGCCCCGTGCGGCGATGCACTCGACAGCCCCTTTCCGGTCACCGGGCCGTCAAAGAATCCACCGTTCAACCCTCCGCTGGAGACGGCCAGACCAAAGAAAAGCTCCTGATTAAACGCACGCATCCGCACATACCCCTCATGACCTGCCTTGCGGAGGCGATATTCCATTTCTGCCGACAGATCAAGCTCCCGCATCCCCGCTTTGAGAAACTGCGGCACCTCGGCAAACACCGATGCAAGCTTGCCCGCGCTCAAACGGAGCTGCTCAAGCTCAAAGGATGACTTGACCGAGCGGAGTTCACGCAGCATCATGGAGATATCAACAAACGTTCGCCCAGGCAGCGCCCGACTGTAAAAGAGATGCTGCTGAACCGGAATGGCGTCAAAGGTCATGCCGATAGTGGATAGATCCTCACTGAAGACGGAGGCAAATTCCTTGCTTGAGGGAAAAGGGCGAATAGCCGCAATTGGACTCTCATCCATAGCACGTGAAAGACTTTTACGTACCAGGAGCAAGGGTTCACCTTCAGCCGGAATCCAGAGTATGGCGTTCTGGCGTGTACCGGCAAAATAGTAAACGTCAATCGGCATGATGAAGAGGGCTGCATGAATATCCTTGCTCCGGAGCATTACCTGCAACCGGAATACCCGCTCTTGTGATTCGGTTTTTGTCAGCATAATGTATTTTTCAATGCATTGGCAAAATGGGGATGCTCTTTATTGCCAATAATATACCGTTTCGCAGCAAGCTGGCGAAAGGAATCTCATCTGGCATCTTCCCGTGATGAGTCAAAGCCCCTCTTCAAGGCTGAAACCGGAAAAGGGGCTGACACTGACCGGAAAAGGTCATGCTTTGAATTCGCCGGTGTCGATCCACTCATTTTTCAGCAGCGACCACCAGTCAACAGCCAATCCTTTCAGGACATATTCATAGGGTAACCAGCCATAACCGTTGTCGCCCCAGCCTTTTCCCCAGGAGTTTCTGATGAGCAGGGCGCCTTTGGTTTCCACCCCCTTGGGATTGGTATTCTTGATTTTGATGGTGTCATCATAACCAACAGCATCAACAGCATGTCCACCAGCAATTTTTTCTCCAACAGTCGGGAATGGTATTTTTCCGGTTTTGGCAGCCTGCGATATTGAGTTAAAAACAGTAAAACCAAACATCAAAGGAATACCTGCCGACAAATTTGCCTTGATCTGTGTCAGCAATGCATCTTTGGCTACCCCGATCGGATCAAGACGGTAATAGCTTATAGCCTGGAAGTTCTGGGCAAAGGCATAACAGAACGCCGACGGTTCTTTGTCGTAATCAGCAACCAAATAGGGCAGATACTCTTCCGGTGGCAAACCAAAAAGAACCATAGCGCCCATGGTTGAGCGCAGAAATGCTCCGGTATCTCCTGTCCAGTGCAGAAGGTTCCTCGTGCTCTTGTAAAGAAAAAGGCGGGATGCATCAATATGTTTTCCAAATGCCCGTCTTTCAAAATACTCGACAATCCCAATTCCTGCATGTGCCGTGCATGAACCAATTGATTCCTGGTTTTCGATCGGAGAGCACCATTGCCGTAGATCGACAGAAGCCGGCACTGAAAGTTTCGCTGGTTTGGCAACCCCCGATTTTGCAAGCATGGCCTTTATTGAATCTTCTTGCCCATACAGCCTGAGAGATGATGAAACCTGATTATAATCTGCCGTATAATCCCTGAAATCAGGATAATCCGGCAACCACCCCATTCCCGATACTTCCAAAAATTGGTCCATAGATCCTCCAGTTTTTCTTAATGTTACTGACTGATTATTAAAACCGCTCTCCCTGTTTCTCCGACCGGCAGCGCTTCACCGTCAAACCTTCGATGTTCAACTTTTTGGCCATTCCACACTCCTCCACTTACTTGCACCGCACTTGTTTATCTCATTGTTTCTATCGTGTGATCGCAAAAAAAAGACTCACGAGAGGACAATTTACACGTATTCAACAAATAACGTAACAGCGCCAGACAATAAAACCTCTTTTTTACCACCTTCTCCGTCAAACGAAATGGTTGCCCACACCCTCAAGCCATAACGAAGCAGGGTAAACATTGACACCCCTCATATTGTCAATTGTCCATTGTTTTCCCTACCTTGTGTTCAGCATTATCAACATCAATCCATGTGTGGAATGAGACGACCCATCATCCGAAAAATCCTCACGGTGGCAGGAATCCTTCTGCTTCTTGCCGAAATCTCCGCCTGCCAGCAAAAGAGCGACAAGATTCGCAAGGAGCAGATTGTTATCGGCGTTTCGGCTGACTTCGACTACCTCAATCCCCTGCTCATCCAGCTCTCCATGTCACGAGAGGTGTGCTCGCTGCTCTATCCTTCGCTGGTCAAACCCTCCTACGATGAAAAAAAGGGGGCGATAACCTTTCTGCCCAGTACGGCCAAAAGCTGGGAGTTTTCCGGTGACGGAAAAAAAGTAACCTTCAATTTACGCAGCGATGCCGTTTGGGAGGACGGAAAAAAGGTCACCTCGCATGATTTCAAGTACTCCTATGCCCTCTACAAGAACCCCAAAATTGCCAGTTCACGGCAGCACTACCTCAACGACCTGCTGCTGCTTCCCGACGGAACGGCTGATATCGAACGCGCTGTTGAAACCCCCGACGATTCCACGCTGGTACTCCATTTCAGCAAAGCGATGGCAGAAGAAATTGTGCTCGACCATTTCAATGATTTGATGCCGGTAGCCGAGCATCTCTTCAAAGCCTACTCCGCCGATGAAATCCGCTCCAAAGCTGCTGAAATACCGGTAATGAGCGCGGGGCCCTTCAAGGTTAAAGAGTGGGCACGCCAGTCGAAGCTGGAACTTGTCACCAACCCCACTTCACATCTTCCCCGGCCTGCAACCATAAAAAACATGGTTTTTCTGGTTGTGCCTGAATACACCACCCGTCTGGCCATGCTGAAATCAGGACAGATCGATGCCATGATTTCGGCAGGAGGAATCAACCCCAAAGATATCAGGGAGCTGGTAAAAAGCTCACCCTCAATTGTCATCAAGCCCGTCAAAAACCGTTATTTCGACAGTATCGTCTGGCTTAACATTGACGGAGAAAGCTGGCGCAACAGTCACAAAGTGGTGCCGAACGCCCTCTTTGGCGACAAAGTGGTGCGCCAGGCGCTTACACTTGCCATTGATCGGCAGTCCATTATCGATGGCTTCATGGGGCCGGAGCACGCCACCATCGTCAACACATCGCTTTCACCAGCCTACCGAGAAATTGCTGACACCTCTCTTGACCCATACGGTTACAACCCTCAGAAAGCGACCGCTCTCTTGCGCTCCGCCGGATGGGCACCAGGCCCCGACGGTATCCTGCAGAAAAATGGCAAAAAATTCTCCTTTGAGCTTGCAGCACCGGTCGGCAACCCACGGCGCAACTATGCAGCAACCATTGTTCAGCAGAACCTCAGAGAAATCGGCATTGAATGCCACCTGAAATTTGATGAAAGCCTTATTTTCAACAAAAACCAGAACGAGTTCCGCTACGATGCCGCCCTTTCAGGCATGGCTGCAGAAACACTCCCATTCCAGCTTATTATCTGGGGCTCTGACTTTGCCCATCGACCATTCAACTCCTCCGCCTTTCAGAACAGGGAACTTGATACCATTATCGGTGAACTGAGCCGTCCCCTGCCCCCTGAACGCAGCCTTGCACTCTGGAAAAGCTATCAGAAAATTCTGCACGATGAACAGCCCAGAAGCTTCCTCTACTACTACGATGAGCTTGAAGGAATAAACAACCGGGTCAAAAACACCAATATCAATCTTATCGCCACGCTCTACAACGCATGGGAGTGGAGCGTGCAATAAAAAGAGAGTTCGGCACTGTTTGCCGCCAGTGCCGTTTTTTACTATATTCAACTACTTTTTTCCAAAGCAGTTAAAGAATTTCCGCCACCATCAGTGAACTCATTGTTTTATGCCTCGTTACACACCTGAACAACTGGAACGAAGAAATGCATCCGTCTGGACAAAAGTACAGGGAATCCTTGCACCTATCCAGTTCGTCATGTTTCTTGCCGGCCTTACGGTCACCTGGCTCTACCAATCCCACAACGGGATCGACAACTTCGCATGGATCACCTTTTTTGTCACCCTGAAAACCCTCATGCTTGTCCTGATTTTTGTGACCGGCGGTTTTTTTGAGCTGGAGGTTTTTGGCCAATTTGCCTTTGTTCATGAATTCTTCTGGGAGGATTTCGGCAGCGCCATCGCCATGGTGGTGCATCTCTCCTACTTTATCCTCTTCTTTATGGGGCTCGATGAAAGCACGCTTATCTGGACTGCTCTGCTTGCCTATCTCAGTTATCTTGTCAATGCGGCACAATTTGTCATCCGTCTGCTTCTTGAAAAGCACAACGAAAAAAAGCTCAAACAGCGCCAGGCTTCCTGATCACCCAAAATCATTATGAAAGCAAAAGCCATTGTCTTCAGCGGTGTACGCCAGATTGAACTCTGTGAGGTGACCCTGAAATCCCTCTCTTCCACTGATGTGCTGGTTGAAACATGGTGGTCGTCAATCAGCACCGGCACGGAAAAAATGGCCTATAACGGCCTGATTCCCTCCTGGCCCTTCATCTTTCCCTTTATTCCGGGATATGAAACGGTCGGAAAAATTATTCAGGCGGGCGACCATGTCAACCAAAGTCTGATCGGAAAATTCGCCTATGTAGCTGGCTCATTCGGTTATGAGGGAGTCAATGCTGCTTTCGGTGGAGCTTCTGAATATATCGCCTGCCCGGTCGAGAGCATAACCGTACTCGACAACATCGAAAATCCAAAATGCGGCATCGCCCTACCGCTTGGCGCAACCGCCCTGCACATTGTTGACCTGGCTCAGGTTGAAAACAAAAAGGTGCTGGTACTTGGTCAGGGAGCGGTAGGCATTCTTGCCGCTGAACTGGCAAAGCTTATGGGTGCCAAACTGGTGGCGGCAACCGAACCCAACAAAAAGAGGTTGCAGCTCTCATCGGCTGACCTGAAAGTAAATCCTGAAACAGAAGATGTTGCTGCGGCCCTTGCCGGACATGAGTTCGACGTTCTGATCGACAGTACCGGCATCATGAGCGCCATCGATACCGGCCTCCGCTTTCTGAAGTTTCAAGGAACCGTGATCTTTGGAGGCTATTACCAGCGAATCAACATCGACTACTCACAGGCCTTTCAGAAAGAACTCTCTTTCATTGCTGCCAAACAGTGGGCCAAGGGCGATCTTGAGCGGGTACGAGAGCTGATTGCTCAGCAAAAACTCAATGCGGCAAGAATTTTCACCCATCAGCATACCGTTGAAGAGGATATCACGGAAGCCTATCTGCAGGCATTCACCAATCCTGACTGCATGAAAATGATTCTGCTCTGGAAAACCGGAACACAACAGGAGGAGGCAGGATGCCCAATCACCGCAAAATCATAAACACGGCAGGATGGCAGCAAGAACCATAGCGATATACGGTAAAGGCGGTATAGGCAAAAGCTTTACAACCACAAACCTCAGTGCCACCTTTGCCCTGATGAACCAGCGGGTGCTCCAGCTCGGCTGCGACCCCAAGCACGACTCAACCACCTCCCTCTTCGGAGGCATCTCGCTGCCCACCGTAACTGATATATTCGCCGAAAAAAACGCACAGAACCAGCCAGTCTCCATAAGCGACATCGTCTTCCGCCGCGACATTCCGGACTTTCCCCAACCCATTTACGGCATCGAACTTGGCGGCCCCCAGGTTGGTCGGGGATGCGGCGGCAGGGGCATTATCTCAGGATTTGACGTGCTCGAAAAACTCGGAATCTTCAAGTGGGATATCGACATCATCCTGATGGACTTTCTCGGCGACGTCGTCTGCGGAGGATTTGCCACTCCCCTCGCCCGCTCACTCAGTGAAGAGGTCATTCTGGTCACCAACAACGACCGGCAATCCATCTTTACCGCCAACAACATCTGCCAGGCCAACAACTACTTCAGAACCATCGGCGGACAATCGCGCCTGCTCGGCCTCATCATCAACCGTGATGACGGCAGCGGCGTTGCCGAACGATATGCCGAAGCGGCAGGCATCACGGTACTCATGAAAGTTCCCTACAACGCCGACGCCCGCGACAAAGACGACAGCTTCGACTTCGCTATCCGCCTGCCCGAAATCCGTGAAAAATTTCAACAACTCGCTCAGGACATTGTTGACGACCGCATCACCCCCTGCGAAGCCGTCGGCCTCGACTTCATGGGCTTTGTCCGCCTCTTCGGCGACGTCAGCGATGAGGCGCCACAACCGGCAACCGCTGATGAGCTTTTCGGGAGAAAGGCAAGCGATTCAGGCAATGAAACCGTTGCGGCAAAAAGCTCCCTCGAAAGTGACGACCTGAAAATGGCGCGTTGCATAGAAAAACTCACCCCGGAACAGCAGGAGGTCTACCGGATGGTGGAGCTGGAAAAGAGAGCTATCGGCGAGATTGCCGAACTGACTCGCAGGGAGGAATCAGCAGTACGGGAGTTGCTTGGAAGTGCACGGAAAGAGCTGACAAGACTGTTTTTTGAAGGGTAACATGCAGCCTGAAAAACTGCATGTTTAAGCCTTTTTTCTCTCAACAAGGGAACCGGAAACATACTTGTGAATAATACTCGACATAAGAGTCTGGTATGGTATACCTTCCTGCACTGCTATAAGCTGTACTTGATCCAAATCCTTTGAGGTCATGCGAATGCTGATTCTTTTGTTTTGGCTTAACGTGTTTTTTGCAAACCGCTGAAGCTTGTTTATCTCCTTTTTTGCATCCTTAACCGATACCCATTCTCCACTTTCATAGGATTCAAGAATGGCCTTTTCTTCGTCATCCAGAACACTCTTTTTCATCTTTCTGCCCTCAGGTATTTGTTGGTAGCCTTTCTACTCGGAATAATTGTCTTGAGAAATATCTCTTCATTACTCTCAACATAAGGAACAAGATAGGCGTAAGCCTCAATCATAACGACAGCAATTTTCTGTCCAGGATACGTCTCTTGATTTGGATGTTCAACCGTATCAAGGATTTCCCCCTTCTCCATAAGAAGCACCACTTGCTCAAAGCAAACGCCTCTACTTTGCTTCAGTAGTTCATTTTTGTCGTTGTCCCAGCGGAAAATATTCATAGGCTTAAACTACAACAATATGTGCCTTATTGTCAATACTTTTGTGCCCCGCCCAACACTGTACAACAGAAAATGAGAAAATTCCCCTGCCCCGTTCATACTCCGCCAACTTGCCTTCAAACTATATATCCCGCTGCAATTCATGAAAGCCGCAGGCAGCATGCGTGAGCAAAGGCTCTACCCCGCTTACGCAGGAAACGTGCGGTTCAATGCTAATGAAAATGGTTATCATTCACGTTCAGTGGCTCTGTATGAAGCAGAAAGAATGGCGTTTTGTCTCATCAAACGAAGGTTTTTGTTAGACTGGAAATTCGTGCTACGGGGCAGGGCAAGATTGCGCATTGAAGAAATTCTTTGACAAAGCCAATCCAATGGATTATAATTGAGCATGACCGTCTTCTCTCCTTTCTTGCCACACACCCGACAGCCGGAATTTTGTTGCAAGGTACAGGTTTTACCACAACCCATCTATGCCGCGTTTTCTGTTATCGGCATTCAGTAATAGTGAGCAAGGGAACTTGAGCAAATCAGAACGAAATGATCTGACCGGACTAACAAAACTTTTGGTTCAAAACTACAAGGAAAAAAATGGATAACGTATTTGAGAGTATAAAAAAAGGATTGGAGGAGGCTGTTGATTATTCGCAGGGAAAAAAGGTCACGGTCAGGGTTTTTCATCCCGAACCTGTAAACGTAAAAAGTATCCGGCAGGAAACACGCCTGACGCAGGATGAGTTTGCCGCCGCCTTCGGCATCAATGTCGCCACGCTAAGGCATTGGGAGCGGGGTGACCGCAAACCGCACGGCCCGGCACTGGTACTGCTGAATCTTGTTAAAAAAGCTCCTGACACGGTATTGCAGGTGTTGAACAGTTGATGATACAGCGCTTGAAAAAGAGGGGCGTGTCCGCCAGAAAATGATCGAAGAAAACCTGCTTGATGCAGTAATCGGGCTGCCGGGCAATCTCTTTCCAACCACCAACATTCCGGTTGCCATACTGGTGTTTGACCGCTCCAGGGAAAAAGGCGGGCACAAAGAGTCATGCAGGGAGATACTCTTTGTTGATGCCAGTCGGGAGTTTGTGTCGGGCAAGAATCAGAATACCCTTTCCGAAGAACAGGTCGAAAAGATCATGCGGGTCTACAGCGAAGGCAAAGAGGTCGAAAAATATGCCCATGTTGCCAGCTTTACCGAGATACAGGAAAATGATTTCAACCTCAATATCCCCCGCTATGTGGATACCTTTGAAGAGGAAGAGGAGATTGATATTGATGCCGTTCAGGCAGAAATTGACAAGCTGGAACAAGAGCTGACAGAGGTGCGCCTGAAGATGGCCGAAAAGCTCAAGGAGATTCAGCGATGACTGTAGCGGTTAAGGCAAAAGGGATCGAATTTGACCAGTTTAGTTTTAATTCCCCCGAATTCGAGGGAATTAAAAACGAAGCAGGCTTAAATCGTTTTGCGTTATCAGTCAAGCAGTGGGTAGAAAAAACAGGTTCCATTGGTATCGTTGCCAAAGCAGGTTATCCGTTCTCTATAGTCAACTATTAATTTTAAAAAGAGATGCAGCCATGAGCAGCAAGGAAATAGAAAAAAGACATTACAAGACTTTTGAGGAGATTAAGCAGACTGGTAGAAATGGCTCAGACTATTGGATGGCTCGGCAACTGGCCAAGATTCTCGATTATGCGGAATTTCGCAATTTTTTACCGGTTATTGAGAAAGCTAAAAGGGCTTGTCAAAATAGCGGGCAACCGGTTGAAAACCATTTCGTGGAGATGCACGAGATGGTTCCGATTGGATCGGGTGCTGAGCGCAAAATGGAATCCTATGCGTTTTCCCGTTATGCCTGTTATCTGATTGTGCAGAATAGCGATCCTTCCAAGCCTGTTATCGCCAACGGTCAGACCTATTTCGCTATCCAGACGCGCCGGCAAGAGTTGGCTGACGATGAGGCTTTCAAGCGACTCAAGGAGGAGGAAAAACGCCTGTTTCTTCGTAACGAAATGCGCGAGCACAACAAACAATTGGTGGAAACTGCTCAACAGGCGGGGGTGGAAACCACTCTTGATTTTGCCATTTTTCAGAATCATGGTTACCAGGGACTTTATGGCGGACTGGATGCCAAGGGCATTCACCAACGCAAAGGTCTGAAAAAAAGTCAGCATATCCTCGATAATATGGGCAGCACAGAGTTGGCAGCCAACCTCTTTCGTGCTACGCAGACAGATGAAAAACTCCGCAGGGAAAATGTTCAGGGAAAGACCATGGCCAACAAGACTCATTTTGATGTTGGTAAAAAAGTACGCCAGACCATCAAGGAACTGGGCGGTACCATGCCCGAAGATTTACCGAAACCTGAAGAGGATCTGAAAAAACTGGAGCGACGGGCGCAATCCCCGGAGAAAAAGCTGGGTGGAGGCATGAATGAACTGGAATAGAGAGGAATCAAGAACGGATAATGGACAATTAATTAATAATGCTTTTTGCGCTCAATTCAGCTTGGAGGTGTGGCGATGAACATTCCGAATGATTGGAAGGTTAAACGCCTTGAGAAATTTAGTGCAATTCAGGTTGCACAAACTATCGCAAAAAACCAGCAGTCAGATACAAAGATTCATGGAGAGAACGGCCAGATCAGGGCTGGTAACAGCTATGGAAACGATCAATGCCCACCAAAGGATAAAAAATAGACTGAAACGATTATGGCAAAAAAACTGGTGAATATGGCGATTGCCTATGATTTCGATGGCACGTTGGCACCGGGTAACATGCAGGAGTATGATTTCATTCCAAAACTTCGCATGAAATCAAAGGGTTTCTGGGATGAGGTATCGAGCCATGCTCGGGAACAGAATGCTGATCAGATTCTGGCTTATATGTATCTGATGCTGAAAAAAGCTGAAAGTGCAGAGGTTCAGGTAAGGAAGAGTGATTTTCACAAATACGGTGAGCAGATACAACTTTTTCTCGGGGTGGCTGAATGGTTTCAGCGTATAAATGAGTATGGCAGGGCGAAAAATATCCGGGTCGAACACTACATCGTCTCGTCAGGTCTCAGGGAAATGGTTGAGGGAACCTCCATAGTCAAAGAGTTTAAGGCGATTTACGCTTCAGGTTTTATGTACGATCATCACGGTGTCGCACGCTGGCCAGCCCTTGCCATCAACTACACCACAAAAACCCAGTACCTTTTCCGGATCAACAAGGGCAGTCTGGAGGTGTATGATAACAGCGTCATCAACAGATATGTCTTGCCCGAAGAACGGCCAGTGCCCTTTGAAAACATGATTTTCATCGGAGACGGAGAAACCGATATTCCTTGTATGAGGCTAGTCAAGGAGCAGGGCGGACATTCGATCTCTGTGTATAATTCAAATAAAAATGGAGCTAAAAAAGCCGCAGAGCAATTGCTTTTTGACAAAAGGGTGACGCTCATTGCTCCTGCTGATTACCGTGAAGGCAAGATAATCGATCTGGCGGTGAAGGCGATGGTTGACAAGGTTGAAGCTCGATCGAAGATTTTTGGATTGATATAAACACGATTCTCATGCCTGATTTCAATATACTCGACAAGCTGAAACAAAGGCTTGACTCCTACCGGCCGCTGCCGCCGGAGATTGTTGCCAATCTTCACGAAGATCTTGTTCTGCGCTGGACGTACAACTCGAATGCTATCGAAGGCAATACCCTGACGCTCAAGGAGACGAAAGTTGCCCTTGAGGGAATAACAGTTGGTGGTAAAACCATCCGGGAGCATTTCGAGGCGATCAATCACCGGGAAGCCATCTATTATGTTGAAGCGATGGTTCAACCGCATGAGCCGCTCACGGAATGGAAGATCAAGTCGATCCATCAGTTGATCCTGAAGAATATCGATGATGCTCATGCTGGCGTGTACCGGAAAACCAATGTGATCATTGCCGGTGCCGATCACGTCCCGCCAGACGCCCTGCATGTTGAAAGCGAAATGCAAGGGTTCATCAACTGGTACAAAGAACAAGCGCCTTCGCTTCATCCAGTTGAACGAGCGGCAAGGGTTCATGCCGATTTTGTGAAAATCCATCCCTTCACTGATGGCAATGGCCGAACATCTCGCCTCTTGATGAACCTTGAGCTGATGAAGGACGGGTATCCGCCAGTGGTTCTTCCGGTAGAAAAGCGACTGGAGTACTACGAGGCTCTGGATGCCGCCCATACGAAGCAGGATTACGAGCCATTTCTGGCTCTGATCGCCGAGGTTGTCGAGGTTGGATTCAACCCTTACTGGCACGCTTTGGGAGTACATCAATGACCAACTCCGACCTGCTTATCTACCAGGCCCCTGATGGTAGAATAAAAATAGATGTACGGCTTGATGATGAAACGGTCTGGCTGACACAGGCGCATCTATATGAACTCTTTCAGAAGTCAAAAGCAACCATCAGCGAGCATATCAAGCATATCTTTGAAGAGGGTGAGTTGAACGAAGAGTCAGTTGTTCGGAATTTCCGAACAACTGCGACCGATGAGAAAAGCTATGATGTTCGATATTACAATCTGGACGTGATTATCTCGGTTGGCTACCGTGTCAAATCGCAGCAGGGCACGCGGTTCCGGATATGGGAGACGCAGCGGCTCAAGGAGTATATCGTAAAAGGTTTTTTGCTGAATGATGAGCGGTTCAAGAGTGGCAGTTCGATGAACTATTTTACGGAACTGCAGGAACGCATCCGCGAGATCCGGTTGTCGGAACGTTTCTTTTACCAGAAGATCAAAGATATCTACACCACCAGCATCGATTATGATCCCAAAGCTGAAAGCACCATAGCTTTTTTCAAGGTGGTGCAGAATAAGTTACTCTGGGCAATCAGCAAGCAGACAGCAGCGGAACTGGTTTATCGCCATGCTGATGCTTCATTGCCACTGATAGGAATGCAAGCTTTTGACAAAACGGGCGTACCTCTCCGCAAGGGTGATGTGAGTATCGCAAAAAATTATCTCAATGAAGGTGAAATCAAGTTGCTTGGCCTGCTGGTGGAGCAATACCTTGCTTTTGCGGAAGTGATGGCGCAGCAGCGAACGCCGATGTACATGAAGGATTGGATTCAGCGCCTCGATTCGATTATTCAGCTCAATCACATACTCAATAAATAACGCTTTTTTTGATCACCCTGTCACTGATCACCCATTTTTCTAACTCTTTCAATCTCTGCTTTCTTTTCGATATCCTCGCGAATAGACTCGTAGGATTTTTTTGTCAGGGAAACAAGGGCAATGGCTTCTGCATGCTGTTCAAACATATCTATGCCGTTTTCCAGCATATTCTTGATCAGGTTTTTTGATGGATCGGTGTCACTGACATCAATAATCTGACGGTAGCGTATGGTTCCATCGTCGTCAACGGCTATGCGTCCCCCATAAAGGTAATTGTTGTTGAAATAATTGAAGAGCATACAGGCATCAACATACTTTCCTTCATTCACCTTGTAGGGAGGATAAAGGGTAAGCATGAGCCATTGCGACTTTTCAATGGTGTCGATAAAGAGCCGATATGTCTGGTTTTCTATGGTGATCCTGACTTCGGTAATGACCCGTAAGCCGGCATCACCCTCAAACCGTTCCTCGGTCTCAATCCCGTCTACCCAGCCAAGATCGGCGAGAAACTCTTCAACAAGTGTTGCAAGACGCATAACTCCTCCATGACAGTTGATTGACAATAATAGCGGCAGACTACCTTATCCATTTTGCCCACTCATGCTGAAACACCACCGGAACGCCCTCTTTTTGGCAGACGCGGATGGTGTGGCCGGTGCCGCCACTCATTGGGTAGCAGGGATCAACATAAAAGAGCGCAGCCGTAACTTTCGGGAACTCTTCTGAAAAGCCGACAACCTTCATGGTGTCACGGAGCAGATAGTCGGCCTTGGCGGCAAGAGAGCCTGTTTTGCCAGACAGCCCCATCAATGTGGAGTATTTCGGGGAGGAAAAGATTGTTTTGGCAACGATTTGCTCTTTTTGACCAAGCGTAAGCGCGTCGGGGTATTGGTAAGTGGCGCCCTCAAATCGGGCATTTTTTCGATGGTTCCCATAGGGAGCAACCACCTGCAGCCGGGCTGGATCAACGTCGGCAACACCTTTTGAGAATGCCTCGTCTGAGCCGGTCGCATTGCCTGAGCGGAAGCGTGCTTTGGGAAATGTGGCTGCAAGAAACCGTGCTGCAGCAGAGGCCTGCTCATACGCATCATCAGGAATCGAGCGGCGCCCTTCAAGAAGTATGACCGGGTTATCAACGGCATTAATCAGGGAAGCAAACGTTTCAAAAGGCAGGCTGGTGTCATCCATATTTTTTGCCTCCGTAGAGCTGTAATTGTTGATTGTTACCTGTGCAGCATGACGAGCATAGGGTTCTTCATCAAGCTCGCCTCGTTCCTTTAGCCATTCCAGAATGCCGGGTAAATCCGGAAACCGCAGTGCTATTTCCTCGAATACAGCAGCCCGGACTCCGGAATCTTCATCAAGCTCCCCTCTTTCTTTAAGCCATTCCAGAACGCCGGGTAAATCCGGAAACCGCAGTGCTATTTCCTCGAATGCAGCAGTCCGGACTCCGAGATCTTCATCAAGTTGGCCCCGCTGTTGCAGCCACTGCAGTGTACCCGGAACGGTGAACCATCCTCGTGCAATCTCATGCAGGGCTGTCTGCCGGATAATTTCACTCGAAGCGTGCTCCGCCCGCTCTTTGAGCCACACAAGGGTATCCGGCTCGTGCATTCGTTCACGGGCGAATCGTAACAGATACGCCTGCCTCAACTCATAGACTACTGATTCCTCGGTATCAAGCTGCAGTTCTCCATTATGGAAAGATTTAAAGAGATCCGCTCCCGCTCTTTTTTCAAGTATTCCGGCAACTTCTTCATCTCTCCGCTGCTCGGTATCCGCAATCATCCGAATCATTGCCTGTGTCATATCCGACCGGTCATTGCGGTAAATGATCGCAAGTTTTATGGCCTCGTTTTGTTCAACATGGAACCGTTGCTTGATAAACGCCTCTATCTGCGGGTCATTATTGCTCTCGGTCAACAGGTTATCAAGGGCTTCAAGCCTGACAAGCACGTTTCTGTCATCCTGTGCCAACTGCATGAAGAGTGCAACTCTTTCGGGTGCTTTTTTCCATTGTTGCACCATGTCATGAATCCTGGTAATCCTTTCTACCGCAGAGTAACCTGATCCCGGTTGTTGTTGATTATTACCCTCTTCCATATTTCCCCTCCTTTTCTTCTTATGATAAGCGCAAGGGTGGGACAATGGCTGTCATATGGGTAAAAGTTTCTTTATTTTTTTGTGATGTTTACCGTTTACTCATACAGATAAGCTGATACCATGAACCCTTTACCTGGTACTCCCGGCATTTTAAATGTGGCTCGCCGCGTTATGTGGGTCAAGACACCAGAGGAAGAACGTGCCAATCCGGCAAATTTTCTTGCACATGTCATAACACTTGGCAGGCCTGAAGATGTAAAGGCTTGGCAAGGCATCGTGGGGAATGATGAATTCCGGGAGGTTTTGGAACGTAATAAAAATGGAGTCACTGGCTACAGGAAAAAGAACAACTGGATACGGAACGGGGCAACGCGAACTCCGTTTGCTACGGATATGGAATGAACGGCATTGAAATAAACAACACGTTATCGATTTATTCTGTGTGATGGATTGGCTGATGCAACTGCCCGAATGGCTGAACAGGCAGTTGGCCACGATAAAGGGCTCCCGGAATCGGGGGCAGCACACCATTCAATTCACCAGTCATCTTCGAAACGGCTATCCGACACGTCCGATCAATGCCGGGCGTGGGTCGTGGCTCGTTATGCAATTTTTTGGTAAGTCGCAATTCCTCATTGATCATTCACCGCAGATCCCTGGGCTCCAGCATTTCTGTTTCCCCTAATTAATTGCTCTATCTTGCCAACACGTTATCTCGGAAGAGGTGCTGCACTTTCGCAGGAACACTCACTCTCTTTTTTAATAAGCATTTTAGGCCCTGGATTTAATCGAATCCGATGTGACTCGCACTCTCTTTTTTTCAATGCCTCGACAATTCGATTGAGATCGTTCCCATACCGTGCAGCATGCTCTTTTCGATAACGACGAACCTCTTCAACAATAGGATCATTAATCATCCTGCATTCCTCCTAACTCTTCAGGTGAACATAATTGCGGACATGCATACCCGGCAGATTCAATAAGCCGAGTAATGGCCGCCTTTTTTTCAGCATTGTTTATATGCTTGAAATTCCATGTTAAAAGAAAATCCGCACCTTGTGCTACGGCAATTCCTATGTGCAAAGCGTCTTCTTCGCTTCCTTTCGGTACTGCTTTTTCAGCCAAAAGCAAATCAGCTATCCTGACTGCCTCATCTGAGATTAAAAAGCTCTGGATTTCAGTAACTTTATCAAGCCGTTGCTGTGCGGCTGATGAATCACCTCTGCTGATCTCCTCTTCCACAAGAACGGAAATCCGCAGATCAAATCTGTGTCGCTGATTTTCCCACCAATCAAGCGTAACAGACTGTCTTCCTGCTATTATGACATCCCGATTTGGTCGCGATGTTAAATAACTGATTACTGACGATTCCACATATACGGTCGGTTTCATCTAAAGCGATGCTTTTTGCTGATTTGCCTACCCTCATGAGCTTCCTCTTGAGCACAATTGCTTACATGGTAAAGGTAAATAATAATAATCAAAGACTGAAAAAACGCTCCGAAACACTTCGCCGAAAGAGATGCAAGCTCTACAAAATTGAGCCCGATGACCCGCCGGTAGCTGTTGGCGTCACTTCCTCGGACTGCTTGCGGAATTGTCGTTAATCGCCAAGGAGGATGTGCTGAGCCCTCTCCTGCAGGATGTATCGCGCTTTCTCAGCAAAAAAAAGGGTGGATTTAAACCGGATATCTGAAAATAACTGATTATTAAGGAGCCCTATGACAGCTTTTGTCTGACCATCGAGTGTATCATGAAGTAATGACTGCGCCAGTTGGATAACATCGGGTTGTCGCTCCATTCCGCAGGCAGATCAGTTTCAGCAACGTTCAGCATAACAAAACTGCAGATGAATACAATCGACAAGATTCTCAGTGAATGCGTCTTTTACCCTTGCTCATCACTGCACGGAGTACCAGTTAAGTTTTTGGGCAAAAGATTTCAGCGATTCTTTTATGCGGACTATTCAGTAGAACCCAGGCAGTTCGATACGTCCCTTAAAGAGCAGGGATTCAAAGGCTATGAGCTTGATTCGGTAGAGGAATTAAGTCCCAAGAAAGTGTTCGGAATGACTTGGAAAGATATGGCACAACGGCATGACAACACCATTTCACGAATTCATTTTGAATGGACTGATCCCTTTGTGGTTCTCTGTCGGTTCAAACACATGGATGGTTTTGGCGATAATCATGGGCCTAAGGCGTTTGAGTTCATGTTTGCCCGCTGCGAAGCAATCGCCGCATTCATTTCGGCGTTTTCCCGAAGAAATATTGCCCCGAAATGTTTGGTACATATCCGTTCAGGGATTGGGTTCGGAGGCAATTATCATGATTATCCAAAAGAGCTGAAACGTGTTCTTCTCCAAAACAAGGGCGGGCTCCCTGCCTTTATGTTTTATGACAGTATGGGAAGCAGTGGTGAATGTGGTGATTACCTGGATTTGGTTCAGAAATATGAGCTTGTCGAAAGATGGGGTTACCCTGATGGCGGCCATCTGACTCTCGCAAAATTGATTGCGTTTGATTGGAAATAAAGGACGCTCTGCCTTTTTGAACCCAAGAAGCCTGCACGCCGTTCTTGCATAGCGCCGCAAAAGGTAGGATTGTGCGTACTGTTTTCTGATCTGCCGGGTACGGAGTATGCTGGCACAAAGCAGTCAATAAGAACATCGAGAGATGAGGGATGTCCGCAGTTCCCACGTTACAATTAGCGGACAAGAGCGGAGCGGCGTTGAAGCAAAGTCGCTTCTCAGCGAACGCAGAAAAATTGCCATAAAACTTTATTATTTCTTGTTTTAATGCGTAACTTATCCTGTCAGTGATGTTTGTTAAGAAACAAAAATCTGTGCCGCTATAATTATGACCATACCGTCAACAAGAGCAGATAAAGTTTCAAATAATCTTGTATCGTTTTAGACTGAACTGTATAAGACGGGATGAAAAACAGGTATTGATCTTCAGCTAGCCGGGTTATATCTTTTAAATCAGACAATCTTTTAATATGAATATTTATAAAAATAAATTTATCAGCATATTATATCTATCTATAATATCTTGTTTATTAATAAATATGACAGGATGTAATGACAAAAAATCACTTAACGAAACAAATATTATTGACGGACTTAGTAAAACATTATACCCAATAGATTTACCCATAGACCTTACAGTTATCACTCAAGACAGTCCTCACATCAATAAAGATAATCTGATTCTAAACGATGACGAAATATTAGTTACGCCTCCGCAAAGAAATGAACAAATATCTTTACCAATATTAAAATCTTGGGAGAAAAAAGGCATTGCTGTTCAAGTAGGACTACTCCCTGGCCCTATGAATAAATACTTCCAAATAGGTGAACCCATACCACTATACAAAGTAAACACAAAAAACATAACGATTAAAAAATCGGATCACACAAATTCTCAGGGTGAAAATGACGCAACATTAACTATTGGAAAGATTTTACCAAACAAAATCACCAACTGGATAGGGCCTTCAGATGTTATGGGAATTAAAAGGGCGACAGTAAGTTATACTGTAAAAAATGAATACGAAGAATGGGTACCTAATGAAGTTAAAGATATTATAAATAAACAGATTTCAAATGAAATAATACAACAATATTTTATTTTAACTAATAACGGATGGCTACCAATCAAATAATTTGATATTCTTAGTTAATAGATTGAACTGACACCAAAACACTTCGCAACACAGTAAAACTGTTAAGTTTTCCAGAACAAACTACGTATTGGTTCAGTGACTGTTAATGTCCCTTACTGAAGCTTTTAAAAACTGTATTATTATACAAACATCTCCAAACCACCCTTTAGGCATTAAGCTTGACCTTCACACTTACTAAAAATACAAGCTAAGCTCTGGAGAAGTTGAATAAAGAATCTTTTCATGCTGTTATTTCTAACTTCAAACGAGAAGACTTTTATCCTAGCGGTTCTCTTTTGAAAACAATGTTATATTTTGATCCCAAGAAATCAATCATTAGATTTCTTCTCTTCTCAATGAATTCGAATGGAGAATCCCAGATGGAATCATTGAAATCAATAAATTTGTTTTCCAATTTAGAAAACAGGAAATCATATTCGGAGAGATATTTACTTCCTGTAATAGTCTCACCGCTTTTATTTACTACTTGATCAAGAAAAAAGGATTTCGGGTGAATATTCGTTTTATAAGCATTTATCTCGCCCTTAGTTGGCTGCATATTCCAGATAACATCAACACTTCTTTCGTAATTATTAGACCTTCCAGCGAGTTTCTTCGGAAATACGTGATCGATCTCCGGATTGAATCGGCCTTTCATATCTGGTTCGTATTGGTAGATCCGCTCTGGAGTCAAGACTTTCAGAGAAAACCAAATATATCCTGCAAATCTTTCCTCAGAAACATTAATCTCTCTTTGCCCCCTTTTGGAAATAAATGCTTCAATTTCTGACAAGGGAAAATCAAACATTTCATTAGTTTTTGAAGAGGTCTCTTTGACAATTCGTGCAAAATTGTCCGCATAGCTTTGAAGGCTCCAATCATTCACCTGTGATTTGATGAAATACTGATTGACTTTTTGAAGATTAATACTTGAAATGTGCTTGAATAGAAACCCTTTAGAGAAAACCTCATAAAAGTATGCAAGAATTGGCAGCAATGCAATTTGCCGTGGAACAATTGAAACGTTATTAATCCTGAACTGACCCCACAAATAGTCGGTAAAAAAAGAAATCAATGGCGCTTCAAGTTGCTCCCATATTTTTGTGAAGAGAGAAAGCTCCTTTGCATGTACTCTGTCAGGGTCTATTCTCACTCCACCCTTTATCAAGAGATTCAGTAACTGTAATATACTATAGGCACTAAACAAATACCCTTTACCTGTAGAGTCGTAGATTTTTTTTGAACAAATTTGCAAATTTTCTTCAAAGTCATATGAAGCATCACCCTTGATCTTGGTGAATAGCAGATCAGATTGCTGTAAAGCCATGCCTCCGGTATTCAGCCTTTCAAACACTTCATTGACCACCTTTGCGTTACTTGTCTTGACAGGAAAGTAAGCGAGTGACTTTGTTTCAGTCTTTACGAATATATCCCAAAGAACGTCTATGCAGTTCTCAACCAGAGCTTCTTCTGTGTCCGTAATCCCTGGCTTAAGAGCCATAATAGATTTTCTATAGGCTCGCTTATCATCATCAGGAAATTTAGAAAACAACACGTTCATACGGATGAAATGCCAGTCAACATCAGCATTTTTAGGAACAAAAAAAAATCCTGTTTCGTCAGGATCATGACTCTCGTTTAGATCAAACAGCAAGTCATAAATGAGAATTTTTTCGTTAAAAGTGTGCTTAAGACAACTGTATAAAGTCTGTAATCGCTGCTGACCGTCATAGATTAACCATTTATCACTTCTACCATGAAGTCCTTTATCAACCAGTTTAGGCAATTCACCAGGAACGTAGTCCTTGATAAACTCCCTGTAGGGGATTGGTTCATCGGTATTCCAGATTATTAGCCCGCCTATTGGGTATCCCTTCAGAATTGAATCAAACAACTTGCATATGTACAACTCGTTTTCATAACGGCTACCCCACACATATGGCCGCTGAATCGCTGGCAAAAACCAACCATGGACGCCATTGTTAATGCTGTTGATTGCTTCCTTTACCGATATACCAAGATATGACATTATGTTTCCTTTCTTTCAGAAGCTAACGTTTGAATTTACCGCTGATGTGCTGCTTTATCGCGTAACGTCCGTGTTAATGGACGGGTTTGATCTTATGTCAAAGCGCCTTAAAAATTGCCATGACAGAAGATAGTGGCGTTGCATTGGTGAACCGATGGAGTGTCATGCCTTGAGTGGTTTCTTCCCTCATTTCGATTTCACCAACCTCATGGTTGTAGGAAAACACATAGCGCTGGCCGCCGATATGCACCCAAAGGACATTCTTTGTTTCCCCACTATGCGCCATAACCTTGATGGGTTTGTTATCGTCTTTGCGCCACAGAATCGCACCGGCGAGAGCCAATGCTATTTCTTTGACGTTTCCTGCATGATGATCTGCGCGATCCATCACACCACAGAGATACTGCTTAAGCTCTTCAATTTCTGTAACGGTTAGTGCCATTGCTAATTTCCTCCTTGATGAGATGCCCAACGAAAAATAGATGAGCTCAATACGTACAGCGCTCATTAAACCTCTGCAATCATTAACACCACTTATTCCGAGTCACAACCCAACCTATTAACGCTTTTAGTACCTTCGGAACAAGCCAAAATCAGGAGTTTATAGACGCTGCTTTGCTTAAAGTAATGTAAGGTTAATGTACTGAAATTTAACGTATTACCTGCTATTTACTCGCCGTAGTTTACTCACATTTCCCAGACTTCCTCCCAGCCTTGTGGCCAAAAGCTTTAGCTGATCGAGCTTGTTTTTATGGTTTATAGCAGTTGACGGGCAAGTTCGTGGGCGTCAATTGGCCACAGGCATTCCGGGCGGGGACAATGCACATTGGGATTCGTGAATTCAGGTCGACAATTCTGCATCGTCATGATCCATGTTTCCGGAATGGTTTTACGACCATGTACTGCTCCAAGGAGTGCGCCTGCAATTGCCGCGTTGGTATCGGTATCACCTCCCTGCATGATGGTGTTGACCACCCCCTCTTCAACGCTTGAGACATGAAGCAGTTGGTAGAGTGCATTCTGGAACGCGATAAGAACCCAACCCTGCAGAGTGACGTAATCAGCAGGCTTTTTGTCGGCAGCACGGTGAATAACATCACTCAGTTTTTGTTCAATATCCATTTTCTGCATCCATAAGAGCATTGCAGCATAAAGCTCCTCTGGCTTTGATCCGGTACGGATAGCGTGAGCGATTGCCATTGCAAAAATCGCATTTGCCTGCACGCAGAGACGATGAGGATGGGTTAAGGCTGCATCTTCTTGCGCCCACCGGGCAACCTCTTCAAGGCCATGTTTTGCGCCAAAAATTCCGAGCGGGCTGATGCGCATCATGGCGCCGTTTGCCTCGCTTGTAAAACTCCGCTTTCCATGAAAGGCCTGATAAATAGTATTCCCCATGTCAAATGGCTCAGAATCAACCCACCATTGATACTCTTTGCGTACAGCTTCAGCATCATAGCGGCCTCTTTTTACAAGGGAACGGGCAAGGAGTAGCGCCATTTCGGAATCATCGGTAGGTTGACCGGCAAGTGTGTTGAACGTTCCGCCATCGGCCATTACCCTGACTCCATCGGGATAGTGACGAAGAATCTCACCGGGCGACTGAAACTCCACCAAACTCCCTAAAGCATCGCCAGCAAGTTGACCAAGCATACACCCTTCTGCTCGATCGATGATCGCTCCATCATCTCTGTTCATGGTTTATCATTGTTCGTTGTTAATCTTTCAAGAGTCAGGCGGGTGTTATATTATTCCCCTCCTTTTCTTCTTATGATAAGCGCAAGGGTTAGACAAAGGCTGTCATACCGGTAAAAGTTTCTTTATTTTTTTCGTGATATTTACCGCTCACTCATACAAATAAGCTGATACCATGAAGCAATCGAGACCACCGCTGGTTCGGATTCAGTATATCGACCAGCAACTTCGCGAACAGACCTGGCCGAACTGCACCAGGCTTGCCCGTTATTTCGAGGTTTCAACCAAAAGCATTCAGCGAGATATCGATTACATGCGCGATCTGCTGCATGCGCCGATTGAGTTCGACAGCAAAAAAAACGGTTTCCATTACTCGAAAAAGGATTGGAGCTTTCTGCCCTCAACCATTCTTGACCGTCAGGAGGCTGAGGCGTTGATTGTTACCAGAAAGGTGCTTTCGCAATATCAGGGGACTCCCTACTATGAGGAGGTGAACCGGGCGCTTGACAAGGTGCTGCAGTATCTGCCGGGAACCTTGTCGGCCAGTCAGGTTTCCGAAATCTATTCCTTTGAATCGTTTTCACTGGCATCAATTGACAACCGGGTTTTTGCCGTCATTGAAGATGCGATCCGCAACAAGTTGAAGCTCAATCTTGCCTATCGGGCGTTCTGGAACAGCAAGGAAACGGAGCGGGTTGTGCATCCCTATCGTTTGCATTTTTCTCACACAAAGGAAAACTGGTCGCTGTTTGGATATTGTGAACTGAGGCAGGAGATCCGCTCTTTTGTTGTCAGCCGCATCAGGGAGGTATCGCTGACCACAGAGCATTTCACCATTCCTGCATCATTTTCCATTGACCGCTATATCGAGGAGAGCTTCGAGCAAATTCATGAGGAGCGCATTCATGATGTGGCCATCCGGTTCACCGCTTACCAGGCGCAATGGATCAGGGAGCACCGCTGGCATGCAACCCAGCAGATCGAAGAGCATGAGGAGGGATCGGTTGTTCTAAAGATGCGGGTCGGCGCTCTCGATGCCCTGATGCACTGGGTTATGCGTTATGGAAAAGAGGCAGAGGTGCTGGAACCTGCGGAACTGCGGGAGATGATCATGGAGGAGCTGAGGTGCACACAAAAGATCTATAAGGATAACCGAAGAGGTTTACCGGATGGTGGGGCTGGAAAAAAGGGGAATCAGTGAAATTGCCGAACTGACCCAGAAGGCGAAATCAGAGGGGCTGGAACTGCTTAGCAAAGCTGGATTTTCCTGCGCCATTTGGTCCAGCAATAAGCCACATCCATGTTGACATAGGCGATTATCAGAGCTTATTGGGCGCCTTATGTGGTTCACGATAAAAAATCTTACCGTTTTTGGAATACGGAGTAGGAATGCCAAGCGCATCATTTTCTGCAACAGCTTTTTTAGCAGCATTAGCAAATGATTTTTGTACAAGCACCGTCATCGCTTCAAAATCATCAAAAATATCGGAGTTCTGAATTGCCGGGCTGTACAATAGTTCGGTCAAGTTTCTAATCAATTCTACTATCGCTAATTTTCTTCCGGCGTCCAACTCCATCGAGAAATCCGGATCACAGGATCCTTTAGATTGCTGCTGTTGCTCAACAAAAGCAAGAATTCTCTGCATGTCTGGAATAAGCAAATCATCGTCTTTATGCTCCAGCCGAGCAATCACTTCTCTGAAGTGCTCAGCAAACCGCTCTTCGGGGGAGGGATCACATAAGGATATATTTTTCAAGTTCTTCATAACATCTATTCCTCAAAGTGGAACATGGCGCATTGTCGCGCTTTTGCTGCTTTTCGCAAGGAAGGCTTTATCTCTGATGCAGGGACATCCATAGCTTTCACTCAACTACCCCGCAACAGAGGTACGGGATATGAGTCCATGTTTAAAAATTCCCTCACGAAGCTGAGCTTCGAGGAATATGCCCCAAGCGATCCGCTTGAAACATATTAACTTTTTGTTAACACTTTTCTACCTTATTGTTTTTTTCTAACCATGGGCTGCGTCAAAAGTCAGTTTCCTCCGGGAACTGAAGTGAATTGCCGTAAATAATGTATTGCTTGACTTAAGGGTAGAGCTGAAGAGAGAGGGTAACAAACCAGTCACAGCCCTTCCACAAGGGTAACTGGCAGACAACTACAACGTGCAATCGTTTCGATGTCAACACCTGCATCTTTGAACCTTTTGGCATCTTCCAGCGCCTTTTGCTGAATTCCTTCTGCCTTTCCCTCATCATAAGCGGTATCGACAACATTCTTCAGGTCTCGATAGACCTTGAGGCTCTCTAACATAGTTCAGTCTCCTTTTGGAGAACATTATACGGCACAGCCAGCGTTCATATTGGATTTTGCAGAGAGGGAGACGGCCCCCGAACACCTTGTTTAAGCTACTAAAAAACCGGATGTTCTTTCTGCTGAAAGGATGGGGTGGCTGAACGATGAGAAGCGGGGACGAAGGGGCATATCAAACAATTGACTTAGTCTGTCGCATTAGCACATCTAAGCTAATTTCGGTTGTGAAACCAAAAAATTCCGTCAAGTTTTTTTCAAAAATCAACGCAATATTTACAGATCGTTCACTGCTCGTAAATTTTTTACACTATATTTGTCGATTACGAGTAGTTCCTAATACTTTTTTTCCCTCTCCTATGCTTCACTATTCAGAGTTCATACACCATGAAGATAAAATGGCAAGAATTCAGCTCGAAGCCATTCCCGGATTTGTATCGGCTGTCAAAGCATTCCTTAAAATAGGTTTTGAGCAGCAGATGCACGGCATCTTTATGTCAGAAAAAATACGTTTGTCCCCGTCCCAGCTCCCGGAACTCTACCATCTTCTTCCTCCGGTCTGCTCCCTGCTCGGAATTCAGGAACCGGAATTCTATCTCGAAATGAACCCTCAACCCAATGCCTATACGTTCGGTGATTCCCGACTGTTTTTGTGCATCACTTCCGGACTCGTCGAATACCTCGACACTGAAGAGCTTAGGTCAGTAATTGCCCATGAATGCGGACATATCGCATGCCAGCATGTTTTGTATCACACGATGGCTCAGTATCTGCTGATCGGCAGCGAATTCCTTGGCATCGCAAGGCATCTGATCCAGCCGATCCAGTGGGGTCTGCTTTACTGGAACCGACGAAGCGAACTCTCGGCCGACCGGGCAGCGGCTCTTGTAGCCGGAGGATCGAAAGAAATTATAGAAACCCAGATCAGGTTTGCCGGTGGGCCAAAATCGATCACCGACAAAATCAACGTCGAAGAATTTGCCGCTCAAAGCAAATCTTATGAGCAACTGAAAGAGAATAAATGGGACAAGTTCCTGCAGGGAATTTCAGAACTGGGAAAAACACACCCTGCATCAGCCATACGAGTGAATGAAATTCTGCGATGGACTGAACAGCCGCATTTTAAAACCCTTGTTGCCGCACTTCATGATCCGAAGCAAGAACGTGCCGTATGTCCCACATGCAAAAAAGAGATGGAAAAAGAATGGAAATTCTGTAAATACTGTGGAACAAATCTGATTGAATCATCAGTATACCATCAAGTCAGTAACATTCAGAAACCCTAATCCCGGCATCATGACAGTACCTTGGTTTGATCGCGAAACCGGCATCCTCCTGCTTGACGAACTTGCTGAAACGCAACCATCCTTCAGAAAAATCCTTGAAGACGGCATCATAACCCCTGAAGAGCTTCTTGATCAATCAAATCACGTTCTTGAGCTGATGCAATTGCTTGATAAACAGTTGGATGATCGGCAACACCAGCTTGTCACCGAACTGCTTTCCGAACTGGCTGTTTTGTTTGCCGCATCCCAGTATCACGAAATACAGCAACTCAAACATCAATAACCATGCCCACCTTTTCCTCGAAGAAAATCTTCCGGCTCGCAGCACCATTTTCCGACGAAATAGCACAATCGATCATGAGCGATTTCAGGAACGACGGTTTCTCTGTAACCGACATCCCGCTGCTTTCAGGAGGCCGGAACATTTCTATTGCAAAAGGCAACACCTTCAAAGCCGTTCTCGGTATGAAAACAGCTTTGAACATCAGCATAAAGAGAATAGAAAACAACCTCGAAATTGAAGCAGGAGTGGGGATGTACGGCCAGCAGGCCATACCAACCGCCATCAGCATGTTGCTGTTCTGGCCGGTACTGCTGACACAAATCTGGGGAATGGTACAGCAGTCCAAACTCGATGACCGCGTTATGGCCATTGCAGAATCAGTAATTGGCAGTCGTCAACCTTCCCTTATTCAGCAGGAAATCGCAAAACCCGAAGGGTTCTGCCCACATTGCGGCACAAGAGTAAACAGCGGCACAAAGTTCTGCAGCGAATGCGGAGGAAAGTTGTAAACCGTTTTTATGCGATGACATGCGATTAAATGAAAAATCGAAATTTGAGTAATTTTATTCAATAATGAAGGAATACACCTATTTCGCATTCATCAGCTATGCACACAAGGATGAAAAGCATGCTGCATGGCTGCAAAAAAGTCTTGAAAACTACCGGATTCCTGTCAAGCTCCGGAAAACTCACGGAAGCGACATACCCAAACGTGTGCGACCGGTATTTCGGGACAAGACCGATCTCAGGCCGGGAAATCTCGAAAAATCGCTTGCCTCGGAACTCGATGATTCCAGGTACCTGATTGTCATCTGTTCTCCGGCATCGAAACAATCACCCTGGGTCAACCAGGAAATCGGGCACTTTAGGCAAACCGATCGTGCAGACGACGTCATCCCGCTTATTGTTGATTGTCCGCAAATATCAACGGTCACGGATTGCTATCCTGATGCGCTCGACAAGAGCGTTCTCGGCATATCACTCAAAGAGTTCGGAAAAACCAAAACCCTGCTGCACGTTCTCTCAAGAATTCTCGACATCCGCTTCGACAGCCTCTATGAACGGCACAAAAAAGCACGGAACAGAAAATCCGTCCTGATCGCCCTTCTTTCTCTGATCATGCTGTTTGCACTGTCGTTCCCCACAAGAGAGTACATCGAAATCGAACAACAGCAACAAGCCTTAACCAATGCTGTGTCCTCCGCTCGCCATATCGTCTCATCTCTGGAAAATTCACAATCACCGATTATCGAGGATGGCATAAAAAATCTTGACAATACCTGGAAAGTTGAAGGCAACAACGAAAACAACGTCATCTATCCTCTCGAAAGAAGAAGAGTAAACTCGAAATTATTAACCGGAAGCATTCGCAAAGAACTTGCCGAATCATTCACTTCCGATGAGCTGCTCCCCGAAGGAGAGGAGGCTTTCAGAGAACAGATCAGCCTGCTCAACAGCCAGAACGACAGTTCTACCCAATCCGTCATCAATTCGGCGAAGAGCATCATACAGCATAAAAACAAAACGCTTGATGAACTTTCGGCTATCGATGAGTCGAAATCGCTCGAAGAGGCCAGACGTCACCTCGGCTACCTTGAAACCGAGCTGAATATGGCACGCCTTTATGGCATGAATCTCTTCTGGCAACTGCATCAAACCCTCAAGCCCTATGATGAAGACGGACATCCGGAAGCCCGACAGGCTCTGTCGCTTGCCAAATCAGTTCCCTTCGACAGAAAGACGGTTCTTGATAAACTCGAAGATGCACTCAAACAAAAAGCAAGGCTCATCAATAGCGCAGAGACCGCATTAGAAGCTGTTAAGCAACGATTGACCGATGGATATAACAGAATCAGGGCAAAATGCAGGCCTTCGCCAAACGATGATCCTGAGCTTGTCTGGGGAAAAATGATTCGCCTGCTCACCATGGGATTACAGCCGGAAGCGCTGCTAAATCTCGCGTATTATGAGAAAATGATGATCCGTAAAGGTGAGCCCCCGGTTGAATACACAACGCCAGTCAGGATTTTCATAAAACAATATCTGCACAAAACCCATGAAGGCGGGGTTGTCATTATGGGTTTTGAGGGAAACCGCCAGCACAGCGTCCTTAAAGTCGGAGATATCATTACCGCCATCAACAAACAAACAGTCATTCTGGCGGATGACTACATTACGAAGCGCAAAAAGTCGGAAGGCCCACCGGTATTAACCATCTACCGTTACAACAAACAACAAAAGGAGCTTGAAGAGATTTCGGCAACACTCTCTCCCGGCAATCCGAAAATAGGCATGCTCGACCTTGTTGAAAAGCTGTAACATCAAAATCGAACCTGTCAATGGATATTCGACGCATTCCCGATAAAGTAATCTCCGGGTCAGTATGGAAACAAGTGCTGTTCACTGCTGGCATAACTCTGCTGGTTTTCGGTTTTTTTGTTGTCGTGAGTTTCTTTCTTGTACCAGACAAAAGAATCGAAGTCGGTTCTGCCACCGTACATACCGAAAATCCTGACTCACTGCGATGCAACATATTCAACAACCAACTTCAAGGGCATGGTAACAACAGGTACTGGGGAATGATAACCCAGTTTCTCGATCCCGGCAATATCGATAAAGCGGACAAAGAATATCATCTGTTCATCACGCTACTCACATTGGCAGGAAGCGCCACGCTTGGAGGCCTCTTCATAGCAACGCTTTCAAACGCCCTTGAGCGGCGGGTTGATAAAATCAAAAACGGAGAAGTCCGATATCACCTCAAGGGACACACTATTATCGCAGGATATGATCCTTATGCAATTACCATAATCAAAAACACGCTCCGGAAAACAAAAAAAGCAACAGTCGTTCTTTTCACCTCCCGGAATCCGGTTGACGTAAAAAAACATCTGGCAACACATCTCGATGAAAAAGAAGAAGGACGGGTTGTTCTGTACCATGGCGGAAGAGACTCGTTCGAGCAGATGCGCCAACTGGATCTTTTCCATGCCTCGTCAATTTACATTCTCGGAGAACCGGAGGATCCCGGGAGAGATTCCATGAATCTGCACTGTTTCAAACTGCTTCGTGATGTCCTGTCACATTCAAACAAAAAAAGAACGAAACAGTTAGTCTGTCACGTCCTGCTGCAGCAGTACAAAGAGTACCAGCTCGCACAACAGTTCGATCTGCATGAAGACGAAAAAACACAGCTTGATTTTCATCCGATCAATTTCCATGAGGAGTGGAGCCGGACAATTCTCTCCGACCTTTCTCTCTGCATCGTTTCACCTGAAACCGCTGAAGCGGAACCATACATTCCTGTTCCATCGGAACAGCTTGGTGTCGGCAGCACAAAACATATGCATCTGATTATCATGGGTTTCGAAGAGATGGGAAAAGTCTTTGCCGCCCATGCAATGAGAGTACTGCACTTTCCAAATCTCTCAACTACTAAAATCACGTTCATCGACCCGAATGCAGCCGCAGAATATGAGCTGTTCAGCAGCTATTTCCCCGGCATTGACTCGATTTACGATATAGCCTGCACCTGTCTTGAGGCAACGCCTTTTTCAAACGAAACCCGAAGCTTCCTTGAGAAATCATTATCTGACGAAAACGAACTGCCCTGCATCATCATCTGCTCACAAACCCCGGAAAGATCGCTTGCCGCCGGCATGAATCTCCCGTTGAACGTCTACCGGAATGGAGTACCCGTCGTCATCCGCTATAACGAATATTACGGCATCTCCGATCTTGTGCGGCAAACCACATCACTACAGAAACAAAACCGATATGGCCAGGTACGCTTCTGGGGCATGAAAAATACCCTCCTCTGCGGCGATAATACGCTTTCCCTGCGGGAAGCTTTTGCTGAATCGGCCCACACAGCTTATCTGCATACCGCGAAGCAACTCGGGTTTTACAACAAACAAAACGAAAGCAATCAGGAATACCATCAACTGAACTCGGTTTACCAGTGGGCAAACCGCTATCTCGCCGACAGTTACCTGATCAAACTCAGATCGGCAGGACTGTATGTGGCTGATCCTGAAACCGTTTACGACACAACAAGATATCAGGCAGTATCCTCCTTCGAAGACTCGCTTCTTGACCAGTTGGCGCAATCCGAACACGCCCGATGGGTAGCCGAACGGGTCATAAACGGATGGACCTACGGAAAGGGACGAGATAACGTGTATAAAATACATCCAAACATAGCCCCCTGGGAACAGATCGATGAACCCACAAGACAATACGATTACAAGCTTATCGGGAACATAATGCAAAGCCTTTCGGATAAAGGATATACGGTCGTCAGGGAAATATCGTAAGAGTATTAGACTTTTTTGTTCCCATTATGAAACACAGATCGGTAAAGGTTTATAATTCTGCAAACAAATTTTGAAGTGACTGATGAAAAAGATATTCCTGAGTTACAGCAGTAAAACAAAAAAATGTGTCGATAAGCTCTACAATGACTTGGGCGATCTTCCGGACTACGAACTGTGGATTGACAAAAAACTGTCGGGTGGGCAGCAGTGGTGGAATGAAATTCTGGCCAACATACGAACTTGCGATCTTTTCATTGTTGCATTGAGTCAGGAACTGCTTGATTCAGAGGCATGTACACGCGAACGCAATTATGCCACTCGTCTTGGCAAGCACATTCTTTCAGTTGTTGTGAATAATAACTTCAAGCTCAATCTACTTCCTGCGGAATTAAAAATAAAGCAGTCTGTGAGTTACTACCCGGAAAGGTATGAAGGGCTAAAACTTGCGAATGCTATCAATTCATTTCCCCCATTAGATTCTCTTCCTGACCCATTACCGGAACCACCTGAGATGCCGATTTCTTATCTTGACGAGCTTGCGGTGACGATTTCTTCATCAAGCAGGCTTTCTTTTGAAGCTCAGGCAACTATTCTGGTAAAACTTAAAGAAAAAATACATATCAAAGATGAATGGGATGATGTGATAGCCTTATTTCAGAAAATGAAAGAACGGGATGATTTGTTTAATAAAATAGGTAATCAAATTGATGACATCCTCAAGAATGCCAAGACAGAGCTGAAAAGTGGGGCTATTACAGTACACTCGAAAGAGCACACTGTTTTTCTGGGTGATGCTACTGATGATTTGGAGCAGGAGTGTAAAGGGGTTAAGAGTTATCTGAATCAGTATGGCATTGATGTATTGCCCCATACCGCTTATTCTCTGGAACCGGAAAAATTTCGACTTGCTACAGAAAGTAATGTTGCCCAATGCTCCGTTTTTGTGCAGCTATTAAGCGCATGTACAGGCAAGAAACCGGCTGACTTACCAATGGGGTATTTGCAACTGCAGTATGATATTGCGAGAAATTCCGGAAGACCTGTTCGCCAATGGCGCAGTCCCCACCTCGATATTGCTTCAATCCAGGATCATGATCATCGGGCATTGGTCAGTGGTGGTGAGGTTCGAGCAGAAAGTATAGAAGAGTTTAAAAAGGCTATAAAAGAGCTTGTCCTGAAGCCACCCCCGCTGAAAAAGCCGGTTAATCTGGATGCGGTTGTTTTTGTCAACATGGAGAAAAAGGATGAAGAAATTGCTGATAAGGTTTGCCATGAACTGAGCAGGCATGGGATAGACTATACCATGCCTTGTTTTACAGAGGATAATCCTTCTGAAATCAGAAAAGACCTTAAGGCAAGATTAAAAGAAAGTAATGGTATCATTATTATCTATGGAAATAGTAAGGTTTCATGGGTTCGCAGCCAGATAACAGAGTCAAAAAAATCTTAAAAAAGGAGGCTGAAAAACATTTAATTGCAATCTGTGAGTGTCCACCTGAAGATAAAGATCCTGTTAATCTCTTTTTTAAGAATATTCAGATTCTGGATTTGAAAAAGGGAATGGATGGCGTTCGTCTTGATAAAGAAATTGCCTTATTTATTGACAGTATTCTAAAACAAAAGCAAAAGGAGAATGCATAATGTCAAACATGTATTCTTCTGCACTTTACCCATATCCTGGGTTGAGGCCTTTTCATTCTTCAGAGGCCGAAATTTTTTTCGGTAGAGAGGAGCAGACAGACGATCTGTTAAGAAAACTGTCACAAACCCGTTTTCTTGGTGTTGTCGGTCCCTCAGGATGTGGGAAATCATCATTGGTTCTTGCCGGGATGATTCCGGCTCTGGAAGCAGGGTTTGTGGTAAAAGCCGGTTCAGTCTGGGAAATTGCCACAATGCGCCCCGGCAGTCATCCTTTCGCAGCCCTTACTAACGCCTTGCTGGAAAATGATGTTCTGAGTAGTGAATGGAAGAAAAAGGCTTCAACAATCGATCAAGCAGCGCTAAAAGTTGGAGCAACGCTTAGAAGAGGACCGAGAGGGCTAATTGAGGTTCTTGAAGAAACGCCGCTGCCGCATGAAACCAATCTGCTGCTGATCGTTGACCAATTTGAAGAGCTTTTCCGCTTGCGGAGCAAGAAAAACACTGACGATGACGAGCAGGATGCCTTTGTTGCGTTGCTGCTCGAAACGGTTGCCCAAACCGACTTACAGGTTTATGTGGTGATTACCATGCGTTCCGATTACCTCGGCGATTGTGCGATTTTTCCCGGACTTCCCGAAGCGCTGAACCGGAGCCAGTACCTCACTCCACGGCTGAACCGATCGCAGCGTGAAGAGGCTATTACCGGACCAGCACGAGTGTTTGGTGGTGATGTGGAGCCTGCGCTGGTCAATCGCCTCCTCAACGAAACCGGCAATGACCCTAATCAACTACCCGTTCTCCAGCATCTGTTGATGCGGATGTGGTCAACGACAAAGCCATCGAAAAAGCCTGATCCGGACGATCCCTTCAGTTTCGGCATTCCTGAAGAGCATCTTGGTCATGTGCTTACGCTGTCGGATTATGAACAGGTTGGCGGGCTTGCCAAAGCTCTTTCTCATCATGCCGATCAGGCCTATGAAAGTCTCTCCGATCCTCAAAAAGAAATTGCAGAGGTTCTGTTCAAAACAATCTGTGAACGTGGCTCTGCTCAAAGGGATGGCCGACATCCGACGCCGGTAGCTACTATTGCTGAACGGGCTGGAGTATTGCCGGAAGACATTATCGGGATAGTCGAAAAATTCCGTAATCCTTCCTATGGGTTCCTTGTACCGCCGCATCCTCACCAGCTTCATCAAGACAGTTTCATCGATATCAGCCATGAAAGCCTGATCAGGTTATGGAAACGGTTAAGCACCTGGGTCGATGAAGAAGCGAAAGCTGCGGAGACCTATAGTTGGCTCGAACAGAGCGCCAGACGCTGGAAACAAGACGAAGCGGCTCTCTGGAGTACTCCTAATCTTGAAACCGCCCTTGACTGGAAGGAGCGTGAACATCCGACCGCTGAATGGGCTGAACGATATGGCGGCAATTTCCAGCTCGCGATGGAGTTTCTGGATAAGAGCCAGGCAAACAAACAGGCCGAAGAGGCTGAAAAAGAGGCTCTGCGACAGCAGAAGCTGCGCAAAGCCCAGCGATGGCTCAAGCTATCGATCGCTGCTATAGCAGCAGGCGTCATCGTCTTTGCGCTCTATCTGTATCTCTTCGTCATACCGTATGACTCCTATAGCCGTAGTTTCACCAAACGCTGGGGGACTATCTATCCGGTAGGCGCTCTTAATGATGTAGCTTATAAACACCGCGCCTGGACACTGAAACTAACCAGGCACGGAAGACTCAATCCCGTAAGCTCGGTTGAAGTCATCGACTCTAATGGTAATCCGACTCCCAATCATCCTGTAATCACATATCTAACCGATTGGGATAAAGTGGAAACACAGGAAAAGCCGGTGCGCTATGAATATGTCTATGACCGGAACGACAAAGTCGTGTATGAGAGCACCTGGAATCGTTTCAATCGCAGAAGCTGGACCTTCGTCCATACTCCTTCCGGTCAGCAGTCCAACGCCTCAAAAAAAGGCTTCTTGTCGAACCTGGCAGATAACATCCTGTCACTCCTTCATATATCACATGTAAAACACAACACAACCGCGACCAAGGGCTTTTTTGTCGACACCGAAGGATTTCCGAAACCGATGGGACACAGCCGCGCTGAAATCGTTAGAATAGAGTATGATGAGAACGGTTTCGAAACAATGCTCATGTATTACGATCGAGCTGGCAATCATCAACCGGGACCGGATAACGCTTTTGGCGTGGCATTACAATACGACGAACAAGGCAGAGAAATCCGAAGAACCTCGATTGACGAAAACGGAAAACCGGTCAATGATGATGCATGGAATGCCGGGCTTGACAAGACATACGACCAGGAGGGCAATCTATCTGAAGCAAAAGCTTTCGATGCTCATGGAAAGCCAACGTTAGGGAGATCAGGATGGCACAAAGTAACATTCATATACGACAAATGGGGAAATGAAAAGGAACATCGATACTTTGGCCTTTCCGATGAGCCAGTCATCGAAACAGAGGATCTCAATGCACATAAAATCACCTTCACATACGATGATCATGGAAACAATAAAAGCATAAAATATTTTGGTCTCTCTGAAGAACCCATAAGTCCAGAAATTAACTTATTCCACTTTTCACCCCTTCTTGTACACGAAAAGCGATATGCCTACAATGCCGACAATAAGTTGATTTCGGAATCATATTATGAAACATCAGGAAATCCGATAACAACTTCGGAAGGATTGCATCTATGGAAATACGAATATGATAATGGATATCTTTGTTCGATGAGTACGCTAAGTACAAACGGAAAGCCGGTTCTCAACAAGCAAGGATATAGTAAAGCCGAATGGGTAAACGATGAATTGGGAAGACACCTTGACGAACGATATTTCGCAGCCAATCGCAAACCCGTTGTGAGTGCCGAAGGGTATCACGGTGTAAAAAGAGCCTATGATCGTGCTGGTAACATCACAGAAGAGCGGTGGATCGGAGCTGACGGCAAGACGCCTGTTTCAAGCAGTGCATATGGGGTACCGTGCGTTAAACGCAAATTCAATATATTTGGCCATCCATTGGCTGAATGGTTATGCGATGCATCGGGAAACCCAATAAATGGCCCACAACAGTACAGTCAAAGTCGCTCATGGTTCGACGAATCAGGGAACCTTATAGGAACTCGCTGGCTTGACAAAAACGGAAATGCCTGTAATGGTCCGAATGGAGTTCATCTGATCAGAAATCGATACGGTTCTGAATCCGCATCTGAGTCTCTGACCGACAAAATGAAAAAGATTTCAGAATCACGATATGACATTCACCACCAACCTGTTGTCGGTAATGACGGCATTCATGAAATCGATATTGAAAATAATGACAAACGGCAACAGACAAAATACCAGTGCTTTGGATTGAACCGGAAACCGGTAGAGGACAAAAATGGAGATCATCTCGTAGAATCTCAATATGATGAAAAGGGTCGGCAAATCAGTTATCGTAGTGTAAGAGCTGATGGCAGCCCAAATTTTGACCGCGAACTTGGTGTTGCAGGATGGAAAAAGGTGTTCAACAAGAATAACCAGTGGACTGAACAAGCATATTATGATGTAGATAAAAGACCTGTATTTGGCACTTATGGTTGTGTAAAAGGAGTAATGAAGTATGATTCAGACGGAGGAACAGCAATATATAGTTATGGAAAAGATAATAAACTCAACTTCAACGCGCTCTATGGCTACGCAATCAGATATATCGGACCAAACAAAACAGTATATTACGGAGTTGATAAAAAGCTGATAACCGGGCCGTATGGATTTGCTGAAAAACGAATAACAAAAGACAAAAACGGGAATGCTCTTTCTGAGTCATTCTTTGGCCCTGATGGTAAACCAGTTATCGGTCCATCCGGGTATCATCGCGTTGCAATAGCAAAAGATGGCAAAACATTCTTTTATTTTGACACCAGTAATCGTCAGATTACGGATAGTAAAAACTATCCTTTAAGACCAGTCTTGTTCATAGAAGAGATACTTGACATCAAGCAACCTGCATATAGTATTGGTTTACACGCCGGTGATGTCGTGTGGAATTACGGGACATGGTCTTACACTGCTGCCTTACTTTCTGAAATGAAAAAAGGCACTGCAAATGAGAAAATCACTGATGCGGTTTTTCAATCGTTCCTTGCAGAAAGAGACCGATGCTTGGGCGAACAGGTCGCGATGACCGTTCTGCGTAATGGCCGACCTGTCACCATCAAAGTTGCGCCATTACCGAACAAAACTCTTGGATTTAAAAGATCGTTCAGGTTAATTCCACTCGAACAGTTCAGGGAATGGCAGAATATTACATCGAAGCAGGCGTCCTGCGGGGTTATTTTCATGAATTTATTAACATATACGTGACATTTATGCAGTCCGTTGCTCGAAAAGCTGATCTCCATGAAGCCAGGCTTACAGGTATCTGATACATCAGGTGTGAAGATTCAAGTGTTTTCAGAGGGCTCTTTTTCCGATATGTCCGGGCTTGTGTGGTTGAATGATGAACCGGATCTGACTGCTCTGGTGCACGACGCATTGCAGGCGGATATTGCATCGAACGAACTGCAACAACATTACCCTGCCCTTGTTGCCGATTTCGGCGAAGTTGAATACTGGAGAGCAGATCGGTGTATATCCGAAGCCTGTTTCAAAAGTGTTCTGCCTCCCCTCCTCCTTTCTGTCCTGAACGGATTCGTCGCAGAAGCCATCCGCAAAGAAAATCTTCACGGTACGGGAGAACCCGTCTTGCCGTCGGCGATCCATGTCTGTCACAATTCAGATGTTCTCAATCTCGCTGAAGCTCGTGATCTTCAGACGGCTATGGGTAAGGATCACACAATCGTTCATACAGCAGAAAACAACGTAAGTAAACGGCTGATCCTTGCCATCCAGAGCGGCTCCGTGCTTGGGATTACCAAGGATGTTCACCTGCCGCTTCTCTCGTCGATGCCCTATCAGACCACCACCACCATTGATTCGGAACGTTGATCGGATTTCAGTTCAGCCGATTTCAATGAACTTGCTGCCCGGAACGTTGCAGATGGGGCAGGTGTCCGGGATGCTGTTCTCGACGGTGTTGCCGCAGACCGGGCAGATGTAGATCTTTCCGGCAGGAAGGTCTTTGCCGCCTTTTACGGCTTCAAGTGCTTTTGAGTAGAGCCCGTGGTGGATCTCTTCTACAGCCAATGCATTCTTGATGGAAAATTCGGCCGGTTTGTTGCCTTCCTGCTGTGCTTCAGCGAGATAGTTGGGGTACATTTCGGTGAATTCAAATTCTTCGCCCTCGATAGCCTCCTGAAGATTTTCAGCGGTGCTCTTTATTCCCCCCATCACACGAAGGTGCGCAAGGGCGTGGACGGTTTCCGCTTCAGCCGCAGCGCGGAAGAGTTTTGCTACCTGGGGCATTCCCTCTTCTTCCGCTTTTTTGGCAAAGGCAAGATATTTCCGGTTTGCCTGGCTCTCTCCTGCAAAAGCGTTCTGCAGATTCTCATTTGTTGCCATGGTGTGTTTCTCCTTATGTGTTCTTATGCCTCTCCGTGTTGTGTCGGGAGAGTCGTGTTGATCAGACGTGCTCGATAGGGGTATGATTGGAAATTTCGGAATTGGCGGTACATAAATCGGTTGGCGAGAGGTGGTGAACATTATCATTACCGGTCAGACGGGCAAAGTCACGGAGCTCTTCGGTAACGGCTTTGAAAAAGTTTGCGACACGGATGGCGGATTTATCGACATCCAGACGGGCACGAAGGACCGGGTCCTGTGTGGCGATGCCGACGGGACATTTATCGGTATTGCAGATACGGTACTGCTGACAGCCTGCCGCCATCATGGCCGCAGTCCCGACAGCTATGGCATCGGCTCCCATTGCCAGCGCCTTGGCGAAGTCTGAAGAGAGGCGCAGGCCACCGGTAATAATGAGAGAAACACTGTCAGCCCCTCTCGAATCGAGTATTTTTCTTGCTCTTGCAAGCGCGAATATGGTTGGCACAGAGGCGGCATTTTTGACGACCTTGGGGGACGCGCCGGTTCCACCTGCACGACCATCGATAGTGATGAAATCAACCCCCGCAAAGAGAGCGATATCGATATCTTCTTCGATATGGCCAGCCGCAAGCTTGATGCCAATCGGTTTTCCCCCGGTTTTCAGGCGCAAATGGCTGACCGTATCTCTCAAGTCTTCTTTTGTGCGAATATCCGGGAAGTGGGACGGGCTGATGATATCCTGTCCTTCCCGAAATCCGCGGATAGCTGCGATTTCACGGGTGACCTTGCTCCCTGGAAGATGACCGCCCATTCCCGGTTTTGCGGATTGTCCGATTTTGATTTCCACGGCATCAACCAGCTTCAGGTTCTCATCGGTTACACTGTATTTGTTTGGAACGTATTCAAAAATATAACGGTAGGAGGCTGCAAGTGATTCGGGCAGAATACCCCCTTCACCTGAACACATGGCTGTTTTTGCCTGCGCACTACCCTTGGCAAGAGCGAGCTTTGCTTCTCTCGACAACGCTCCAAATGACATATGGGAGACAAAAATCGGGGTTTCGAGGATAAGGGGAAAAGCTGCAGCGGGACCGATCAGCGTTTGTGTGACAACCGGCTGTGTTTTATTGAGCGGCAGTTTTGCAAGCTGTGCACCTTTCATGAGGATTTCGTCCCAGGAGAAGGAGGGAAGGCGCGAACGCATAGGTTCGATTACCGATTTTCCCGTCATGGCAAGATGGTGGATATCGGCCATGTTGGTTTCAAAATCGTCAGCCTGCCGTCGCCATTCCGCCAGGTACTCTTCTCCCGCCCCTCTTTCAGCAGCAATCCCGGAGGCTGCCGGTCGGTCGGATGCTGCAAGGCTGAAGCTCTCTTTGCCTGAGCCGCAGACAGGACATCTCCAGTCGTCGGGGAGAGCTTGCCACAAGACACCCTCTTTTGCTTCATCATAGGCATACGAGCAGAGAGCACATTCATGGATGTTTGTTGAAACAGCTTCGCTTTCAACTGCCGGAACAATGGGTTGCTCTTCTTTCAGCAGGACAAATGAGGATTTTGGCGAACCGCAGACAGGGCACATCCACTCATTCGGAAGGGCCTCCCATGAGACGGATTCTTTGGTTTCGTCGTAGATATAGGAGCATAGCCCACATTGCCATTTTGCCATAAGAAACGTTATGATAGTCAGGATTTCTGCAAAACACGGTGAATTGTTGTAACGGAATATATACACAAAAAAGGCCACCTTTTCAGGTAGCCCATTCTGTGTTTTACTGTTCTTGATTAAACCAGCTTTCGATATTCGGGGTATTCTCCGCTATCGGAAGAGTCATCTTTCAGTGCCATCAGGCGTTGGCCTTTTTGGTAGCTTTTGCGCGGAGGTTTACGTCGAGAATCTTCTTTCTGAGTCTGATGCTCTGGGGTGTTACTTCCAGAAGCTCATCGTCGTTGATAAATTCCAGCGCCTGTTCCAGCGAAAGGATTTTCGGAGGGGTGAGACGAAGTGACTCATCGGTGCCGGAAGAGCGCATATTGCTCAGCTTTTTTGTTTTGCAGACGTTGAGGGTAATATCGAGACCTCTTGTCGATTCGCCGACAATCATGCCTGCATAGACCTTGGTGTTTGGTGAAACAAAGAAGGTGCCGCGATCTTCAAGAGCGCTGAGAGCATAGGCAACGCAGATGCCTGCTTCAGAAACGACCAGTGCACCGGTCTCGCGTGAAGGCAATTTGCCTTTGAATGGCTGGTAGTCGAGGAAGACGTGTGACATGATGCCCTCGCCTTTGGTGTCGGTGGTAAACTCAAGGTTGTAACCGATCAGCCCTCTGGTAGGAATTTCAAATTCAACACGGACCATTCCGCCGCGAAGCGTGCCCATAAAGGTCATCTCGGCCTTTCTGCGACCCATTTTTTCAATGATAACGCCAGTGTACTCTTCAGGAATGTCGATGGTCACATGCTCGATAGGCTCAAGCAGGGTGCCATCCTCATCACGGTGCATGATAACCTCGGGTCTTGCAATGGCAACTTCATAGCCTTCGCGCCGCATGGTCTCGATCAGTACGGAAAGGTGAAGCTCTCCCCTTCCTGAAACACGGAAGGTATCGGGGCTCTCTGTCTCCTCGACGTTGAGAGCGACGTTGGTCATCTTCTCTTTCATCAGGCGCTCACGGATCTTCCGGCTGGTGACCTCCTTGCCCTCAAGTCCTGCAAAGGGAGAGTCGTTGACCGAAAAAAGCATGGAGAGGGTCGGTTTGCTGATATCGAATGAAGCCAGCGATACGGGATCCTCAATGGAAGCAAGGGTCATGCCGACAGTGGCATCAGGAATCCCGGCGATGGCAATGATGTCACCGGAGGTAGCCTCTTTAGCTTCAACCTTCTGAACCTTGTCGAACTGAAAAACCTTTGTAACGGTTCCCCTGCCCATCACCCCGTCAGGACCAACCACGGCAAGCTGACTTCCCGGGCTTACCTTTCCGCGATGAATACGGCCAATGGCTATCTTGCCAATGTAATCGCTGTAGTCAAGGGTTGTCACCAGCATCTGGAATCCGCCATCATCATGGGCAACAGGAGCTGGAATCTCTTTGATGATCATATCGAGCAGAAGGCTCATATCACCATCTTCGTCATCCATGCTGTATTTGGCAACACCATGTTTGGCCGATGTAAAGATATAGGGGAAATCAAGCTGATGCTCTTCTGCTCCGAGAGCGATGAAGAGATCAAGAACCTGATCGTGCACCTTGACAGGATCCGACTGGGGCCGGTCAATCTTGTTGATGACCACAATTGGCTTCAGATGCAGTTCAAGGGCTTTGCGCAGAACAAACTTGGTCTGCGGCATCGGGCCTTCGAATGCGTCAACAAGAAGCAGTACGCCGTCAACCATCTGTAAAATACGTTCAACCTCGCCACCAAAGTCGGCATGACCTGGTGTATCAACAATATTGATCTTGTGATCTTTGTATACTGCCGCAGCGTTTTTTGAAAATATGGTAATTCCTCTCTCTCTCTCCTGAGGATTTGAATCAAGTACCCGGACGTTTACCTGCTGATTATCCCTGAAAGCGCCTGTCTTCTGAAAAATCGAATCAACCAGTGTTGTTTTTCCATGATCAACGTGAGCGATAATGGCAATATTTCTTATATTTTTTGTCGAGCTCATCTTTTTATCCTTGTAAATAAGTATATTTATACCTCGTATAGGCCCGAATATACATTATTTCTTTGTAATTATGGCCACAATCTTTGCCATGGCCAGCGCGGGAGCGCGTGCCCGTTTATACCCGGAGGCATCAAGAGGGCAGCAATTCCAGATTTGACCTGCAACCACTGAATCCATTGGTGGTTAAAATTTAAATTTCGTAACATCTTGAGTATCAAACGGTATTATTTTTATATATTTGCAGGAATTGTCTTCTCCAAATATA
>Ga0247840_10000768_pt1 | contig 65305 bp, 79 predicted proteins | sample LaCruzMarch2015__FD_192404 | JGI IMG/M metagenome (GOLD analysis project Ga0247840, IMG submission 192404) | Freshwater microbial communities from meromictic Lake La Cruz, Castile-La Mancha, Spain - LaCruzMarch2015_17m | ecosystem: Environmental > Aquatic > Freshwater > Lake | place: Spain... | reverse complement strand
ATTGTCCGGCTATCTCCTCCTTGCATCACGCATGTATGAAAACCCAAAGAAGTTTAGAGGATCCTATAATTTTGGACCTGAAAGCCGGGAAATGCATACTGTGCATGACATTGCAAAAGAATTGATTTCAATTTGGGGTGCAGGGGAAATTAAAATCACTAAAAGAGACAGTGATCCCCCGGAAGCTGGTCTTCTTCATCTTAACTGTGATAAGGCACATCATGATCTCGGCTGGTATCCAAAATGGAACTTCAAAAAAACTGTTGAGCAGACTGCACACTGGTATAAATCCGTGACAGAAGGAGAACGCGCGGAATCTGTCACCAGAAAACAGATTATTGAATATATGGAGTGTTGACCATGATTGAAGGTGTTTTTGTCAAACCGCTTCGGCAAATCCTTGACGAACGGGGCAAAATTATGCATATGATACGAAATGACGACCCGGATTTTGTCGGTTTTGGGGAGATCTATTTCTCCTGCATATATCCGGGAATAATCAAGGGCTGGCATCTTCATAGGAAAATGACCCTGAATTATGCAGTACCATTCGGCACTATCAAACTCGTTCTCTATGATGATCGGGATTCCAGTAAGACCTGCGGAGAACTGCAGGAGATTTTCCTTGGACCTGAGAATTATTGCCTTGTTCAGATTCCCCCACTAGTCTGGAATGGTTTTAAAGGTGTGGGAACCACTCCCTCCATTGTGGCAAACTGTTCAACGATTCCTCATGACCCAAATGAAATTGAACGAAAGAATCCCGATGACCCCAGTATTCCCTACAAATGGGAGCTCATAAACAAATGACACGATCAATTCTCCTTACCGGCGGTTTAGGGTATGTTGGAGGAAGAGTTGCCGAATGGCTGACAAGGGATCCGGATGTTGAAATATTTGTCACATCAAGGAACCCGGCATCAGCAGTATTACCAGAATGGCTCGCAAAAGATCACTGCATCAAACTGGATATTCTGAATGATGATGATATCAAAAATTCCTGTAAAAATATGGATATAATCGTCCACTTTGTTGCATTGAACGAAATAGAATCCTTAAATGATCCAGAAAGAGCTCTTCTCGTCAACGGTCTTGGAACACAAAAACTCGTGAAAGCGGCAGAAACTCACGGAGTGACACGATTCATCTATTTCTCAACGGCACATATTTATCGCTCACCTCTCGAAGGGACAATATCTGAAACTACAATTCCGCGTCCGGTTCATCCCTATGCAATATCGCACCATACTGCGGAAGATTTTGTCCTCGCAGCGAGCCAACAAGAAAAATTACAAGGTATTGTCCTGAGGCTTTCCAACAGTATTGGTGCCCCGATCAATGACAAAGTTGACCGATGGTCTCTTATTGGAAATGATCTCTGCCGCCAGGTAATAACAACCAAACAGATGCAACTTAAAACATCAGGAATGCAGGAAAGAGATTTTATCACTCTCCATGATGTGGCACGGGCAGTTTCTCATATGATTCAATTGCAGGCTGACGTGATTGGGGATGGAATTTTTAATTTGGGAGGGGAAAATTCTGTATCCATCATTCAGCTGGCAACAAAAATTCAGGAACGCTGTAAATTAATGTTTAATGTTACACCGCCAATAGTTCGACCGGATATATTGACAGGAGAGAAGTGTGTACCATTACGCTATTCAATCGAAAAATTGAAGTCAACGGGATTTAACCTTAAAGGGAGTCTGGATCAGGAAATTGATAATACGCTCATTTTCTGCCAACAACAATTTTCGGAACACTGATTGACATGAATAACCCTATACCCGTAGTGTCGGTAATTATTCCTACCTATAACCAGGCAGATTTGTTACAAAAGGCATTACACTCGGTAATAAACCAGACATTCCAGAATTGGGAAGCAATTGTAATAGATAATTATTCTGAAGATAATACGAAGGAAATTGTTGAATCAATCCGTGATAGTAGAATTAAATATGTGTTATTTTCCAACAAGGGAATAATCGCAGCATCGAGAAATCACGGAATTTATCTGGCAAGAGGAGATATGATCGCATTTTTGGATTCTGATGATCTTTGGTACCCCTCGAAAATATCAACATGCCTCGATTACATTACACAAGGTGCTGATGCAGTATGTCACAGACTCTGGATCCGTAAAGATGGCATCTTACAAAACAAATTAATTCCAATACCATCCTATCAGAATTTTTATAAAACCCTTCTTTACAAAGGAAACTCAGTAATCGCAACTTCCGCAGTTATGATGAAAAAGCAATGTTTTGATAGATTTGGTGTTTTTTCTGAAGATCCGGGGATGGTAACTGCAGAGGATTATGAACTATGGCTTCGTCTTTCAAAAAGTAACATCAATTGGGGATTTATATCGGATGTACTCGGTGAGTACACGGTCCATAGTAAAAACGCCAGCAGTAATGTTAAAAAACAAATGCTGGCTGAAGAGAAAGTGGTAATTAAGTATTTTAAGGAAATTGATTCTCCCCATATCGATGAACGATTATCCTATCGGAAAAGAAGAGTGATGTTAGTATTTCACGCAGGAAAGCGGGTTTGGCAATCCGGTCATCGTTGCGATTCCATACCTTATTTCTTCAAAGGGATAGCCAAAATATTCTGTTAGACCTCATTTTTTCCAGTTTTGAGAGAGAGAAAAAAACCGATAATGACGGACAACAGGGCAAGATGGATAATAATGCGTTCCAATCACAGGCAAATGATGAAAAAAATTAAAATTTCATATAGAGAACAGATACTATCACATCCACGGTTACCAGGAGTTATCACCCCATGATCCTCTGCCTCATCGCTGATGGACGCAGCATCCATACCCAGCGCTGGGCAGAATATTTTGCCCAAAGGGGAAATGAAGTCCACCTCATCACCTATGACCCGATGGGACGGAATATCGAGGGGGTCAATGAACATATGATCGCCTCATGCTGGAAAAACCTCTACCTTTCCTTTATCCCGCGCCATATCGCAATAAAAAAACTCGTAAAAGAAATCAAACCGGATCTTATCCATGCTCATTTCATCGCAAAATATGGATTCCATCTTATTGGGTTAAACGTTCATCCTTCAGTTGTATCAGCATGGGGGGATGACATCCTCATCCTCCCAAAAAAGAGCCGGCTAATTCACCGGTATACAAAAAAAGTTCTTGACGGTGTCGATCTTGTATACGCTGTATCGCACAACATCAGTGACCACATCAACTCGGATTTCAATATTCCGGCCGATAAGGTTCGCTATCTTCCGTTTGGTATTGACACGGATCTTTTCACACCGCTACCGATTACAAAAAATTGTAGCCGGACCACGATTGAAATATTTTCGAACCGGGGATTTTTCCCGGTCTACGATTCCGAAACTCTCGTGAATGGATTTGCTATCGCATACCGGAAAGACCACAGACTTCGCCTCACGCTCAAAGGTGAGGGTCCGGATGAACAAAAAGTCCGGGATCTCGTAACCTTTCTTGGCATTTCCGATGTTGTCTCATTCAGGCAAAAAACAGAATACAGCGAAGTCCCGCAAGACTACCGGAACGCGGATATCTTTGTCACCACTTCACGATCCGATGGTACACCAGTCTCCATCCTCGAAGCCATGGCAAGCGGGCTTCCCTGCATCGCGACGAACGTCGGGGGAATTCCCGAATGGATCGAGGATAAGAAAACCGGACTCCTCATCTCGCCAGGTTCCCCGGAAAGCGTAGCAAAAAGCATTCTCACATTAGCAGGAAATCCTGCGTTCTGTGCTCAGCTGGGTATTGCAGCGCGCAAAACAATTGTTGAGCGCGGCCAGTGGAACCCCCTTATGGCACAGGCAGAGAAAGATTATCAGGCACTCATCAAAACATATAGACAGAACAAACCATGAAATGGCAGGATAAACGGGTGCTCATAACCGGCGCCGGAGGTTTTATCGGCAGTCACCTTGTCGATGAATTGCTCAGTAAAGGTGCAGAGGTCACCGCGTTCGTGCATTACAACGCAAGGAACGACTGGGGCATGCTCGAAGGGCGGTACGATGCAAACACACCGCACCTGACCGTCATTGCCGGCGATGTTACCGATTCCCTGTTTGTGAAAAAAGCCATCAGTGAAAAAGAGTACGTGTTCCATCTCGCCGCACTCATCGGTATCCCCTATTCCTATGTGGCACCAGAATCCTACATCAACACGAATGTGAAAGGCACGCTCAACGTCATGCAGGCATGCCTCGATGCCGGTGTGGATCGTGTTGTACACACATCAACAAGCGAAGTGTATGGCACCGCGCAGTACACCCCAATCGATGAGATCCACCCACTCCAGGGACAGTCCCCCTATTCTGCAAGCAAGATTGGCGGTGACAAAATCGCAGAGTCGTTTTATTGTTCATTTGGGCTACCGGTTACCACCATCCGCCCGTTCAACACTTTTGGTCCACGGCAGTCCACACGAGCCGTAATTCCCACGATCATTACGCAGGCGCTCACATCTGATACGGTCAAACTCGGATCACTGACTCCGGTCCGGGATCTCACCTATGTAGCAGATACCGTTTGTGGGTTCATCAAATGTGCCGAGAGCAAAAAGTCCGTCGGGAAAACAATCAACACCGGTTCCGGGCGTGGTGTGACCATCGGCGAACTTGCGGATCTTATCATCGAGCGCGTGAACCCGAAAGCGCGCATCTGCTACGAACAGGAACGCGTCCGTCCGGAGAAGAGCGAAGTGATGCAACTCCTCTGTGACAACAGAACTGCAAAAGAGCTTGCCGGTTGGGAACCAAAGTTTACGCTTGAGGACGGACTCTCCCTCACGATCGACTGGATGAAGGAGCATATTTCGTCCTACAAAGCAGGACTCTACACCGTTTAGGAGATCACACATGCAGGCAATTATTCTCGCTGGTGGAAAAGGGCGAAGGCTCATGCCCTATACTACGGTTCTCCCAAAACCGCTGATGCCCATCGGAGATTATCCAATCATCGAAGTGATCCTCCGACAGCTCAAACGCTGCGGTTTTTCCAGGGTTTCGATCTGCACGGGGTACCTCCATGAGTTGATCCACGCGTACCTGGACAGCAACAAAACGCTTGGACTTAAAATAGCATATTCTCACGAAGAGACCCCACTTGGCACAATCGGTCCGCTTCGTCTTATCGACAACCTCGATGATACCTTTCTTGTCATGAATGGAGATATCTTAACCGATCTCGACTACCGAAAACTCATCGAGGCTCACAAAAAATATGGGGCTATTGCCACTGTTGCAACCTACCAACGGGATGTCAACATCGATTTCGGGGTTCTTGAGCAAAATGCCGAGCACAAGATCATCGCGTTCCGGGAAAAACCCACGTTCCATTTCGATGTCAGCATGGGCATCTATGTCTTCTCCAAAAAGATCCTCGATTATGTCCCCGCTGACACTCCCTTCGGGTTTGACCAGTTGATGTATACACTCACCGAACGAAACGAGGCAGTCTATAGTTATCCGCATTCCGGCTATTGGCTGGATATCGGCAGACCGGATGATTATGCGCGCTCAATTGAGGAGTTTGAGCGCTATAAAGACCGTTTCCTCCCATGAAAGTTCTTGTAACCGGTGCTTCCGGGTTCACCGGTAATCAACTGATAAATCTCCTGTCTGCACAGGGGAATATCAGCATTGTTGGTGTTGCACGAGAACCCGGTGCGCGTTTTCCCCGTATGAATACAGTCTCCTGGGTTCAGGGGGATATTCTCAAACGGGATGCAATCGTTAAGACGGTCTCTCTTGTCAATCCTGATGCCGTCATCCATCTTGCGGGAGCAAATCACGGGTCTCTTCTGGATCTCCTCACGACAAACGTAACAGGAACCCAAAATATTCTCGATGCTGCGCTAAAGGTCAACCATGACTGCCGCATCCTTGTCATCAGTTCATCTGCGGTCTATGGATATGCCGGAGAGAATGCCATCGCTGAAGACCAGCCATTAAAACCACTTACAGAGTATGGGCTCAGCAAGGCAGCCCAAGACAACCTATGCCAGATGTATCACAAGACCTGGAAGTGCCAGGTTGCCATCGCACGACCATTCAACCTGATCGGACCGGATCAGCCGGCTTCCTTTGTGTGCGGGAAAATTGTACAACAAGTGATCGAGATCGAACAGGGAAGTCGATCGTCTCTGGATCTACTGGAGATCCAGTCTTGCCGGGATTTTATTGATGTGCGGGATGTGGTGAGGGCGTACTGGGCATTGCTTTCACACCCTGAATTTTCACGCGTATATGCCGGGAGAGCATTCAATATTGGTTCCGGAAAAGCCTCTGCCATTTCTGATGTGATCCGTCTCATCGAAAAGATTACCGGAGAACAGTACCAGCTCCGGCTCCCGGATGTCCCTGCCTCGATTCCCCTCCCCTCCCAGCAGAGCGACAACTCGCGGATTCATACTGCAACCGGGTGGACACATGCGATCCAATTACAGGATTCATTGAGGGATATGCTCGATGCTGCACGAGAAATAATACGCAACGGCTAAATTGTCTTATGATGCCCGTGTCCTGTCTTTATGAGTCCCGCTGAAGTTTCTGTCTCGCTGAATTTACTGAGACAATGGTTCATGGTGAATCTGGAGGAGGGTATGCCCCACATCCCGCAGGTGATGGAGCAGTCCTTCGGGAAAAATTATTCCGTAGTGATGACCGGCAAAATGTAGAAAAATTATCAATGATTATGTATTTTGAAAGGTAATTAGATGTACACAATGAAATATTTTGTAACCGGCGGCGCAGGATTCATCGGAAGCAACCTTGTCGACAGGTTACTTTCACAAGGACACGAGGTCACGGTCTTTGATAACTTTTCCACAGGAATTACGGAATATCTTGAAAATGCAAAAAAATATTCCGGCTTCACTTTAATCAAAGGGGACATTCTTGATCAGGATTTATTAAACCGTGCGATGTCTGGGTGTGATTTTGTTTTTCACCTTGCAGCGAATGCCGATGTCCGGTTTGGCACAGAACATCCTGCAAAAGATCTTCACCAGAACACCATTGCAACATTCAATGTACTCGAAGCGATGCGGGAGAATTCCATCAATAAGATTGCGTTTTCTTCTACCGGATCGGTCTACGGTGAGGCAAAAGTTATTCCCACACCGGAGGATACCCCATTTCCTGTCCAGACCTCTTTCTATGGCGCATCGAAGCTAGCCGGTGAGGGCTTGATCGAAGCCTATTGCGAAGGGTTCGGGTTCCGGTCATGGATCTTCCGGTTCGTATCGATCCTTGGGGAACGATATCCGCACGGGCATGTTTTTGATTTCTATCAACAGCTCCGTGACCATCCCGACAGGCTGGATGTTCTTGGGAACGGGCACCAGAAGAAATCGTATCTCTATGTGCAGGACTGTCTCGATGCAATATTTACGGCTATTCAAAAATCGCATGAAAAAGTGAACCTGTTCAACCTGGGAACTGACGAATACTGTGAAGTGAATGATTCCATTGGCTGGATCTGCACCCATCTCGGGCTTGAGCCTGACATTCATTATACCGGAGGAGCGCGTGGCTGGATCGGGGATAACCCGTTCATTTTCCTTGACTGCCAGAAGATTCGTGCTCTCGGGTGGACACCGAAATATACCATTAATCAAGGAATTATCAAGACATTGGAGTTTCTTCAGAATAATCCGTGGTTACTGGAGCGAAGAAAATGAAAATTTGTGTGCTCGGGTTATGGCATTTGGGATCAGTGACTTCAGCAGGTCTTGCCAAATTGGGGCATACCGTTGTCGGGCTTGATTTTAATAACGAAGTAATCGGAAATCTTAAAAATGCACATGCACCGGTCTCCGAGCCTGGATTAAATGAATTGATCCATGACACTCTTGAAAGAAAAACATTAAGATTCACTCATGATCCTGGTGTCGCATTACAGGATGCGGATGTGCTCTGGATTGCCTTTGATACACCGGTTGATGAACAAGACAATGCAGATATCACCTATATCGAGAAAAATTTTGATAAAATTGCTCCTTTTATCCATGATGGGGGAAAAATCATTATCTCTTCTCAGGTACCTGTTGGATTTACCCGGCACCTGCAAAATAAGTTTAATAAAAAAAATCCTGGCAAAAAAGTATATTTCGCATACTCCCCCGAGAATTTGCGGCTGGGAAACGCACTGAAAACATTTTTGGAGCCGGATAGAATTATTATTGGTATCCATCCTGAAGAAAAAGAACTATTCCTCCCTGTTTTTACTTCGATCAGTGATCGATTGGAATGGATGAGCATTGAATCGGCAGAAATGACCAAACACGCCATCAATGCATTTCTCGCAACATCCATTTGTTTTGCAAATGAAGTAGCAACCCTCTGTGAATGCACAGGGGCGAACGCAAAGGAAGTCGAACGGGGATTGAAAACCGAAGAAAGGATCGGTCCGAAAGCGTATCTTAACCCGGGAAATGCTTTTTCCGGGGGAACACTTGCAAGGGACGTTCGGTTTTTGCAAAATATGGGGAAGAAAAATCATCTGCCAATTCATCTCATTAATTCTGTTCTTGAGAGTAATGACTATCATAAAAAATGGATTCAACGAAAGTGCCTGGAGACATTGGGAGAACTGAACGGAAAACACATAACCGTTCTGGGACTGACGTACAAACCCGGCACGAATACTCTCCGGCGATCCTTATCGGTTGAATTATGCAGATGGCTCAAGGATCAGGGAGCGGAAGTGACCGCTTTTGATCCGGCAATTCAGGAACTGCCCCCTGAATTACACACTATTATTTCACTATCTTCTGATATTGCATGTTCTGTGGAAAATGCTGATTGTATCATTATTGCCACAGAATGGCCAGATTTCAAAAAAATAAAAAAAGAGATCATAACAACAATGCAAGGGAAAATAATTATTGACCCTAATGGATTTATTAAAGGAACTCTTGGGAATATTCAGCACATGCGGTATTTTGCTGTAGGGAGGAGTCACTCGTGAAATTATCAGGGCTGAATGCGATCATAACCGGGGCAAACCGGGGTTTTGGTTTTGAAGTTGCAAAAAAATTCGTTGAAGAGGGCGCATCCATTGTAATATGCGGGAGGGATGCCGATCAGGTTAAGCGAGCCGTTGATACCTTACAGAAACTCTCTTCTTCGCAACAAACGGTTATCGGACTGCCAATCGATGTGTCAAAGGAAGACGACGTTAAAAAATTAATTGATACGGCATTGAACAAATTGGGACGAATCGATATTGTTGTAAACAATGCCGGGGTATATGGACCCAAGGGACTCATCGAAGATGTTGATTCCGTGGAATGGATATCTGCAATCAATATCAATTTATTCAGCGTTTTTTTTATGTGTAAATGGATTCTGCCCCATATGAAAGGGAATAATGCCGGGAAAATAATTAACCTGTCCGGAGGAGGCGCAACAGCTCCCCTGCCAAGAATTAGTGCATATGCCACATCCAAGGCAGCTGTCGTGAGATTGACAGAAACTCTTGCGGAAGAATGCAAAGAGTATGCCATTGAGATCAATGCGATCGCTCCCGGTGCACTCAATACCCGGCTGTTGGATGAGGTTCTGGAAGCAGGACCTGATCGGGTTGGAAGAGCATTTTATGAAAAAGCCCTAAAACAAAAATCTGATGGTGGAACCCCTCTGGATCTGGGTGCATCATTGTGTGTTTACCTGGCATCTTCCGAGAGCGATGGGATAACCGGGAAACTGATCAGTGCCCCCTGGGATCCCTGGCAGAACCTTGCAGACTACCGCGAAGATCTGAAAAATTCCGATATCTACACGTTAAGAAGGATCGTTGAGAAAGACCGGGGAAAAAACTGGGAGACTAAAAAGTGAAAGTTGGCATAATTGGATGTGGAGCGATTGGCAGGAAACGCGCTCTTGCATTAGGAGATCACGAATTGGTGATTGCCGTTGATACTTCGCTGGAACGGGCACGGGAAGTTGCGCAATTGAAAAAGTGTCCGTCAGTAAGTACAAACTATGAAGATGCTGTAAACAATGATGAAATTGATCTGATCCTTATTTCGACGACTCCCGAGTTCCTGGCAAAAATAACTCTTGCCGCAATCACTGCCGGCAAGCATGTGCTTGTAGAGAAACCTGCCGGAAGAAATCCCGAAGAGCTTATTCCGATTATAAAAACAGCGAAAAGAAATCATGTTTTTGTAAAAGTGGGATTCAATCTCCGGTATCATCCCACTTTGTTGAAAGCAAAACAACTGGTGGATTCCGGTGCGATTGGACCGTTGATGTTTATTCGCGGCAGATACGGGCATGGGGGGCGCCTTGGCTATGAAAAAGAGTGGCGGGCGAATCCTCGAAAATCCGGAGGGGGTGAACTCATTGATCAGGGGGTTCACCTGATCGATTTGTCACGCTGGTTTCTCGGGGATCTCACGGTTGCAACGGGTTTTGCCCATACCTATTATTGGGATATGCCGGTCGATGACAATGCCTTCCTGATGTTAAAAAGTCCAAAAAATCAGGTTGCGTGGCTTCATGTCAGCTGCACTGAATGGAAGAATATGTTCTCCTATGAAATTTATGGGGAGACCGGAAAACTCGAGATCGAAGGTCTTGGCGGGAGTTATGGCGTTGAGCGGTTATATCTTTACAAAATGCTTCCGATAATGGGACCACCGGAAACAACCATGTGGGAATATCCTTTTGCAGACAATTCGTGGAATCTCGAATTGGATGAATTTATCCGGTCTATTGAAATGCAACGACAGCCACAAGGAAATATATCTGATGCAAAAAAAGCGCTCGACATTGTCAAAACTGTGTATGAGGAGTGTAATTTTAAGGTGAATGTATGATCATCACACGGAGTCCTTTGAGAATTTCCCTTGGGGGTGGGGGCACGGATTTACCCTCGTATTATCAAAAACACGAGGGTTTTTTAATTTCTGCTGCAATCGACAAATATGTCTATATCAATTTACATGACACCTTTGTTGACTACCTCATCATAAAATATTCCAAAATGGAAGAAGTAAAGAGCATCGACGAAATAAAACATCCCATAATCCGCGAATCATTAAAATTATTGGGATTTGGTGCCCGCAATCTTGAAATTGCAAGTCTGGCAGATATTCCGGCAGGTACTGGTCTGGGATCGTCCGGAAGTTTTACCTGTTCGCTTTTAAAAGCTCTCCACACGCATAAAAAAAATATCATTACCCCAGCAGAACTGGCAGAACAGGCTTGTCATATAGAACTTGATATTCTTGGTGAACCCATTGGGAAGCAGGACCAGTATATTTCTGCGTACGGCGGGATCAATTGTTTCACATTCTGCAAAGATCATCGGGTGAAAGCAGAAAAACTCAATATCTCCCATGAAACGCTCTACAACCTTGAAGACCACCTCCTGCTCTTCTTCACCAGTTACTCCCGGTCCGCGTCAAACGTTCTCAAGGAGCAGGATGATAAAAGCAAAAAGAATGACCCTGCAATGATCGACAATCTCCACTTTGTAAAAGAGCTTGGATACAAGAGTAAGATCGCATTTGAACGCGGTGATCTTGACGAGTTTGCCAATCTGATGAACGTCCATTGGGAGCATAAAAAACAACGGTCGAATGCGATGAGCAATGACCGGATCAATACCTGGTATGACATTGCCATGAAGAACGGGGCACTCGGGGGAAAGCTCATCGGTGCCGGTGGCGGAGGATTTTTAATGTTCTATGCTGAGGACACCAAAAAACTCCGTCACGCAATGGCGCACGAGGGACTCAAGGAAGTCCGGTTCCGGTTTGACTTTGACGGCAGTAAAGTGGTGACTACTTCGTAATGCTGCCGGTTGTTATTCTTGCAGGGGGTCTGGCTAAACGCCTGTATCCCACTACACGGACGATTCCCAAAGCGCTGATCCCTGTCAATGGCAGACCTTTTATCGATCACCAGCTGGCACTCCTGAAAGAAAACGGTGTGACGCAGGTCGTTCTCTGTGTCGGTTATCTTGGTACCCGGATAGAGGAATTTGTGGGGGATGGGTCGCAATGGGGGCTTGAGGTACGGTACTCCTATGACGGGGATGTGCTTCTGGGAACCGGCGGCGCGATCAGAAAAGCAGCCGGGATTCTTCCGGAGGTGTTCATGATCCTCTACGGGGATTCGTATCTCGATATCGATTTTGAACCGGTCGTGCAGCAGTTCAACGCTGAAAAACTTCCGGTCCTGATGACCGTGTACCGCAACCGGAACGCATCCGATACGTGCAACATCATCATGAAGGACGGGAAAGTTTTCCGATACAGCAAAAAATCCCCTAATCCGACCATGGAGTATATCGATTACGGGCTTATCGTGATACAAAAAGAGGTCTTCGACCCGTACCCGGCAAACGAACCCTTTGATCTCTCTCTTGTTCTCTCCCGTATGGCTGATTCCGGACTGGTTGCAGGATATGAAGTCAGGAAACGCTTTTACGAGATCGGGTCGATCTCAGGAATCAAAGAAACTGAGGATTATATCAGGACACGGATACTAGATTCAGGATAGCGGAGAAGACCATGAATGACGAAGATTATATTTCTGCGTTTCTCAATGACGCAGTTACTATTATCAACAAGCTTGACCGCACCCAAATCCAAATGATGACACGGATCCTTTCGGATATCCGGAATACTGGCGGGCGATTATTTATTCTCGGGGTTGGTGGGGGAGCAGGACATGCCTCCCACGCGGTGAATGATTTCCGGAAGATTGCGGGTATTGAATCCTATGCACCGACTGACAATGTTTCTGAGCTTACCGCGCGGGTCAATGATGAGGGCTGGGAGACCGTTTTTGAGAACTGGTTGAAAGGAAGTCATCTTACCGCGAAAGATGGTATCTTTGTCTTTTCTGTCGGAGGGGGAAATGCCGAGAAGAACGTGAGCGTGAACCTTGTCAATGCGCTCCGGTATGCCAAGGAAAACGGGGTAAAAGTGATTGGGATTGTGGGGCGTGATGGCGGATATACGGCTAAAGTCGCTGATGCCTGCGTAATTATCCCGACCGTGAACGAGAAAACGGTAACTCCGCAGACTGAAGCATTCCAGGCAGTCATCTGGCACTTGATTGTCTCCAGTCCTGCACTGCAGAAGTTCGAAATGAAATGGGAAAGCACGAAGTAATCCGATGAAAAAAGCAGTATTTCTGGACCGGGACGGTGTGCTCAATGAGCTGGTGCTGAATCCTGCTACCGGGGAGTATGAACCTCCGCATTCCCCGGTTGATCTAATCCTGTTCCCTTACGTGATCGAGTCTCTTCGAGTTCTTCAGGATGCGGACTTTGAACTTTTTTTGGTTTCCAACCAGCCGGATTATGCAAAAGGGAAAACCCTGCTTGAAAATATTCATACGGTGCATGCCAGATTCAATCATATTTTAACATCGGGAGGAATTTATTTTCGGGAATATTATTACTGCTACCACCATCCGAATGGAGTAGTGCCTGAATATTCTTTTGCCTGCGAATGCCGGAAACCCAAACCCTATTTCCTTTTAAAAGCAGCCCGGGATTACGGTATAAATCTCGAAAATTCATGGTTGATCGGTGATCGGGACTCTGATATCGAATGCGGGAAAGCGGCAGGAACGAAAACGATAATGATTGATGAGACGCACTCATCCGGGTTGCGAGGATCCAGCCATCCGGATAAAATAGCAGCGAATCTTAAAGATGCATTAACGATAATACTTCATAATTGAATCAGAATATTGTTTTGGAATGTGTAACATGAGCGGATTACCACAATTCAGGATTAAACTCTATGCCGATGGTGCCGATCTGAACGGCATGATCGAAGAATATAAAAAAGGAGTTGCAAGTGGCTTTACCACCAACCCCACCCTCATGAAGAAAGCCGGGGTCAAGAGTTACGAGGAATTTGCAAAGGCGGCACTCAAAGCGATTCCTGACCTTCCGATTTCATTTGAAGTTTTTTCTGATGACCTTCCAGGTATGGAACGGGAAGCCCGGAAAATCGGGGGCTGGGGTAACAACGTGTACATCAAGATCCCAGTTACCAATACAAAGGGAGAAAGCACCGCACCGCTCGTTAAGAAGCTTTCCCACGATGGTCTAAAACTGAACGTCACGGCAATTCTGACGGTTAACCAAGTTAAAACCGTTGCAAAGGCACTCTCTCCCACAACACCGAGCATAGTTTCCGTGTTTGCCGGTCGGATAGCTGATACTGGGACTGACCCAATGCCGATGATGAAAGAGTCGGTGAAGATCCTCAAATCAAATCCAAAAGCCGAGCTGCTCTGGGCAAGTACACGGGAACTGCTAAACCTTATTCAGGCGGAGTCCTGCGGGTGCCATATCATCACTATTACGAATGATATCCTGAAAAAAGTGCCACTTGTGGGGAAGGATTTAAATCAGGTGTCGCTCGAGACCGTGCAGATGTTTTATAGTGATGCACAGAGTGCTGGGTATAAAATATAAAATCACATTTTTTGAATTTTTATCATGTCTGAATCAAACAAGTGGCCAAAAAAAATTCCAAAACTCACTGCCAAACAAATAGATATTCGAGAAGATTTTGTGAAACATTGGCTGGCTGTTTTACCCAATAAATATAATATTATTGAAAAATTTAACCATGGTTTCCCACAAAACAAAGGCTTTTTCGACAATTGTAAAACTCTAGAAATTGGGGCTGGACTCGGAGAACATATCAAATATGAACCGGTTAATAAACAATCTTACGTAGCGATGGAATTGCGCGACGAATTAGCAAAAGAGATACAATTTCGGTATCCAGATGTAAAAACAATTGTTGGAGATTGTCAGGAAAAAATCGATGCGGACGATGGTTTTTTTGATCGCATTCTTGCTATTCATGTACTGGAACACTTGCCAAATTTGCCTGCAGCATTGAATGAAATAAAAAGAGTGCTAAATCCAAACAAAGGGAAATTTATTATAGTTATACCATGTGAAGGGGGTTTTGCATATACCTTGGCAAGGGACATATCAGCTCGAAAAATATTTGAAAAAAAGTACAACCAGAAATATGACTGGTTTGTTAAAACTGAACATATAAATTATCCTGATGAAATACTTGAAGAATTAGATAAATTATTTACAATACAGGAAATCTCATATTTTCCTCTGAAAATCCCAAGTATTCCCTTGAATTTATGTATTGGAATCGTTCTGATCTCGAAGATATCATAATCACTTGATTATAATGCGAGGTTCGCCTTCTTTATCCAGTCATTCTCGTATTTGTACAAAAACAAAATAATTTGTGAGTACGTATCCTAATAAAGTACTTAATATAACCTGAATTGCTTTGGAGTGAATTACGTCAAACTTGAAAAACTCAACGAATATTATCAATATCCCGCTATTGAATAAATAAGTCAGAGCAACACTAATGAGATAGCGTTGAAATGTTTTCGTTTTCTCTTTAATATGATACTGAAATGTCCAATTTTTTTGAAGAAAATATACAAGAATCAATGCAACCAATATTGAAAAAATATTAGCAATAATGTAATTAATCTGAAAAAAATTCACTGAAATGGTAAAAAGAGAGAAATCAATAATTACCCCGATTCCCCCGACCATACAATATTTTAGATATTGGTTTATTCGACTTTTTAATTCTGAATTCATTCTTAATTATCCCACATCGTTGTATGAATTGAGATGCTAATCCATTTTATTAGATATTTATTTTTTTAATGAAATAAGACATCGAATTCCCCATGGGTATAAAATCCATTTTCCGAGACCCAATTCAAAGTGCATCAAAAAAAACAAGAGATTATTAAATATCGGTCCCCCCAATTGAATTTGATTTTTCATTTTAGTTTGTGTTTGTGCAGTACTTTCAATAATTTGTCGTTTATTTCGAAGTTTCATAAACTTAAATGCGGGGTAAATAAAAAATCCAAGATGTGAGGCACTACAGATGGCAAATCCTGCATTATGAGCCATTTTTTTTAGATCGCAAAGAGTATACCTTCGGAAATGTTTTAACTGTTCATCGTAAAAGTCGTACAATTTCTGGTTGGCAGGTACTTCAATGATTGCATATCCCCCATGTTTAAGGATGCGATAGATCTGTTTTATCGCGGATTCGTCATCTTTAATGTGTTCAAGCACATTCAATGCAACAACAACATCCACGCAGTTATCCGGCAAAGGACAATTTACGAGATCAAACTGAATCAAGGGAATATCCATTCTTTTTTGAGTAATTTTTTCCAAGGGTTCGGGAATACAGTCTGATCCAATAAGAAACGATTCAGGGAAAGCTGCTTTGATATCCCGGAGAAGATATCCTGAAGATGACCCTATCTCCAATATCACAGCACTTTTGGTTTGTATTTTATTCTTCAATTCGTTATAAGCATGAAGCCGCGATGCTCTATCAATATAATGATTGCCATCTTCAGCTTCTTTCTCGTGAAAATCTGTGAGACTTACATTCCATCCGGCATCGCATATGGTATATTTCAATACCGAAAGTTCTTTTGAACCAATCCTAAAACAATTCCCCATCCAAATGGGCTCTTCTGTATACCCCGGAGGAATAGGAAATTTAAATTTCATCTCAAAAGTTCTCCCTTTTTTCAATAATATACTGCGGACGCCGTTTCACTTCTTCATAGATGCGCCCGATGTACTCCCCCATAATTCCCAATGAAAGGAGCTGAACTCCTGATAGGAACGTTATCAGGACAATTGTCCATGTGAGACCGGGTGTTAGTTCAATATGCAGAATAAATTTTTCAACTAAACTCCACAATCCGAGCAGGAACGCTCCCACGGCAATAAGTCCGCCAAGGAGGGACGCAAGTTGTAAGGGCCTTATTGAAAATCCGACAATACCATTGATTGCGATCCTTAAGGATCCCAGATACCGGTTATAACTTGAAGTACCCGATACCCGTTCATCCCGGTCATATTCAACGTATGTCTGTTTAAATCCGACAAACGCCACCATTCCCCGAAGAAAACCATGAGACTCATTCAATCGTTTTAACTCATCGATAACCCGTCGGTCCATGAGACGGAAATCCCCGGTGTCTGAAGGGATTGAAACATCAGATATTTTATTGATAACACGATAGCCGAAGTGTGAGATCCATGTTTTCAAAAATGTTTCCCCTTTACGGGATCTTCGTTTGGCATAGACAACCTTGTATCCTTCCCGCCATTTCTCCAGCATCTCTTCAATTAATTCCGGTGGATCCTGAAGATCAACATCAATAACAACACAAACGTCCCCTTTACAGAGATGGATACCAGCCATTGTCGCTGCCGGCTGACCGAACCGGCGGCTAAATTTTATGAAACGGACGTTTTCATTTCGCTGGATTTCATCCAAGATGACTTGTTCTGTGTTGTCGGGGGATGGATCGACACAAAACAGGATTTCATAGGGAACTTTCAATTTCTCCACTACGGATTCCATTCTTTGCAAAAATGGATGGATATTGGTTTCTTCACGGTAAACAGGAATAATAATTGAGAGATAGATTTCATTTTGAGACATATGTTGATAATTAATTCGATTTCAAAACATTTCTACGTACTGTTTTTTTTTAACGAGCAGGATACATACTTAACGGAGTATTTAGATTCTATATCAATCATATTTATATCAACGACTATAGATAAATATTGGATTTCTATGATACCTCCCGTATATCTGTGCCTGTCCAACGAGTCATGACAGTTGGTGGACTGTTTTCTCTCGATTTACATTACGATGAATTTAATATACCTTATAACAAATAAAATGTGTATTTTTATGGATATTTTGTTGGATAAAAATGAACAATTAAAAAAAGTTCACCAACTAATTATACAAAATAAGTATATTATTGTACTGATTCTAGTAAACTTTATCACAAATTATTTGTTTATTCTTCAATACAAATTCTACAGCGATGACTGGGTTGCAACTGTAAATCCGTTTGTGGCACCGTATTCTTACAGTTCTCTTCTCCAGTCTCCAGATAGACCAATTTACTACGTAATTTTAAAATTCCAAGCGCAAATTTTTCAAGATTACGCACTTATCTATCACATTTTAGGGTTCATCACGACTTCGATCATTCTCATTTTAATTTATAAAATTGCAAAAAAATTATTCTCGGATTTTAACTATTCTGCAGAGATGTATCCTTTTTTGGCTGCACTGATTTATTGCGTTCTATTCAATAAAGATGAAATGTATCCCTGGGCACTTGTGGCATTAGGTTTTTACTCTATAATGTACATGGTGTCATTTTACACGTATATAAACAAAGAGAAAGATCATTATCTCGGATATTCCCTTATCGCGTATACTCTCGGATTGTTTACCTATGAGAGTGGGATTGCACTGCCGGTAATTTTTTTCTCCTATGACATTTTACTTAAAAAAGATTATAAAAAATCATTTTTATTTGCAATACCACTGGTGTTTAATCTTCTAGTAAGAAAAACGGCATGGTTTGGATATGGGACAACTGTTTCTGACCGTAGTTTTGGGGATTGGGGATTTCAAAGCCTCTTACATAACGTTTTCGATTTTGTGAGTGCCTCAATATTCATGATATTTCGCCAGATACTCTATGCTTTGCAGGGTTTACAGACATTGGGAAGCCTGATAATTATTATAACAATACTAAATTTGATAATGCTTTTTATTTTGTATAAACTCATTGATTTTAATGATGTACCGAGAACAGGAAATATTTATTTTGGATTATTACTCGTGATTATTACTGCAGCATTTGCATTTCCCTTTATCCTGCGAGGAGGATTGTTATCAGGATCACTTCCAACAAGGTCATTTGAATTTATCGATATCGGAATTGCTTTTTTACTCACGTTTATCGTGGGATATCTCTCAAAACCCCATCTCAAAAAAATCCTTGTTTTGATTTTTATTGGAACATGCATCTTCCTTTGTCAGGGACTTTTCATGAACTGGGTGGTATCAGGAGATATCCAAGAGGATGTGTATCATTTTATCGGAGAACATTCTAATGAGATAAATTCTTATGATTATGTTTATTTCAATAACCCCAGTTTTGTCCTTAATAAACCCAATGCCATTGATGAATCGGCTTTTTATCCTGTTGCAAAAATTTATTTCCAATATATACGTAATGATCCTCAAGCACTGGAACACCGCATAACGGCACAAAAGCAAAAATCGAGTGGTTCAACCATTGATAACGAATACGACCGTTACTTCAATGCAAAAGGTCTGGATAATTATGCACTTGCGGATATGCTATCTTTAAAAGTCGATAAATTTAAAAATGGAAATTATTCAAATTATTTAATTTATGGTAAAGCCAATAATGTTCCACTTGAAGTTACGGATGAATATATTATATTCCAGTCTCCTTATCCGGGTGGACAAAATATTACCGTTGAAAAATCTCAGGTATATGAAATAAATTATGATAAAGTGTATCCGATCAATAATCCGCAGTAAAAAGCAGATCATCCCCATTATTTTTTGACCAAAAGATAAACGTAGAATGAGGTAAACCCGATATCCCGCATATCACCACTCAAGAACAGAGAAAATCGTTCTTCCATGTTAAATGAGTGGCGTTAATTCCCCCGTTTCGCTCACAGGTTCTATTTTGCTCAGACTATTGCGAATCAGATGATCCCCATCTCCCCCAACCTCTCCGGCAAATACTTCTTCGTCACAAAGTCCAGCCCCCGCGCCGCAAACGCTTGCTGTTCCGACTTCAGCCCCATTTCGATCTGCAAATTGATCTGCTTCTTCCAATAATCGGTGGCAATCCGGGGATCGGTGAGTTCCGCATGAAGATCCTCAATATCCTTGTCAGACAACTTATCTCCTGAATGGTTGTGCGCACAAACGATCAACCAGCTCCGTCAGTTTCTGGCAACCCGTATGGAAGAGCAGGATCTTCAGTGTGAGGTCGGGTTGTTCCTGCGAACCGGGCAGATGCACGGTTTTTTCCTTGAAGAGGAGGCTATTTAATCAAGACAGTAAAAATGTATGCTATCATGAAGATGCAGGCATCAATAACCGGCAGCCCTGTACATGGAGTCGGATATCGGGTGTTTCTGCTCCAGAAAGCGCTGGACTATGGAATTTTACGATTTAATGCACGCAATGAAGTGAGCCATGAAAAACAGCAGGTGATTGTGCGCGCCGAGGGAGAGCCTGCCATGATCGAGGAGTTTTGCACCTTCATCCGCAGTGAGGCACCTCCTGATGCAACCATTTCAGATATTTCCTTTCAAGAATATACAGGATATGTCATCAGCATAGTCGATTACATGCACTTGATCCAAGTCGAACAGCTCTCGAAAGGAATTCCTGCAATTATCAGCATTGATAAAAAGCAGGACCAGATGCTGGGTAAACAAGATCAGATGATCCAGACACTGGATCACATGGAATCTTCAATCACTGGTGAGATTAAAGACTTGCGAACCGACCTGCGTTCATACCTTGAGCGGAAATTTTCTGTAATGGAACAGGATATCCAGCAGATCAAAGTAAAGATCGGTTTGATGTGACTATTCCCACGGCTAAAGCCTGCGGGGTTATAAGTTTCTCACCATCAAAGCTGGACGATCTTTGAGAAAAGGTTTCAAAACTCTTCGAATGGTTTTTGTGCTGCATAATCCTGTTTAGATCAGACTATTGCGAATCAGATAAGCCCCATCTCAGCGAGCCGTGCCGGTAAATACTTCTTCGTCACAAAGTCGAGCCCCCGCGCCGCAAACGCCTGCTGTTCCGACTTCAGCCCCATCTCCAGCTGCAAATTGATCTGCTTCTTCCAGTAATCAGAAGCAAACCGGGGATCGGTGAGTTCCGCATGAAGAGCCTCAACATCCTTCTCGGACAACTTATCGGACGGCAAATTATAATCCCGGATATCGCTGGGCTGCAACCCGATAAACTGTGCCTTGGGCGTTACCAGCAGCTCCGACATATGCGCGCTCTTGATCGCACCGTAGGCAACCGATGCGTAGATCCGGTACGACCACGGGTCGCCATCCGTGAAAACAAGGACGGGGATGTCCCATGTCGAGCTGATCTTGTTGAGCATCCTCCGGGTCGAGCGCGCCGGCTGTCCTTTTAAGTGAACGAGAATCGCATTATGCTCCTCATCGAACCCGTTCTCGATCAGCCGGTCGTACATACCACCGGTCTCTATGGCAATCACGAACTTTGCATCGTGGTCCACAAACTCAATGTTCTCGACATTGTTCGGGATCGTATATCCAGCCTGCCCGACATCATCCTGGCAGTGGATCGTCTTCATCCCGCGCCGGGTCTCTTCCCGGATCCGCATCGGACCATAAATCGATGCACCGTTCTCTTCGGGATGGAGATGGAACCCCTCGCGCGGTACATCCGAGAGGATCTCGAGATCCTCGATTAAGAAGTTGCTCTCGTCCTGCGCGCCAAACTTCGCCCGCTTCCAGCCCTCGGAGATGTAATACATCTCTCTTAGCGTTGAAGAACGGTTCTCTTTCAGCTGCTGCCTGATGAACCCGATCACGTATGCCATCTTTAAGAGGTGCGTCGCGCTCTTTGCCGAAGCAGCGGTTCGCAGGCTCTCCTTGTCGCCGTACTTCCAGACCTCGCTCGCATCATCGAACTCGATGTTGTATTTCGTACGGGTGGGCAGCGAGATGGATGGGATCTCCCCTGCCTTCATCTGGTCGTACCATGCGCTCGCGATCCGGAGCAGCGCTGTCATCGACTTCTTTTCCAGCTCCTCTTTAGACATCGAGATCCACCACCATCTTCTTCGCATCGTCTATGCCCCGGATCTCGAGGATTCCTCCACCCTTCCCTGAATAGGAAATACGCGAAACCTCTTTGGGAGGCACGACGATCTTCCACACTTTCGTGAACTGCCCGTCCATCTCGCTCGTAAAATCCGCGTTTGGGTTTGCATCGGCAGCGTTGTCCGTGGAGATATCGTAAACCGAGATCTCGCCGTCATAGCCGCTGTAGTTGCTCAGCTCGATCGTGACCTTCCCGTCACGGGTCCATTTCTTGACGATCAGCTTCCGCATCAGTTTTCCTTCGATAGGAGTGGTATCAACAAGCGGCTTCTCCACGATCTCGCTCACCTTCGCCGCAATCTCCGGGATAATTGCGCAGACTGCCCGCGCCCGGTCTTCTGCTACCTTGTTCCTGTCCCTGCGTGAGACAAAGAGTTTGAGATCCCGCCCCAGATCCTGCAGCGCAAGCACAATCTCTTTTTCTATCTCCGGGATACTCGCAATCGCATCCTTGCTCTCGCTCGTGAAGGGTACGTTTGTGGATGCGACATGGACAAGGATCAGGACCGGTCCCATGGGCAGTCCCTGCTGTGAAAGATTGTATATTTTCCAGTTCACATTTGCAACACACTGGGTGATCGCACACGCACCCTGCTGGTACATCAGCGGGACACGGTTGGCAAAGCGGAGGATGATGGCATTTCCCTCAGGGGGCAGCTTTCCTCCATACCCGATCGCCGCTTCGACAACAAACGAGTGCCCGGAGAAGACTGAAGCCGGGCGGGTGCGTGCTGTCACAAAGTCCATCTGGAACTCCTTATCCAGCCCGCGCCGGATCAGTTCCTCACCAATGGGCGAGAGGCACTGGGTAGTGAGCGGGGGGGGCACAGAAACTTCCTGCATGGCAAGAAGGAGCGCCTTGAGCTGATCTGCGGAAAGGCTCGACACTTTTGTAGTTGCCTTCAAGCGGGACTTATCGCACATATCCTGCGCGAGCTTCTTTCCCACGCGGGAAAATCCATCGACAAGAAAGTCGATCAATTTCAGATCGCTCGCTACCGCCATCCGTTTCAATTGCCCGAACTCGATCCCGTGCGGGTGAGGCTTGACTGCCACCGGGCATGCGATCACTTCCTGGCTCACACGCTCGAACGTGAACGCCTCATCGTCAAGCTCCACCCGGAACCGCGCGTGGGGGTTCACGATCGAAGTATACCTGAGATACTCGAGCAGTTTCTTTTTCGCTGACATCGTGCTCTTGAACTCGATCTGCACCCGTGTCCCGTGAATCCGGTCCCATTCGAACGGTTGCACGGATATGACATCCGGCTCGTTCGTCTCGATCTTTATTGCGATCTCGAACCGGTGCGCGGATTCTTTTGCACCGGTGCGGGAGATGACCACAGTCGGCAGACCGCTCGTCAGCTGCGCATAGAGCACCGCTGCCGAGATCCCGATCCCCTGCTGCCCGCGCGTCTGCCGGATCTGGTGGAAGCGAGAGCCGTAGAGCAGTTTGCCAAAGACATACGGCACCTGCGCGGGGACGATCCCGGGTCCGTTGTCCTCCACAATGATCCGAAAAATATCAGGACCGGTCTTTTTAATGCTGATGTAAATATCAGGGAGTACCTGTGCTTCCTCGCAGGCATCGAGCGCGTTATCCACCGCTTCTTTTATGGTTGTGATCACACCGCGCGTGGGCGAATCGAATCCCAGCAGGTGTTTGTTCTTCTCGAAAAATTCCGCGACACTGATGCTGCGCTGCTGCTTGGCGAGCTCGTCAGCGAGCACCATGCGCTTTCACCTCGGCTACTGCCGCGGCAAGATTGAGGGTTTTCTGTTCACCGGTATGCAGGTTTTTCAGCGTTACCTCACCAGACTCCGCTTCCCGCTTGCCAATGACAACGGCATAGTCTGCGGTTTTTGAGGCATGCGCAAGCTGGGCGCCAAGCCCGCGCTCCATCAAATCCATCTCGGTACGGATCCCGGCTTCACGGAATGCACGGGCAACGTCGAGCGCGCGGATACGCCCTTCATTTGTGCAGGCAATCGCCAGAACCGTGTCTTTTTTTATCGGCACATCACCCAGCGAGACCATCACGCGGTCAAACCCGATCGCAAACCCGCAGGATGCCACATCATCGCCACCGAAGAGATGCGCGAGCCGGTACGCGCCCCCTCCGAGAATCTGGTTCTCTGCTCCAAGGTTGTCGGCAAATCCTTCAAAGACCATGCCAGTATAATAATCCAGACCACGCGCGATACCGAAGTTAAGCGTATACCGGCAGCCGGCAGCATCAAGTATGCTAAGCATCTGCGTAATACGCTCCTCGTCCGGAATTGTTCCGACGATGTCCAGTGCTTCCACAAGGGTGCGGCAACTTATGAGGGTTGTAAGAGATTGCGCGAGATCGGGTTTGCCCATCTCCCCGAGGGTTATTCCCAATCCATCAAAATCCTTCTTGTCGAGATGCGCCATCACCCGGCGCTGCGCGGAGGGTTCGAGTACCCGCAGAAGGTGTTTCATGAATGAGAGATGCCCCACCTTGAGATCATAGGTGACGCCGGTTGCGTTGAGCATTTCAGCGGCGAGCATGACGACTTCAGCATCCGCGATTGCGGTGTCAGCACCGATCAGTTCCACACCAAACTGCCAGAACTGCCGATACCGCCCCTTCTGCGGGCGCTCGTACCGGAAACAGTCGGCGAAGTAGCACCAGCGGAGAGGTTTTGGTGCGACTTTGGCTTCATTGATGTACATCCTGATCACAGCAGCTGTGATCTCCGGGCGCAGCGCAAGCTTCCTTCCGCCTTTATCCTCAAACACGTACATCTCATTGATAATCCCCTCGCCCGAACGCTGGGTGAAGAGTTCAAGATCTTCAAATTCTGGCGTACAGACTTCCCGGTACCCAAAGCGGCGCGCCACCTCGCGCAGCTTCCACTCAACAGCTCTGCGCGCTTCCATCTCGTCCGGTAAAAAATCCCGGGTCCCTCTCGGTTTCTGGAGCATGTTAAAAATCCCTACTGGTATTTATCGCCCGTCATTATTTCTTATTCGCCCCGGGTCTCGGGACGCTGCCAAGGAACCGTTGAAACGTCCCTTCGTTCTTCCAGACTGACTCGCGTTCGTGCCGTCCCTGTAAATACAGCGCGGCAAGTATCAATCCGAGACCGATCATCTCAGTGAATGCAGCGAGCATGATCGTGCAGATCACGCCAAACGTCGCAAGAGCGCTGTACAGCACGCCCCAGTATGCTGCCTTTCGGTAGCCGGATAGACCCGTCCTGAAAAAGATCCGGGCATCGCGCAGCCAGAGAAAGATCACGACCGCCGCACCGAACATGGCGACAAAGATGAGATACGACATGACTATGAATTAACTTATAATACGCCTCTCCATATCTGTATTATCACATCTATGCCGCCGAACCAGATGCTCTCTTGTGTGCTTGCCCGGTACAAAAATGGTGAGTGCTCGCTCGAAGATGCCGCACGCGAGATCGAAGGGCTCCGTATGGAGCATGTAGGAGATTTTGCGTGTCTTGACCTTGGACGGCAGGTGCGGTGCGGGATGCCGGAGGTTGTGCTTGGTGAAGGGAAGGATGCCCCCCAGCTTGCAGAGATTGCTGTCCGGCATGCAGAAGTTGCCGGGCGCTGCGTCGTCACGCGGGTGAATCCTTTACAGGTTGTGCAGGTTCAACAGCTCTGCAATAGTACCGGGATCACCGTAGAACACCGGGAGCTGGCGCGTGCCCTCATCCTGAAAAAAGGGGAAGAACCAAAACCCACCGGAGGGATCGTTGCGATCATCACAGCAGGGACTTCCGATATCGCTGTCGCAGAAGAGGCGAAGATCATCGCAGAAGAGATGGGTTGTGCGGTTCTCACCGCGTATGATGTTGGCGCGGCGGGCATCCACCGGCTCTTCCCGGCACTAAAACCCATGCTTGCTGCGCATGTCTTTGTTGTCTGCGCCGGGCGGGAGGGCACGCTGCCTGCGGTGGTAGCGGGACTCGTCGACAAACCCGTGATTGGGGTTCCCGTCAGCACGGGATACGGGTATATGGGCGGAGGACGTGCAGCCCTCGCGAGCATGCTCCAGTCGTGCTCGGTGATTGCTGTTGTGAACATCGATGCCGGGTTTACCGCAGGAGCCTTTGCGGCACAGGTAGCCAACGGGAGCAGACTGCCATGAAACGCGGATTTTATATCGGCAGGTTCCAGCCCTACCACAACGGGCACCAGACCGTCCTTGAACGGATCGCACAGGAAGCCGATGAGATCATCATCGGTGTCGGGAGCGCGCAGCTCTCACACACAATCGAAAATCCGTTCACTTCTGGTGAGCGCGTGCTCATGATCACCCGCGCGCTTGCATCACTGGGCTGCCCATTCTACGTGATCCCCATCGAGGATGTCCAAAGAAACGCGCTCTGGGCAGCACACGTCCGTTCGATGACGCCGCCATTCGATCTCTGCTACTCCTCAAACCCGCTCGTCGTCCGGCTCTTCCGTGAAGCCGGAGTCCAGGTACAGTCGCCTGCCATGTACGAACGGGATCGTCACAGCGGTACCGAGATCCGGCGCCGCATGCGGGAAGGCGAGCCATGGGAAGAACTTGTCCCGCCCGCTGTTGTGAAGGTGATCCGGGAGATCGATGGGGTTAAACGACTGTGCCAGATCGCGCAGGATGATCACTAATACCCTCATGCCCGCACGCGGAGAATTCCAGGTACACCCAATAAAACATCTATGAGATTTACAATCACAAGCGAGACGACAAAAAAATCGCGAATGCGATTTTCATGCCAAATGCCGGAGTAACCCATGCTGAAATTTCTCAAAAATATTCTTACCACAAAGAAAGAGAGCCCGCATTCCATTGCGCTTGACGAGATCCCTGCATGGCTAATTGAACGGGAACGCTCCGCTCAAGAGACATTACGATCCGAAACAGAAACATCAGTACACAATATCCGGAATGCCACTGCGAACCTTCAATTAATAGTGAATAACCTCAAAGGTGCGGAACAGGATCCTGAAACCCACCCAAAGATCAAGAGCATCGCAAAGAACTCCCTTCCGCTTTTTTTAAAGGCGATGAATGCCTCACTCTCAAAGGAGCTCCCCGAAGATACGGATGCATTCTATGCAGTGGCAGTCGAGAGCGTGAAGGGTTGCCTGAATGCTATCCGGGGGCAGGGACGGTACCTGATGGTAGCATTCCCAAACGAGATGAAGGCAACAAAGAGCGGTATCGATGCAATCGGGCGCGAGATCAACGTGATGACAGGGGCTCTTGGAAGATTCAAAAAAGAGTTAGCACTCATCGATGCTACGAGAAGATCCTATACTGCCCTTGTAAACATCCGTGAGGATATGAAAAAATCTGTGGAAAAGGAGAAACGGACCACCACACGCATTCAAGAGATTACCGCACGCCTTTCTGCGATCGGCAAGGAACAGCAGCAGCTGGCGAATGATGATGCGCTGCAATCACTCACCGCCCAGAAGGTGCATCATGCTGAACTTGAGAGCGAACGGGATGCACTGATGCGGACTTATGCCTCGCTCTCCATGACGGCATCCCACGTCTTTCGAAAAGCAGAAAAAATTGCGAACCGACAGCGGCACACAACAGAAATGCACACGTTGAAAAAGACGATGGAGATCCTATCAGATCACCAGGTCGCGAACCGTGACGAGATCACCGCAGCGCTCAATGCGGCATGCCCGATCACACAACGGATGATTGGTGAAGGGGAGATCTCACTTAAAAATAAAGAAGAGCGTGCGATGTTTGCTGACACTGCACTGCTATGCACCGAACTTGCATCCACAAGCACCCGGTTTCATGAGGTATGCACACTGTGCGACACCACCGGTCAAGCCCTCGCATCCCATCCACTTATTTTAAGGACAAATTCGCTGGAACGCGAACGCACCCAGCTCCAGAATATGCATGCCCATGAAGAGCTGGCAAAAAAAGAACTGCTGGAATGGCGTGAAAAGACAACGGGATCGATCCCTGTCTTACAAGAAGAACTGGCAAAAAAAATGGGGGAGATGATCGGGGAGACAGTGCAAATTCTGGTGGATGATCAGGTTCTCGTGGGAGGGTAACGCACCAAAGCCTGTATCATTCAGGATTTATCATTATCAGATTCATCCTAACATTGTTATCAACATTTTCGATGATCCAGTTCAATGGGTCACCGGATATTTCCCATTTTTTATATCTGACGCAGGTTGTATGAATTTTACATGAAAATCGCATTCGCGATTTTCAGCTGTCGAGCCTGTGATCGCCGATCTCATAATTGTTTTATAAGATCGGATGGTTTTTTGCGCTTGTACCAGTGCGCCTTCACGTTGCGTCGATCTCAACAAAGTCCGTAAGGTCACTTTGGTTGGGCGGAAACGAATCCGACCAGCCATAGCAGTCACGGAGCATCTGTGCGATGACATCACTGAAGGTCATATTGCCACGTTTTAACGTAAGCAAAGCCTCATACACCTCGGGATCGATCCGGATTGAACGTCCCTCGCCAGCACGAGGCATAATTACCACTGTGTGGTCACAGTATATAAACATAATCTGAAAAATCGCGACAAATTTATAAGCAAGGTCAAAATTCGGCACAGTCCCGGATAAGTCTGCATCGACTTTTTACGTTGGATTTCATAAAGGGTTGTCAGATTTCTCGCCATCCATTAAGGGGATTATTGGAGATTATTGGGGATTATGAAGGTAGGGAGTATTCCGATCGGTTGTGCAACAATCGCGTAACGGGCGTATTTTCTTCACCCTACCATGCAGTGGATATGAGGAAAAGATGGTCCCCGGACAGAGCCAAAAACAAGCGGTTTCCCCATTGGTGCGAACTTCAGGTAACAGCTTCCTTCGTTTCCATCCAAACAGATCCAAACAGGATCATTTTTTTCTCGCTATATCGCCCTGTTTCGCCAAAAACCGATGACACGAGGTTATTTCCAGAACCATGTAATTCAATCGCGGTTTTGTGTGAATTGAATCCGGACTATTCAGCAAACTGAACCCGTATTGAGCACGGATTCGGGCATGTGCGATACGGCTTTTGACCGTTCCCCTCACTCCGGATACCAATTCCCCCAAGTATCAGGCGTTTTTTAAGGAAGCATTAAATATCGTATCCCAGCATAATCCTATATGAATTACTATGAGCAGGGAGAAGATTAAAGTCCCCGGAAAGGTGTATGAGGAATTAGAAGCCCTCAAACGTGAGATTCATTTCACACTTGATACAAATGATACGATCAAGAAAGCAGAAGACCGGGGCTATGATACAGCGGCAAACTGGATCCGCCAGAACGAGGACGCATACAAAGTGGGATTCTCGTGGGGCTTTGAACCAGACTCCAATGAACCAGTTGGCATGATCCGTGACATTCCGGCTCGCGAACCCCCGGCACCCAAACGGACAATCGCCCGCCCGCCGCCCCCTCAGAGCCGCCAGTCTAAGAAATCTTCTGGCAGCTCGGGGGGCATTATAGCTGGAATAAAAAACTGGTTCAATAAATATTTCTAATCGTTTTTTTTATCCACAACAATTATTCGGTCCGGGCACGGAGATCAGGATATGCCAACCTGCCAGGACTGCATAAGTTACGAGCCGAAATCAAAAGATCTGGGCGAGTGCCGGATCAATGGCGAGACCACTCCGGACCGGGACCGCGACCGCTGCCCCAGCCGATCATTTATCCCAAAACCTGCAAAGAGATAGTGCGAGTGCAGAATTTTTGACATTCGATATTTTTGAAGCACCCGTTTCCCCTAAAAACAACGCCGATTATGCACCCGTGTATCGCAAGCACACAAAATAAAAGTGTTGCTTGCAGCACTTTCATACCAACCACTCATGAGATGTCGCTCGTTCCAGGCAGATAAAAATGAAAATGACTGCGTTTCACAATCCCGGCTGGCAACCAGAGTGTGCCAGGTGAACCGGAATTCTGCACAACGAGACCGGATCTCAATGTACAAATACGGTCTTTTCCTATACTGTACCCGGGGCCTGCACTGCAATGCCACGGGAACTGTCTGAAAAGGATATTACCATATTAAAAAAACTTGCGCCGGAATGCGGTGATCTCACCTGTTCAGGATCCGGACATATGTTTCATTCCATCCTGCCCCCGGTTTCCAACCATTTTGCAGAAGATGGAGATGATTTTACCGAAAGGATCAGCCGGCTCTCGGATGAAGAACTGACCTACATCGCGGGCATCATCGAGAAAGGTGAAGAGAGCATGGGATGCCTGCCGGTGGAGGATGTGGATGCACTCGTAAAACTCATCCATGACCGGCTCTCTCCAGAGATTGCCCAAAAGGTTATTCGCGCTTACGAATCCGGGTATGAATGTGAACACTAACTTTTTTTCACCATGAACGATCTCGCGCCCCTCATTGCGGCATTGAAGGACGCCACGGTAAAAAAGCGTCTCGCTGCGGCACAAGCGCTCGGGAGATCAAAAAATCCATCGGCAGTTCACCCGCTCGTGCAGGCACTTTTGGATCCTCATAAAAAAGTACGCGTCGAGGCAGCACAATCGCTTGCACGACTGGATGACGCAGCAGCAGTACCCGGGCTGATTGCCACGCTAAATGACCGTGAACCGGAAGTGCGGGCTGCAGTTCTTGCTGCACTCGGGCGGTTGAAAGACCGGCGGGCTGTCGAACCGGTCTGTGGGTGCCTGAATGACCGTGAAGAGATGTGCCGGATAGGTGCTGCTGAAGTACTGGGGAAACTGGGCGATGCCCGGGCGATAGAACCACTCAGGCAAGCGTTACACGATCCATTTTCGGGTGTACGGGAAGCAGCTGATGCAGCGATCAAAAAATTGTCTAAAAAATGACTGACCCGTGATATCGCTGATATATCCATTAATCAGCTGGACACACCCTTTTTTTAGCGTTTCGAGACGGTAGAAGTTCACGTTAATGTGCGATACCTACGGATGTTGCCACGGTTGCGCTCCCTGCAGTCCTGATCACCAGTATCGTACTCGTGAAACCATAAACAAGCACAATAACCTTTTTTTTGTCCTGCCGGTTAGCACTCCTGCACGATCTGCACGAAACGTGAGGATTTTATACGAACCCCGCTGAATGTAAAAAACAGTTGGAGTGTGTGCCGATTTCCGTCATTATTGAAGCCCGTGACCTGATCAAAACTTACAACGGAGTTACCGCGGTCGACGGGATAAGCTTCGCGGTCAAGCGCGGCGAAGTCTTCGGGTTTCTCGGTCCCAATGGTGCAGGCAAGACGACGACCATGAAGATGATTGCCTGTGTCTCGCCCCGGACTGCGGGCTCCCTTCATGTTTTTGGTATGGACCCGGATGAAAAACCGGCAGAGATCAAGCAGCAGCTTGGCGTTGTCCCGCAGGAGACCAACCTTGATCCTGACTTCACCAGTTATGGGAACCTCTATACCTACTCGCGCTACTTCGATATCCCTGTAGATGTAGCGGACAATAAAGCAGAAGAACTTTTAGAGTTTGTCCAGCTGCAGGAGAAACGCGATGTCACGGTCGAGAAACTGTCCGGCGGGATGAAGCGGCGGTTGATCCTTGCCCGGGCCCTGGTCAACAACCCGGCACTGCTCATCCTTGACGAGCCGACCATCGGTCTCGACCCGCAGGCACGCCACCTGATCTGGGAGAAACTGAGACTGCTCCAGGCTCAGGGCAACACCATCGTGCTCACCACGCACTATCTCGATGAGGCGGCACGATTGTGCGATCGGCTCGTGATCATGGACAACGGTAAGATCCTGGTTGAAGGTGCACCAGCGGATCTGGTGAAGCAGTACGTGGGACATGAGATTGTCGAAGTGGAGAAGAGTGATGAAGTACTCGCGTGCCTTTCCACCATGAAGATCCCGTTTGAGGTGACTGGAGACACCGTACAGATTGCCACCGAATCGTCCCGTGAGATCGCCCGTACACTCCTTGACCGCTGCCAGCCGGGAACTGTGCTCACCCGCCCGGCAACTCTCGAGGATGTATTCCTGAAACTTACCGGGAGGACGCTGCGGGAGTGATCATGCAGCCCTTTTTTTTAATCCCCCGGATTACGCGGCGTGCGTGGAAAGTCTGGCACCGGAACTTTGTGGTCTTTGTCAGGACATGGCACGTGAACTTTTTCCCGCCGCTCATTGAAGCGCTCCTCTACCTGTTTGCCATCGGCATGGGTATCGGTTCCTATGTCAAAGAGATCGACGGCATTCCGTACGTGAACTTTATCGCCCCCGCCATCCTCGCCATCGCCGTCATGAACTCTGCATTCTTTGAATGCACGTATGGTTCGTATGTCCGTATGTATTACCAGAAGAGCTTTGACGCGATGATCGCAACACCGCTCTCGATTGAGGATGTTATCGCTGGCGAGATCCTCTGGGGAGCCACACGGAGCGTGATATACGTGATCATCATGCTTCCTGTGCTTGCCGCATTCGGCGTGATCTCGCTACCCTCAGCGTTACTTGCAGTCCCGCTCGCGTTTCTGGGGGGACTGATGTTTGCCGGCATTGCAATGTGCTTTACTGCCATCTCGCCCGGCATCGATACGCTGAACTATCCCTCGTTTTTGTTCATCACGCCAATGGCGCTCTTCTCAGGGACATTTTTCCCGCTCACGCTGCTTCCGCTCACTCTCCAGTACCTCGCGCTCGCCGTATTACCGCTCACCCACCTCGTTGCCATCATGCGGATGTTTACGCTCCCAGCGTTCTCGTGGACAATCGTACTCAACCTCGCATGGATATTAGCGGTGACTGTGATCTTCTGTGTTGCGGCGATTAACCTGATGCGGAGAAGGCTGATCGTCTAAATTTTTTGTACCTCTTTCGATAATCACGGGCTCGCACATCATTCGGTAAAACTTGTTTACTGGTTGAATCAGATTTTTTGGTATGAGCACCATTACCCGTTAAACCAGATTATCCAAAGGCAACTCAACCATTCTTCCCGCTGGGATACGTAATGCGATGAACCTTGAACCGGGAGATGTTCTGGAGTGGAAACTGGTAGGAGAGACTATCACGGTGATCCCCCGCAAACGGGAAGTCTTAGAAAACATTATCGGCATGATCAGTGACGGTGGCGATGCAGTCGAATCCAAGCGAAAAGCCCAGAAGGGTCGCTCGTGATGTCATGATCCTTGTGGATTCATCCATCTTCATCGCTCTTGCTGACCGTCACGACCAGTGGCACACAGCGGCAAAAAAACTTGTGCCCGGTCTCTGCGATGAACCGCTGGTAATATCGGACCTGATCATCGCTGAAGCCGTGACAATCATTGGTAAGCGCAGCGGAGGGAAAGCTGCCGTCCGGATGTATCATTATTTCGTCGATAATTGTGAGATCGTTTTTACGGACGATTCGTTGCTCTCAAAGGCAATGGAAATACTTCTCAGGTACGATGGGACACTCTCTCTTTCTGATTCAGTATCAGAGTTGAAATTATGCGGACGAAAAAGATCAAGAAAATCCTGTCCTTTGATTCAGACTTTGACCGGGTTACAGAGATCCAGAGAATTGGACCCGCATAATTACGGATCACCATTTTTCTTGTTTCGTTCAATTTTCAGCACATACAACTCTTCATCTTCCACCGTCTGTTGCATCACAACTCCCGCAATAAACCCGTGTTGGGAAAACAACTGGCAAACCTCATCGAGCCCGGTGAGTGAAGATATCAATATCAGTATTCTCCCACCCGGTGCAAGTACCCGCCCGACTTCTGCGGCAAACCGTTCAATCACTGCACACCCGGATTCGCCGCCATCGAGAGCGAACTCGAGCCAGTCATTGATTCGCTCTTCCGGGCGCGTGGGAAGATATGGCGGGTTGAAGATAACAAGATCGAACGTGCTCCGGATCCCGAAAAAAAGATCCCCACGCAGCACATCCACGCCATGTTCGCGGGCGCAAAGCGCTGCATGCGGGTTGATGTCTGTTGCTACTACATCGCAGATCCGTACGAGTTCAGCCGAGATGTAACCGGAGCCCGTGCCCACTTCAAGGACCCGATCACCCGCCTTCACTTCAGCCCGTGCGGCATCGGAGAGGAGGAACGTGTCGGCTTCGGGAGAATAGACCTGGCAGGGATCGAATGGCATCTCTCACCTTGTTGTGATTAATACGTGTACTGCCAGAGTTCAAGGTTTATCCGGTGTGCGAATCTCCCTCACGACAGAAGCAGTAACATTCCCCCACAAACGGTACCCGTACTTCGGCATCCTTATTGGAATGCCAGCCAAGAATAAGGGTAACAGGCGGGCGGGAAAGGAATGCATACACTGATCGAACATGCACAAAAAGGAACCATCACGGTGCAGATGCAAAAGGTTGCGCAGACAGAGGGGATCGATCCCGGAGTGTTACGGGAACGAATAGCCACTGGCAGTATTGTCATTATGCAGCGGGGCGACCGTGTGGTGGGAATCGGCAAAGGTCTGTCCACCAAGATAAATGTCAATCTCGGCACATCGACCGGGAAGGTGTCAGTGGCAGACGAGATAAAAAAAGCCCGGATCGCCGAAGAATTTGGTGCTGACACGATCAGTGATCTTTCAATGGGTGGAGACATTAATGCGATACGAAAGGAAATTTTTTCACACACCACCCTCCCCATCACCACCGTTCCCATCTACCAGGCAGTCGTTGAGAACAGCTTAAAGGAGATAACTGCCGATGACATACTCGCAACGCTCCGGATGCAGGCTCGTTTTGGCATCAGCTCCTGTGTTATCCACTGCGTAAGTCGCACGATGCTCGACCAGTACAGGAAGAATAAACGGATCCTCGGCATCGTGTCCAAGGGCGGTTCGATCACCAGCGCATTTATGCTTCTGAACCAGTGCGAGAACCCGTTCATCGAACGCTTCCATGAAGTCCTGTCAATCTGTAAAAAATATGACCTTGTCCTCTCTTTGGGCAATACTGCGCGGAGCGGGTGTATCAATGATCGCCGGGACCGGATGCAGCTTGAAGAGATTTGCGATAATGTCCGGCTCGCGCAGGAAGCCCACGACGCAGGTGTACAGGTAATCATTGAAGGCGCTGGCGGGCACATACGGAGCGATCGGATTCCCCGCTACATAAAATATCACAAGAAGCAATCTGCCTTCCCGCTCTTTGTTGCCGGGCCTTTGCCGACCGATATCGCTGTCGGGTATGATCACATCGCAGGATGTGCAGGGGGCAGTATTGCGAGTGCTGCTGGCGCAGATTACCTCTGCTACATCACGCCCGCCGAACACCTGGGTCTCCCAGACCCCGACGCAGTAAAAGAAGGACTTATCGCGTTTCGGATCGCCGCTCATATTGGTGACACCGTGAAATATGGCAAAGATGCACAGGACAAAAAAATGGCACAGATGAGAGCTGCACTCGACCGCGAAGGTCAGATCCGTTGTTCCATGGATCCGGCACGTGCCCGGGAACTGGCGGACGGTGATGCAGAATGCACGATGTGCGGGGAGTTCTGTGCGATAAAGATTATGCGGGAGTTCTAAAATCCCGCATTTATATCCAGATCATCATTCGATATTTGCGATCGTTGCAAAATCTTCCAGATACAGCGCTTCGGGACGGCTCTGTAAAATCTCGGCTGGCAACACAGCGATCGCTTTCTGCGCCCACTCCGGATCCAGCATCCCGGATGATCCCCGGAGCCCATTTTTCACGGTCTTTCTCCGGTGGGAGAAGAGCGCCCGGACAACGTTTGCATACAGATTCCGGTCATTGACCGGAAAGATTGGCGGGCGGGGAAAGATCTTCACGACCATCGAATGCACCTGTGGTTTGGGGGAGAAGCAGTGCGGCGGCAGCTCAAAGCACTGCTGCACCGCCGCGTACGTCTGTACCATAATCGAGAGCCTGCCGCAGTCCTTTGTGCCGGCGGGTGCAACCATCCGTTTTGCAAACTCGCTCTGGAACATCAGCACCGCAACCTCAAACCCGATATCGAGCAGCCGGAACGTAATTTTCGAGCTGACCGAATAGGGGAGGTTGGAAACCACGATCTCAAAATCGGGGAGTTCGCACCGGGTCGCATCGCCCTGCTGCACGGTGAGATGCCCCTGTGCAATATCGTCAAAAAAATAGTCGTTGAGTTCTGCGCAGAGCGCTCCGTCCAGTTCCACTGCATGGACAATTGCACCACGGTCGACGAGCGCGCGGGTGAGTGCCCCGTTGCCCGGTCCGACTTCAAGCACATGCCTGCCCCTCACTTCCGCAAGATCGGCGATGCGTTTTACCGCATGGGGATCAACGAGAAAATGCTGGTCGTGGTGTGCTTTCATTTCGAGGTAAAGACATGGTATTTGACGTCCGGGTTCTGGAGTTCTTCCATGATCCGACCATGGATCATCTTCTCCGGGTGCGGAATTGCCTTGATTCGGGCAGAGATGTCGGCAAAGTTCTCGAACTGCTTTTTGTTCCTCGTTTCAAGTATCTCCCACATCAGTTTCTTCCCTATGCCCGGCAGGAGGTGGAGCATGTGGAGCCGGGGGGTGATCGAGATCGACTTGTTAAAGAAAGTAACAAATTCCGGCTCACGCTCTTTTACCAGCTTTTCAATAATGAACGGGAGTTCACCCCGGGCTGTTGGCGTCAGGTCATCGTAACTGATCCGTCGTTTCACCCGCTCGATCTTGTCCCGCTCAGCGTCACCGATGTAGACCTTGTCATAGAGATTGATGATGGCGGTCTGTTTCGGGACGAGCTCGAGGAGTTTGAACTGTTCGAGTCCCATCGCCTGCACGATCGGCTCTCTCTTAAAAGTGGGGCGGGGATCGTCAGGGTGCCCTTTCATAAGCACATCCAGTACAATCGCATTTACCTCTTTTTTATCCGCCTTCATCGTCACACCTCAGAAGTGTGCCATCACGAGTTCGATTATGCTGTCGAGTTCTTCCGGAGCAAGCGTATACCGCTCTTTTGCAAAGATTGCCCGCACTTCGTCCCGGGATTTTGGCATGATATTTGCGATCCGGAACGCGATCTCGGGCTTCATCTTCTCCTGTTTTAAGAGCAGTGTAACGAGATCACGGGATTTTTCGGGCGCAGTCTTTGCAAGCTGATTGGCATGCTCCATGCAGCGCCGGAACTCGTATGTCATCTCTTTTTCGGCAGCAATCCGTTCGGATTCCACACCCAAAATAACTGCGCGGAGCTCGGGAAGTGTGACCTTCTCTTCGCTAGAAATACCCTTTACTTTCATGCCAATCTCCTGACAATGACTTTACTTTTGCGCTTTTAGATGTTGTGGTCGCGCAATGACCGTCTTTTCTGCATTGCCGTCATGAATGGTGAGCATCCACGCACGTCCACGCCGACCGATGACGGTTCCCGTCAGACCATGGAACCTGCGGTGGGGCATACCCTTCTGGATGCTCGGGTTGACAACGATGTGGACCTTCTCGCCAATATCGAATTTCTGGATAACGGAGGTGACCGGCGGCAGTCCGCGCTTTCGTAATTCCTTTTTGAATTTATATCGTGTCTTTTTTCTGGGTCCGTTGTGATGTGCCATAACTTAATCTCCCTCCTTTGTTCCATCTACCTGCACAACGTCAAGACTTGTGACGTGCGCCGATCGATTCAGGATCCCGGCAAGACTTGGGTGTGTCCTTCCCTCATCTCCTGATACGAGCTCTTTGATGTAGAGACCGGCTTCTCCGAGAACTTCGACAATAAATTTGCCGTCTTGTTCCCCCACAAGCTCGATATCGAGGACTCTGCGCTCCCGGACTTTATCTGCTCTCCGGTGAGCGACCCGTATAGGCGTGCGCTGCTGTATTGTGACGCCTTTTAAGGTTATTAAGGCATTTGCGAGTTCTTCCGCAGGTAATGCACCTTCAACCTCAACCAGGATCCTGTATTTTTTATGCGCTTTACTTGATTTAAGAGTTTCCACATCCGCTCGCTCGCACCAGCATTTCAGCGTAACAGAAACCCGCCCATCTGCGCTTCGGTTGATTGTTTCCTGTAGCGCCGCGAGATCCAGTGTACGGATCCGCGGCTCAACAACTTCAAGAATGAACGGTCTTCCGGTCCCTATCATCCGGGCGTCAATGTCCTCTCTTCCCGCACCGTGCAGTACCGCAGTTTTTCCCCCAAATGCCGCAATTACCGGGCGCCCGATCAGTTCCTCAACCGAATCCGCGTATTGCTTGCCGGAAAAGTTGCACTTCTCGCAGCCGGCACCTTTGCATGTCCGGCAATCCCAGTGAGTCTGCGGGATGCCGCGGAGAAACTTCTGGTACCTGCCGTAGAAAAAGACGGAATTTACCTGGACCCCGACAGTGCCATCTGCGACATTCAGGAGTGCAACAAGATCCGGCTTTTTAAAGTCCACCAGCTTTCCGGTAATGGCTGACACTGCCTTGCCCACCTCACGGTTTACTTCTGACTTGAAGGGTTCGGGTTCGGCAAGTGCAAGGTCGCTCCAGACCATCTCCTCGTTCTCGGCAATGAGCGGGGGGACATGGCAGCCGACAAGAAATGTCGAATACCCGATCTCCTGCATCGCCGCTACTACCCTCTCTGCCCACTGGGGGATGTCAATAAAGAAGTTCCCACAGACCCAGCAGGTGCCGGAAAAATTCAGGTACGGCTGGTTCTTTGCAATCGCTCCTGCAATGCGGAGCGACCGACCGCGGTCATCGTTTGACAGCCCGTGTGAGCGCTTGCCAAAGAACCGCCCGAGGCAGTGATCGCAGCACTCCCCGTATGCGAGGATCTTCTCCACAGTTTCGTTTATTTCCATCCGGAACTCCTCCGGTCCAGTTCGTTTGAGAGCACCGTAATCGCATGATCTGCATGCAGGCACTTCGGTCCCACCGAATACCGGGGATGTGCGCTGATGAGGGTCTCTTCTTCACCGGTAAAGTTCTCGTGATCGGAAAGGAGAAATATATCCGGGAGCACCGGTGCGGTCCTGATATCGGTCCCCTTTTCGTCGAGCACAGCTACCGGCAGTTCAGCCAGGAGCCGGGCAAGGTTGCCGTTACGCACCCACACGCCCGGGGCTGCCTCCCGAAATTCGCTCCCGCATATCGTAGACAGCGCTTTTTTGATGAGCGCACCTGCACTCCGTTCATCAGGAGAGAGAGACCGCACGGCAGCACCGTCAAACTTCACGGTTTTAGGCAGTGCGGGTTCACCGCAGAGGATAAGATAGCATATGACATCCCTTCGCAAGTCATGCGAGAGAAACAAGGACGCATTCACGGCACGGCAGAGCACATCCATTCTTCCTGCGCCGGGCAGATCGTTTAAGGAGAATCCCCCGTCAGTACGGGCATGGTGCCCGACAATCACAAACGAGGGCATCTTACTGCATTCCCGAGAAGCGTTTCATCAACCGCTGCATGTTGAATTTCCCGCCGCCTGCACCCCGCATCCCCTTTAAGGTCCGCTGCATCATCTTGTAATATTTTAACAGTTCCCGTACCTCTTCAACCGATGCACCGGAACCGTGGGCGACCCGCTGCATCCGTGAACTGGTGATGAGGGAGGGTTCATCGAGTTCTTTATCGGTCATCGAGTCCATGATGATCCGGTACCGCACCATCTTTGTACTGGTCACATCGTAGATACCTTCGGGAAGTTCCATGTTGCCAATCGGCAGCATGCTCATGATCTGTTTTAACGGACCCATCTTGTTCAACGCTTCGAGCTGCTTGTACATATCACGGAGGGTGAGCTTCCCTCTCATCATCGCGTTGACGTCAAATTCGTCTGCCTTGATTGCTTCTTCAGTTTTTTCGACCAGCGCCCGCAGGTCACCCATGCCGAGAAGTCGTGAGATGAACCCATCAGGATCGAACCGCTCAAGATCCTCGATCGTCTCACCGGCACCGATAAAGACAATCCCGCTCTTTGTCTCGGCAACGGCAGACAGGGCACCGCCACCTTTTGCCGTGCCGTCCATCTTGGTGATGATCACGCCGTCAATTCCGATCGCTTCATGGAACCTGCGTGCCTGTTCACTCGCCTGCTGCCCGAGCGCTGCATCGATGACGAGCCAGCGGTGGGTTGCTTTTGTTATGGCATTGAGATCAATTATCTCCTGGATCAGGTCTATCTCCAGTGCGTGCCTGCCCTGGGTATCGACAATGACCACTTCGAGATCCTTTGTGGCGATAAGACCCTCTTTTACAATTTTCTTGGCGTCCTGTCCCTTCGGGTCTCCGAAACATACCACGTTGCTCTTCTGGCAGAGAGTTGCGAGCTGGTCGTATGCACCGGGGCGGAACGTATCCGCACAGATCACACCGACGTTCATACCCTTCTTCTGGAAATACCGTGCGATCTTTGCCGTGGTCGTGGTCTTGCCGCTGCCCTGCAAGCCCGCCATGAGGATTGTCTGGGGTTCGAGTTTCACATCCGTGGATGCCCAGACGAGTCGCACGAGCTCGAGATAGACGATCCGCAGTACGTGCTCCCGGACATTGGTCCCTTTGGGCAGTTCTTCATCCAGCGAACGGGTGCGGATAGATTTTGAGAGCTCCATGACGAGCTTCACGTTCACATCCGATGAGATCAATGCCCGCTGGAGGTCTTTTACCAGTTCATCGACAGCGGCACGATCGACCACGGTCTTTCCGGCAAGTTTTTTTAACGCGTCTTTTAGAGATGCCGAAAGTGAGTCAAGCATCAGGCATCGCCCCCGAGCAGATCCTCAACAACCTGTGCAGGAGAGAATGGTATGATATCGTCATATGCCTGTCCGGTGCCAAGAAACATGAGTGGTTTTCCGATCGTGTGCGCAATCGAGATGGCGGCACCGCCGCGTGAGTCCATGTCTGCTTTTGTCAGCACCACGGCATCAGTGCCGACCGTTTTTTCAAATTCTGCTGCCCGGACCACCGCGTCGTTGCCTGCCACTGCTTCGTCCACATAGATCACAAGGTCCGGTTTCATCACGCGTTTGATCTTGTTAAGCTGGCTCATCAGGTTCGCTTTTGTGTGGAACCTCCCCGCGGTATCAGCAAGCACCACATCGATTTTGTGCGATTGTGCGTACTGCACGGTATCAAAGAGCACTGCTGACGGGTCAGCACCTGCCTGGTGCTGGATGATCTTGATCCCGATGCGTTGTGCATGCACATCGATCTGTTCGATCGCGCCGGCACGGAATGTGTCGCCAGCGCCGATGACCACCGAGAATCCCTGTTTTTTTAAGTATGCGCCGACTTTTGCGATGGTGGTCGTTTTGCCGGTCCCGTTCACACCCGTAAAGAGGATCTTGACCGGATGCGGGTGGGTTTTGATGTACTCGGGAAGATCAAACCCGTTGCCGAGCACTTTAAGGAGTGCCGACTTTAATGCCCCAACGACAAGTGCGTCTACGGATTCGCCGATCTTCCGGTGTTTTCCGACAAGACCCGCTCGCACATGGGCAATGATCGCGTCGCTGACGGGAAGTGCCACGTCGCTTTCCAGTAGTGTCATCTCGAGATCCGAGAGCGCTTCGGAGATGTCCTTTTCCGAAATGACCAGTTCCCGGTCAATGATTAATATTTTGACCTTGTCAAAGAGCGTCGCTGATGAAGAACCGGGTGTTGACGCAGGAGTCGGTGTTACTGGGTCTAATCCGGGAGGAGTAGACAGCGTTGACGGAGCTGTTCCTGCAGGACCGACCGGGGGTGCAACTACTGCCCCGATGCTGCTGCCCAGCCGGTTCCTGGCTGCCTTCAGCCGTTCTTTGAGCCCCCCGAACATGTGAAAAAATCCCGGTCTTAATCCTGTTCCAGACCAAGAGGGTTGGATGCCTGCCCGGCGGACATCGTCTGCTGGTAGCCCTGCTCGATCTGTTTTGCAATCTCGTTCATCTGACCACGCAGCCGGTTGAGCGTCTCGGCAACTTTTTTCTGCGAGGCTTGCATCTCCGTGATCCGGTCTTTGAGATACTCGATTGCATCCTTGTTCGACTTCTCGACAATAACATCGGCGCCGATATTGAGCAGGACTTTTTCCGGTTCGAGGACTTTTGCCCTGAGGCTTGCCCCTCCCCCTACCTGTAAGAGAACCGTGCCGTCTTCTGATGCGACCAGTGCTTCGAGCGTCTCGATTGCCGCGAGTGCTTCCATCCTCCCGTTCTCCATCAGTTCCATCTGACCGGCAAAGATCTCTGCCTGCTGTCCGTATTCCTTTAAGTAGTACTGGAGCGTCTCAAGTTCACGCTGGTCCATTGGTGCGTTTGTATCTGCCAAAATTCCCCTCCCCGGTATTTATGATCCCGATGATCTCTGACTCCTGATATGTATGTACTGCATCCCCATAAATACATCATTGATTGGGGATGTGAGGGGGTAGAGAATGCTGTTTTCGCCAATCCAATTTTGATCCACTTTAAAGAGGAATTCCACCCAATAACGAGATCAAGCGAGATGGGACGTGAGGAAAAGAACATGACAAAGATACGCCAGTCTGCATCGGTTTGATTCCGTTATCATGAGCAAAGCGGTGGTGAAGATATCATGTTGTGACACTTGTGACATATTGAACCCTGTTTCCGGAAAGTCTTCCGAGAGAATGGTACAGATGGTACAGAAAAAAGATCCCGGAAATGACACTCAATGTGACACAAGTGACACAACCCTGGCTGCAGGAACTGCAACAGATTATGGAGGAACAGGGATGATGAGCCTAAGCGGGGTTCTTTTAAATTTTCTCTTAAAAAACGAACATGCTTTCCGCAGTTACACAAGAAAACAGCAACATGAAAACGGCACGAAGCCGTTTTCAAATTGAAAGATTACTTAGCCTTGACCGGGCTGACTGCGTCGACCTTGATATAGCGCCGTTTTAATTTATGCTTGCTGCCGATGACGGCGAACGTGCGCTCTTCTGCCTGCTTTTCATTCGGTGCCTCAATCACTTTCGTGTAGGGCATCCAGTCCTCGCCCATCCGAAATGTTCCTTTTACCTCAAACTTCTGCTGCTCCATGATACTCACTCCAGAAAACCAAATACATCCTCAATCCTGCCGAGCTCAAAACCGCTCGTTGCGTTGCCGGCAATATATCCCCGTTCGTTCACGAGAATACCGGTGCCGATAAGCCCGCTGCCCATGTTGATCGTGCCGGTGCCGACCGGCACTTTTGCGACTGCCTCAAGCCTGCCGATCTCCTGGGCGGTTGCCCGGGGGTGCACGATGACCCCCTTGTTGGTGGCAACGCCAGCCATGCCGATGGTCTTGATACTTCCCAGGGTCAGGGTAATCACCTCAACCTTGAGAAACTCCCCGATCTCTTTTACGAGATCTGACGGCATCTCCGGGTGAACGGCAGCGAAGGTGTCATTTGCCAGGATCACGTTGCCTGCGGCATTCATGGTCTCGGTAAGACGCATCACTTCCCGGTAATCCGAGAACTGTGCAATTTCGTCTTCAGTCGCAATCCCGGAGACAATAATACCCCGGCTGTTGCCGGATACGAGCGAGCCGATAATAGCGCTCCCCTGGATCGTGGTCGAAATAATCTCCACATCAAGCGCCTGCCTGACCGCTTCCCGGAACTCTGCCGGTGACTCCGGGGGAATGATCGCAATGTCGCCAAGAACCCTGGCAAAGACCCCGATATTCGGGTCGCCATCAAACGTGATCGTGCGTTCCATCTACGATTCCGGTGCAAGTTCTGCCTGAACCTGCCCGTCCTCCATCTTCATGGCGCGGATCCGGATCTTTGAGGGCGGCTTCTGGCTCCCCCGGCTCCACACCAATTCGTTGATGCCCTTGTCGAGCTTCACGTCCTCACTCTTCATGTGCTTCGCGAGATACTTCCTGATATCTTTTATTGCGCCATTTGCCCGCTTCCAACGCGGCATCCTGCGTGCATCCCGGAGGGGGATGATATAAACGTGCTCTGCCAGATTTTCTGCCATACCTTTACACCTTCAGTGTGCTTCTTCGCCAGTTGCGCCTGCACGGGTGCGAGACGACACTGCGCTTGGTCCTGACTGTCACCCATTGGGGCACGCGGCGGTTCTGGTCACATGCTTTTGCCAGCCGTATCTTTCTGCCTTTACTTAATTTGCTCATCTTCACTCACCTTGTATCAGTATTGTTTTTTCCCCACAACCAGTGACTGGTCATGGTGTGCCGGGAACAAAGACGCGGTATCGATCCCGCGTGCGCGGATCTCGTCCCTGAGCTCGGCTTCATAGTCACCGTTTAGGATCGTCCCGGTCTCCCCGTATGAAACTACAAGGAACCGGTCGACGAGACGGTCTACTTCTGCCTTGACATACCCGAGGAGCGGGCGGACATATGAACACCCGGTCCGGTTGCCAAGACTCTGAACCTCTGACCTCGAGAGCATCGGTACACGGTCATTAAACCGTGTGCCGTCGCCGACGACGGGATACTCCCTGCAGAGGGTTTCGACAGCGATCTGGTGCACTCGGTTGATCGCATCATTTGGATACCCGCACGCAATCACCAGATCTGCCATCTCGTTCTTCAACCCTTCACGAAATACTCGTTTTTTTAACGGAAACCCCAGCGTTTTTGCCGCATTTTCTATTGTCGGGATTAGGCGGGTTGGATCGAACACAAACGTGTTGAGTTCGACCTCATAATACGTACCCAGCATGATGGCTGCAAGGGAACTGTCCTTCCCACCGCTATATAGCACTCCGACATTCATCACTTTCGCGTGATTGAGTAATCCCGCTTTGCAGGCGCAAGCTTCCGGAGCAGTTCTTTTAGCTGTGCATCGGTGATCTTCTGGGAGAGGCGCCCACTCTGGGCAAGCTGGACCAGCTGCTGCTCGACGGCACCGGCAAAATCCGGTTTGGTCAGCTTGATGGTGTTCAGGCGTTCCCTTGCGTCTGGCTCAAGAATCTGCATGAGCACCATCTGCAATTGAGACTTGGCACGCTGCTGGCGTTCGAGCTCTTCCTGCATTCCCTGCTGGTCACCAGCCTGCTGCTGCAGTTGCGCCATCCTTCTTCTGCGGATTTCACTAAGCTCATCGTCTCCCATGGATACAACCTCTTTACTTTGCTTCCAGCTTCTTGCCTTCAGCCTTGGGGGCTTCGGATTTTTCCGGCTTTTTGCCTTCGGACTTCTTTGCCGCGGGTTTCTTCTCAACCTTGGCATCATCAGTCTTTTCGGCTTTGCCCTTCTTTCCCTCAGCCTTCTTGCCGTCAGCCTTTTTGGGCTCTTCGACAACCAGTTTCGCCCTCTTGGCAACCGGAGCTGGCGGGTTTAGCGAGACTTCTCGTGACACGTGGTCAAGAAATGCCATGCCGGCAGGCGAAACTCTGCGCCCGATCTTGTCGTGCACAATGAGTCCTGCTGCTTCAAGCTGCTGGAGCGCCTTCCGGAGTACAGATCCGCTGCCCTTCCGGAATGCATTCGGCTTTGAGCCGCGGTTCTTCTTCCCGCCGTAAAAACTCCGCATCCGTTCGACGCCCAATGGACCGTCGACATAGACGCGCCTCAACACTGCCGCTGCCCGGATAAACCACCAGTCCGGGTCTTCAGGCGGCATCTCTTTATGTGCCCCGGTTTTTGCAAAGGCAGCCCAGACCGGCGGTTTGATCTCCTGCCGCGATTTGAGCTCCTCGGCGACCTTTCTGATGAGGTGGTCAGCCGGGACATCGTATACTGTAGTCATCTATGGTCCTCACTGTTGCAATATTAAATAACAGTCTTTACATATTAGTGGATAGGGTTTTTATATATTTCGAGGAGCCGGTTCCCGTCTGCTCCCGTTAAAAAAGGCACCGATTTTATATGAAAGCCGGCAAGCCGACATTCATCATGGTTTTAGAGTGAACCGGCATTAGTCATCAGGTTTTTTTCGGTATTTTCTTTTGCCCGGCAAGCACCATCGTCCGTCCCCGCACCGATACCAGCGCGGCACCTGCCTGCACGGCGACGGTTTCGGGATCGACTTCAGTGTTCTGGAGCCATTTCACCTTGATCGTCTTTCTCTTCTTTAATTGCGCCACGATCTCTTCAATCATGGTCGCAGTACATCCCTGCTTGCCGATCCAGACGGTCGGTTTCAGGTCCTGCATCGAGGAATCAGTCTTCTCGGTCATGGGATCTTTCCACCCTATAGCGGGTTGTTTTATTGCAGGTACTGCAGGTGACCACGACATTGCCGCGGTGCACCCGTACCCGCATATTCCTGCCCGGAACCAAAAAGGCATAACAGTGGTGGCAGAACTGACGGCGGTACTCGCGATCAATCCGGATCCGCTGGCGCATCGAGATCCGGCGTGCAAGTTCCACGTAGCGGTTGGCGAGGTCAGGCATTTCTGCATGCACCCGTTTCGCCTGGTAAAACAGCACCGCTATGCGCTCCCGTGCGATCAATTTTGTCGAAGGTTTGCGGGATTTATCTTTCAATGCCTGCCTCCGGCTCCCGGTTGCCGGTACTATTGCCGTGCCAGATAAAAAAGAAGCGGGGTTGTCGGCAATTTCCCGTCCGTCACCGGATGCGGACTCTTCTCCCCTCGATCACGAGCCGGTCCTCGCAGAAAAGTCGTATCGCTTCCGGAAGGCACCGGTGCTCGTACGCGAGGATGCGCTCCGCAAGGATATCCTCATCGTCACCTTCAAGCACCGGCACGCACTGCTGGAGGATGACCGGTCCCCCGTCAAGGCTCTCGTCCACGAAATGCACGGTGCAGCCCGATACCTTCACCCCGTATTCCACCGCCTGCCGCTGGGCGTGCAGCCCGGTAAAAGAGGGTAAAAGTGCAGGGTGGATGTTGATCATCCTGCCGGAAAATGCATGGACGATCCCTTCTCCGACAATGCGCATGTAACCGGCGAGCACAACGAGATCAGGGTTGACACGCTGCATTGCTGCAAGAAGTGCCCGTTCGTACTCCACACGTGAAGGAAATGCTGCATACTCAACGATGATGACAGGGATCTGTGCCTGCTCTGCCCGTTCGATCGCGTATGCCTTCGGGTTGTCGGTGATAAGCGCGGCACAAGTGGCAGGAACCGTTCCCGCTTTGATAGCGTCAATGACTGCCTGGAAGTTCGAGCCCCTGCCCGATGCAATGACCGCGATGCGTTTTGTTACCGGATTCATTTCCACACCCATTATTCCATTTTTTGTTTAATGATGATCATTTCCGTTTTTTGGGTGGATGACGCACTTCACCTTCACGATCCGGCGCCCGTGCATCTGGATGACAACGAGCGTGACCCTTCCTCCTTCAATTTCCACTTTCTCGCCCGGGTGCTGCGGGATGTGCCCGAGCCGGTCGATCAATAGACCGCCCACCGTCTCATACGATTCATCCGTGGGGAGACTGATGTCAATTTTTTCGTTTATATCTTCCACCCACATCTGGGCATCAACGACATAGACACCATCGGCAATCTGCTGGATATCCGGTTCTTCCGTGTCGTATTCGTCCATGATGTCCCCCACGAGTTCTTCAAGGATATCTTCAACCGTTACGATCCCGACAAAACTGCTGTACTCATCGATGACGACTGCAATCTGGACGCGGCGCACCTGCAGTTCCTTTAACAGGTCGTCAATCTTTTTTGTCTCGGGAACGAAGGTGGGATCATACATGATCTCTTTAATTGAATTGACTTTCCGCTGCGAGACCATCGCGGAGAAGACGTCTTTTACATTCAGGACGCCGGTGACATTGTCAATCTGCTCATGGTAGACCGGGATCCGTGAGAACCCGGTGTCATTGAAGATCCGTATCGCTTCATCGATGGTGTTGGTGTCTTCCATCAGCACCGCATCCACACGGGGCGTCATGATCTCCCGGGCTGGCGTATCCCCGAACTCCAGGACAGAATAGAGCATGTCCTGCTCTCCCTGCTCGATCGTCCCGTCCTCTTTGCCAACGTCAATCCATTCCTTGATCTCCTCCTCGGTGACTGCCGGTTCGGCATTCTCCTTGCCGATGCCAAATGTCGGGCTTACCCGATCCACGACCCAGATGACGGGAGTAAAGATGCGCGATAAAAAGAGGATGACCGGGGCAACCGTGAGTGCGTAGGAATCCGTCGCTCTTGCCGCATAAATCTTCGGACCGATCTCGCCAAAGACCAGGAGTACTATAACGACAAAACCGGTTGCGATCCCGACACCGATGTTCCCGAACATCCGTATCGCAATCGCTGTGGCGATGGCAGCAGCAGCGATGTTAACGACCGTGTTGCCGATAAGGATGGTAATAAGGAGGTGCTCAGGAGATTCTTTTAACGCCGCAACGGCTGTGGCGCCGGGTTTTCCTTCATTTGAGAGTGTCCGGACTTTTGCCCGGGTGATCGAGATGAGGGCAACTTCTGAGCTCGAAAAAAATGCAGACAAAATGACACAGATGATGAAGAGCAGGATATCAACAAGATCCTGGATCATCGCAATTCACGCCGTGCAAATGCACGCATTGTTATAATATTCATAAACACTGGATACACTATCATATTCGGGAGTGAATTTTATAAAACCAGCGCCTGATCCATGCATTCGTGCATAAACTCGCAATCCCGTGAAAGGATTGCAATCTTCTCTTCTGACGAAATTGACCTATTGAAGGTCAGGTCCTCGATCTCAAGCGTAAGACTGCCGTTGAAATGCCGGTCTTTTAACGCGGTGAGGATTCGTTTTATCTCCGGGCTCCGGTCCAAAGGGCAATGAAGTGTTTTGCCATCAACACGGCTGATATGCACATTCACCAGCCGGTCAGCGCAGAGATCGATGTACCGCATCGCATCCTCTTCGGATTTTGCCAGTGCATGGGACGTGTCAAGGGTGAAATCGAGCCACGGTTCTTCATCAAGGACCGCCCGCATCCGTTCCGGTGTGCAGAGAAGCGAGTTGATGACCGGCTCCATGTTCTCCATAGCGATCCGGACATTATTTTTTTTCGCCGCATCCCGGAGTGCAGTGATATAATGAGCAAAACGTGCAAAATCCACATCGCCCGGGACCCGCTTTGCGGTCCTTCTCCCGGGATGCACCGTCACAACACCCGCGCCGAGCGCTTCGGCTATCGCTATCGACCGGACCGCATACCCGATGGAAACTTCTGCCACTTCGGGATTGAGCGAGCAGGGGTTCAGGTCAAGGACCGGGGCATGAACGGTGAAGTTGGAGATACGGGGGTGTTCCTGCCGGCACGCGATCACCTCGTCTACCGGGAGTCCCAGGAGCCAGAAGTGGGGAGTCTCCAGCCAGAATTCAAGTGAGTCAAGCCCCGCCCGCTCTGCAAACGAAAATATCCGGGCACTTGTGTACTCGTGAAAGAACATGCTTGAGACGCCGAACGAGACCATGGTAGTACTAATTGATATGCGCTTTTGGCATAATACTTCTTGATGGACTGGTTTTACCGCGCTGAACCATCACCTGCCAAAACAATAGCACCGCTTTCGGTCTCCGAGGTCTCAAAGATCATTGGAGATCTTCTCGAAGATCCACACCTGCAGGATATATGGGTCAGGGGGGAAGTGACCAACTATACCCATCACGGCAGGGGTCACCGCTATTTCTCACTCTCTGAAAAAGGCGGAGGCAATACGGCAGCGGTGATCAAGTGTGTGATGTGGCGGTCTGATGCGGACAGGCTGGCATTCACCCCTAAAGACGGGCAGGCGGTGCTTGTCAACGGTTCGGTCCGGCTCTACGCTCCGCACGGTGCCTACCAGCTGCAGGTGAAGGAGATGCAGGTCGCAGGTCTGGGCGAGAAATACCTGCTTATCGAGAGATGGAAAAAGCAACTGGCAGAGGAAGGGTGTTTTGCCTTTGAGCGGAAACGCGAGCTACCTGTTTTTCCTGCCCATGTTGGCGTCGTCACCTCAGAGACCGGCGCGGTCATCCACGATATCCGCACGGTAATTGAACGGAGGTACCCGGTCGAAATTGTGATCTCGCCTACGGCAGTGCAGGGAGAGACTGCCCACCGTGAGATCGCAGCGGCAATAGAGAGACTCGCCGGGCTCGTGGACGTGGTGATCGTCGCACGGGGCGGGGGCAGTTTCGAGGACCTTTTCCCCTTCAACCACCCGGATGTGGTCCGGGCAATTGTTGCCTGTCCGGTCCCGGTCGTCTCTGCAATCGGGCATGAAGTGGATGTCACCCTTGCCGATCTTGCCGCTGACATGCGGGCAGCGACACCGTCAGCCGCTGCAGAACTGGTCGTCCCGGATAAAAAAGAACTGCGTGAGTGGTTACGGGAGCTCATATGCCAGATGAGCGTGGCGCTCGTTTCCCGGATCGAACGGGCACAGGCAGATGTTTCTGATCTCCGGGACCGGCTCCGCCCGCAGCGGTTCAGCCGGAAACTTGAAGAGAAGAAGCAGAATACCGTTGATCTCTCGGACCGGCTTCTTCGTGCGGTTGCAACCAGAATCGAGCGCCAGCACCTGACCCTTGCAGAGTTAAAAGCGGTACTCGAGGGCAGGAGCCCGCGTGCAGTCCTTGCCCGGGGGTACTGTGTCGCGGAAAAAGACGGTAACGTGGTAAAGACCATAAGTGCCATAAAAAAAGACGACCGGATTGGCATCCGGTTTTATGATGGCAGGAGCAGTGTGTGCGTGGAGCGTGTTGAACATGACTGAGACGTACGAACAGAAGATAGAACAGTTAAAACAGATTATAGGAAAGATCGAAGACGGCAACACAAGCCTTGAAGAGAGCATGCGGCTCTATGAACAGGGTGCCGCACTTGTCAGGCAGTGTGAAACGCTGCTCACGGAAGCCGAAGTGAAAATTTCCACGCTCAGCCGGGACGCGTAGCGGTCAGGGTCACAACCAGTTCCTTTCCTGCTTTTAATGCGTTGATGAGTTCGCGCGGCAGCGTTGCTGCCACATGATCGGATAAAATCCCAATCGTCCTGCCGCAGACAAACCGGCTCCGCCGCCAGACCATGTCAGTCGGGTGATCGAAGGTGAACTGTGCCGAACCGTTCGATCGCACTTCGATATCGGTTCCGTCACAGGAGAGCCGGGTCACAAGGATTGCGTCATTGTGCGCCAGCACCTGCTTAAAGGAAGGGGATAGCCCGGCGCAGCCCTTGTCTGCCGCAATGCCGATGATACAGTTCCCGTTTTCTGAGAGGTGCTGCTCGCATGTCACCTCAAAAGTAGTCGGATGTGTGCCAAGGATAAGGGGATGCCCCTTACATCGGATCTGTTCCTGCGCCTTCATGCTTTATCATGTTGGGGTTGCCATTCATATTCAATGTTTATCACCGTTGACTGCCCGGAGTGCAAAGACGAGACTGAACACGAGGTTGTCGCCGAATCACGGGACCGCCTCGTCCGGTGTACCGTGTGCGGGCACCACCACCATATCCCAAAAGAGAAAGAGCCACAACCACTCGTCATAAAGACGATCGTCTCCCGCGAAGGGACATCCATGGTCGGCAGCATCGAGTTTGCCGAAGATGATGAGTGTTTTGTCGATGACCATCTGGTCGCAGAGGTTGGGGATGAAGCGTATGGTGTCGAGGTCAGCGCAATCGAGTGTGGCGAGAAAAGGGTGCAGCGGGCAAAGGCAAAAACGATAACGACACTATGGACCCGTACCATTGACCAGGTTGTAGTTAAAATCTCGGTCCATGACGGGCGAAAGACCATCCCGCTCTACATGGAGTGTGAAGGAGAGACCGAATTCGTTGTCGGTGAAAAATACGTTGTCGATGCCAAACGGTTTAAAATTTCGCATCTCAAACTGCGCGACGGTCCGCTGATGAGAAAAGAAGGCTGGAAGACGATCGCCCACCGGATTAAAAGGATCTACGGGTACCGGTCATAGATATTTTTTGAGCGTGCTTTCCAATTGCTCGCTGTGGACGACTCCTTCAAGTCGCTCCTTTACCTCACCATCTTTTACAACAACAATGGTCGGCGTCACTTTCAATAGGTAATCCCTGACATACTGCGGGTTTTTCACTGCATCGATCTCTTCTATTGTTACGTTGAGCGTCTTTCCCACTTCACTATTGATCGGGGTCTGCTCCATGCACCCCATGCACCCCGGCTGAAAAAAACAGATTACGCGAACTGCCATGCTCAAAAATTGGTGGTGGTGATAAAAAGGATTTGGGTTAAACTTTCAACGATTATTGATTGATACAATACTGACATCGATGTTCGGGTGAGCGAAATCAATCGTCACGCCTTCACCGGTCTTTTCGGTTACTTCACCCAAACGGATGTAATATACGGCGGTCGCGTTCTCGGTCATCGCGGCTTGGTTCTCGGATACACCCAGCGGGATCAAGGTCCCTACCTGCACATCAGAAAGGTTCAGTTTTCTCGCCATCAGTTGATCAGCAGTCCAGAACTGGGTCATGGGCATACCGGAATTTACACTGATCGTCTTCTTCTCGTTCGCCTTCATGCCCACTATCCCGGAATCGATCGCGCTGTATTCACTGTTAAAGATGCCATACTGGTTTGCCCAGCCAGTCTGTGTGGTATAGATTTGCACCGGGAAGATCGGACGGGTGATTGACTGGTTTGCGGTTATCGTCAGCTGTTTGGAAAATGGCAGAGTGTAACCGGAGGCAATCAGCTGTTTGTAGAGTGTCTGATCTGAAGTGACAAGTGGATTGCCTTTTGCATCCTTTAAGGTATAATCAATTACCACAACATCCCCGGGTTTGACCGATACAAAGCTGCCAATCCAGCCTGATCCCATGCCGGAGACTATCATCAGCACAACAAAAAGCACGCAGGCACCCACGATCAGTACCTGTTTTAACTTTTTAGTCGCTGCTTCCCTCTGTTTCTTTTCTCCCATGCTTTTCGTTCCTCCCTATTATATCATAATTCAATCGTCATAAACTATTCCGCTTTGTGCGAACGCAACAAGGTTACGATCTGAGCACTTTAGAATGAAAGTCGGCAAGCCGACTTTCATCATGACTTGCCTGAACCGGTATGAATCATCTGGGTTTTTTTCTTTAAGATGCGTATAAGAATGCCTATTGAAACCTGCAATACATCATGACGCACATCCTTACACGCCCTGCTCTTTTCCGCAATACGGTTCTGCTGCGTTGGAGGGACTTCGTGGCTTAAATCGTGGCGTGGTGTAAGACGAGATTTTCACAAAAAAGAACAGCAACACTTCAGATGCCTGAACCTGAGTGCCGTACTGGGGGAATTTATTCCGCAGAGAGTGAGGAACTTAAACCCTCCGTTGACATCTACCCACCATCACACTTTTTTACCGATTATCTTTTAGTGAAGAGCGCCCAACGTGGTACTGATGGACAAGAAAAAGGTCAAGGACTACATGACCTATGATGTCGTCAGTGTGGATATTCACGGGACTGCAAAAGACGTCATCGAAAAGATCAAAAATACCAATCATGATGGTTTTCCGGTTGTCGAAGGGACGCAGGTAGTCGGATATATTTCCGCCCGCGACCTGCTGTTTGTCCAGCCCGATGCTTCCATTGAAAAGGTAATGTCCGGTCAACTGATCGTTGCCGACCCTGAAATGGATATTAATGATGCAGCACGGGTGATCTTCCGTTCGGGCATCCAAAAGCTGCCGGTTGTCGATGAGAAGAACCAGCTCCTTGGCATCATCTCGAATTCGGATGTTATCCGCTCGCAAATCGAGCACGTTTCACCCGAAAAAGTCTTTAATTTTATCACCACCTTAAAAAAGTTATACGGTGTTGACCCCACGCTCAGCCGGGGGATTATACCGATGATGGACCTGATGCCCACCCAGTCCAAGATTTATGAAGATGAACTGGAAGGGAGGATCTATGAAATTAAAAAAGGGCTTGCCGAACCCATTATCGTCATAAAACGCCCGGGCAGGGCTATCCTCGTGGATGGGCACCACCGGGCGATAGCCGCAAAGAGGCTCGGTATCACGGCACTTGATGCCTATATTATCGAGATCAATGAAGATTTTGAACTGGGTATGGAGCGGACGGCAAAAGCGATGAACATAAAAACGCTCGATGATGTCCAGGTACTGGACTACGCCCGCCACCCGCTCGTCGCGATTACACACCGGCTGGTCAGGCGGGTCTAAGACCCCTCGCACCGCAGATCAAATTTATCGTTTAAGACATGTTCCTTTACGATAGTCCCGTCCCCGATTACAACTTCCGGCCAGAGCCGGGTCTTGGAATGGATCACCACGCGATCACGGAGCACGACACGGGGACCGATAACCGTATCGTTCTCGATGCTGCACCCTTCACCAATGTGCGTGTCATTGTCGATGATACTCCCTGAAATTGAGGTGTTGGACCCGATTATCACCCGGTCGTAAAGCGAAGAAGAGAAGATCTTTGCGTTGTTCCGGACGCTGCACTTCTCGCCGATACTGGTATACGGACCGATCAGCACATTGTTGCCGATGGTCGTTCCGGGACCAATGGCAACGGGGCCAATCACCCGGGTATTTTTGCCCAGCGTGATCGAATCGCCGAGATGTACAGGGCCCTGGACATGCGCTCCGTGCATGGAAAGATCGCCGATTATATCCGTAATGGCAATGTCCTGCAGCTTCCACCGCTCAGCCTGACGGAGTGAGTGCGGGCTTCCCACGTCCGTCCAGTTCCCGCGGGCGAGCCAGCCCTTGAGCGGGGGGCATTCCTGCATTAAGTGCGGGAAAAGATCCCGGGCAAAATCAAACTTTTTCCCGGACGGGATATGGTCGAAGACCTCGGGGCTGCAGACATACATGCCCGTGCTTGCGAGGTTGGAGAAGATCTCGCCGGGTGCCGGTTTTTCCTTGAACCGTTTGATGTCGTAACTGACATCGATTTCGGCAATACCGTATTCTGACGGGTCATCAATGGAGATCAAGCCGATGGAAACGATTGCTTTACCCTTCTGGTGAGTGCGGTAAAATTCAAGCACGTTTAAATCCGTGACGTGGTCACCACCGACAACGAGAAAGTCCTGCCCGTCAAGATGCCGTTTGGCATTTCTTACGCTGCCTGCCGTTCCGAGCTTGGTCTTTTCGTGGACATACGTGATATCGACACCGAACAGCGATCCATCCCCGAGTGCTTCCTCGATATCTTTTCCCATGTACCCGAGCGTCATCACGACTTCGCGGAATCCCATATTTGAAAGGTGTGAGACCAGGTGCTGGATGGATGGGCGGTTGACAATCGGGATGCAGGGTTTCGGACGTTCGAACGTGAGGGGACGGAGACGGGTGCCCTCTCCCCCGCACATGATACACACCTTCATACCCCAGTTTTAGTGCTTAACCGTTTTAATTATGATGTAATCACAAACGCGCCACGATGCTCTAAAAATGTACCAGCCATACGGAACGAGAATACCGGAAGGCATTTTCATTTCAAAGATGAGAATAGATACGGAGAACGCAATCATGGGAGCAGATACGAACCGGGAACTCGTCGTAGAGAAGGGTACCGTGCAATGCCTTTCCGATAAGAGAGAGACCCTTGACCACTGCCGGTTCTGCATCCACTGCCGGGAGTTTAGGGTAACGGGGCGATGGGTGACATCCCCTTCCCTTGCCTACTGCACAAAGTGCCGGGTAACTGAAGACGTTGATCTCAAAAAAATCGAAGCGGTGAAATGTGCAGATCGGCAGGGCGAAGGTTTTCACAGCATGATGAGTATCATCGGGTGATGATTGGTGCAGTCCCGTATTTGGCAATTCCGAAAAAAACCATGAGTTTCAGGATTACACGGGTTTAACTTCATTCCTGCAGCAACGCGATGATTCGATTCATGTCCACATGGGCTTCGAATTCGTCGGCAAGAGTCTCATAGGGATCGGTTCCGCAGTCCATTACCTGCGTGAACGGCACCCCTTTTTTTCCGTACAAATAAGCGAGCAGCGCATTTGCCGCCCGCGGGTTTAAAAAAAGACCATGCATGTATGTGCCAAAGACAAGACCGTCTGCACTCACGACACCATCCCCGGAAAATGCTTCCCGGTCAGTCCCTCTAACAGTCACTCCCATGTGAATCTCGTAACCGGTCACTTCCCCCATCACAGACAAAATCGGCGGTACCGGGCATGCCGTCCGGCGCGCCTGTGTCGTGTTCTTATCATACGAGGCAAACCGGGTGACGCAATCGAGCAGTCCAAGCCCCGCGTAAGTACCCGCGGTGGACTCAAAACCATCATCTACGATCTCTCTTCCGAGCATCTGGTAGCCCCCGCAGATGCCGATAACCGGAACACCATTTCTGCGACTTTTGTGCAGTTCGTGATCCGCCCCACTTTCCCGTAGTGCGGCAAGGTCAGCGACCGTGTTCTTCGTACCGGGGATGATCACACAGTCATATCCATGAAGCGACGATCCGATGGATACATACTCGACCGCGGCGTGCTGTTCGAGAAGTTCAAAGTCCGTGAAATTGGAGATATGGGGGAGCCGGATCACGGCAATCCGGACCGGGAGATCCGCGGTTTTTTTATCGCCAATCGAGAGCGAATCCTCGCTCGGGAGCGGGATGGAAAAATACGGCACGATACCGAGCACCGGAATACCGGTCAAATCTTCAATGATTTTTACTCCTGTGGAAAAAATTGCCGGATCGCCCCGGAACTTGTTGATGATAATCCCCTTTACCAGCGGTTGTAACTCCGGCGGCAGGAGATTCGCCGTACCGTAAATCTGGGCAAATACCCCTCCCCGTTCAATGTCCGCGACAAGAATGATGGGGAGTCGTAATGCCAGTGCCAGCTGCGTATTTGCGATGTCACGGTCATAGAGGTTTACTTCTGCGGCACCGCCGGCACCTTCGATCACCACCTGCCCATAGGTCTTCTCAAGCCGCCGGAATGCACTAAGGGCTGCTGTGAGCAGTTCGGGAGTTTCCCGGTAATATTCTGCAATGGGGACGTCCTTGTACGGGCGCCCGTGAAGTATCACCTGCGAGACGCAGTCCCCCTTGGGCTTTAAGAGAACCGGGTTCATGTCAGTGGAAGGGGGGACTCGTGCGGCAAATGCCTGCATCGCCTGAGCCATGCCGATCTCCCCTCCATCTCCGGTCACAAAAGAGTTCAGGCTCATATTCTGGGATTTGAATGGCGCAACCGAAATCCCGCGCCTGACAAGACAGCGGCAGATCGCTGCGACCGTCACGCTCTTTCCTACATGGGATGACGTCCCCACCACCATGAGTGACATATCATCAGTACCTTCGTGCCCCACCTTAAAACGGATATCCCTTTTTACGCGGCAGTCCGGGAAGAAAATCAATAAAAACGCCCGGGGAAGGCCCGGTAATGCCAAGTAATAAATAACGAGAACCTAAAAATAGTTGTAATGATTGGTGGGATTTGCCCGACGTGTGGACTTCCAAAGGAACTATGTATCTGTGAGGAGGTAGCAAAGGAACAGCAGAGGATCAATGTCAAAGTCAACAAACGCCGATACGGAAAAGAGGTTACTGTTATCGAAGGACTTGATCCAACTGATATTGATTTAGATGTCCTTTCAAAATTTATGAAAGGAAAACTTGCCTGTGGTGGAACGGTGAAGGGAAACTCCATCGAATTGCAGGGGAATCACCGTGACCGGGTGAAAGAACTGCTCTCTTCGAAGGGTTACAGCACCGAAAATATCTCCTGATTATCCGGGAAAAACCGGGAAAGATTATTTTTCTTTTTTACTTTTTTTTAGGAATTGAAACGAGTGCACCGTGGTTGTTTTCAATAGAACCGTCCGTGAGTCAGCGAATGCCGCATCCCTACCTGATGAAAATTTTTCATCCGGGATTTTTAATTTTCCTGTTCGACAGACTTACTTCCATTGCTGGACACACCCTTAACAAAACAGGAAAATACCGGAGCATTCCCCTATGAAAACCAACATAATCCGGCGTGGCACAGGTATGCAGAATAAACGTGCTGCCTGACACCACTTTCCAAATAAATCAGATGAAGAACCGGAACATCACCCATGAGATAACGAGCATGATGGCAGAATACTTCAGCCCGGCAACCACCCGTCCTTCACCCATCTGACCGGCTGCGAGACCGGAAAAAAACGCCTGGATCATTGCGGCATGGGAGAACAACCGTTCATACGCCGGGAGATCGAATCTTCCCATGAATGAGCCTCCGGCACCGGCTGCCTGCGCTGCCGCACCAGCAGTTGACATAGTCGTAAAGAACGAACTTACGAGAATTGCAATAACAAACAAAAAGACCGCTGACGAGACAAGAACGATGATAACATAGATCATCATATTGTTCCTCCGCTCTGCCGCGAGATTGATGATTTCAAATGTATCCTCTGCCGCCGCATGGAGTACCTGGCTGATATCACCCCCGGCTTTACTCGCCTTTGCAATCAGGTCAACGCTCCGGTCTGCAAGCGGAGTTCCCAGTTTTTTACCAAAACTGTTCAACCCTTCTACGAACCCGACACCCCACGACATGTCGTTGTCAAGTTTCCGGACAAGGGGTGTCAGCCTCCCGTAATTTGAATTGGCGACAAGATGCACAGCGCTCGGAAGCGTCATCCCGGAATCGTTCATCCCGGCAAGATCCCGGAAGAAATTCGGCAGAGCATTCTCAAGACTGTGTATACGCTTTTCTTCCAGGAAATCAAGGATTGCTACCGGAATAATGGAGATAAGAATTGCAATGACAATATAATCATCGATGACTGTCGAATTAAACACCGCTCGCATCCCCATCGACTGAATGCCCGAATAAAAACCCCAGAAAACGACTGCGAGAGAGACCGGGATACAGACAATAAGTATATTGACCGGTTTTTCGGTGAGAACACGAACAGGGTGCTTAAGGAACTTACCAAACCCTGTCCTCGTTTTGTGCTGCTTCTCGATCTTCTGTAAAATCTCATCCTGCTCGTGCGAAAAAACAGACTGCGCCTGATGTGGAGGGGGCTCTTTTGTACCGCCCGAAATCCATGAGAATGCACCAAAAATACCCATTTATTCAGGTCTCCGGGGTCATGGTACTGATCATAACGATAAACAAGATCGTGCCGAATGGGATCATGAGGTAGATAATAATGTACAAAAATATCGGTTTACTATCTCCGCCCATTACAGACATGATGGACTGCAGGATGATCAAAAACAGCACCCCTGCCACCATCACGGTAATATACGATTCCGCAAGCAATGCGAGGGTGTCAAGGAACTGTTTCTGGGTCTGCCGGTTCTCAAGCGCATACTGGACGGATTTTGTACGGAAATAATCCGTCAGGTTCCCCCCGCTTGAGATGCTTGCCGTGGCACCCTGTAAAAATTCCTTCATCCGCTGGCTCGGGGTACTTAGCGAGACGATCCTGATCGCATCGAGCAGGTCCCTCCCAAAGATATCGACCTCCCGGGCGATATACCGCGCCTCGACTGCACATTCCCCATAAATCGGGCTGTCACCAAGAAGGCGGAAGATCTCAGCCGGTGTGATCCCGGCTGTTGACATGGAGGAGAGGTAATTGATTGCATACGGCAGGTTTGCATCAATATTCCTGCTCCGGCTTCCTGCAGCAACAGCCGGGTACACCATAAAAATTTCATAGGTTATTGCACAGAAAAGAATAAACGTACAGATTGTAATGAGAATCGTTCCAAGAATAATTATAGAGGGTGATGCGAGAATCGGGGAATTGGCGAATCCCATCTTTATCATGATGACCGAGGGCAATCGTATGATCCATGAGAGCATTCCGACTATGACTGCCCCCACCAGTCCGACTGCCAGTGAACTGATATATGCGGTCGCGAGGTAGGTTTCAAATGGTTGTTTCAACCGTGCCGAGATGAGATTTTTTCGCAACTGCGTGTACCGGTCCCGTTTTTCCAGCATCCGCATGCCCAGAAGGTTAAACGAAAACCGTTCGAAACTATTCATAGAGTTCTTTTCTCACGCGAAGTATGACTTCCTCAGGATTACGGTAATACGAGATCAGGATCTTCGATACGTGCTTGTAGTGCCGGATATTTCTTGTACGCATCCATTCCAGCACTTCCTGACGGCGCTTGAGCTCTTCGCGCATCCGGTTCTCGTTCCAGCCCCGGGCTTCCATGATCTCTTCGAGGATGTAGGACTTTCCGGAATAGGTTATCTCATCTGTTGCCGAACTCCACTTGAAGACCTCGTTTGTGATCAGTTCGTTTGTCCTCGGATCAATATCGAGTATCTCGACAATCTGCTTGTTCCTGCGGATCCGCTTGCCACCCACCTGGGACTGTACCTGGATGCAGACAATGTCCAGTGCCGAGAGCATGTTCCGGGGAACATCCATCGGCGGGTTCTCGATACGGTGCACCACACTTGACACGGAATCTGCGTGAATAGTGGAGTACGTCACGTGCCCGGTGCTCATTGCCTGAAACAGGGTCTGGCATTCCTTACCACGGACTTCTCCCACGATGATGTACTCGGGGCGCTGCCGCAGAGCAGCACTCAGGAGATCGTACATGGTAATCTCCCCCCTCCCTGCTGTATCAAACGAACTCCGGGTGATACTCGGGATCCAGTTCGGATGGGGGAGCTTCAGCTCCCGGGTATCTTCAAGGCTGACAATCTTTGCCATTGGCGGGATAAAGAGTGAGATTGCGTTTAAGGTTGTGGTCTTTCCGGAAGCTGTTCCCCCGGCAAAGATGGCGGATTTGCCGTTTTCGACCGCGAGCCAGATATACGCGATCGAAAGTGGGACAAACGTGTGCCATTCAATGAGGTCTGTCGGGGTGATGGGCTCGTCCTTGAACTTACGGATAGTAAACGTTGACCCATGTGCGGTTACGGCTTTGCCGAGTGTCATCTGGATACGCGAACCATCCGTCATGGTTGCATCGAGAATAGGTTCGGAGATCGAGATGTACTTACCCGCCCGCTGGGCGAGTTTTGTAACAAATGATTCCAGGTCCTCTGCATTATGATACGCGAGCGTCGTCTGCATCGATTCGTAGTTTGCATGATACACAAAGATAGGTGTGTCCACCCCATCGCACGAGATATCCTCAATATATTTATCATGCATGATCGCATCGATCAATCCGTCGCCAAGGAAATCCTTATGCAAATTGTACAGGATTCTCTCCCGGGTAACAGCACTGAGTTTCAGCCCATAATCATTGAGGATATGGTCAGCTGCTGCACGGAGATGCTGCCGGGCATCATCTTTTGAGAGCCCCCGTGTGTTGATATCAAGTGTCTCAAAGAGGCGCTCTTTGAGATCATTTAAGAGCTCATTTTCAGGACCAGTAAGGACGGGGTCAATAACATGGTACGTATATTCATGTGTGGTGTAATTGTAACTGATTCGTACGTACGCGAACGGTTCGTGGACCGGGTATATCTTCACCTCTTCTATGCCGGGTCCGGGATTGAACAAGAGATCGACAAGAGGTCCGTGAATTTTTGGATTATACTCCACGATTTCCGATTTTCGCGCCGTAAAAAGTGAGGTAAAACTGAATTTTTTTGCAGTTTCCGGTTTTGTTTTTTTAGTTTCGGGTTTAATATCCTCGAACAGATCATCAAGGTCATCCAACCCGTAACGGTCAGGTTCCTTATCGGGGATTTTATCAATCTCCGTGAGCAGTACATCGGTGTATGACCGTTCGGGAGTGATTTGCCCGGGAAGAGTAATCTTTTCGATCTCAAATGTCGCTGCTGTCGGTAGGCTGAATCCTATGGGTTCTGCGTGCTGGGTGACGATAATGTTCCGGGCGTCAGATGCAGTCTCTTTCGGCTTTTCTCCAGCTTTTACGGGTTTTTTCTCGGTATGGAGTGCCAACAATGCTTTACCGGATATTATAGGGGGGGACTGGATTTCGGGTACAGGTTCCGGAGGTGTGCCCTTCTCCAGCAGGTCACTAAAATCATCCGGGACTTGTAGCTGCAGGTTTCCTGGGGGAGGAACAGGTTTTGGCTCTGGCAGACTGGCAGGAGGCTCGTTTTTCTTTGTCACGCCAAGCCGTTTCTTTAACCCTGAAATATAACCTCCATGGACACCAGTGGGTTTATCCGGGTTTTGTTCCGGTTCTTGTGTGGTTTGTCTGGTAACGGGCAACCCGTCATCATTCTTCTTTTTGGTTTTCTTAAAGAGCATGCCCGTAAAACCCTCTTAATGATATGTCCCGTTACCCGATCGTTTATCGCCCTGCAAAAAAAACACCGGGTTGATCGGGACGTGAATGATATTCATGTAAAATATCCTTTTGCCCAAGGAGTATATCTAATCTCTGGCATTATAAAAACGCGAGAACCGGAGAAGATTACTCCGGCAGATTGAGGACGATATGACCATGCGTACGGTCAAACCGGATCTCAAATAATTTTACACTGTGCAGTCGGTCCTCGACGATGCATGTGTAATCTCCGTACATCAGCCGGAACCCGCAGGAACCGGTGCCGGTTGTGATGTCACTTCCCACCATCAGCCCGTCTTTTCGTATCGATACCCGTACACCGTTCCAGGGAGCGTCCCCATGCATCAGGGTCAGGGTCAGGACACCGATACCCGTACTCGTCACGCCAACTCTGGGGATCTGGTTGACGGTATGGGTCTTTATGAGTGATTTCTCAAAGAGCCTGCACCCCATGACAAGCGATGTGACAATCTCTGCCTTTACCGCATGAAGTACAAAAGGTATGCCATCTGGCATAAGCTTTGCAGCCTTGTCTCCATAGAATGTTTCCCGTTCGTCAATATATATAACCCCTTCCGGTTCTCCTGACAAAAATGCCAGGTAAAACGCACGCTCGTCATCTTTTGCCACCGCAATACCGTTAAATTTTTGCGTGGACGTAAATTTTAGCATCTCATCAAGGGGGACATTGCACGTGCAGGTCGATCCCGCAAGGATTGTTTCTATCTGATTTGGAACCTTTATCGTAAGAACATCCCCTCAGGCATGCCTATGCTGGAATGCATTCACACATGCTGTCCCAGATAATAAAGCAGCATATAATTATATATGTGCCGCATTATCACTTGTGGATCATCTGTTTTCACGGCAATTACTATTTTTCCGGCATCCATTTGCCACATCCGCACATTCTGCCTGAAAACCCTTCAGCCCGGCAACCTGTGCGGTTGTTTTGCCATATCATCATAAAATAACCCGGTTAATCAGGAGTGTATCTCATCACCTTGCTGACATATAGTGTCCCGGAACGAAACAGTTGACATTATGAGAGAAACTGTTCAATGCCTGTTTTCAATTCTGACCAGGTCACCGGCTTATTGAGGACCCCCAGTAGTGGATCGTGCATCGGTGCCATCCCTTCTTCAACCGAAGTTGATACGGTTAAAACAATGACCGGGATCTCTTTGCACTTAGGGTCATCTCTGAGTCGCTTTAAAAATTCCCAACCGGTGATGGGTGTCATGTTGATATCAAGAAGGATCAGCGCAGGAGGTTCCCTTCTTACAAGTTGGAGCGCATCAATCCCGTTTTCACACAGGATGGGTTCATATCCCAGTTTTTTTAGGATTATCTCCAGAACCTGAAGAACAGGCTGTTCGTCATCAACCACCAGAATTTTTGGGCTCAAAAGGGTTTACCTCCAACCGGTTTCTGTTTCGGGAGGCGTATGGTAAATGTGCTCCCTATATTTTTGATGGAATCAACGTGGATATATCCGCCATGCATCCTGATATATTTTTTTGCAATAGATAAAGAGCAACTCCCCAGGTCGTGTTGTTGTGTCTGTTTAGATTCATTTTCAGACTGAACCGGGTTGAACATTTCATCTATCTGAGCGTCGGTGAGACCAAAACCATTGTCCTGGATCTCAATCTCGTGGTAAGGGTGCATTGGGGCGACGAGGTATGTGATCCAGACCTTCTTTGGGGGTTTTGAATAGGTCACTGCATTTGCAATCATTGCATCGAACACCATGGAAATTTTCTGGACATCCACTTCGAACTTGAGATCTGGCGGGACGGCAATGCTTATCTCGGCTTTATTGACATATCCGCCAATGTCAATGATCATCCTGATAAGATCCAGTACGAAAAACTCTGAATATTTGAGCGGAGTTTCTCCTGTTTCAAGTGCCGATAACTCCAGCATCCGGTTGATGAGATGGCGCTCCTGGTCAACGCTTTTCACGCACCGCATGAGGATCTGGCAGGTTTCATCGGTAATACCGTAAGTCTTTGGGTCCTGGATGAGCAGGGTGAGATATCCCATCAAGGGTTGGAGCGGGCTGCGCAGTTCCTGTGCCAGAATTTTTATCATGTAGTGCTCATGCTCATTTGACTGCGGGATACTTCCCTTGGGTTTTTCCCTTTCCGTATTATCAACAATATTTATGAGAGCCACAGGGTGCTCGCCCTGGATGATGGGAGTGGAAAAAAACAACCCGATCTTTGTTTCCCCAGATTTTGAGATGACCCCGAACTCTGAAACAGGGGCTGGAGGGGTTTTTATATCAGGGGGATTTAAAAATGCATGGAATTTTTCCCTGGCACCGGTATCGATGAGACTGGAAAGTTCTGTTCCGATAATCTCGTCTGGTTTATACCCGGAGAACGCAGAGAATGCCGGGTTGGCATACTGTATTTTCCGGTCTTTTAAGAGGACAATTCCAATCGGGGAATTCTCATAAACCGGTTCATACCGGGTACAGGCACCTTCCGCTACCAGCGGCATAAGCAGGCACTCGCTGACATCAACAGCAGAACAGCTCACACTGTTCTTATCAATCATGCTCCACGAAAGGGTCACGTGGCAGGCGTCTCCTGTTTTTGTCACGAGAACAGTCCTGAAATTCGTAATGTTTTCACCAGACCCGAGCACGGCAAAAAACCGGTGTTGTTCATCAGGGTTCTGGAACAGCGTGGAAAAATTCACTTTTGTAAGTTCATCTGCAGAGTACCCTAGCAGGGTCGCAAACCGGGTATTGGTAAGCCGGATAGCAAAATTGTTCTTGTCAAAAATGATCGCGCCACGGAGCGCGTCATCAAAGATGCGATGATAGCGGGTTTCAGAGATTCTTAATTTTTCGATAAAATATGCTACTACAACGGCAACACTGATGAAGAGGATTACCTGTAATGCAGTAGACCCTAAAGAGAATGCATTCGGGGGGAGATAGATATAAGCAAGAGATTCATACGCCACTGCACACACACCGGCAACAATGATGCCACGCCACGTGTAAAAATACGTCGCGTAGAGAATCGGGAAATAGAAAATCTGGGGGAATACAGTTTCAACATGCTGTGAAAACGAAAGAGCAGTGATGATGATGCAACCTAATGTAAGCGTGACCATTACCCACATGTGGAAGATATCCGGGAGGCAGTCCCAGAATCCCCCGTTGGCACTAAACCGCTCCATAAATAAAGTTACTTCAATTTTTGAGCTTATAAATGTGTTATCTCGTTTGCACCGGAACTCCCTTTATAAATAAATCGTTGTACCACCTAGTGTCTTGTCAACTTAATTTTTAGACAGAGATATATACCTATAGATCTAATCATTTTTCATGGAGCAGATTAAACTTCTAGACGAGGAGGTAAAATATCTCAACACTTTTGT
>Ga0247840_10000765_pt1 | contig 65458 bp, 62 predicted proteins | sample LaCruzMarch2015__FD_192404 | JGI IMG/M metagenome (GOLD analysis project Ga0247840, IMG submission 192404) | Freshwater microbial communities from meromictic Lake La Cruz, Castile-La Mancha, Spain - LaCruzMarch2015_17m | ecosystem: Environmental > Aquatic > Freshwater > Lake | place: Spain... | reverse complement strand
TCGTGTGCAGAGTGCACGAGACACAGTTGATGTTCTGAGCGCCAATTGGAACAACACTTATGGTGCAGTGAATGCATTGAGTTCCAATTGGACCAGCACACATGGCACAGTGAATGCTGCAAGTGCCAATTGGCAAAACACTTACACTGTGGTTCAAGCCAACAGCACCACATGGACCCAATCCAACAGTGCCATTGGTGAACTTTATGTGAATTGGACACCCACATATGGCACAGTGAATGCTGCAAGTGGCACGTGGCAAGGTGCATATGCAACACTGAGTGCATTGAGTGCCACATTGCCTACCACATATGGCACAGTGGGCGCTTTGAGCGCCAATTGGAACAGCACATATGGCACAGTGAATGCTGCAAGTGCCACATGGCAGAGCACATATGGCACAGTGAGTGCACTGAGTGCTGCATGGCAAGGTGCATATGCAACACTGAGTGCCTTGAGTGCACTAATGATCACCACTGGTGACACTGTGAATGCATTGAGTGCCACAGTGCAGAGCACTGTGGCAACAGTGAGTGCCTTGAGTGCCCGTTGGCAAGGTGCATATGCTACATTAAATGCTTTGCGTAATAACTGGCAAAACACATATGATGCAACCCTTTTAGCAGTGCCCACTACACAATGGTTTGGCACAGGATTCAATCTCTATGGTCAATTGGGATTGGGCAACACAACTGACAGAAACACATTCACACCATTAACTGGCAATTGGTCACAGATGACATGTGGTGAAAATTATACTATGGCACTGAGTGCTGGTACCAATGCATTGCTTGGCACAGGATACAACACCCTTGGTCAATTGGGATTGGGCAACACAACCAATAGAAACACATTCACACCATTAACTGGCAATTGGTCACAGATCATATGCGGTGGCGTCCATACACTGGCACTGAGTGCTGGAACTAACCAGTGGTTTGGCACAGGATTCAATCTCTATGGTCAATTGGGATTGGGTGACACATTCAACTTCAACACTTTCACTCAATTGACTGGCAACTGGTCACAGATCATATGCGGTGGCTTGCACACCATGGCACTGAGTGCTGGTACCAATGCATTGTTTGGCACAGGTGACAATACATATGGTCAATTAGGATTGGGCAACGCAACTGACATAAACACTTTCACTCAATTGCCTGGCAACTGGTCACAGATCACATGCGGTTACGACTACACCATGGCACTGAGTGCTGGTACTAGTAATAAATGGTTTGGCACAGGATACAATACCAGTGGTAATTTGGGATTGGGCAACACAACTGACAGAAACACATTCACACCATTAACTGGCAATTGGTCACAGATCATATGTGGTGACTTTCACACCATGGCACTGAGTGCTGGTACCAATGCATTGTTTGGCACAGGATACAATGGCTTTGGCCAATTAGGATTGGGCAACACAACTGACAGAAACACTTTCACTCAATTGACTGGCAACTGGTCACAGATCATAGGCGGTCAATACCATACAATGGCACTGAGTGCTGGTACCAATGCATTGTTTGGCACAGGATACAATGGCTTTGGCCAATTAGGATTGGGCAACACAACTGACAGAAACACTTTCACTCAATTGACTGGCAATTGGTCACAGATGGTATGTGGTGGCGTCCATACACTGGCACTGAGTGCTGGTGTTGGCCCAGTGAATGCATGGCAGAGCACATATGGCACTGTGAGTGCATTGAGTGCCGATTGGGGTCTGAATGCTGCCACTGCCAATGTGAGCAATGCATTTGCCACAGTGCGTGCATCAAGTGCCACATGGCAAAGCACTTATGAAACTGTGAGTGCATTGAGTGCCACTTGGTCTGTTGCTACCAAATTGAACACCTTGTCCACCACCACCACCACCATTGCAACATTGTCTGTAATTGATAAAATTACAGTGCCTGCATTGAGCTTCAACAATCCATATGCAGCACAAACATTGGGCTATCGATTTGATGGTACCAACCCAGGCACATCACTTGCACCTGTATCTGGCACTTGGCAAGACATAGTGGTTGGCACTGGTACCAATGTGTTTGCGCTCTCCAACAACAGGTGGTTTGCAGCAGGTAGCAACAGCAACGGTGAATTGGGACTGGGCCATACAAATTCAGTCACTTCATTTGTGATGCTAACTGGCAATTGGCAGAGAATAGTAACAGGATATCAAACCAATTTTGCTCTTTCCGGCAACAAATGGTTTGTCACTGGTGACAATACATATGGTCAAATGGGGTTAAGCATGCCCTTAGTAACCAAATTCAACACTTTCACTGCACTCACTGGAGATTGGATTGATGTTGTACCAGGTGTATACAAAACGTTTGCACTGTCTGGTGCAAAATGGTTTGCTGCAGGAGAAAATTCTACTGGTGCATTAGGCATAGATCGATTTGGTGGGTCATTCCCAAGCGCAATATCCAACTTCACCATGTTGACTGGCAATTGGAGTCAAATTAAAGCTGGTGGTACTGATTTTACCTGGGCACTGTCTGCTGGTACCACCCGGTGGCATGCTGTGGGTACCAATTCTAACGGTGCATTGAGCATCCCCACTGCCCCTGAAACGCAAATATGCACTTTCAGAGCAGTCACTGGCAATTGGTCAGACATACAACCTGCTAACAATGCTGTGTTTGCACTGTCAACCACTGCTGGTACAGCAAAAAAATGGTTTTTCTGTGGTCGCAATGATTGGAATAGTCTTTCAGCGAGTGGTAATGCTTCACTACCCACATTTTACCGGGAATCAACAGATTGGGATGATGTTTCCTTGGGGGGTGACAATTATTGGCAATCGTTATTCTTATTGAGTGGGTCAACCTGGTATGTCAGGGGAGTTAATGGCGGAATGTCCAATTGGCCTTTCAACACCACTGCCAAACCCTTGAGTGGTCAAATTGCAAAAATCTTTAATAAATATGGAGCAGCAGTATTTGCATTTGCACACTCACAGCTGTTCACCTTGAGCACTTGCATCACTGATCAATACACACAATTTGCTGGTGTGTCCACTGGACTGTTCTTGCCTGTGAGTGTGAACAATGTTGCATACAAAATACCATTGCATTATCCAGGCAGCATTGTGACCATATCATCCATATCGGTGAGTTAACATGGCCAGCTTATCTGCATATTTCAGTTACGATGCAAACACGATTGATCGTGGCATACCATATGCACAGTTCACTGCATTTCAATACAACACTGGTGGCAGCATTTGGTATAATAGAAGTGTCAGACCCACTGGCACCCTGTTTGTTGCTGGAAGAAATAATGTTGGTCAATTGGGGTTAGGAAACAATGTTGATACAAACACATTCATACAATTGACAGGACAATGGGAAGATGTGGCTTGTGGCAGCACATGCATGTTTGCAAAATCAGCTGGCACCAATCGATGGTTTGGCACAGGGTATAATAGGTCATTAGGTGCAGGTTTTGACGCAATAAATTATAATACTCTTACACCTTTAACCGGAGAATGGAGGATAATAGTACCTAGCGGTAAAAACGCCACATTTACCATGGCCATTTCAGCTGGAACTAACACATTGTTTGGCACAGGGGCAAATAATTATGGTCAATTAGGCTTAGGTAACACTACTACAAGATACACATTCACTGCATTAACTGGCAACTGGAGCAATGTGTTTGTTGGTGGTAATCATACCATGGCATTGTCTGCTGGTACTACCAAGCTATTTGGCACAGGGCAATGCGATCCATATGGTCAATTGGGTCTAGGGACTATTTATGGCGATTATAAAACATTCACTCAAGTAGCAGGTGATTGGAGCGATGTAGCATGTGGGACTGACTTCACAGCTGCACTGTCAGCAGGTACTAATTTTTGGTATGGCTGTGGTGATGCAAGTGATTCACCACTTGGCATGATTTTTAGCAGTTCCACTTTTAGAGCACTAACAATTCACGGGATTGGAGCTCCAAAATTCAGCAAGATGTTTTGTGGGGCTTATAATTCTTTTGGATTATCTGCAGGCACAACAAAATTATATGGTTCAGGATACAATGGCTATGGTACTCTTGGTACTGGCAACAATAAAACACAAGATGCGTTTATACAAATACCAGGCAACTGGCTTGATGTGTATTGTGGTACCGTGATGACATTGGCTCTGTCTACAAAAAACAATAAACTGTTTGTTACAGGAAGTAACACTTACGGTCAATTTGGCATAGGCAACAACTCCTACAGTTACAGCTTTATTGATACAAACAGTTATATCACCAAAGCAGGTGGTGGTACTAATTTCACTGCAATACTGCAAGCTAATAACTTCACATCTCCGTTGGTTGTGGATAATTTTGAAAACCAACCCATCACTTTCAAAATGAGACCCATCACCAACTCAGGTGTCACTGGCTCAGAGGCATCATTCTTTCACAATCCACCACCGGTATTGTTTGGCACCGGAGACAATTTTTATGGCACATTGGGACTGGGCAACAGTGGTGCAGGTACTGACAGAAACACATTCACTGCACTCACCGGCAATTGGAGTCAAATGGCACTTGGTCAATATCACACCATGGCAATTGGGTATTAGAAAATCAATCTGATTGTTCTTCTTTAATTTTTCTTCTTAACTTGGCAATGCATTTCTTGATCCTGCTCATGTTGTAAGTGAATCTGTAGGATTTGCAGTATGGGCACAAGTTGAACTTGTCCAGAATCAAGCTCTCACACACATCACACACTTTCACATATTCATCAAAAATATTCTCTGATTTCATAGATTTGAAGAGACCATCCATGCAGGTAATAAATATTTATGCATATGTCAAACATTTGGCAGCCTCAAATAGACAGCTGGTCACCAGTGCCTCCTGCACCTGGTTCAGCCAACATGAACAACACCACCACCAAGAACAATGGTTACAACCATGCTCCCAACTGGGAAGGTGCTCAATATGAAGGTGAAGAACAGAAGGTGCAAGTGTATGGATTGGGCAAAGTGACATATGATGAATTGAAAGCTGCCATCAAGGCAAAATTGGAAGAGGCCAGAGATTGCCTCAAAACTACAGACAGATACAACATGGACAAATTGAAGCACATCCTGAATTCACCAGAATTAAGAAATTTTATTGAAATTTTGGAAAAAAAGGTGTGCAAAGATGAGCTCAAAAGCAGGCAAGACTAAGAAGAAGATAACAGCAGACTTGGTGTTGTCATATTATGACAAGAGCAAGAAATCCAAATCCAAAAGCGACAAAGATTACTATCTGAACACAGCAAAGGTATTGAGCCAGCATTTGAATGAATGGTTGGTGGTGAGTAACGATTGATTTTTTAAAATGCAAGTGTATCATGATGCATGAACAAGTTGCATCTATCCTGGCCAGACATAACCACACAACTCACTGCAATACACAATGAAACCAAACATTTGGATGCAAATGCTGCAATCATAGGTTTGTCCAGAGGAGGATTGGTGCCAGCAGTCATGCTGTCACACATGAAAAACATCAACACATTCTATTGTTGTGGTGTGAGAAGTTATTCTGATCAAAACAAAAATGCAGAAACCATGTTTCAATATCCAGACAAACACATGATCAAGAACAAAGACACAGTGTATGTGGTGGATGACATTTGCGACACTGGAGGCACATTGAAATTTGTAGAAAATTACTTGTTGCCTGTGAAGATGATTTCCATTACACTCATATACAGATCAAATGATGTGTACACTCCAAATCACTTTGGCACCCAGCTTTCCGACAACAGATGGGTTGTTTTCCCCTGGGAACAGACTAAATAATGCACATCAACAGTTAATTTGGCCATAATTTGGCCGCCCGTACCATACAGGCACAATCTTTATGAAAACAACAACAAAAACATACAAGCTAGGATTAATACTCATGTTGCTGGGTCTCACCACCAGCAGCAGCTGCATCAATTCATACAGAAAAGCACCCCATTGCAATGATGTGAAAGACGTCAAGGCTCAATTGCAATCAGTGCCTGCAGCACAAGAAAAAAACATGGCCAAGGACATAAAGGTTCAAAATGATGGCATCCAGTACCGGGAAGATTTCATACCCAAAACCAATTCATTCCGTGTGCTCACGGTGAGAATCACTGTGTATTGGGCCAAAGGCGGTGACACAGACAGTGACAGTGCCAAACGCAGAAGCTCCACAGGCTACACATTGAAACAAGGTGAATCCATTGCTGTGGATCCCAGAATCATACCATACACCAAAGAAGTTATCATACCCAATGTGGGATTGGTCAAAGCTGTGGACACTGGCACTGCTGTGGTGCAAAAGCGCGCTTCAGGTGGCAAATTGCCTGTGATTGATGTGTTTTTTGAGAACAAAAAGGATGCCATGTTGTTTGCCAACAGGTACCCAAAGATAGTCAAGGTGGCTGTGCTGAACTAAATAACATGTGAAACTGAATGATTTGTACAAGTTGGTGATTGAGTTGGCATTGCCATCACCTGTTGCCAAAACAACAGGTCCTTCCAGCAGAGACAGAGACATATTGGCCACATTGCTGGTCAAAGAAGCAGGTGGTGATGCAGATTATGTGTCCAGCATGGCTGGTGTGATGAATGCTGTGGTGAACAGAGCCAAACGAGACCCCAGCAAATTTGTGGCAGTGGCCACCAAGCCCAGACAATTCAGCTGCTTTGATGCCATTAAAACACCTCAAATGATGGATGTGTTGATACAAAAAACCAAAATGCATCCTGCATACAATGCAGCATTATCCTTGGTGGACAGTGCATTGAAAGGCAAATTGATGGACATAACACAAGGTTCAACACATTACTATGCCAACAAAGGCATCAACAAAATTAAAGCCCCCTACTGGGCCAATCCAACCAAGAAAACCAATCAAATTGGCAGCCATCAATACCTAAAAGACATCAAGTAGTTTTTTTCTTTTTCCTGTTTATCTTTATTTTTACCAGAGTGGTTTCACCAGGAGCCACACCTGCAGGTCCTGACCCCTTGAATCCGCTGGGAGTGACACCACCAAAATTCATGTTGGGACCTGTGCCCATGCCTGGTCTTTCAAAGTTGCCACCATCCAGCTGTTCCAGTATTTTTTTATAATTTGCGTTAAACTTTTGCATCAGATTTTTATTATTTTGTTGACCACCACAGAAGGTTGCATGCTGCTGTGAGGTTGACTGCCACCAGCAAAGCCTGTGGTTCTGCTGGCAGTGTTGGTTCTTTGCCCACCTGCTATGTATCTGTTGTTGCCTGTCAAATCATCATACACTATGTTGGCATCATTGGTGTGTGCATGTGAAGGTATTTCTTCCACAGACAGCAGATGATTCTCATTACCACCAGAACTGCCCACTGTGTTGCCCAAGGTTGCTGTGCCAACACCACCTGCACCTACCGTGACTCTGCGTCTCAAGTCTGGCAGATTGAATGTGGTGGAGCCATTGCCAGCACCATATGTGGTGCCAATCACACCAAACAAAGTTGCATATGTGTTTCTGCTCACTGCACTGCCATCACAAATCAGATAACCACTGGGTGCAGCAGCACCAGCAAAATCCAACAATGCACCTGCAGGCACAATTATGTCCACACTGCCCCCTGCTCCATACATGTAGCCAGCCAGAATAGTTGCCAAGGTGGACAATGGAATATCCGATGGAGTGCCCACAGTGCCCAGTCTGCCTTTGAGTGTGTCACCTGCCATGGTGGCCAGTTTGTTGTTTGTCACACCATTGGTAGTGAGTGTGAGTATGTTGCCAGAGAAAGTAAATTCAGGTGCCGGTGTGGCAATTTGAATCTGAGATCCACTGTCCACCAGCTCCAACCCCCTGCCTATGTTGGTGACATCAAAATATGTAAAATCCAAGGAACCTTGCTTCACACTCAACACATTGCTGAAATTGCCTATGGTGATGCCATCAGCAGCCAAGTTGGATCCAAATGATCTCCAATTGTCCTTGTATTGGTACAGAGTGCCAGTCAATGTCCACAACAGATTGGAATTCATGTCAAACACCACATCACCAATTTCAGGACCTGACAAAGGATTCACATATGTGTTGTTGCCAATGAAAGTTGTGAATCCCAGGTTTCTCATGCCCACTGCATTGCCACCCATTTGCGAGTTGTCACCCACATACAATCTTTTGGTGTCTATGGTATACGCAGGTTCACCTGCCCACAGAGCAATGGTCTTTCTCTCCGAATCATTACCTCTTCTGACTAATATTCTGGTGATTGGATCTAAGGGCATATGTATTATTTATTATTCTTGATATTTTTACTACTTCAATTACAATTAGATTCTGTGAAAAGCGTAAAATTAAATTGCATTGTGACCGGCATTGAGAAACATGTAAGTTCTTCCAATCTAAACAATAAGATAAACAAATTCGGATCACTGGAAATGGTGCACAAATTCTTTGTGTGCAAAGAAGCCAGTAAGCTGTTGAAACAGGGAAATACAATAGAACAGGTGAGATCCATGTTGAAAACCGATTTCTCCAAGTCAGTAGACCTAGAGGTACTGTTTAAATTGAAGTTGCTCAAGAAGAACAGAAAAAGAGCCATTTCTGCAGAAGATGTCAAAGCTCGCAGAGAACAATCAGAAAAGAACGAAAAAGATTACTATGAATTGCAACAAAAGATACAAAGCTGCAGCAAGGCTTTCACAGAATGGGCCACAGGTGGTCCCAATCAATGCCAAGTGCCATATGGAGGCACATGCATCAGACCAGACATTTATTACAACAATGAATATAGCAAAGAGGGCCGTTGCAGAACATGTCCTTATCATGAGCATTGTTTGTGTGCCAGCAAGTCACTGAGATGAGAAGCAGAAAACTAACCTGCATCATTTCAGGCAAAGTGCTGAACGCCAGTGCTGATTATTACAGCAAGAAGCTGGAGAAAGCAGATTCTGAAGAATCCTTGCATGCTGCTTACATTTGCAAAGAAGCAAGAGATCTGCTGGAACAAGGGTTCACTGTGGAACAAATAAGAAAACAATTTGAAACACCAGATGCATTTCCTTTGCCTGATGCATGCATCATTGATGGTTTGTTTCGCAACGAATATGGCATTAAAAAGGACACTGTATTCTCGGCTGTATCATCTCTGACCATAAATAATACTGATCCTGAGGTCAAAGAATTTTTAAACAAAATATTATGAAAGCATACACAGTTGTACAAGATGGCCAGAATTTAAGATGCGTAGATCTGGAGACAGGCATTCCCATGGCCTCTTACAAGATAAATTCAGGCACAGTCTCCTCGTTGGTGGTCACAGGAGACAGGGTGGCTGTGACTTATGACAAAGGTGGCGGCAAGCTGGTCGTTTACATTTACAAGCTTCCTAACTTCTCAGTTTCTTCTACTTTCACAATTTAATCCATTGAATATTAATAATATGTCTATACAATGTGAACATGGAAATGATATTAGATTGTGAACTGGCAAACCAAGAACTAGATAAGCCTTACAACACACTCGATACCAATCAATATCCTTGCTTGTTCTTAGGATACATCATAAAAAATAAATATGATGAAGCCAGGTACAGCATTTGTGAATCTCTCAAACCGGTTAGGTTTTCTTATCCTACCAACAACAAATTAAATTTCTATGGCATAATGAACAACAAGCCCAACAAACTCTTAAAACACCTGCAGGACAAACAACCCATCAATCTGAGTGATTACTCCAGCTTTTGTGTGGAGCAAGACATATCATGCTATTCTTGTTTCCTGTATTTCTTTCCCTATCTGTATCCAATTGATACCTCTCACAGGGAAAAATTCTTTGCTGATATAAATACAGAAAGCTTTGATGGCAATGAGAATAACATTCCTATTTATCAACGCGTTGGTAGTTTGTACATGTTTGCCTTCTTAGACCCAAAATCATAGATTAACTGCTGCAAAAAAATAAATAAGCTGTAACTTGTATGAGTACTATTCATGTTAAAAAAAGAAACGGTCACTTGGAAAAGTTTAACATAGACAAAATACACCGTGTAATAAATTGGGCAATTGATGGTGTCTCAAATGTGAACCTTTCTGACATAGAGATTAATGCAAACCTGAACATAACAGAGAACATCTCCACCAAAGAAATACACAAAGTTTTAATTGAATCTGCATCCAACCTGATAACCCTGGACAATCCCAACTATCAATATGTGGCAGGCAGACTGTTGAATTATCAACTCAGAAAAGATGTGTGGGGTGGCAGACATGCACCCAGGTTGCTGGATGTCATTCATGCTGGTGTTCGCAAGAAAATTTATGACCCTGCCATATTGACCAAATATACTGAGAGTGAAATCAACAAGATAGGTGAGTATATTGATCATGACAGAGACCTGCTGTTCACTTATGCAGGCATCAAGCAACTGTGTGACAAATATCTCATAAAAAATCGCACAACAGACATCATATATGAAACACCACAATTTGCCTACATACTCATTGCTGCCTATGCATTCATAAATTATCCTGAGCACAAAAGACTCAACATAATTGGTAAATTTTATGATGCAATCTCCAAGCATAAAATTAATTTACCCACACCAGTGATGGCTGGAATGCGTACCAATTCCAAGAATTATGCCAGCTGCTGTCTCATTGGTGTGGATGATACCAAGGAGTCCATCACTGCTTCTGGTACTGCCATCTCCATTGCCACAGCCAGTCGGTGTGGCATAGGCATCGATGTTTCCAAAATAAGAGCCATTGGTGCACCGGTGAGAGGCGGTGAAGTGGTGCACACTGGAGTCATACCTTTCTTGAAGATATATGAAGCTTCAGTCAAAGCATGGCAGCAAAATGGTTTGAGAGGTGGTTCTGCTACTACCAACATACAATGGTGGCATTATGAAATAGATGATGTGGTGGTGCTCAAGAACAATGCAGGCACAGATGATAACCGAGTTAGAAAATTAGATTACACCATAGGCATGTCCAAGCTTTTTTATGACAGAGTTATTAAAAATGAAAATGTTACTCTGTTCTCACCACATGAAGTGCCTCAATTGATTGAAGCATGGGGCACACCAAAATTCAGCAAAGTGTACCAAGAGTGTGAAGAAGATCGCAAGCTCAAATTCAAAAAGAAAATTTCCGCCAGAAAATTATTCTCATTAATAGTCAAAGAAAGAGTGGAAACAGGCAGAATCTACATTTTGAATGTGGACACTGCCAATGAGCATAGCTCTTGGTCAGATAAAATTACCATGTCCAATCTGTGCACAGAAGTCATACACCCCACCATTCCTTTGAAAGATTTCAATGATGCAGAAGCAGAGATTGGCATGTGCATCTTGTCTGCCATCAACATGCTTGAAATAAAGGATTGGAGAGACCTGGAAAAGACTTGCGATTTGATTGTGAGATTTCTGGATGAAATCATAGATGTGCAAGAGTACTTCAACAGGGCCGCTGAGAATTTTGCCAAGAAGAGACGCAGCTTGGGTGTTGGCATAACCAATCTTGCAGCATTTCTGGCAAAAAATGAAATGAAATACAATTCCAAACAAGCACTAACCTTGATAGATGAATGGATGGAACATTTTCAATATTACCTGCTCAAGTCAAGCTTGGAGTTGGCCAAAGAAAAAGGCAAATGTGAAAAGTTTGAACATACAAAATATTCCAAAGGAATAATGCCAATAGACACTTACAAGAAAACTGTGGATGGCATTGTGAAAAGAAAGCTTACTCTGGATTGGGAACAATTGAGAAAAGACATGAAGCAACATGGCTTGAGACATTCAACACTGTCCAGCTGCATGCCATGTGAAAGCAGTTCAGTCATTCAAAGCTCCACCAATGGTGTGGAACCAGTTCGATCACTCATCACCTTTAAAACATCCAAAATGGGCAAATTGCCTGTGCTGGTACCTGGCATAGGCAGGTATGAAGGCAATTATGAATTGGCTTTTGACATGAAAGACAACACAGGTGTTATTAATGTGAATGCAGTTATTCAAAAATACATTGACATGGCCATCTCCACCAACATCTACTACAATTACAGTCAATACGAAAATAATGTGCTTCCAGACAGCAAAGTGATGAAAGAACTCATGTATGCTTACACCATGGGCTTGATAAGCTTGTATTATAACAACACAGATGATGGTGACAAAGAGCAGAGCACAGAAAAAGACATGGATTGCTCCAGTGGTGCTTGCAAGCTGTAAAAGTATTATATAATGATGTGCGGGGTGGAGAAGTGGTAACTCGTCTGGCTCATAACCAGGAGATCGTTGGTTCAAATCCAACCCCCGCGAAACAACAAACATGAAATTATACACAACAAATTACAAAGAACAAATAGAAGCAGCCATGGAATACTTGAACACTAAAGAAAACAACAAAAATACTTCTATTGTCAAGGGATTACTTGTAATTGCAAGTGTTACCATCATATTGTTTGTTCTTCTATTCTTCACAATGCCTCTACCTAAATAACCACAATGAAATCTGTTCTCAACATGAAACATACTGACTATACTAAACAACCATTATTCTTTGGTGAGGACTTGAATCTGCAAAGGTATGATAAATTCAAGTATCCGGTGTTCTTTGAACTGTTTAAAAAGCAAGAAGAATTCTTTTGGTGGCCACATGAGATATCTTTGCAAAAAGACAGAAATGACTACAAGGAGCTAAAAGGTGAGCAGAGATTTGTTTTTGATACCAATTTAAAATTTCAAACTCTAGGCGACAGCATGCTATCCAGGTCCATTCATTCATTGAAAGACTATGTGTCCAACCCAGAGCTTGAGATTTGCATGAACACATGGCAAAGATTTGAAGGCATTCACAGTTACAGCTATTCATATTTGCTCAACAATGTGCATCCAGATGCATCAGCATTCTTTGACAGCATCATGGAGGACAAAGAAATTGTTTCCAGGGCAGAATTGATTAGGAATAATTTTGATAAAATATTGGGTGATGATTCCAAGAAAGATCTGAAACAGAAAGTATTTGACTGTCTGCTTGCAATAAATGTGATGGAGGGTTTGATATTTTATGTGAGCTTTGCTTGTTCCTTTTATTTTGGATACAGAGGCATCATGGAGGGCAATGCCAAAATTATCAAATTTATTCAAAGAGATGAATCACAGCATTTTGCAATCACACAAAATCTCATAAAAATCTTGCGTGATGAAGACAAAGAAGGCTTCACATCCACGGTGAAGAAGAGTGAGGACAAGGTGTATGCCTACTATGAGCAAGCTGCCAAGAATGAAGTTGAATGGGCACAATATTTGTTCAGCAAAGGATCTTTGTTAGGATTGAATGCTGATGTGCTGGGTGGATATGCCAAATGGCTGTGTGACAACAGATTGAGGTCTCTTGGATACAAGAAGATTTTCAACCAAAACACAAATCCTATTTCAGGTTGGTTGGATAGCTATCTGGACAGCAGCAAAGTACAGGTTGCACCACAAGAAACAGAAATTTCTGCATACAAAATAGGTGCCAGAAACACCACAATTGATGAAGATGCTTTTTCGGATATAAAGCTCTAAATTCATTATTTTTTTAATAAATATATTATAGTATGATACCTATTTTTGATAGAAAACGCTTGGACTCCAACCATTTACATCCAACATTATTTGGATTTTCGACTCGAAACAAGGTGGCCAGTAACCTTTTGAACTATGTTTACGGCATAGTGATGGTTGTAGCTACAGCATTCGCATTCCATGCACTAGGACTCATATTGTCAGAGTGGAACAAAGCATTGGTTTTTCTTGCCAGCTTGGCCGTGGTGGGACTGCCATATTGCATTAAAATAGTATTATTTGGCAATGAAAGATTTGAACCAAAACATGCATATTTGTGTTTGGCCATCAGCATTTTGCCAAGCATTTTTGATTTTGTTGGCTTTTACAGTGAAACCAGCATCAAGCAATCATTGGTCAAAACCAAGTTTGAAGTGGTTGAAAAAATAAACTACTTCAACACGGAAGCACGTGAAGTGTTGCAGCAAAAGAAAACTGAATTAACCTCAGAACTGAGCAGCAAAACTAGAGAAATTAATGATGGTTCATATGAGCAAAAGACTGAATTGAGCAGGAGTCTCTCCCAAGCACAGCAAGCTGCCATAGATGAAAAAGAAGGTGTAAGAATGAATTACACCTCTGGCAAGCCTGGTTCTGGTCCTAAAGCCAAAGAATTTGATGCTGAAATAAGAAGAATATCTGCAGGCAATGACATTGAAAACAAAAGGATAGATGAAAAAAGCAAAAACGAAATCAAAGCTTTGGAAGCTGAATACAAAGCCAAATTCACAATCATTGATGAAGGCATTCAAGAAATAAACAATCTCATTTCTAGTGACAACAAAAACAAAGGATTATTATTCCAATTGAACAACACAGACAATTACAATGACTTGTCCAAAATATGCATTGTGGTGAACAACAGCATTTCCAACATTAGCTCCAAATTGGGTGTTGAACCCAAGTTTGTTTCTTATGAAACTGATGATGTGATTAAGCTTTCTTTTGGTGCATTGTGTCGTGGAGAGATAACTGCTTTGGTTTGTTTCTTATTGGCCATGTTGTTGGAGATGGTGGACACACTCATTGTATTTTACATAAGAGACAGAAAACCAGAAGATAAAACTGAAGAAGAACCCAAGTCCAAACTATTTTTCAAAGTGTATGACAAAGTTCAAGATACTGTGAAACAATTCACTCAGACTCCAGTCAAAGAAAGTGTTGCCAACATTGCAAAACCAACCAAACAATTGTCTTCATCTGAACCATTAAAAACTACAAAAGAAGAACCCAAAAGCATCATATTGCCTTCTTCATTAGATTATTACGACCCCCAATAAAATTAGCTCAAAGATAATAAGTAACTTTGAAGGTGCATAAAATAGGGGTGGGAGGTGGGCCCGAGTGGGACTATTTTATGTTACGGGCCTTTTTTGGAGTTATTTTGTGGGTCAGCAGAATTTTTATCTGTGCTGTTATTGGCTTTGCCAGCTTTTCTGAGCTCTGAATTATCTGCCACCAAGTTGAGTGGTAAATTTCTGAAATGATGGCTGTGCGGATAAGTGTACAAGCAATCTGGTTGTGCAATGTTATTGCAAGGTGTCTTGCTCCAAACAATGCCCCAACCACTACAAACACTTGCTCCAGGTTGCACATAACCAATAATTTTTGCAGTCTCATCATTAGTAACACCATACACCTTAGTGTCTTCTGTTTCTTGTATTTCCACTGGTGCAGTAACATGATTGACTGTCAATTCTCCTTCAATGTGTGCACCACCACCCACAATAAGATTTCTACTGATGCCCAAACTACTGTCCACCATCACCTGTTGTATTTGACGCTGCTTCAGAACTAAAATATCTGCTGTGAGAGTGAGTCTCTTGCCCCCATCAATGTTGACTTCATTGTCACTGGATACATTTATTTGCTCACCAGAGACATTCACTATGGTGCCACCTATTTGAACTGGTCCAAAGGTTTTCATGCTTATGCCACCTGCTCCCACTTGCATGGTGTACCTGTTGCAAACATTCAGTGTGTAGTTGCCACCAGGCAGATCATCCACATGCACATATTCTATGAGAGGTGATGGTGCTTGATTTTCATACACGCCTCCATCATCCACAAGCACAGCTGAATTGTACATTTTACCCAAGCTATCCACCCGCACACTACCAAAATCGTTCATCAACAGTCCTATGGTTTCAAATTTATGCTTAGTCACATCCACCACATGATGACCTCCCAGATTCAATTTTGCCTCTATGCTTGCTATGCCAGCCACTTGTGCATTGATGAGACTTGCCAATTGTTTCTTCATGGGATCTGCATTCCATTTGCCACCCATGCTGCTGGTGCTTTTGCCTGAGTTGTTGCAAACAGGGCATCTGTTGGTGGGAGGGTAAGCCAGATCTCTGGCTTCACCTGGTGGTTGAATTCCTTTCACATTGATGGTATCGTATTCAGCCACACCATCTCTGCCACTTCTCACAACTGGCACACCTGCACCACCAAATGCTTGGTTTTGCAGTGTATAATACTTTCTATTGTTGCTGCACACAGGACATGGACCATAGCTGCCTGATTGTTTCTGTTGAATGCTATTGAACATGCTCAATTCTTTTACTCTTTGTATTTCAAATCTTTGCTTTATGTCGGCAATCTTTTGAACCATGGTTTTCCATTGCAACATGACACTAGAATCTAAACTGCCTATTTTGTGGTACAAATCACCTCTTATAACATTATCATGGTCACCATCCGTATAAAAATTCTCACTGCCTCTTATGGTGGTGAATCGATCTCCTAAGATCAATGATTGATCATTGGCAGTGGCAAGATGTATGGTTGCATTGTTTGTGAATTGCAATGAACTGCCACTATAATGAGTTAGTTTTATGCCTTCTCTGTTGTCAGTGTTTATAAATTCCAGTGTGCCACCCTTTTGATTTATGAGATATTTGTTTCGGTATATTTCTATGTTGTGATCCTTTTCTTCTGTGTTTTTTACGTTGTTAGAATCATCCCTCTTTTTATTTTCATAGGAATCTGGATAATCAGCTACATCATACACACTCTGCCAATCTTGAGATCCATGGCTTGAAGCAAAATACACTGGGCTCAGGGGGTCACCTTCTGCAAAGAAAATCCAAACATGTGCCCCCACAGCAGGTATGGTGAAAGAACCTTTTGGTTTGTTGCTGTAACTGGCAGGTTTGTAGCTGGTACCATATGCATTGCCCTTGTTGGCCCCTGATGTGGCTGGTGCTGCAAAAGCATCACTCAGTGAAAAATCATATTTCTCATACACATTGGCAGGCTTCTCTCCAGTGCCATCATCATTTTGACTGTACTTGGTGGCTTTAAACCCTTCCACTGGCTTGGTTGTTTCATAATTGTTGCTGTCACTTATGGAAGCCTGTTTGTCATAACTGTTGTATCTGCCGGAAGATGTTTCACCTGCCAAAGGACTGGCACACTCTGCCCATGGTAAAATGTCTTTTAAATCTTCAATGACATCATTCAAGTCGCTGTTAATATTCTTACCTAAGAATTTAAATTTTTTATCCTTGGAATATTGATTCCACTTGTCATAAACGTTGGGCGAAATGTGCGGGACAAATATCTTCACTCTGCCTGCATGTGACGGGTCATTGTTGGCAACAACAATGCCCAGGTAATTGCCAAGATATTTCTCTGGACTAATCATACGTATAATTTATCTGAGTATTGGGGTATATCATTAAGTTTAAAATTGTAATTTGATTTGGGTGGTATCACCTTGACAAGCACTTCTGCAGGTGATGAATTGGCAAAATTCAATGCATCAATTGAGGTGTCAAAAAATATGTCCACCACTGGTATGGTGCCATTGGATGCTGCACGTCTCTTTACTGCACCCCCAGTATCCACAGCTATTCTGGATCCTATGTCATTAAATATCAAAGTACTGAAGTATAGAATGGAAGTATTGTCCACAGCTGCACTCACCCCTTGTTGCAATCTCACACCAGTGGAACTGTTATAATTGGCAGAATTGTAATCAGTGTTGGGGCCTTTGGCCCAATATACAGTTCTTCTGACCAACATGGTATCACCAGCAGCATTGTTGCCACTCAATTGTGGTTTTGATAACTGAGCAAGATTTTGTTGACCTGATTTTGTAAAATTAGAATTGGATGCTATGTCTAACACATTGCCAGTGGTGGTAGATACAAACTCATCGTACGATTTTTTAATGATGCCCTCCAGAGTGGCAACAAAATTTGATTGTTGATTCAAGTCTCTCACTTGTTTTGTGGAAAAATTAGCAATGGAATCAATGTTTTGAAACACAGATGATGCCATGGTGCCCATTTGAGTGATGTTGGAAATGTTTGTGACCATGCCCACTACTTGCTGTGCAACTGAATAGGAAAAACTTTGTGCTTGTTGCAGAAGGTCTGTGCCCAACCCATAAAACAAAGTGCCTATGTCAACATTGGAAACGGCGCCTATGCCTTTGGTAATGTTCAATATCTCTTGGGTGGTTTGTGCGATGATGGGCAAAATGTTATTTGCCACCCCAGTGATTGTGCCTGCTAATCCACTCCTGCTGCCAAGTGTTGTAATGGCCACATTGCCCATGCCTAACAGGGTGTCCGTTGTCACCTTGACCAATTCATTGCCTAACGAATCAAAGGATGGTGTGGCAGTGAAGGCATTGAAGTTGGATGGTGACTGTAATTTTTGTATCAAACTTGATTTAGACGTGTTAAGATCAGGTAAGTTGTATATCACCTATTATTTAATTGATAAATTGATTTATAGTATGTATAATTTACAATGGAATTATGAAAGTATCACATGAATCTCCTTTGTCCATACTTGACTATTCCAGGGAATATAATGATTTTGACTACTGTCTTGTGCATCTTTTGGATCAATACCCGGTGTATAGTGACTTCTTCAAGTCTGCCAGAATTACGTACAATAGAGAAGTGTTACTTGATAATTCCATCTTTGAATTGGGCAAGGCTTTTGATAGTCATGAGTTTTGGGTAAAGGCCAAGGAGATCCAACCAAATATGTTCATTGTACCAGATGTGCTAGAGGATGCAAATGGTACAATACAAAGTTTTAAAGCTTTTGAAAATTACACACTCAACATTAAAGATAGTTTCTCAACAAAAGCCATCGGTGCTGTGCAAGGTAAAACTTGGCAGGAATTAAAAGAATGCTACAAGTTCATGGCCGACAATGCGGATATGATTGCCATTAGTTTTGATTTTAGTTATTATCAAATCACCGGTGAAGGTAAAACACACTTGGAGAAATGGTGCTCAGGTCGTCAGCGGTTTATTGATGATTTAATAAACAGCGGGGCATGGAATTGGAGCAAGCCTCATCATTTACTTGGTTGTTCTTTGGCCAAGGAATTTAGATACTATGGTGTTAACCACATTCATAACATAGTCAGTTGCGATACCAGCAATCCTGTTGTTGCTGCCATTCATGGATTGAAGTATGATGCTGATTACGGGTTAGATAGTAAACCTTCAACAAAACTAGCTGACCTCATTACTCATAATTTTACAGATGATCAGCTTGAACTTGTGAAATACAATACTACAATGTTCAAGAAGATTATTCACAGATGAGACCTTGGATTGCATTTTTTTCTCAAACAGGCACAGAAATACAGGAACTGTCCAAAGCTTTGGGCGTGTATCCAGAAGCCATAGTAACCAACAAAGCCGATCCAAGAAATGTTAACAAAGAGCTGCTCAGCACAACTCAATTCAGAGAGCACAAGCTCAACAAAACAATTCTGATGTCACTGCCAGCTAAACCGGTGGCAAGCGATTACTTGAGGGTGTTGGAGCGTTATGATAGCCCCTTGATAACACTGCATGGATTTCTCAGAATAATTCCAGAAGAAATTTGTAATAATTATGAAATGTACAATCTGCATCCAGGTCTCATCAACAAGTTCCCTTCATTGAAAGGATATAATCCACAAGAGAGAGCGTTCAATGATGGATACAAGCTGGCAGGTTGTGTCATACACAAAGTGATATCAGGGGTGGATGAGGGTGAAGTGCTTCTCAGCCAGGGTGTGAGCATAGAAGGCATGGATCTGAACGGTGTGTATGCAGCATTACGAGAAAGTGCACTTGACCTGTGGAAAAGCTTCTTCACAGGGCATAAAATACTAGACAAATGAACTCACAAGATTATATTAACAATGTTCAAACCACATACCCCAAGACCTGTGATGAATTCAAAAAAATACAGCAAGAGCAGTATGAAGTGTTTTGCAAGAAGCAATATGATTACGGTCCCCATAACATAAGCTTGGGATCTGATCTGCATAAAACTGAAGATGTTGCAGCTTCTGTTTCAGCCATTGTTGTCAGATTGAATGATAAGGTGCAGCGATTGATCAATCTGGTGTTGCGCAAGAAAACTTTTGAAACTGCCAACGAACCAGTGTTTGATGCTTTTTCGGATACTGCAGTGTATTGCATCATTGCAGAAATCGTGAAAAGGGGCAAATGGAGCAAATGAGAAAAGTAACGTTGAAGCAGACCTGGGTAGATGATGACAATCATTTTCTCAAAGGTTATTTTGCTAATGAAATTGAGTCAGAAGAAATTGGATTTTTTAAATTGCTCATTGGTAAGATTAAATTATTCTTAAATAGAATTCTTAAATAGATTTTATTAAAACACAGTATATAATAATGTAGCATGATATTCACCTTTACAGGTCCTCAGTCTTCTGGTAAAACTACTCTACTCAAGGAGTGCAAGAAATTTTATGGTTCCAAGCTATGGTATGTGGATGAAGTCACAAGATTAATTAACCGTGAGTATGGGGTTGATATAAATGAGTCAGGTGCAAATGATGTGACTCAAACTCTAATATTAAATAAAGAATTTGAGAACTTGATGTTCAATTACAAGCTGAGCAAGTTTGAAGGTGCCCTGCATGATAGATGCATCATGGATGGTATGATATATACGAGTTACTTTGCTTATAACAAGCTAAAAGATTTTCCTGTATCAAATAGTCTAGGTCTCATGTACTATGTGCATTATATTCACAAATATGATCATATCTTTTATCCAAGTCCTCATGATGTTCCGTTAGTTGATGATGGCGAGAGAAGTACAAATAAAGAATTTAGAGATGCAATTATTGATTCGTATGAAAATTGTTGGCTTAAAGATGAAAGGTTGAAGGGCAAGGTAACTATTTTAAAAGGAACAGTGGAAGAACGCATGGAAGCTATTAAAATAAAACTCAATGAATACGGAATTAGATAACAGTAACATATCAAAGCATCTGGGTAAAATAACCGGGTACAAATGTACCTATGATCCCTCGCTTTTGGTTCGTGAGCCTAGACAGAACAATAGAAAGCATTTGGATATTGCTGATGATAATCCTCCTTTTTGCGGCTATGATGTGTGGAATGCTTATGAAGTATCTTGCTTATCAAATGAGGGCATGCCCATTGCAGCCATAGCTAAAGTTGTGTATCCAGCCACAAACAAGTACATTGTGGAGTCCAAGTCTATCAAGCTGTATATGAATTCGTTTAACATGGAGAAGTATCAAGGCAATATTATCAGTGTATTGCAGCAGCTAGAAGCTGTGATGGAGAATGATCTCTCCAAATTGCTTGAAACTGAAGTTAAAGTCTGTGTCAGACTCACAAAGGCAATTGACGATGCAATGCATTACCCATCTCTATTTCCTACCGCGCTATATCCCACACTTGAAAATAATATTGACGTGACGACTATTAAGTCTCGTGGTTATAAGGAAGATCCTAAGCTGCTTGGCTGGCTAGAAGGCAATAGCAATAAAGTACAGCGCTTTCATTCAGCGTTATTAAAGAGTAATTGCAGGGTCACATCTCAACCGGATTGGGGGGATGTTTATATTCATTACAAAGGACCGTATGAACTCAATGCAACCTCTTTATTACAATACATTGTCTCGTTCAGAGATGAATGTCACTTTCATGAAGAGATTTGTGAGACCATCTACAAGCGGTTGTATGATTTGGTGAAACCAGAAGAACTAATGGTGTCGTGTCTGTATGTGAGACGTGGTGGTATTGATATTAATCCTATCAGAGCCAGCAGCCAAGAGTTATTGAAAGAGAATTGGGCTATGTGGGACAAGTGGAAGTATTTTACCAAGACCGTCAGACAGTAATCAGCTGAGCTTGAGTAGGTAGTTGGTACGATTGATCAATGCAAGCATTTCATCCCTGATATTAATCAAATCTGTGTCTGTTGCTGGATTTAGCTTGTTGCTGATATCTTGTAAAAATTCTCTGTAAGTCTCCATGGCTGTGTTCACATCCAATTCTTTGTCATCAAACAACATGATGTTCATGTTGCCATTGGACAGGTCCACCTCTGTTCTGCCCAATGCTGTTTCTACAAAAGTATCTATTAAGCTGTCCAATCCTTCATAAGCTTTGCCCAAGGCCTTGTGTGCAGCATAACTCTTGGTTTGCCAGTGGAATATTCTCAACTGGTTTTGCATCTGCAATAAATCTCTTATGGCACCATGCATATAAAGATTTTAAGAAGCTTTTGTTCTCAATGCATATTGATCAAAGATGTAATATGCTGTTATAGCTTGAAATGTAGAATCAACAAATGCATTGGATGTGTCTGGACCATCAATGCGCACTGCAGTGGTTGCTGGGAAAGTAGTTGGATCTGATTGTGTCAGATTAAATAACGCACTATTTAATTTGGCTTGAAATGTATCAACTTTGGTAACTGTGATTGGCATAGTAATATTTATGCCCATTATGCTGTATTTTATGTGTTTATATGCATGTCAATGCCACCACTCTAGGATAAGATGTCTTTGCCTTCAGTTACCAGCTGTCTCAATTGACTCAATGTTTTGCCAGTGTCATATTCAAAATGTGGATAATCTTTGAATGTCCTCCAATTTCCACCCCAACTGATGTCATATTTTTCTGCAACTTTAGCAGCCTTTGCATGAAATGTTTCAGCTTCTGCAGGACTACTGGCATCCACATACTTGCCATCTTTGAACACCCCCATGTCCACAGCTATGCCATAATTGTGATTGCTGTAACCAGGTTTTGCGTTGGTAACCACTTTGCCAGGTATTGTTCTACCTTGTGCATATATTTTAGCTTGTTCTTCCCAAGTTCTATTGCCTGAAATGGCTTTGTATTCATAACCATGTGCTTTTGCTAGTATCTGACATTCAGCTATCCAGTTCTTGAACAATTGCTGCACCTTGGAGTGCAATGTGGACACATTTTTAGCACTTCTTTCATCCAAGACAGTCAAATCTTGTTTCTCTTTCTGCATGGGTATAAGTTTGGGAGCATTCACAATTGGTTCCGTTGGTTTGCTTGCAGGTTTGCCTGGAACGTTTTTGCGCAGACCATTATCTCTGGAAGACCATCCCATGTTTTATTTATTCTTTAAAAAGCTTACCATTCATTGCATCTTCAGCAGATTGCATGGTGGGTGTGCTTGGATACTTGGTTTCATATTGTTCTGCATTCTCCACAGGTGAACAAGAAGACAAAACAATTGTCATGATTGCCCATATAAAAAATTTCATTTGATCAAATTCTTAGTCTTGTCCCAAAAAGAATCAGGCTCTCTGCCATCTTTTCTCCAACTGTTCAATACACCAAAATAAACTAAATGCTGCTTGTCAATGCTGTACAACACATCACCATTTTTACTCAATGATTCACTTATTCCATCATTCTCTTTCAATTCTACACCCTTATAGAACCGGAATTGTATGTTATAATATTTGATGAGATTGTTGTATCTTTGCACACCATTGCGTGTCAATATGGCCTTTCCATCTGCAGTAAAACCTAACACCCCAGAATTCATTTGGTCATGACCTTGAGGTGTGGTGCTGTCAAAAGATGCAGTTTTATCCACAACTTTGTCCGGCGTCACGGTTGCACAACTTACTAGTAACAAACTACTCAGACAAATGACGGCGAAGCTTTTCAATGTTTTTCTCCTTTACAGCTTGTTCAATCTTGTCTTGCAGGTCCACTTCTTTTTGCTGCAGTTCAGCTTTTTTCATGTCTGGGGTGTTCTTGTGTCCCATCCAATTGTTAATCAAACCAAAAACCTCACCAATGGCCTTGAATATGGCAGTGAAGTCCATGTTATTTGACTGTGTAAGATGCTGTGGCATCTTTGCAGCCCTTGGCAATGGCATTCAACACTTCAACTGCAAGCTTGCCATCACCACCCAATTTGGCAAATTGTTGTGCATAAATGTCTTTGATAACATTCACATATGACACCCAGTGAGTCTTTTCAGTGGGCAGATAATCTGCAAGGGCAGCTTGCAGTTCATCAGGTGTGGGTGTGGAACCACGAGTCAAACCCTCAACCACAGTGGCCACGTGATTGATCATCCTGGCCTTCTCTACTCTGTCTTGTGGTGAGACAGCTTGTTCCAGCACAACAGTGCAAGCTAATGTAACTGCAGGTGCAACATAAGGCAGTGCAGTTTTAATATTTTCAGCGGCAGTGGTTCCACCAGTAGCATTGTTGTTGTTGGTGTTGGTTGTGGTGCAGCCAATTATCAACAAGGGCAACGAAGCAATAATGAGTAATTTGTTCATATGAATATTTAGTTTAACCATTGATTAGTTCTACTTTATTATTTCTTTTGTCACTGTTCCTGCTGATGGATTGATCCAAGAATGCTCTGACTGCAATTATGCCTTGCAAAATAAAATTAGCCATAATAATAATTGCAGTCACTTGAGAGATTTCACTGAATGATCTGAATTGACCCAAATCGGTGATCAATGCAGGCAATGCGGCAATTAAAAAATACAATATTGCCCTTAATAAGGCATTGTTCTTCATGATATTATTTATTCTTTCGGCCATGTAGTAAATTTATTTAATTTTTTATCAGTTGCAACTGTTGCAAATAATATATAATAATACTATGAATAAATTAATAATTACATTGTTGGCCATGGGTTTAGCAGCATTTTCTGCATATGCAGATTCTGGTGCACGTACTCCAAGCGATGACAATGATTGGTCAGTGGAACGCGGTTTTGCAGCCGCAGGTGATGTTCTCTTTGTGAGACCTCTTGGAACTGCTGCCACCATTGGTGGTTTCGGTATCTTTGCAGTGGCATCGCCTTTTGCTGCTATGGCTGGTAGCACAGAAGAAGTGTATGACACACTTGTTCAGAACCCAGCAGATTACACGTTTGATCGTGACTTGGGTGACTTCTCCAAATAAGTAGAGTACTCAACAAAGCCCTGCACAGAGGTGACTCGTGCAGGGCTTTTTTTGTAAAGAATTAACTAATTAACCGTTCAAATTCCAGAGTCTCAGCTTCTCTGGGCTTATAGAATCAAAACCATTGGATGCAGACACTGTTTGTATGGTTTGTGCTGTGTTGATGGTGTATGTGAAGGAATCATTGTTATCCTTCAACAACACTGCAAAAGTTTTACCATTGTAGCTGTCGGCCACACGTGCTGCAGTAGTGACTCCATTTATCAAGAATTGAATAATGTTGTTACCAGTTTGTGTGTCTTCAGCATTGAACAGAATGGCGTTGGCATTGGCACCAAAGCTTGTGGCTGATACACCATTGTTCTGAGTAGTCAAATTCAAACTACCTGGATTGGTTGCGTTAGGATCTGCTACTATGTTGGAGAATACTATTAATGCCATATATTATATTTATTCTCCACACCCATAATTTCTGCAAATGTACAAAAAAAAAAGGGCACCGCAAGATGCCCCTTTTTAAAGTTCCTAGGACGTACTAGGTGAAATAATTTCTTTTGCTTAGCTCTACCTCTAATTGCTTAGAAGTATACCGATTGAGTGCCTGGCGTAAATGCCGTGCCCAGTCCGCTCAACAGAATAACGTGATAGTACAAGTTAGCACCAAAGATGTTATCAACAACTCCATAACGTGTCAGCAAGCCAACACGAGGTGAGAAGTCATTGGGACCAATTGTGCGTTGTACCATTACAGGAATGTATGGGCAATAAATGATACCAGTGTCATAGAACTCTGGACCTTTATAACCCAACAGAGCATATTCTACTCTGCCTGTGGGACGAAGGCCAGCTTCAAACTGTGCCTCTGTCCGTGTGTCACGATACACGTTGAAACGACCGCCGAGATTACCGACCTTAGCCACACCAACAGGTTGAGTGTTGACATTGCCTTGAACCGGTACCCATTGAAACTCAGGAAGCATTTCCAGAATTGCGCACACGCGAGGCGTTGCAACAACAAAGTTTGCAGCACCACGACGATTGCGAACAGCAATTCTGTTAGCTTCGATGATCAGTCTCTGGTAGAAGTCGCGATTTCTCTCGACTAGCCAGCGACCATCTGCCGAAGCAGGCGACCAAACGGAGTAACCTGTGTTGAAGCCAGCGTTAAGAGCGACTTGGATCATACGAACAATCATTTCGCGATCAATTTCGGCCTGCAACTCATACGACATTGCGTTAGTGAGTTCGGTATCGATATCGATGCCATTCATGTTCTTAAGATCTTGCTCTAATTCTACTGACCAGCGGGCAGCAAGTCTACGAGTACCAGCTTCTACAGCTGTCTTCTCAAAGGAAACTTCGATTTGAGGGATTTTGCCCGTCAACTCGAAACTCTTCAGAAGTTGTGCAACACCCTGATCAACAGTGATTGATGGGAAGAGTGATGCACCAATAGAACCAGTTGTAGCACCAGACAGAGCACCACTGGATGTTCCAGTGTAAGCTGTGTTCAGGTACTGATAACCGATTTCTTTGCCGTTAGCAGCAGACCATGGCGAACCCAGATTTGCTCCGGCATTTGTGCCAGAACCATCTACGTTGTCATTGCCCAACTGCTGAGCAGCGTACTTGTAGCGCAGTGCGAAGGCAAGACCTACTGGTCCTCCCATCGGCTGCACACCTACGATTTCGTTGGTAATTAACTCGGGGAACGTTCTACGGATCATTGGGATGAGGATTTTCGGCAGACGAGCATCACCAGTTGCATACCAGTCGGATCCACCGCCCGGTACGTTACCGCCAACACCACCATAGCTTCCCATGCCACCATTGGCATTGTAAGCACCACCAAACACACCAGTGGTTCCACCGGCCTGATTGGCTTCTGTGATGCACCATTGTTCCTGGTTTTCCAGCAACATGGCAGTATTCAAACGTGTATGATCATCTTCGATCGGCTTAACATTGTTGGAGGTGTAATCCAAAACTGGCTTCCACTTTTCCATTAATGCTGCAGCGCGTGTCTCATCGATATAGGACTGTGTAGGTCTAATATTTTTCATGATTATATAATTTTCTCCTTTATTTTCGACCAGTAGATAAAATATCTACTATAATTAATTCAGGTTTCCCTCAACTAGATCCAAATATTAATATTTGGAAAGTTCTTTAAGATAAGGATTCATGAACGTGTCACTGGTTTCTTCCTGAGAAACTGATTCTTCAACAACCGCTGAAGGATCAATCTCAGTAGAAACAGTGTTGTTCACTGCCTCATCTTTAATATTTTGAAGCCGCTCTTTTTCAGTCTTATCAAACAGACTGATTGCATAATCTACATTCTCGTTAATGAATTCAGCGGATTTAGCTTTCATCACCTTGAAGATATAATCTTTCTTCTTCGCAGGCAATGAGGCAGTCTTTTTCTCGAGAACTAATTCTGCCTTAGTTCTGGAAAGACTTTCTTTTAATACGCTGGCTTCTTTTAGAGCAGCTTCAAGCTTCTTAGAAGCTTCATCAATTTGACGCTTACCGTCTACCACTGCGTCTTTGATGCTATCTTTTTCAAGAGCAGCATCAATACCAAGGAGTTTTCTCACATTTTCTAAAACTTTAACAGCCTTGCTGTTTCTCACTGCTTCTTTAATATCAGCAGCAGGCACCACTTCATCCAGATATGCTTCTAAGTACGCGCTAACATTGTTAACAGTACCTTGTTTGAATTCACCAGCTTCTTTCTTAAGAGCAATTTGATATTTCTCAATAACAGCTTTGAGCTTTTCTGCTCTATTGGAGTCCAGAGCTTCAACAACTTTCTTGAGTTTCTCTGTGTGATCATTGTCAATAGCTTGCAAGAGATGTTCTAATTTCTTGCTATAATCTTCATCTTGCTCATCAAGAGCTTTCTCAACATGAATTTGCACTTTGCTTTGAACAGAAGCATTGAAAGCATTTTCTATTTCTTTCAACACATCTTCAGAGAGTAAATCTTGTGTGGCTTCCTTCAGGATGGATTTGATGTCACTCATTAAAATACTTTAACCCCTCTGTTATTCTTTATTCTGTTCATAAGTTTGTTTTCGACAATGGTCTTAAGATATTTATGTGCTCGAGCATAGTTTTTCTCATTAATATTTCTTAAAAAACTGGAAATTAACATTTTTTCTGACATATTCTCTCTTGAGTTATTTATATCTCCATTGCTCAATTTTGTAACTCTCAAAACAACTTTTTTTGCAGGAGCCATGACAGGCATTGGTACCGAATCATCACAACCACATGATTCACCTTGATCAGGTTGATTGTTGAGTGCCACTTTTTTGGCTAAGACTTTGGACAAACTCATAACACGTGACTAATTTTGTTGAAAAATTCCATGATTTGACCTTTGAGATAATTCTCAATGTCTCTGCGAGGTAGATTTCTCAATTTATCAGAAAAGCTCTCGTAGCATTCCTCAAATCTACCATCCTGATTGACTACAAATTGTTTGGATTCCAAAATGCCATTAACAAAAGCTTTTGGGAAGCTAGGATCTGCCACACAATCCACAGCAACCAGTCTAAAATCCTGCACCCTGTTAACTCCATTGCCCTCATCAATGAGTTTTCCAAGTGCCCTGGAGCTCATGCCAACTCTCACACCGTCATTGATAAGACTGCGCACAATTTGACCCATGGGAGTGCTCAACACTACCGATTTGCCATAAAAAACATTTCCTTGCTTGTTCATTTCTGTTACCATGTGACAAGCACGCTCTAGATTAACTTCAGCAGATGTGGGGTGGTTCAATTCTCCCATGCTTCTCTTGGTGTCAACCATTTCTGCAATGTATCTGTTGACTTCAGTTTGCATTTCATTAGCAGAATAAACTCTTTTGTTCTTGTTCACTTCCTCACATTGCATGTAAGGTCCTTTGATAAACATTTTGCTGGGTTGATTGTTGTTCCTTTCCTCAACAACATATTCAAATTGATCGTCTGGTGCTGGTGTTTCAACAAGTAGTTTTAAGGCCATGTAGATATTTATGTTTTTCGTTATTTATTTAATTCTTTTTCCGTCAAAATAGTGAATTCATATCCTCTATCTCTGCACCATTTCTTTGCAGCTTCCCACTTTGCAGTGTTTTGAATGTACATCAATTGTTCATACAATATGTTCTTTTTTTGTTTTTTAGAATTTGTATCTTGTTGAGGCTTAACAGTTTGCTTAGATGGCTTAACTTCGACTAAAAACTTCTTCACCCCTGTAGGTGTCTTTAATTTTATGTATGCATCAACAAGGTACCTGTGTTGCTTGTTGTCCAGTGGGCTTGTGTAGTTTATGACCACAGTTTCTGATCCCCATTCAAGAACATTTGAGTTGCAATCGCACCATCTGAATAATTTTAATTCCCAACTGCTCAAGTATCTGGGCAAATCATGTCCGCGGTATTTCTCTGAATGCTTGGGCTGATAAATTCCTTGTATGAACCTACCATTGCGCGATGTTAGCTTCATGTCAACCTAAGAAGAAGGCTGGAGGTGCTGCATCGCCCATGCCTGGTGCACTTGAATAGAGCATTTTTTCTAAATTATCTTTTTCTTGTTCACCTTGTCGGATCAAATAATCATAATTAATAGCACCTCCACCGAACAAGTTAGTTCCAGTGTATTTGCCTCTTACTGATCCAACTGCAATTTTTGTTAATGCAAGTGCATACTGATAAACCCAGGGTTCCTTGATTATGTCAATCAAAGATCTCTCCACATAACACCCCAACACACCATAGAATCTAACAGAATCTTTGGGTGGTGGCACCATATGCAGCACTTGTGTCCTGGGATCAAAGGAAATGTCACGCCTCAAAGCAAGAACTTTTTCACGTGTATCCAACCAATTTTTCAAAACAGTCCAGCTGACCAAATCAAACCCATAATTGCCCATGGCATAACTAAAGTAAGTTTGCTGTGCTAGTGTCTGCTCTATGGTGAACAAAGTATTCACACCAGTGGAACTGCCCTCTTCGAAATCTATAACATCCATGACTCTTCTGTAATCACCAATCAAATAATCATAAGAATTTAAAAGCTGATATTGGTTGGGTTTGGTTGAGTCTAACACTTGAAAGATTAATGGATTGTTTGCCTCTCCTATGACCATGGAGCCTATGCTGTATCTTTCTCTGATGGACTGAGGGGTGTTTGTGTCATCAAAGGTGAAATTAAAATCTCTACTCATGCTAAACAGCACATCCAATCTTATGCCTCTTTTCAGGTCATATAGATCACTATCAAACACCAGATACTCTTGAGTGTAACCAGCAAATTTAGTGAACATTTCACAGGATATGGCAATGAACTCATTCAATTGGTCTTCATGTATTTCAATGTTGATCAAAGGTGCACCAATTGCGCGGCAAATTCTCTGACCTAACCGGCCATAGCTTTCCATCTTGTTATTAAGATTGGTGCTGTAGAAAGCGCTTACTGGTTCAACTGTATTACAATCCATCATACTTATTATTTATTAGTAAAGCAATTATATAAAGAAAGGTATTTTAACTAATCTGCCGTTAATGCTTGCAGCAAATGCACTAGTTACAGATATGGTTGTAACTGGAAACGTTACAACTGAAAGAGGCACGGAACTAGTGCCAATTCTGAGTATATCAGTTAAAAATTGATTTGCTGATATGGTATTATTAACTGTTAAGTTGTTGAGAATTCTGGCATTAGACAGAGAGATATTGAGACTTGAAGACACAAGATCATTGCAATACACTGGTCCGTTCACACTCAGAAAATCGGTAATTGTGGCACTGGATATAGAGATATTGAGACTTGAAGACACAAGATCATTGCAATACACTGGTCCGTTCACACTCAAAAAACTGGTCATTGTGGCACTGGATATAGAGATATTGAGACTTGAAGACACAAGATCATTGCAATACACTGGTCCGTTCACACTCAAAAAACTGGTCATTGTGGCACTTGATAATGTAATGCTAAGAGCTGAAGACACAAGATCATTGCAATACACTGGTCCGTTCACACTCAAAAAACTGGTCATTGTGGCACTTGATAATGTAATGCTAAGAGCTGAAGACACAAGATCATTGCAATACAAAGGACCGCTCACACTCAGACTGTTCGTAATAGTAGCTGCACTCAAAAATAAATTGGTGCTGCTAGCACTTATGATTGGAGTCGTAAAATAAACTCCATTCTCAAATGATACATGCAATGTGTTACTACCTTTGCCAGTTGCAGCATCATTATCAGCAATTACTGCACTGTTGCTAGGATTATTACTGGAAATTTCAGCTGCAGATAGTTCATTGAGTATCACAGCACTCTTCAGAGTAATTGTATTTGCAGAAAGATAATTCAAAATATTAGACAAGGAAGAAGAACCAGCCCAGCTTGAGCTATTGGAATTAACTGTAGTAAAAGTGTTCTGCCAACCTGCACTGTATGTGTTCTGATTGGTATATGAACTATTCCAGGCTGGTGAAGAGTTGATCACTTGAATGTATGTGCTTGCCCATCCTGAGCTGTTGGTTGCAACAGTGGTGCTAGTAGAATCCCACTTGCTGCTGGTGACAGTCAGGAGTGTGTGGCCTGCAGTGAGTGTGGTCAAGTTGGCATATCCATTGTTCCACGTGGCACTGTTTGCAATGATTGTGGAGGATATGCTGCCACCAGAATTCCAGCTGGCACTGTTGTATGATACTAAAGTAAAAAGACCCAAACTGTATTCTAAGTTGTTAAAATATACTTTTTTGGTTTGATTGGCCACAGTGTCGACTACTGGTAAAAGTGTTGACGCTGAAAGACTTATCATCTCATTCAAGTCAGATATTTTGATATCGGCCATATATTATTTATGGGTAATAATAGTTTATCTTCGTTCCCAAGCTTTCATTATATGGGACTTCCCCAAATATAGTCAATCCAGAGCCATCTGTTGGTATCAAGATATCGTCTGCAGCAATCAAATAACAAGGATTAGGTGTCAATATGATACCAGGGCCAGCAAAATGTGTAATGCCTGCCAGTCCATAATAAAACTCGTTGTACTTGCCATACAATTTGCTTCCATCATTAACAAAATTTACCACCATGACAGCAAATGCAGACAATTCTTTAATGAGACCTGCACCAGGCATGACCATATTGCTAGCTGCATCTAACCCGGATAGAACAAATTTATTTTCGAATGTTACATTGTGATTGCCAGGGAAATCCTGCTGCAAAGCAATGCTGTAAGTGCCTCCCTTTTTCAGACTGCTGGGATTCATAACTGTCACATCACTGGTCAAAAAAACAAATGCTGTTTGAGCGTTATCCAGATCCCAGTTTACTTGCAATGCAGGGGTTGTTGATAATGTTGGTGCAATACAGCCCTTATATTTGGTGTCCTGTTGAGGCACATTCAGCAATCTGCCATAATTGGTGATGTTGAGCCAGGTGCCAGAGTAGCTCTGCAAAGTGGAGTACATGGATTCATATTTTGCAGAATTAGTAGTAAGTGACACATAGAAGGAATAACCATCACTCCAGGATGCACTCAAAGTATTGACTGTATCAGCTACTGTGTAAAATTGCATCCAATCTGCACTAAAAGTTTTTACACTATTGTATGTGTTAGTAATGGAGAGTGTGTCTATGGTAAAAGTAACAGTCAGGGGTGGTGTGATAGAAGAATTCTCCAATATGCCCAAACTGTCTTGTGTAATCAAGTGACCACCATCTTGTGCAATTAACAACAGATAACTAAACAATTCACCTTCAATTATATTTGTAAAGTTGCCTACAAAAGGAGAATTTACTGAAGCTATGGGATCTGTTGCGCTATCAGGAAATTGGGGTGATGAAACGGTGTGGTGGTTTCTTCTGTGAAACTTGTTATGGAAAAGGGTATTGGACATGTCATGCGCTCAGTTTGATCACATCACCATACATGACTGCACCATCACATAAAAAGTTTATAACAGTGACTTTGTTTGAACCAGAATCAACTATGTTGTTCCTGAAAAGAGAGTTTGCAAATCTGTAACATGTATCAAAGTCAATATCTTTATTACCAGCACTGCTTTGCTTCACAACCATAGTGTACAACCCACCCCTCTTCATGTTTAATGGATTATTAACTGACAAGCTACTGATCAAAGTAATGAAGGTAACTTGATTTGAATCCAAGTCCCAATCAACTGAAGCAGGATCAATTGCTTGTAAATTAGTACCAGAGAATGTTTTTGATTTGGTATACTCCTGCACCACATTGAGGTACATTATATTTTCATTGTTCCACCCAGCGCTGTAAGTGTTGAATGTGGTATATGCACTTTCATACTTGGCAGAATTAGGAGAAAAACTCAAATACCCATTGTATCCTAAATTCCAATTGTCTGATAAAGAGTTAACTGTGTTGTACACTGAATCAGTCAGTCCCCAGAATCCAGAATAAGTGCTAACTATGGAATATGCTTGATACCATTGCAAGCTATTGCTATTCAAGGTGAAAGAGCGGCTATCATCAGTAATAGTATTATAAAAAATACCAACAAATGGTTCAGTCAAAGAAGCAATAGGGTCCAAGCCAGAATCCGGTATTCCAGGGGATACCACAGAGTGGTGATTGGCTCTGTGGAATTTGCTATGAAATTTGGATGTTCCGGCCATATTATTATTTAGTGTTTATCTTACCGGAGAAAGATTTGTTATCACATAGTCATTATTAATAATATACTTTAACATGTTTTGCTGGTAATCAAAGATTGAATCCAAGCATCTGTTAACAGTGGAGGATTCAAAGCTCTCATTGATACCTATGTTGCAGTATTCATTGATGTCTATCTTCTGGTTTTTTATAACAAAATTATTATACGCTCTTTGCACAAAAACCGGTGTATTAAACACATTCTCACCTATAAAAAATCTATACTTTACATAGCTATTCAAAAGAGTCAAATTGTACATGATCTTTTGAAAGGATTTGTTATACACCCATGCTTGATTATATTCACCGGCTCTGATCTTTATGTCATTTAAATCATAAATTTCTATATCAATTTCTTTTAATGTTGTAATTAAATTCAACCCATCTTCATATGCTCCTATGAAGTCGGAAGATAAACTTGGCGTTCTGCACAAGGTGAGAAGCAGATCTGTTGATACTAGTGGCACTGTAGTTACCCAAGCAAAATTTCTATTGTCCACTTTAGTGTTGGGTAATATGCCAATATTTGAATTGGGCTTGGTTATCCATTTTTTAATAATTTGATACTTGGTAACAACATAAAAAATTTCTGGCTCATAATTTGCAAATTTAAGATTAATTAGTTCTTCGTCTGGATCTAGCATGTTAGAGAAATCATAGGAATTAGTTGAAACTATTGTATAATTGCTGGTCAGCTCAAACTCGAACATGGTATTCTTGTTAATGCCATAAATTTTATTCAAATAAGAATTATATACCAGTGCGTTCAAGCCTGTTGCAGCATTAAAAAAGGAATTGTAGATGGTAGTGTTCATCCAGTTTAAATTTCTATCAAATACTTTGAAGCATTTGTTGCCTCTGTCCTCCACCACAAGAACATCATTAACAAAAACTATTTTACCGGGATTATTCAATTTTATATTATCAAATTTGCCACCATAACCACCCACGGTATCCACCAAGAAAGGTCTGCCTGATCTTACATAATCATCAGAAAAACTGTTCCTTATGTCAAAAGCGTACACATTATTGAAACCTGAGTCACAAACATACAGAAGCTCACTACCATCAGTTGCAATGGATGTTATATTTTCTGCAACTATTGTGCCGCTCAAAGGATCAATGAACTGTCCTCTGCCCAATTCAACTGGAGCTCCATTCTGTGTAATTCCTAGAATTGTAATGGCTTTTTTATCTGCTACAATCAAACCAGCTTTCAAATAACTTGCCACATTACTAAAATACACACAATCAAAACTGTTGTCAATATTGCTCGTCATACTTGAACCACACAAAAAGGATACAGCTGTGTTGAATTTACTGTTAGGAAAGAATTCTATGTTTCTGGAACTAATAGGTGTGGCGTTAGTAGCGGTTAAACCTATCCACCCATTGAAAGTATTTGGCACATTAAAGTCTGAAATGTTGCACAAACCGTAGAGATACAACAAATTGTAGTACAGCTTTTCCAGCTTTAAATTGATGGTACTGGAAACTGCTAATTCATTTGGTTGAATTTGGATATTATTCAAATTGTAAGGTAACGCAAATGTGTCGTCAATGGTTCTATCGAAATCCATTGTGGTCTTTAAAAATTCGCTGTATATGTTGTTCATTGCACTATATTGGTTAGATTGGTTAAGCTATTACCAGGGAAAAATACACCTCTGTATTGTGCAGTCAAGCTGGGCATTGTGGACAGCCACTTGATGAGTTTAACCTGGAATAATTTGGGGCAATCTCCTTCAATCTATTTAGAATTGATATTTTTATGTATTCTTGACATGTTTCATCCAACAGACTGTCATTAATGTACAAATTATAATCAGTGCTCTTGCTACCTGGTACAGCTTGTCTGAAGAATCTAGAAACCACATCCACAAAGCTTCTTCTGCCAGTAGGTATGTTCCACTTCAAATCATCAGGCAATATTTTCTGCTTAAAAAACAAATTAATATCATAGTAATTTAATGCCTTATTGTAAAAATATAAATTTTGCAATTTTAAATCTTTTACTAGGTAAGACGTCTTGTGTACCTTGGTTCTGTCCAGTACATCTTGTAGCTGTGTGCCATTGTAGAAAGGCGTTGCACCAGCGGTAAACCTATCCACAACCAAAGGTATGAAGTTATATCTGTTGGGTTCAAAATATGACACACCAAACTCCTCACCATCTACATAAAGCCCGAGCTTACCTTCTGAAGAATTTAATACCACACTAAAATGGTGCCATCCAGTATTGACTGCAGTCACAGGCACTACAATTTCTGGCAATACTGAATCTTCAGTGTCAAACTGATTGAACAATCGAGCTTTAAATATATAAGAATTATATGGGTAGTGCCACAATAGAGATGTGTAATTAAATTTATGGTTCACAGGTTCTACCATATCTGACCATGAACTACCAGTGTCTATAAACTTTTGAAGTTTCTCATTGCCAGCGTAATTCAAATTGTACAGAATTACACCTTTGTTATTACTGCCTGTAGCAGTTACTAACACTGAACTTATTAAATTGCCATTGTCAAAATCTTCTGTGAAGGTAATATTCTTTACCACTGGCGTGCTGGTGCTAACTGAAGAAGATGCAGATAAAGTGGTACTGAATAAATGTCTGGAAAAAGAACCAAACACTGCAATATTATTGGTATTGCCAGATAATGTCCATGTTAAATTATCTTTATCAATGTTGAATAGCTTTATGCCTGGACCTATCACAGCGCTTGAAGAAAGTGTGTTGGATGACCATCTATTAACATAGCCACCACTCAAATAATACACATCATTGTCTATTACAGTGGAATTCATACCTTCCACAGCAACAATCTTACCATTCTTTAGAGTTCTAATTTCTTTTGCACTGAGTATGGACCCAATACTATAGTTGTACGCAGTTGAGGTTACTAAATTGGAAAGCAAATTAATCATCTTAACGCTGCCATCCTTATACAACACATACCCGTTATATTCATCATTGTAGACGTTTACAATTGGCTTGCTTGCCGACAATGCAGAGGTAGCATCAATAATAGTTCCTCTCAAATCAAATTCTATGAGTCTGCTAGTATCAGTAATCACATGAAATGAATTCAAAGGATCTCTTCTCATCATAAATCTACTCTTACCCCAAGAAGAAATGGTATTAATGAATGTTTCCACCCTTTCAAATGATCTATTAAATCCTATGAAATTGCTGCCACTCAACATCATTATGAATGGTGTTACTCTCATGTAGTTGAATATGCCCATGCCATAATCAGTCATGTTGCCACCCAATTCAAACCCAGCATATTGATCCCAATAATCCCTATATGCCCAGAACATTATGGTGAAATTGTTATAATTTGCATCTGTATTGTTTACATCCACCAAGGCATATCTATTACCATCAAAATAATAGGAACTAAAATCTCCTTCATCATCTGGTGTTAATATGGCACCATCAGATCTCAAAAATTCAGTAAAATCTTTGAATTGCTTGTTTGTTGCCATGGAATTAATGTTTTGCTCAATGTCTGATTTGCCAAATCTAGAATAAGCATACCAGCAACCAGGTTCAAACACCATGGATGATGGCACATCCACAACACCCCCTGGAATTCCCAAGCAATCATACGTGCTCTGGTATGTTACAGTGGTTGGATCAGCTGTTAAAGCTGCAACAAATGTAATTGTCTTGGGATTATAAAACCTATCCATCCACACAGGCTCGGACAAAATATCTTTACCCCCAGATAGCCAGGAACATAGCCACTGACCAGTTTGCTCTTCTTGAGAATCACCCTGGTTGCTTGTGCTCTTGTAATTTGCTAATTTCTTCCAGATCTTATCACTTCTCAAGGGATGATCACCTGCAACAGCACCATTCTCAACAAGCTTGGTATTAGATATATTCAATCTTTCAAAGGGATACATGTTTTGTGGTGTATGGAACCAGGTAGTTTTGCCTTGAAAAAATTCATACTGTGTGGAGTAGCTTGTGTATCCCAGATGCAGTTTTTCGTATCCTTGCTCCTGATTGCCGCCTGCAAAAATGGAAACATAATCTCTCATGTCTGTAGGATTTTCATTTATGAAGATATTATTTCTGCCTTGTTCATTTTTTTGATTCAATTGATTCTTTAAATTAATTAAATTGTAATTCAAAGATTGTTGAGTTTGATCTATGTTATTGTATTCAGTATGAAACAGATAATTGTTCTTTATATCCAGATAACTTCTATTGGGATCTCTGTTTAAATTGTTTTGATTTAAATCTTTTTTATAGGATACCCATTCGTTCATTATTTCGGGAGAGTCTGGCTCTTCAAATGAACTCAAGTAAAAAACTGAATTGCTATCATAAGATAGCATGCTACTTGTAGGTGTGGCGCTAAGTACTAATCTGTTACCATTGACTGTAACATAGTAAGAAAATCCTCTTACTCTTATTTGTAATGTTATTATCTGTCTTTCTCTATTATAGAAATAAGTAAAGTCGCGGTTATAATCTCTGAACACATCAAAGGCACTAGCAATTACAAAATTTAAATTTAGGTTTGTTGGATTAACCGCCAAATAATATATTTCATTATTGTATATGTGTGATACATTGACTTGTATTGGATCGTTTAAATCCACTTCAAAGAAATAATCATTATTTATTGCTGAAACACTGCCACCTATTATACTATCATAGATGATAGTATCTGCCACAGCATCATCAATTTGATCTGTAAAAATTAGAAACTTATCTTGCCCGTTTTTAGATATGTTGATTGTGCCCACCTCTACATTACTTTTTTCCAAGGGAACATGAAAATCAGAAATAGTTTTCAAATCTACTTTTTCTGAAATATTCAAAAAGCTGTAGTTGTTGTTTTTAAAATCATAATTGCTGCTAAGCAGTGGAGTTTTTGAGACACTCATTCTGCCGTCTATATAAACAGCTTGATTCTTGAAATTAACCTCTTCGTCGTGAGTGTAGTTTGCACTCAATGCCTTCCAATTATTAGATGTAAAAAATTCGGTTAGCATACATTATTTAATGGGTCATGGTTAGTGTAGGCAGATATCACCGTCAAAATGGGGCTCTTGACGTTGTAACTGTTGATAGTGTATATTTTGTGGATAGCTTCGCTACTAACATTAAAGAAATGATGCACTACATCAGTATCAGTAGCATATGTTGCATCTATGGTGTCGTTTATGTAGAAGGTAACAGAACCACCTCTTACACCTCTATAATTACCAGAATTTCCCCTGACGGTTAGTTTAGCTACTCCCCCATAGGGTGAATATGGATCAGGTGCATATGGATCAGGTGCATATGGATCAGGGTAACTTGATATGACCCCTATGACCCCTCCATAGGGTGAATATGGATCAGGTGCATATGGATCAGGTGCATATGGATCAGGAATAGGATCAGGGTAATTGTTTCCCCATGCTACAAACTCTGGTTTGGACGGCACAGGCGATATGCTAACAGGGCTTTGCCCATAGGATACAGATGTACTATTAAGAGCTGAGGTGGATGTTGAACCCGCTCCTGAAGTGCCTGGATATGTTGGAGCAGTTGGATATGTTGTACCAGTAGTCAACGTGAGAACTGGACTTTTGCAGTTAAAATTGTTGGTTGTATGTATTTCATATGCAGTTCTCTCTTCAACATTGAAGAAGCTATGCACCACATCTGTGTCAGTAGCATATGTTGCATTTATGGATCCGTTCAAATAGAAGGAAATGGAGCTGCCTTTTATCCCTTTGTAACTACCAGAATTTCCCTTGACTACTAATTTACCCACACCTGCATAAGGTGAGTATGGATTAGGATACCCATTCTCCCATGTTATGAATTCTGGCTTTGTTGGTGCAGGTGGGGTGTTGAGATAAAAAGTTCCTGATTTCAAATACACATTTTCTTGTGTAACTTCGTTCAAATAATATGCTTCAATGGTTCTTGGTGAGGATGTATTGCATGTATTCTCATTCACATAATATTGATTCTTAAATGCAGCATCAAATATCCTGGCACTCAGTGTGGGTGCACTCCCCACAATGCCAAAATTTGCAAAATTGGCTTGTGGGTTAAATGAAACTGCAGCTAATCCATTGTTTCCGTAAGGTATATCAGCAGGAATTACTGTAATATCTGACAATACCGCATTCACTGGCAAAGTTGGTACAACTGGACCGCAATATTCAGAGAAAGTAAGTCCAGCACCTTGCACATAAGGTGCACCACTAGGATCAATTACTAATCCTGCATTGAATTGTTCCAATTCTTCTCCAGCTGATAAAAATGCTATGTGAGCAACTGGTCCCTCGGAAACTATGGTTATGCCCACACAACCAGAGTATGAGTAATCCTCTCGAATATTACAATCTATGGAAATTGTGATGCCTGTGGCTTCTGGGATATTTGCATATGGTGCCCCACCTTCCACAGTCAACCCAGATCTTGGCAACAAATAAAAATCTTCTCCTCTTGCCAGATAAGCTGTGAGAGGATTTATAGTCACACCTGCACATGCCACATACAAGTAATCAGTAGTAGGAGGCTCTATGCCTACTAAATCTGTAGGAGGTATAATCCTGTATCTAAACTCTGTGGGTCTGGCAGTAAGAGGTATGGGCTCCACTAGATCAGGCAAAGCGGAAAGAGCAGATAACAAAGACAGGGGCGCTTGTGATAGTAGCAAGTTTGCATAAATTTGCTGCTCTTCTCTGTCTTCAAAAACCACCACCAAATTATATGTGGGCGACAACATTTGAGTATTCAGCAGTCCCACAGTATCATACAATTCCAGAATACCACATTGATAGCTACAAAGTGTAAAGTTCAAAGTGGTTATGCAACAATCGGATTTTATTACGCTTATGGAAGGAAAATATGATGTGATATAATTTTTACCTGGATTGTATGTATGCGAAACAATGGTCAACTTGGGTGATGGTGCAGAAGATATGGGACTGATTGTAGCATCTAAAGCATTCTCTTGTATAGGAGTTCCGTCACCGAAGTTATAGAGAATTTTTATAATTTTGGATGCTGATTCATCCAAACCACTCAATACAAAATTGACACCTGTTGTACAATACATTTTAACAGGAGATATGCTAACTGTTTCAAAACATACATCTTGATAACAAATATCATAAAATGGCCCTCCAGAAACAGTACTCGTGTACACAGTAGGTATCAAATCACCACCAAAGGCAGTTAAAGGATACCAAACGTTTATGCCTGAAACAGGATCAACAAATATCCAATGATCCAGTATATTGCACAAGTCATATGCTGATAATACACCTACTGGTGTTCCGGTTATGTTAATAGTCCTAGTGTTCATGGTGAGCTACACAGGGTCACAAGGTATGTATCATTCTTGGTACTGATCACGAACCCACTGTAATCATACAAGGATATTGGACTGTCTGGTATTGGAATTCTTATAGGAGGCTGTGGATACACACACTCCACATCAAACAATTGCAATTTGCATTTTGTGTCTAAAACTGTGTAAGGTGCAAGACACGCTGCTGTTGTCTTGTAATTGCCAACTGCTTGACCAAAGAACATGTATTTCTCTATGCCACTGGATAGAGGATAAAGCACGGTGGCTTGTGTGAAATAACCACCTGTGGTTTTTCTAAAAACATAAGATCTGCCCACATTAGGTATATCTTCAAAGTCTTTATTAGGATCTTTCCACATTTCCCCAGGACTGCCAATAACACAAATATTATTGTTCAATGATACACTGTTTCCAAAATTACCAGCTGGTGTACTGATGTCGTATATGTATCCTAGTGCCATGACTGCACCCCATTGATCTGTTGCTGAATATAAGAAATAATGATACACCTCACCCTGTCCTGGTTCCATGTAACTGATTTTACCACTGTATGGTGCACCAATGATAAGATCTCTACCTTCCCTGGATAGACTGTATCCGAATCTGGTTATACCAGTTATAGGAGAAAAGATTGTTTGATGAGGTTGGTATCCTAGATTTGGATCAAATTTAAAAGAATGAACATACTGATTGATATTTCCGAGAAGCATGTAGTCACTGTCTATTTGACAGCTTATGCCCATGCCAACACCAGAAGGCACCATGCTCGAAGTTATGGTTTGATACAATTTCCATTCGCCCAAACTACTCAAGGGAGCGGAAGTGGTATTGAATCTGTAAATGTATGTTACTGATGAGACTGACTGCAGGTTGATACTAACAGCCAAATAATCACCATTTATATCACCACCCACTATCTGACCACTTACAGGCAAATCAAAAGTAAAGGTACGAGCAAATTTAGTGCCCAGATAATCATACACTAAAATACTGCATTTATCTAGAGTAGAAACCAGAATCGAATCATTGTCACTTCCTAATATTTTAATACCGTTTGAACTTCTCAAAGTTTGTTCCAATGAGTACCTCTCTGTATCTGTGGTATAAATTCTTATTTCTCTTTCAGTAGGCACAGCTATCCACTCTGGACCTATTGGCAAAAAAGTAAATGGTGAATATTCCCCAACATCTATACTCTGGTTACATGTACCGAGTCTTATGTCAGAAGGAGCACCAGGATAACCAGCTACGTTAAAATTTTTCAAGTCAAAAACTGTTGTATCACTATCGCTATCTTTGCATCTGGTTATGGCCACTTTGAAGGATCTTCTTATTATTTCCGGCAAGTCATATTCAAATACTGTTACATAATTATCGTCATTTCTATTATTTTTAAGCTGCACTAATATCTTTGAACCGGCATGCTTCAATATAACTCTTACAGTTTTATAAGTGACGGGTTGATTGAATGTAAGATTTTCTGCTATATCGAATGTACTGAGCAATGCATTCCAAGATCTCAAATTAGTGGTTTGATATAGTAGTGAATAATCTGTTAAAATACCACCTCTCAGGCCAACACTATTTGCATTTGTGGATGATACACCATCAACTCTGGATGTAGCTAGGCTAAATCTACCTTGTGGGTCAAATCCTATGCCAAAATAAGCACCCAACAATCCTGAAAAACCATTCAAATTGCAGTCAACTGATTCAGTAGATGGGCAATAGCCTAGAGCATATCCTGGTCCCCCTCCACGAGGCAAATCCTTTATGCTGTCGTAGAACACCACAGCAAACCCGCCCAAAGGTGGAGCATAGTAATTATACATGGCATAGTCAAAAGAAACCACTATATCATGCTCAGAATCTAAATCCTGGTCATTGTATATTGCTATATTATTAAGTTCGAAAGCCATATATTATTTAACTAAGAAGTGAAATATGCAGAAATAGTCTTGTTACTAGTCATTCTTACATATACGTCTCCTTGGGTTACAGTTGTTCCAGTGCCTGATCCATATGGTGCACCAGCAGTATTGAGTATTAAGCTGTTGTTAATACGTGCAAATGCACCACTGGTCAAAATGAAAGCTGTGGAAGGTGAAATTCTAATTCCAGGGCCAGCAACATAGCTGTAAGCATATATATCCCCTTGATAAGCACTCAACTGGCACGTGCCCACTGTTGTGCTGTAAATTCTGACTATGGTATCGTCATTAAATAAGCTGCTGCAAGTGGCACCACAATTTATACCTGCAGGGATGGACAATACCGTACCACATGCATTTGCAGGTTTCTCTATTGTCAAGGTGTACAATGCACCTGGAATGTAAGCTGCAGTGATGACATAATTTTGTGTCATGTTCAATGTGCAATTGTCAGCACCAGTGCCACCACATGGGCTGCCATAGAGACCTATGAGGGTGCTAGATCCAAGCCCATATGCAGACAATACAACTACTGATCCACTCAAAAATTCGTAATAACAGTTGGAGGTGGGTTGATACTGAATGCAATCAATTTCAAACCCATCTGAGAATGCTCTGCCTATGCCTGCACCACTGTTAACAATGGTAATGGAATAGACCCCCAAATCAAAATTACCAACTATTGATTCGTTACTATCAACAGTAAATTCACAAACATTCAACAGGCTCGAATCACATACAGTGCCACCCCAACCGGTGAATCTCCAACCCGGAGCAGGTGTGGCACTCAATGTCACAGGTGTCCTGTCGACAATTATGAATTTTTGAGAACTCATGGTAGATGCATCTGTTGTGGGTGTTGTCAGTCTAATCCTGCCAAACTCTATTATGCTGCCTGTTATGGATGCGTTAAAGGTACTGACATTGATCTCTCTGTCATATACTCTGACAAAATTTGCTGTTATTGTAGTATTCTCAGTGACCCTTATCAAGCACTCTGGGGTAGGCACACCCTCACAAGGGCCACCCAGGTAGCCATCAAATGCATACCCAGAAGGTGGTGGTACACATGAAATATAAACCAAGGTGTTGGTCAAGTATGTATGATCACACACACCTGGGCAGCTTATGTAACCATCACTTGTGGCCACCGTAGGTCCAGGTGTGAACAGACTGAGAGTATAGTAAGGCAAAGCGTCAAACACTGCAGTGATGGTTTGATTGTTTGAAACAACAAAACTATAATCTAATAACGAAACTACACCTGCAGGTGCTTCCCATCGTGAAAATGTACTATCATATGATGCAGAAGCAATCAAAGTGACTGTAGTGCCATTAATAAAATTACCAGCACACGAATTACCACAATCCAAGCAAATAGGATCAGCAAAAACCTGTCCAACACCTGTACCAGATTTTACCACTTCTACTTCACTCACCACACTGTTGGTATTGGCACAAAACGGTTCATCCCAATATGCAGCTGGTGGTACAACTTCTACAGATAAAATACTTGGGTCTGGGTAAATAGGCCTCTTCACTATTGCATTAATATTTGCAGATAGGGCTCTGCTAAAAGTAAACAATCTAAATTTAATGTCTTGACCTGCAGATAAATTAACACCAAGCAATTCACCAGTATCAATGCTGCAATATATCTCTGATGGGGTGAGCTGTGTTGTTGAAATGACTCTGACTTCTGTTGAATTGATATAAGCTGCCAGAAGATTTGAAGAAAAATTTAAATTATCAATGGATGAGAGGGGGTTGGAGGTATTGGTAACTATAAAATTTTGCTTCAAATTGCTAGCATAGTTCAAGATGGTGCCAGTCAATACATAAGTGTTAGAATATGACGAAACTGCAATTGTGCGTAGTTCAATTTCCTGGCTAAAACCAGTCACAGGCACATTGTAACTATCCAACAATATTGCATCATTAGAGGAAAAATTCCATATCAAGTCCTTGCCAGCATTCTTAACAAGAATAGAGTTGCAACCTAAAAACACATTAGCAACACTGTAGCTAGACCAATCAAAATTGATATAATAGCGTCCAACTCTATTTATAATGCATGGGGTAACACCATCATTGTAAAGATACATTATCTCTGACGAGATGGTTCTACAAGTAGAAAATATATTATTATCTTGAGGCTTTTGAAGGTATTCTCTAGTTGCTGTCAATGAAACTTGTTCTGTATACAGGTAAATGCTAACCTCTGTACCAGAGCTCAATTGTCTAGTTAATGACGGTACAAAGTTAATAGAAATGCCATTTGATGTGACACTACCTGAAACACCATAATAAAGAGTATTGCTTTGAAGATTTTCATTTCCGAAAAAGCTCACATATCTTTGGTTGGGTGGCAGGTATGTATCTACTATTGGTACACTCAAATTAGTAATCTCGACATTATTGGTACCGCTAACCATAGTAAACAATACTGTGCCTGTTAGTAATGGTGTAGTGGAAAGGTTATTCTTATAATATTCAAATATTTTTATTTCACTACCACTCGCACAACTCACCACAAGAGGTGGCGCAATTAATCCTCTCAGCTTGTAGGTGTTGTCCACATAAGAAGACAGCACCACATAATTAGTACCCCTTAGACTCAGAATATAGTCTGTAAAATATGGCAACACCGGTACAGATGCAAGTGTAGGTGAAACATCATTGACAATAATACTTGAAGTACCGGCACTGTAAGTATTGAGAAGAGCACCAGAAAGAATGGTCGCAGAGGCAGATGTGAGCGGTGGTGCGTAGTTTGTAACTGCAACATAAGCAGTGCTTACAAATTCTACTCGAGTATTAAAATTATGAGTGCCCACAAGTCCAGATACATCGCCTTTGTACATTACTAAAAAGGAGCACACATCATTTGCATAATTATTGTCACAGACATAATAAAAAGGTTTAAACAACAGCGGATTAAAACTCTGTAAATATGGCTCATTTCTTCTGAATTGTTCATTTATTAAGAATGGTATATCATTCTTATTCTTAGCCAAATATGTTATATTGTATAAATCAGTTTTAGCAGTCTTAGACAAACTTATTCCTTCTATTTTAAATAAATCTATTTGCGGAGGATCAATTAAATCTGCACTTAATGAATAAACACCTGCTAAATTCACATCTTGTGAGGGGTACAAAAGCTTTGGATTAATAAAAGTTAACTCAGTCCTGTAGATCTTTGGGTATAAAATTCGATAGTTGGAGCAACTCAAATGTGGGTGCAGTGATAAAAATGCAAAATATATTACATTTTCATCTTCCGTGTAAAAGTGATTAGCATATTTTTCTAGATAATTACCGATAAAATTACTTTTCTCAAAGTAAGTGCCTACATTGTCGTTACTCTTTAAAACTAAACTGTCGTAACTATAGCTAAAACTATCTATTACAACAAAATTCTCGGTTTCTATTACAAAAGTATCATAGTAGAGATTAAATTTTAATATCTTAGAGCTCAACTCATTTGTGACGGTTGATGGATATTTGAAAAACACTGCACTGAGCGCATCAAAGGCAGGCTTGACTATGTTAGTTAGCCCGTCTCTGAAATATAAAATGCCTTTGGTATTGCTTTTGTCATAAATTCCTTTTCTCTCTATGCTAGGGACACTCCGGTAAGCGGTGTTACTACCAGGAAATAAACTCTCATCTATTGGAGGAGAACCTGGATCTAATAAAGGCACAACATTTTTATACAGACCAAATTCATTTCCAAATTTATCAGAACTCCAATCAGTCATGACACCATAATCAATTAATAAAGATTCTTGTCTTTGTTCTAATGGTAGTGATTCTTTGCTCTCTAATCCAGGCCAGATATCTGGATTGGCCCATTGATCTTGAAATTTACCTGTCCAGAATTGAACATTATCTACTGTTCTGCTCAATCCAGTAGAATCTATGTTCAAATCTTGAGATAAGCTCTGATACCCATAATAAAGTTGACTGTAACTATTGCTCAAAACATTGCCAAAAGCAAATTGATTAGATTTAGAAACCTTAGAACTGGTAACATCTATTAGATAGAAAAATGGCGATAAATTCTGATCAAACTCACTATTGTATGAGGTGTTGCCAATTACATCTGGATCAGGAAAGGCATACACAGAATTTGGTTCTAAATTTTTAATATCCAAAAAGTTTCTTTTATTAGGTGTACTATGAATTAGCATGCCAAGATGCTGTGGCAAAAAGAATTTACCTATCTCATAGGAGGCGAATAAAGAGCTAACACTTGGAACAGTTGCAGTGGTTGGAAACTGTCTGTTCAACAGATTTAAAGTGGCAGCACCAGACAACGGCCTTACACTGAATAACACACCAGACACATAAGAGGTATTTGTATTGTTTGTACTAAGATAGTAAAAGGTATTGCCCATGTATTTGGGTGCTAATTTTTTAAATAAATTCAACTTCAAGGAATCTTCTCCACCGCTCAGATAATCTATAAAGTCTCTGTTTCTCAGGTAATTGTATTCAGTCCCTGATAATATAGGATTAATTGTGAAGTTATTAGTACCCAAACCTTCAAGCACAAAAGGATATTGTTTAATAGCTGCTATGACACTATTTTTAAAATCAATATATAGATATGAATCAACTGCATTAATATTAGAGGAACTTAGATTGTTTCTTATGGATGTACCGCTCGTTACATCAACATAACTACTATTTGGATCAATATTAAAATATTTGTCATATGTGTCGTATAGCTCTTCCACATAGATGGATAAGTTCTGTGCTACTGCTGTGATAGGAGGGAAAGAGCATGTGTTCACACCCACATCCAAAGTATTAGTATCTATAGCATCATAAATTACTCTTTTAATTAAATTCTTAACTCCCAATGTACTGCCTTTCATGTTGTGCTGCAAGGGTGCAGACTTCACTAGCTCTCTTTGCTTGTTGTAAAATAAACAAACAGCTTTTATCTTTTTAATAAAAAAAGGCAGGATAATATCTAGGTCTTGTGGATCATTAAAATTAGAATTTAAGATATATCTCTTTTCTTCTTCTGTAGAAAAATTTAAAGTAACATCTCTCAAAACCTGCACATATGAATCTCTTATGATATCTGTAGAATCTTCTTTACTTTTATTCTTTCTTTGCCCCCATGCAATAATATATTGTCTGTAAACATCAAATAATTTGTTTAAATCAATATCAGTAAAAGATTTTTGATTGTACCAATCCAAAAATGATAGCGGGGCAAATACATCCAAAGCTTCAGTGCTATCATTTAGAATGCTCTTTTCAAACGATAAGTTAGAAGTGATAAAGCTCATTTAAACAACCCTAACCCGTTGTAGAAAGTATAACTGAGTATTCTCTCCATTGTGCCTCCGAATTTGGTCCAATCCTTGTACGAGCTCTCACTATAAGATAATGTAGTCAACGGATTGGTAAAATCTATAACTGAATCATATATAACATTGGATTTATTTGGCAAATAGTTGTAGAACGAATAATATGGTTTTATTTCTGCCCCACTTTGCTCTCTGGTACCAGTAACCAAATTCCAACCCCAATCATAGTTTATGCCTGATAAAGGGTACCTGTCATTAACAACAACAGATATCATATCCTCACCAGAGGGGACTATGGTGTTGGTTATGAGTGAATAGCGTTCACTAAATTTTTCATATGCTACCACTGGTCTGCCAACAATAAAATGACCTGTACTAATATCTATTTCTTCACCTAAATTTCTACCCACAGTGCCATTGGTGTTTTTAAAGTTCTCTAGATAGTTGTTCAGTGATCCCCATAATTTTCTTTGCTTGATACTCAAGATGTTCATTATTCTTGCAAGATCAGCAGGGTATTCTGTTGCAAAATCGTAAAATGTTATGCCATTTTGTTCAAACAAGCTCTTCAATGCATTCAATGTGCAAACATCAGGGTCGGAATTATTACTAACAAAATTCGATATTCTCTCATAAATTTTCTTACCTAGAGAATTTGGACTGCTATCTTTGTCACCCACAATTCTACCTATAAAATTATCCCACAAATTGCTCCTATCAAATAGACTTTCCTGCAAGATGTAGCTCTTGTATTGTGACGACATGTCAAAGTCTTCATTTTTCTTATTAATAATGTAGTCACCGGAAACTATATCAAACAAATTGCTCGACCCGCTCACTAGTCGTTTAATTGGATTTATACTTGCAATGTACTTGTTGGTCCATCTTATGCTTGTCCAATCACCTATTGTGTTGTAAAACGCTTGTGAACCATCTTGTAAATATGTGGCAATTTCAGGCATTGTGGCATAATCTATGGCACTGACAGGTGTTGTGAAGAGTGTTTCTATGGGTATAAAGAACATCTTACCTTCAAAATTATCCATAACCCAAACACAACCACCAGAATCACAAGCAACAGCACCTATTTGCTGCACATAATTGTTTGTAACTATGTTTTGTGAGAAATCTCTTCTTCTTACAATACCCTCGGTGGATATTTGAGTTATAGTTTTAGAATTCTCGCTAAGCCATAAACTCTGAGTCAGATCTATGGTGATATTGCCCACAGACTTAAACCCATATATAGGAAAACCAGGTGTTAAATTAAAATCTTTATCCCATCGGTAAACCACATCATTTCTTTCGCTCAATTCATCATCTTTATCCGTTAAATTGGTGGCTACAGCCCATATGTTGTTTAATTTATCTATTAAAATTTCTTGTATTGAATGCAAAGGTGTAATTGGAAAGGCACTCAGCAGAACACCTACAGTATCATATTTCATCATGAAACCACTGACCGGGTGAGAGTAACTAACCCATATATTGTTTGTAGTATCAGCATCCACACAAGTGGGTAGTAGAGAATTTTCCCCAACGTATCCACTCATAGTGTCTCTCAAGCTCATGTATAAATCACTATTTAAAAATTCAATATTTTGTAAATTAGGAACTGCACTAGCTGTTACCATCATTAATGATTGATCAATTTTTATGGTCTTGACTGCATCATACAAGGTGATCCACGCATTACCACTCCCATCTGTGGTAATATAAGAAGGCGCTGCACTGTTTAAATCTCCCAAAAAGTTTACTATATTAGGCAAAATAACACTACCGTTGTAAACTGGCATTGCAGAGAGGGAAAATTCATTTAAGGTTTCACCAGAAATACTCATCACCAATACTCTATCCAAATCAGCATCTGCTACCCATACCTTGTCCTTTTCTAATGGTCTATTGTAGTGTATTGGTGAAACACTTATGGGTATTGGGGAGCATAAAGAAACAGTATAACTATCAACAATGCCTTCAAAATTGATAGTAACTGAATCATAGTCACAATTATTAAATATTGTCTGCTTGGTCACTCTCCTTATGCTGGGTATACCGGGTTGACTCACATAACCAAACCCAAATCCTGAATTATATGCAGGTTTATCCAGCACACATAATGTTGCACACAGTTGTACAGTTTTTGTTTCAGTTGGAACTTCTAGCAGTCCTGCAAAATAACTACCACCTCTATATTGAGGTACACTGCTGTCCTTATAAAACATTGCATTTGTAACTCTCACAGTGCTGTAAGAAGGTGTCAGGGTGTAGCTATCATTGCGCACATAAGTTACTAAATCCAAACTCAAGTCACCCACTTGAGTAGGCTCTGAACCATCAAATTTAAATGCTGTTACTGGTGGATAACATTTTGTAGTGAAATAATCTCTATCTTTTAGAGTCACTATGAAAGGGATTTTTGTTTTGGCCCATTTTATAGGATATATATTGAAAGAAAAGATATTTTGAGCTGACAAAGGACCAATGACCTGGCTATTTCCTTCAACAGTTATTCCATTGCTAGTAATCTCTAATACTTCTGCAGGATTAAACACACTCTTTATCACCCTTACATCTGGCCTTGTATTAAAAACACCATAAGCAGGAAAATCAACACTAGGGTATAAGCTATTTTCAATATTGAACCTATCTACAAATCTTCTGGTATCTAGTGAAGCATATAGAAATATTACTGAATTCGTGTCAAGCGTTGAAGGCGTCTGGTCAACAAAGTGCAGGGTTTGATTTGTTCCTGTCTCGCCTGATGTACCAGCAAACACGGTGCCTGCTTTATTATAATTGTACAATTGCAAAGTATAATCCCAAGAATTGTTAATTCTTATTTTCTCAGCAAAAACACTAACAGAGCTGGTAGTTGTTCTGTCTACTAACTTTGTATTAAAGACATCCTCATCAGTTTCCTGCATTTCCACAAAACTAAAGAAGTTTTTTAAGTGACTATATTTGTTGGAATAGTAAGATATAGGGGAAAGAAAATCACTTCTGCAACCAGAAGCATACAGATTAATTGTATATTGATTATCAGGTAGATATTGATCAAATTGCCAAGAATTTAATCTTTTTATGGTCAGAGGTTTGCTCAACTTACCAGCAGGTAGCAAATATATGCCCTCTTCACTAGTAGTCAAATCTTCAAACAAAACCATATCAGGTAGCACATTTAATGCAGTGACAGTATTAGTAAATGTGTCCTTGAAAGTACTGAGCAGAGAAACATTACCTGTGTTATCATAAACTGAAGCAGTTACTTGGTACTCACCTGGACATTTGTAATAATGAGAAGCACTGGGGCCTACTATCCTGGTACCGTCACCCAGATCCCAATATATTTGATATTGGCTGTAATTGGTTATGTTGAAATTTGGATCCTGCAAATTCAAAGTGAAATAAAATGGAGTATTAGGGAGAGTATAGCTAACAAATTTAGTACTTGCGTTTGCGTCATCAAAGACTGTAACTTTGATATTTACAGCGGTAATTGAAGTCATCTTAATACTCTCTTAAGCTGGCTTCTTGTGCATCAGGTGTCACTACTTTTATATAATTTAATAAATTAGTTAGATTGTAAAAATATGGTATTTTAAAATATGATAACGTTACAGGCTGCGTAGTAATGGCAATGTCTTCCTTTGAATTGCTATAAACCGGGTTCCACATTAAAAGGCTCAAGCCAGAAGAAGTAATTGCTTGGTTGTTTACAGTTCTGCTAGTTACAACAGAAGTTACTCCTTCTATATCCAATATACTTCTAGTTAATAAATCCACATCAATACTTTGACCCAGTCTATTGTTTTGAACATTAAAATAATCGTTAAATATGGCATATACTTTTTGCTGTATTTCTATCTCATTGAATCTACTGTTTGGAGATCTGCCCACTACAAGGTATGTTTCGTTTGCTATTTCTGTAGTCAATAACTTACTATTTATTTCTTGTGCAGTACCTACGCCCAGACCAACAGCTATATAAACTGGATCCATTACTATGATCTCCGCTGTCATCATCTTTACATCTTGTAGTGCATTTATAATATTGGTCTTCAGCCCTGTGGCAAGAAAATTGGTATTGGTTTGCAAGCTGTTGGTTTTTTGTAATTTTGGCACAATATAAATGTACACATTATTAAAATCACAGCTATCGGCAAAGTTTAGCTGGTTGAATGCTACTCTAGAATCTTGATTGGGAGATTTTAATCCTAAATTATACAAATATCTCACATGCTCTGCTAGATACTCCCAATTATTGACCACTTTTACGTCATTTATAATATTGCTAAAATTTGCATTCACGTAATTGGTGAAATCTTCTGAAGTTATAAGCCGGAATTGAGATTTGAATGTATTTGCAGAATTTTTTCTCATACTTTCCACATTCTCAACTGTTCTGTATGCTGTACTTGCAACTTCATTGCTAAAGTTAAGCAGACTTATCTGGTTGGTATCCATGACATTTAAAGTGCGGGAAATGGTAGGATAAATTTGATTGAACTGAACTGTGTTGTATGTGAATAAAGAGTTGCCATCAATTGTGTTGGGACCAATCTCACCAGCACTACCATTACTCTTCAAATAATATACGGCCACGATGTCACCATTTTGCAGTTTCTTACCAGTCACATCATCTCCAAACTTTAACACATATCTCTGACTCTCATTCATTCTGCATTCAAAACTAAGACTAGGTGGTGCTTCAAGGTACAAAGTTTCAACTCTACTGTATTGGTTCCATTGCGATGTTTTTGAATTGAACACATAAACATCAATTGATGAATGATCTATTATCTCATTAGTACCATTTTCATCTACTACAGCAAGCGGAATCTCTTCAAACGGCTCACCAGTTGCTGCATACAGTGGGTATTCCTTGAAAACACCTTGATATAGTAAATTAGAATCGGTCAATTGGTCCAGGGTCTCAAGAGAATCAGTATTTTTTATAAAAGTGGCATCTCTTTGAAAACTATAGTTTATACCGTTGACTGTCAGATATGAATATCTTGGTATTGTGTATACACCTTTGGGCAATTCTGCATCAGCACTGCAATTAAAGGGTAAAATACTGGTTTGATTACCAATAGGATTATACCCAAGTGTCTTGACTATTTTGTTCATGTTTTCATACAACTGGGCTTGTGAAAACAGGCTCTCGCTACCGGTTTTGTTCAAATAAAACAACAGCACGTGATAACTATATGCTATAACATCCAATAGACTATTAAAATTGCTACCTTCAAAAACTTGATCAGTAAAAACACCACCTTCATTCAATCTTTGTTGCATCAATTGCTTCAAAGAAACAGCATCAAATGCTGCATATGCATTGAATGGTAAAGTGAACTGATTGCCTACTATTTGATTGTTAATACTCATTTTTAGTTGAAATAATATCCTGATTCAGATAATGTTCCTTTCAGGGATATCACCGTATTATTTAAAGCTGGAACATTTAATAGAAGGTAAATATTGTATTGATTATTATCATAATCCACCTCCACATTCACGTTCTTAACTTTAACTCTTGGCTCATATTTGTTCAGTCCTTTCAGAATAGTTTCGGCCATCAATTTGCCATTCAATTCGGATAAACCAGTGAAAATGAATTGTTGTAGGTTCAACCCAAAAACTGGGTTCAATATCTTTTGACCTGGCATGGTAGTGAACAGGTTAAAAATACTGTTTTGTATGGCTCCTATGTTTTCTGAATTCTGTATGTCTTTAATCTCTCTCTTTTTAAGAAGTTGTGTATTCTTGGTGTAATTGGTTTCCAGATCCAATCTAATATCATTAAATAACACCCTAGAACTAAGTGTTGGTGATAAAGATGTTATTCTAATAGCAGCCATTGAATTATTTATGGATTATTAACATTTCTGAAAATAAATAATAATAACATAAGTATATATATGGGTAGATTTACTGCACTTTACGAATCGGCAATACAACGCTTCACCAGGGGTGGCTTCTTAACTGGTGATCTTGTTAAGTTTAAGGATGATGCTTTTAAGGATGATTTCTTCAAGCAACAAGCTTCCAATTATATTGAGAAGGCCAAATCTTTTGCTACAAGCGGCAGAAACATAAGAGTTAGTGCAGTCAAGGCAGTGAGACCAACAATACATTCTGGAGATGTACAAAATGAAGCGGAGAATTTTCTTCTGGATATTGTCTTAGAACTTGCACCAGGTTTATACAAAGAATTCATAACTATACCTGCACATTTAGTTCAACATGTTGACACAGGCATAAATCTGGCACCAGTGCCTGATGATCTCAAAAGAAAAGATAACACTCAAATAAAACCAGAGGAAGAAGAAACCGAAAAAGGTGCAGATTTTCTCACACCTCTAAGACAGACTCACACAAGTGATGTGGGCAATAAGAAGGATAGTGAAGGTGATAGGACATTAAACAATACCAATGTGCAAATACCTAGCAGCCCAGCCAAAGGTGCCAGAGACCCCAGCGTAAAGAATGGCACAGCAATATATCTGCCTAAGAAGTAATAGGGTTGATATCACTCAGAGCTAACATCATACAATAAAAGTTTATTTCCTGGTCAAGTACTAGGGCGCTCCGATACATGTATTCACCAATGCAAATTAGCCAAAATTTTCTCTGATTTTCATTTATAGGGTAATTGCCTGAGCAAACTGCATCAAAAACACCCTTCATCAACATGGCATAGTCACCCCGGAATGATGCCTCATTCTCAATGATGAGTTTTCTTCCATTTAAAATCTTTTTATCAAGAATACATCTCATTACTTTATCTACAAATTCATCTGTGCTGGTTGTATCTGGTATGTTGAGATTGCCCTCAACACTAAATTTCTGCATCTCGTTAATGCATTTTCTAATGTCTGGGTAAAACTTGCGCACCAATGTAACTAGCTTGGTTTTATTGCTGTCATCCAGATTGACCTGCTCTCTTTTTAAGATACTATAACATCTCTTGAGTACTTCAGGCAAAGGTGGTGTAAGATCCATGGACTGACATCTGCTCTGCAGAGGCTCAATTACTCTGTGAATATAGTTACAAGTCAGAATGAATCTACAATGAGAAGCATATTCCTCCATCACATTGCGCAACGACCTCTGTGCTTCAATAGACGCCATGCCATCCACCTCATCCAAAAATACAATCTTTCTATTGCCATTGAAACTTTTGGTTCTACTAAAATTGGTGATGACAGTGCGAACCTCTTCTATGCCTACCTCGGAGCAATTCTTATAAATGCTTTCAGCATCTAGTTCATTGATTAACACTTTTGCAGTGGATGTTTTGCCTATGCCTGCATGGCCTGAAAACAATAGGTTGGGTATTTCCTTATTCTTAACAAAGGAAGATAATATAGTTCTGTTATTTTCCACCAGTACCATGTCATCCAAGGTGGAAGGTCTATACTTCTCCACCCAAAAATTATCTACACCAATTTTATTTTCCACTGCTACCAATCCCTTTTTCACCACGATCTGTTTGTTGCACAGTGCCCCAATCCACTTTCATTTGAATATTGAAATGCAATACCAGCTGCGCTACCCTGTCACCCTTGACAACTGTATAAGGCACATCACTATGATTATACAATAGAACACCCAGATCGCCTCTATAATTCTGATCAACAACACCTGGGTGCGCCAAGATACCATGCTTGAAACTCAAACCAGATCTGGATGCAACCTTAATCCAGTAACCTGGTTCCAAGTACGCTAACTTCAAACCAACAGGCACAGTGTATCTGCCTTTGGGTGGTATGACACAGTTGTCTACTGAGAATAAATCCCACCCAGCATCAGTCTCATAGTTTTTTTCTGGTAATTTGGCATCTGTGTGGGTCTTTTCAAACCGCATAGAAGGCTCGTATGCTGGTAAATTCATATTATCAATATAAATTATATACACAGGATATCAAGATGGAAAAAGAACTAAATGTAAACGATCTAATAGAACAGATCAAACAAACAAATGCTGTTGTCAAGAACACCAGTGAAAATGTGGATCAGCACTTGGATAGAGATAAGCTGGAGAATTTTGTATTAAACAGCACAGGTAAACTTGTGACCCAAGGATTGGACATTATTGACAATGTCAAAGATTATGTGATGAATAATCCGGAAAGTAGAGAAGTAGCATCTTTATCTGAAGCTCTGAAGGCTGTTGCAAGCGCGCTGAACGTTATTAAGGATATACATATTACTCACTTGAAGAAGGACAATTTAAAAGAAATAAAGATAATGGAAATAGAATCTAGAAAAGTCTTAAAAGCGGAAGAAAGTAAAACCAAGGTATTGCTGAGCAGAGATGAGGTGTTTAAGAAAATTTTAGAAGATGCCAAGGTCATAGAGGCAGAAGCAGTTACTGTTTCTCAACTCCCAGCACTTTCATCGTAGTCAGATTGCTCTTTACCTGTTGTAGCTGGTTGAATAATAGATCTTGATTTATAGGGTTGCCTTCAACATCAACAGTAATGTTTATATTAGGTGCAAACTGCAAATTGCTTGTTGAATTTTGGGGATTATAGAAGCAATAATGCTCTATTAATTTGTACACAACACCAAAACTGGATTGTATTTTTTGATTTATTGTGCTAATATTGGATTGAATGCGTTGAAAATGTGCAATGTCTGGTATTAAGTTATCACCATGTGCAGTAGTATTTTCAGCAATAGCTGGCTGTATATTGTTTATGTTCTTATTGAATAATATATTTAATTTTTTGCTCATCTCTGCATGCAGCATCAAAGAATTAGGATTAATTTTATTAAATAACGAAGAACCATATCTAAGCGGAGAAACTTTGTTGCTACTATCAACATCGCTTACCAAACTGGTACTATCATCATAATAGTTTTCTATTCTGCCTATGGAACCAACACTATCGCTCAATACCTTAAAATATTTGTTGTTACCACCCTTAATGGCTAATTCGGTTTTGATCTGATTGAGAGTAGAATTGTACTTTCTAACCCAATAGGCTGCAAACTGTGCATCGTAACCATCTAGATCTTTGTTTAATTTGTTGAAAAACTCTGCTTGAGAAGTTATAACATCATTAGATACTAATGTTTTTTGATAGTCAACTGCAGTTTGTAGCTGTTTTGTGTAATTACTAACAGCATTCAGGAAATTACTAGCTTTGTTGTAAAAATCCTTCTTATAAAATAAATTTAAACTTAATATCTCCGGATCTAATGTTTTCTGTTTGTTCATAATACTTTACTTGTTAGTTTGTTATTATCCATATTGTATACCTTGGTACAAATAATATAATTCTGATAGCTACCTTTAATAAATGAATGTGTTATGTTTGTTATCATATAAATTCCCATGATTTTATTGTCAAAGCTACTATCGGCTTGAGAATTATTTCTTTGAATGGTTATGAATCTGCCTGTTTGACGTCTCACACTGCCATTAGTTCTGAATGAAATAGCAGTATTCATGAAAATGGAGTTCATCAGAAACTGATTTCTGCCGGAATTTAATCTCTGTTCAGGAGTTTTACTGCTGTTAAAAACATGCTTAAGATTTTTATTTTCCTTTCTAAATAGATTGGCACTCATGTTAGAAGAAGGGCTTTTGCCAGAGCGGCCTTTCATATAATTGACAAGATTTTTATTGTAAATTTTATTATTGGTTTCAAAATTATTCTCATTTGAATCCACAGTAAATAGCTTGGTGTTATGATCGTAGTTATGCACATTGTAAGATACTATGCTATTCTGAGTATCATCTGCCGCCATATTAGAAACACTGAAATTTTCTACATAAGAATAATCTGCTAAATTAGAAGAAAACAGAGATATGCCAGGTGCTCTCAATGGTGAATTGTTGTTACCTCGGTCACTACTGTCTTGCTTGCCCATGACAAAATTTTCTATTAAAAACCCGCCACCCAAATTGCCCACGCTCTCATTGCCCTTATAGTAAGCACCTTTGAAGTATGTAGTTATTGGCCTCAAAGAAAAGCTACTGTTTCGTTCTTTTTTGAAAAAACATGGTGAAAAATCTGAATCTTTTGAACTCACATGTCTGTCCAATAGGTAGTTTAAATCATCAATTGCTTTGTAGCCAGCTGGCGAGGAGTAAAATATTTTTGAACTACCTTTGTCAAAATCTGTGTCAAAATTAATTTTACCTTGAATTTCATCTTTAAAGATTTCAGTAAGTAGGTTTCTTATTGCATCACCGGTATGTATACTCCTGTCTGAATCTGATAAACCTTTGGAATATTTACTTGTTGTAAAGTTTGAATTTCTTTCATTTAATATCTGATAGGTATAATCCCAGAAATATAATTTTTTAAATTTTTCTGATTTATTTTCACCGTGCAAATCTTCATAATCGTAGATGCTAAAAATAAAATTCAATTCAAACTCATCGGTCTTGGAAGAATCACCTGTAATTAAGTCACCTTCGTTTTTAGTTGGTTTGATTTTTACTCTCAAGAAATCTCTACCATCACCCCTAAACACATAAGGATTAAACATCTTAGTACTGTTATCAGAATCTATGGTTTCAATAGATTCCAGTACATCTTGATCATTCTTAAATATTATGAACCCATAATGGTAAAATTTCTCCAATTCATCTACTATCTTAAAGTCGGAGATGGCATTAGGATTAATCTTAAACTCTATTCCATCCGAATTAAAAATTATTGCTTCAAAACTATAATCAGTATCCTGCAATCGTGCTATAGGTGGTGACTGGTTGTTTGTAAGGTTATTGTAAAGGTTTATGCTCATAAATTGATCTTAGAATTAATTTCATCTAAAATAGTTTTAACATATTGAGGATAAATTATTTTAAGTTGTGTGCCGGGGACTGGGTAATCAATAGGGTTTTGAATATTGTTAACTATGCAAATTAACCACCACAAATTCATTGTTTTATATTCATTGTAACTAATTACAGTCCATGCTGTTTTACGTGATATTTTTACCACATAAAAATAGGATGGTGATATATCTACAGGAAGGCACACATTATTCAGAAGATTGTAAAAATACTGGTTGTCATTAGTAGTATACATCCTGAAAATATTCTCGTAACAGTTTTCAGACACATTCAATAGATTGTTTATATCATTGCGAAATAACCCCAGCGCTGAAGAGCCGTCGAATAACGTACTCATATGGATGGGTTACCTACAAAGTTTCTAATGTCGTCAGATGGTCTTCTGGTACTGGAAACATTTATTAACTGCTGTTTATCAGTAAGCATGGCATATAAAAAGTTTTGAGATTCAGCTACTAGAGGTGTTAAAGTTATAGACACCTCATAAGCATCAGGAACTATGGTGTCAATGGGCACACCTCCACCTTGCACAGGCACAGTTAGAAACATCTTTCTCCTGTTACCTATGTAATCTATTGTCATTTTACTTATGTATGCAAAAGGAAAATATTTTACGCCTGGTATTGTAACCTCATAAATGACTGGTGGATCTATTAAATCCCTAGTCTTTCTATTTGGTCTGTTTTGATAGGTGAGCATGAACAGAAGTTGCCAATTGTTTAGTACATCTTCAAATGTTGAATGCCCGGAATTAATCAGAGGGAACGTGAAGTTTATTGGTGTACCACCAGAGGGAAATTCATAAAATTTTGGTTTTTCTATATAAATTCCTGGCTCGAAAATATTTACGTTTCTAGATGTTGAAACGGCACCTTGGTACGCCATATCTCTTATATTACTAAAAAATCCATATGGTCCATATTCATAGTCAAAAGATGAAGAATTTAAAATTTTATCATTCTCACCAAAACTATTGCCTACCTGGTTTTGGTTTTTATTAAAATATGGCATTCTATAGAAAAATCTAGTATCCTCAGTTATATACAACCCTTCGTAGGCTTGCAACACATCACTTCCTAACCCTTCAATGTTAATATTTGCAGGTAGTTGACTCAATAGACCTCCTGCCAGATTAGATATTCCATTCAAAGCTCCTTGGAAAATATCTGTTGCTGCGCCTATGCTTCCATTTTGACTGAGATTGCCTAAAATACCTCCTGCAGCAAAGCCGCCTGTAGCGCCAGTGAGTAATCTTCCTAATGGTCCTAAAGCTGCACCAAATGCACCACCAGCTGATGCACCAGTGGCAAACCCCAATGCTTGTGCCTGTCCTTGAGTCAAATTGCCAAAAGCATTAATGCCTGATTGCAATGCACCTGCAACCGTGCCAGTATAGTAAAGAGCCTGGGCAATAAGTGCATTTGTTTTCAATCTCTTTTCTCTCAATTGTATCTCTGGAACTTCATACCTGCCGCTCTTGGGTGTTGTGGTCCATTGAAAATCATAAATTACATCCACAGTTGATCCTACACCTGTTTGCTGTGCAATGAAATTATTGCTACCAGAAAACAAACCACCAGTAATATTGTTAAAATTACCACCTCCAGCACCTGGAGGCACAAGCCTAGGTGCACCGCTATAAAATTTATTAGGTTGTGATTGTGGTGCAGGTGTTGTTTCGAAATCGTACAAAATCATAATGTGACTCCTGGTGTACTGTGTCTAAGCACTCTTGTTGCAACATCGTTAGCTGTACCAGGGTTTCTCATTTGCTGTCTGTATCTGGCCAGATTTAATTGATTGTAAGTGTCATTATAGGAGCCATTTTTATTTCCGGCACCACCCTCTCCTTGATTAACAAATGTGTTATTACCGCCAAGATTACTTAAATTGTTGTTCATTGCTCTGAGAGTGTTGCTAATACCTATCATAATATTAGCTATATTTAAAAAATTCTTATCGTTGTTCTGTGAAAGGTTTACTATTTGTTTAGATATTTCAGATACTAAGGTCTCTAGGGAATTTACAGATTCAGGAGATTCTGTAGCTTCTTCAGGCATAAATCTATATTCTGATTGAGCTACCCCAGGTATAGATTCAGCAGGTGAAGGTTGGTTGTTCTCTACTTTTGAGTTATCTGTATTTTCACTAAATTCTTGACCATTATCTATGCTTTCTGGTGATTCTTGCTCAGGTAATGCTACTGTAGTTGGTTCAGATATTTCTTCAGAATTAATTTGAGCAATTTCTTGTGCACTTTCATTGATCTCAGCTGGTTCAGTCTCGGGATTAACTTTTACATCTGAAGAATCTATAGAGCTGCTCTTGTTTTTACTAACCACATTAATTACTGGGGGTTCTTTCTCTGGACCTATTTCTTGCTGTTCAGTCTCCTGTACTGGTTCTACTAAAGATTCAGAATCTTCTTTCAAATCAGAAATTTTATAAAAATTATCTTGAGATTTTTCAGAAATTTTCTCTGTTACGCTATTAATACTAACAACCGGTTCAACATTCTCTAGACTCTTTTCATCAGTATTTTCATTAATCTCATCCACAGAAACAGCCTCTGAGACATTTGCTTTGCTTGAAACCTCAGGCTCTGTTACTGTATTAATTTTCTCCTCTACAGTAGCTTCGCCTTTGTCAACACTACTAGGTCCACTAAACTCAACAATATCCTTACTGTCTTTACTGTCTACTAATTCGCTTATTTGGTTTTTTACAATGTTAAACCAATCAGGCATGTTATCAGTTGGCTTGTCTTCTTTTGTTTGAGTCTTAGTATTGGTCTCAGGCCTATCCTGCAATATGTCTGTCTCTTTGTTTATAACATTATCTTCTTCGGCTTGCTCAGCATCATCATTAACATCACTCTTAATTGGATCTTCCTTTATGCTTATGCTGGTAATATTGCTTTCATCTTGCTTGGTAGCATTTGAATTTTTATCTGAATCCTTATTTTTATTATCTGTACCAAGTACCGGTTTGTCCAATACAATGCTATTAGTGGGCTTGGCAGCTTGATTATTTTTTGAAATTTCATCCAAAAGAGTATTTTGTTTTTCTATGGAGCTCAATATGCTATTAAGCTTAATAGTCTCATCAAACTGCTCTTGTTGGGTTTCTAGATCCATATGTTATATTTATACTGTATTTTTGTTATGAGGTTTTTAATTTCTTAGAAATAGCTCTTTGTTCTTGTTTATAATGATTGATATACACATCACACTCAAGAGGCGTCATATCCATAATATCTTTAACATTGAAACCAACTTTATTGATCAAAATGTATTTTTTCTCATGAAACACATTTGACCAGAGTGAATACAATCGTTTCACATGTTCGAACAAAGTGTTATCGGTAATCCTGAATGACGGGCTCTTGACACCGAATTCCTCCAATCTGGATAATAACTTAAAACTATAATCATCCAATTCATTAGATATATTGGATTTGGCCAGCTGCTTTAATGTAGCAGACATTTTGCCCAGAATAATATCCTTCTCTTTTTCTCTTAAAATTACTTCCTCTTTGTTGATCACAGCTGCAATCAAACTCTCCTTCAATATGTCCTGTGTAGCAAGACTGCGTGGCACTGTAAATACAAGCTCAGCATCTTGTATGTTAATAAAAATTCTATCCTTTAATGTTTTATCTGAAATTTTTTCTAGCATCTCCAATATAGAGATATCAGCTGCAGCAGTATTATTTTCCTTAGTTTTTACTTTATATACACTTACCGGTGAAATGCATACCGCTCTTAAAAAACACAAAACAAACCATTTATCAAATTTATTGATTTCAATTTTATCAGGTAAATTTTTGATTAACACTTCATCGAAGCATTTCTCTAGCCCTTCATCATCATTATTGAGAATATATTTTAATATGAGTTCATACTGGTAAAAATTTAATTCCTTCAATCTAAAATAATTTTTTTGACTTGGAATCCAGCAGAGAAAATTAAAACTATTCATCAAAAGAACCCAGCCGCATTAAAGATATTTGTTCCATTTTGTGCAGCATTTTGCAGAGGTGAAACTTGCGGTATATTAGAACCATTTACTATTCCTTGAACTCTATTAATAATATCTGGCAATGGAAAGTATAAGCTGTTTTGAATAGTATAATTGGTATATGTCCAATATGTTGAGTAACTAGCTATTTTGTCATTATCATAGGTATAGGGCTGATCTACTATGGCGTGTGGTACGCAATTGTAAAATGTAAATACTTTTCTGGGTATTTGGCTTATGTTTTGATAACTTCTGGTATAACACATGAGAGTAATTATCGATTTCATGTTTAGTTTATCTTTGGATCCAGGCACATCTCCAGGGCGAGCCACCAATCCAAAATGACTGGCCATTATGACCCACGGTCTTATAACAAAATCTATGAAACTGGTATTGGTTTCTAGAAAGGTAAGAGTGAGCCTGTTTTGATTGTATGCATATCTATCCCCTGCGGCAACACCTTGAATGAAACCTCTGTTGTTGTCAATGTTGATGTTGTTAACTTCAAAGCCTTCTTGCGGTATATCAACACCTTGGGCAAATACACAACCTATTACTTTTTGCAGAGGGAAGCTTGTCAAGACAGTTTTAGCTTGGTCTATATTGTAACCTTTTCTTGCACCATCAGTTCTTTCTAAATTTTGGAGCAATGTATTGTTTAGTGCTGCAGGGTATGAATCTATGATAGCTATCCATTGACTTTGCGTGGGTATGGAAGTCAGCCAACTCTCCATTTGCAGCAAAAAGTAGTCTCTGGTAGATATTAGTGGTACACCAGGGATATTGAATCCAAATAAATCGGTAATTTGAGGCTGTGTTAATGAATTGGTGCCTCTGCCTATATCTACAAGATTATTTGTTAATCCAGTAAAGGCATCAGTGAGAGGGTTTCCTAGACCACCAGGCATGTATATATTTAATAGAAACTACAAAATTACAGTTAAGCTTTCTTAACAAAATAATGATAAGACATGGCCACATTGAAGTTCACTGGTGCACCGGCTCCGGTGAAGTCATACTTGATGTCACCAACTTCTTTTATACTAACACCTACCAATTGATACTGTGCAACTTTTTCCAATTGATTATCTAGTTGAATCAAATCAATTGTGCTGGATTGTGTGGGGGTAAAGTAATTGCCGGTGCTATTGGTATCATTGAAAGTATCTCTTGTCCAAGTTTCAAACTTGGTTCTAATGTTGTTCTTTGCATCATTAAAGAATTGCAAAGAGTAATTGCTACTATTAGGATAAGTTGCAACACCAGGGATATTAAAGTTTAATCCCATGTATTTCACCTCGTTTATGTTGATGGCTCTTGCTGGTAGAGTAGCTGCTCTTGCATATACTAAATCGTTTTCATCAAACGTTACAGTTGAGCCGCCAGGAGAGATGCTAAGCACTCTGAAGTGAATATCACGCTGGAAGTCGCGTGCTGCTGCTATTCTATAAAAGTCTGCTATGGTTTGTTTTATGGCGGGCATGGTTATTTATTTATTCCTTTACGCTAGGAGCTCCTGGAAGTTTTGACTAGTGCGGGTTGCATAAAAGCTCACCAAGATGAACTCAGCAGTACGTACTGGTTTCAGGTACAGATCCACTTTGAGCTCATTATTATCAATAACATCAGGTGTGTTATTGCGTTCATCGCATATGATCAAGTAATCATAGACGCCATCTGTATTTTTAGCATTCTCAAAGATGGGTGTCAATGTGTTGATAACCTGTGTGCGTGTGAAGAGTGTGTTTGGTTCGAATACAAAGTATTTCACTGTATTGCGAGTCAATGTCTCCAGAGTCAAGAACAATCTACGCACATTGATGCGATCAAATGCGCTGGGTTTCTTGAGGGCAGTCTTTTGACCATATATTACAAACCCTTCCACAGGGAAGAATGTGACTGGGTTGAGACTGATCTTGTAAAGTTGATCGCGTTGCTTCTGCTTGGGATATACACCCAGATCATTCACACCCAACAACACACCACGTGTAAAGCCTGCTGGTGCAAACCATGGTTGGAAGTTAGCATCAGTGTTGCCCATTGCTGCCGCTGCAAAGCCGCTGAACGGCACCCATATTTGACGATTTGTCACATTGTCAAGTACTTGTGCACAGTTTGCATATATTGCTGCATAGCTAGTATCTGTTATGCCAAACTGATGTCTCAATGGCCAGTAGATGTGCTGACTGAAATTAGTTGAAACAAATCCAGGAGCAGTTGGATTGGGTGCCTCACCAGCATTAGGTCCAAAAAGTTTCTTGCTGTTTATCACCTTGGCATTATCACCCTGCACAAATATGTTTCTGATAGGATCCAATATTACCATGAAGTCTTTGCGTTGGTTTTGTGCTTGGTTTACAAACACACTAGCAACTGCATTGTAATTGGCTCTTAAGCGCAGACCTTCATCAGACAGCTCTTCACTGTTGGTGGTGTACCATGCACTGAGGGCATTTAAAGGTTCTGAAT